>Ga0065711_1026557_pt1 | contig 65873 bp, 28 predicted proteins | sample Hoacrofraction12_FD_59098 | JGI IMG/M metagenome (GOLD analysis project Ga0065711, IMG submission 59098) | Hoatzin crop microbial communities from Cojedes, Venezuela - Epithelial fraction 12 v2 (version 2) | ecosystem: Host-associated > Birds > Digestive system > Esophagus > Crop | place... | reverse complement strand
GGGTGACGGAGCCCTGGCACAGGCTGCCCAGGGAGGCTGTGGAGTCTCCTTCTCTGGAGATATTCAAGACCCGCCTGGACAAGGTCCTGTGCAGCCTGCTGTGGGTGACCCTGCTTTGGCAGGGGGGTTGGACTGGATGACCCCCAGAGGTCTCTTCTAACCCCAACCAGTCTGTGATTCTGTGATTCTGTGATTCTGTAGTGCGCACCGGAGGACAGCGGTGAGACTGTGCAGGAAAATGCCAAAGATGCAGATTTACCTTCTCCCCGCCAATCCCTGCTAAAAATGAAAAAAATCTGCGAAGATGCTTTCTCAGGAGTCTGTTTAACAAGCCTTTGCGCAGTGGTATAGAATTTGACACCACATGATTAAGAAAAAATTAAGTGCCACTGAATGCTGTTTTAAAAGATTCATCATGGACATTCCAACTATGGCAAGATTTCAGTAGTTCCATCTGTATTTAGTCTCAGCACATTGGCGCTAGGACTGAAACCCATTAACACTCCTGAAGTTCCGTGCTCGAGATCTTTCATTTGAAAATATAAATGCAATGCTAGGCAAAGTAAAAGTTGAAAAGGTTATCCTTTATCTTCTCAGACCAATGGCAAAGAAATCCTAATCTAATTTCGTGTGCATGAGTGTATCGTATTTTTTCGCCTCCCTAGAAAATGATTGTTCCTCATTTTTCGCCAGCTGTAAGTAATATGACTTAAATAGCTCAGTGAAGCAGCTCTATTATTTACTGGTCAAAAAACATTACAAATGATTGAAGAGTCTTTATGAAAAAGGTGGATGAGAATTGTTCTCATTTACTTCCAATTGAAAGTTTAATGTTTGTGGCATATTGCAGAGGCACTGTAAGTCCATAGGCAGATAGAAAATACGAAAACTTATCATTTTTTTATGGTTTACATTTTTCTGTTTTTCTCAGGTTTGCAAGTATTTAGTATATTTGAAACATGTGAGTTTTTCAGAAGGGATTTTTGCATGCCAGATTTGAGGTGCTTCTTAAATGGGTATTGATTTTCAGACGACGCTTACTGGCCTGATTGAAACCAAACCTGTCAGAACAGGCCTAAACCATACAACAAAGGACATCCGGGAGGTCTCCAGAACCACAGAGTTTGTTGTTAGCAAGATGCTTCACCCTCTCTGATTTCCCCCGTGCAAAGGGGAGAGAATTGTGGACTATAAACCTTTTGAGATTCAAGATAATATCTTTGCAAGACACCTCGGAAAACCTCGAGCCATGTTTTGCTTTTTCCCCTAATGAAACCAGAGAGCGCCTTATGAGAGACTTGCTTGAAGAAGTCAATTTTAAGCCCAGACAGTTAACCTCATACATTGCAGGTAGAACTGAATCTTATTAAAAATTATGTAGCACCATGTTTAAAATCTTCCATGTGAAAGACGTGTGATACTGAGTAATACGGAAGACATAACACTGATGAAGCCTACTTGTGATCCCTCCTGCTAGTTTTTGTCAGTTTTTACCCCATTTCCCTATGTCAGATATTGAGTTTCCCACTCTCACTCCCTGATCAAGTGAAGTTGTTCAAATACTGGGTTTACCTTTCCATGTTCTTTAATCTTACTTGCTAAAGTGAGTCATGAACACACTGTTTGACTAGGGGCTTATTGCTAAGGTTGACTGCCAGGAATGGAATACTGAAATTGTCTGTACCAGACGTTCTGCATCTCAGAATCCCGCTGGTCGGAGCAGGCTCAGAGCTGAATTCAGACCAGGTCGACTGGGACTTTGTCTAGTTGAGTCTTGAAAACCTCCAAGGATGGAGATTCCACAACCTCTTCTAAAAGCCCTCGTGAAACCTGCTCTCTGAAGGCAGTCTGCGTTGGAGCAGTAGGAAATAAATCCCTTGTTCTCTTTCAATTACGGCGTTGCCAGGTGTTATCTGAAACAATACTATGGGAAAAAAGCAAGCTATCTAGCATTATTTAAAAATTGACAGTATCACCTTAAAATTATTATTGTCTAAATGTTTTATATGAGCACTGTGGAACAGTAACACATGCACATACTCCTCCAGCTGTACAGTAAAATTTATGAACCTCACTTCTGGCAACATTGGTATCACTCTAAGGACAATAGTTTTGCATGAACAGTATTTGTATTGTGGTCTGGTGTGGTTCTATTGTGATGAAAAAAGTTAGAAGACATGGAGCTGTGGGTTTTTTTTAAAAAAAAAGAAACCAGCAGAAGCTTTTATTTAAACTTCATCTTTTTATTTTTAACCAAATAAGATCATACATACATATGCTTTTTGAATATTCCTAAAGGATATATTTGTTACTGTCTGCAGCTTTATCTTTAAGAGAAATTCATTGCTAAAAGCTGTTCTTCTTGGATGAGACCTTTTGATGGCAGAGGAAGTTGAGAATCTATCTTGGAGTTGCTTTCCTTTTCTTTATCATGCTGTCCATCAGTGACACTCAAGCCAGTGCAGTTGACTTTTTTCAGACACAATCCATTCAAATTAGCTTTTTTTCTTTTTGCTATCTTCTGTCAAAACAGCTATTGGCTCCTACCACTCTGTCCCTTAGCTCAGTTATTTCACCCCTGTTCCTAACTGCATTCTTCACAGTCAGCCACAGTTGGCTGAGCACATTATGAAAAATTCTTGTGATCATATGAACTTCCTCAGCTGCGAGTCACGACTCTGCTTCATATCTGCCATCTTCTCGCTCCAGCAGCATTTCTTCTGAATCTCGCTGATAAGCATCTCAGTTACCTTTTCAGCATTTGTAACATCACTCTCCACTGCTCCTCCTGCTTTCTCTGTTCTTTTCAGCTCTAACCGTTCAACTCCTTTTTTTGCTTCCATAGCTCTGTACTCTGTGCTTTTTGTCGCTCCTTCCCCTATTTTATCTTCTCCATTATCTGTTTTCTAATCTCTGTCTCTCCCCAGATTCGTTTTAAGAATGGTTCATGCATACTCAAGAACTGAAGAGTAGTCAGCCTGGGGCAGATAGAAGGTCTGTGTCTCATCCTGTCTCATCTCTGACAATAAACAAATTTTTGGCTCCCCTGTCAGAAAAAAATGAAAAAAACCCAACAAACAAATCCCAATCTTCCTTTTCTGATTGTTTCTTCTATCAATTAAATTAAAGACTCCTTCAACTTGCTACCAAGAGCAATTACCTGAAGTTCCTCTCTGTCCCCACACTTTCTTTTAGGAAAACTCAGGACAGAATCCCTGAGGGTGATATTTTGGTTTGCACTCTGTCCTCCCCAGAAGTATCAGAGTCCAACCCTCCAGAAATGCATCATTCTTTGAGTTGAGCTACAGGAGAGACCCTTGATGGGTGCAGAACTGTGTGACCTGATGACAACAAACCACTTGGAGTGGAAAATTTAGGTTCGTGTTTTTGAGAAGCAAATCTATAAACAAAGAAGGTCCTTTTAGGAATGACACAAACTGGATTGACTGTCCCCCTTTTTAAGGGCTGCAAACTCAAATCCTGCCCTTATGATGCACTATTGCATTTTTTTTCTCTGAGTGACCCAGCTGGAGTCTTGCCTTTTCCTCACTAGTCTGCCAAGGAACCTTTGTGCTGAATCACCGACTATTTCTACTGTAATTGGCTTGGACTTCTAGGGTGAGGGGTGTGCTGAATACTTCTCCTTTTTTGCCCGCTAATTGTTTTCCATGCCTCATGGGCATTTTCTTGAGATTTTCAGTGTTCCTGTAATATTTGATTTGGAGCTGGATGTGTAGCAAGATGAAAGTTGTTTCAATTTGATTAATTTCTTAAATGGTGCTTGTCAGTTTAAGGAATTTTTGAGCAGTTTTTCTTCTTGCTGAGGACTGAGTTTTAGACTGTCTTCAGATTTCCTGTAGGTAATCAAATGTCAAAAAAATCCTCAGCCATTTTTCTTCACAGTTATTTCAGCCAAGATTTGTGTTTATCCCTTTATTGGTCCTTTTAGAATAAACAAGAAGTAATGGAGTAGTTGTTCTTACATTGCCCTATTCCCACTTCCCAGGCAAATCAAGAGTGTCTCTCAGCAGCAGAAGGATGAGGTAGAGTTGTGATTGCAGCCATTATGTGGGGGAGCAGGAAGGTGATAGGGACCAGTGTGCTGGCTTTTTCTTTGAGAGCTGCATTCCACTCAAACTGCTCTTTCCACAGCAAAAATCAGAATTTTTTTGCAGATGGATCAGTGCTATAGGAAACTTTGCATTGAGGAATTGTTTCAGCGGAGGTACTTGATGTCACTGTAGGCGTGTGTGTGCGTGCAGTAATAAACTTGCCAACTAAAACTACAGCCAAAGGATGGGGTCAATTTAGAGAAAGGAGACAGAGATGCAGGCCTAGGTGAAGAAGACAGGCACGTAGCTGTGGTTGTTCTATGCATATGGCAAAACCTTCTGTTACAGATGGAATAGTAGGCATCACCCACATTTTGGAGAGAAGAGGACTAAGAACAGAAAACACTGAAAGCCTGTGTGACCTCAGTGGCTTATCAACTCTGAAAAAAATTAATCCATGTCTGATTTGCTGCACTAGAAAATCAAATCTTTTACAGAGTCAGGCATAAAAAATAGCACTGAAATGCCCGCTGTTGTGGGGTTAGAAAAAGCAAGGCTCCCTTGGTCTCGGGTCCCTTCAGGTTTGGCCTCAGTCCTTTCATCACTTGTACTGCCTTTAAACTTCAGAACACCTTCTTCTTAGTCAAGTTTTACATGTTTCCTTGAGAGTGTATCTTGTGAATGTCAACCTGAGAACATCTAATTGCTTCAAAGTGTATTTCCTTGAGAACAACTCACATGCAAAAAAAAAAAAAAGCAAGTGTTGTCTGATAAAGGAAATCCTTCACTATTCATAAAATATTTGGGTTATTTGAGAAAAGAGGAAATTGCTAAGGATTAGGTTTACAGCACATGAGCATGTCTCAGAAGTGCTACTCTGTAAAACTTGTCAAGGAAAAAAAAAGGAAAATAAATCCCAGCGGGCTTCCAGAGTTTTGCATCCTGTAGTTTATTACATTTGTCAGTAAAAGCAGCAAGGATTATGGAAGTAGATTTATTAATTTTATGAAATCCTGGCACGAAGGATTGGTGGCCGGCCCTCTGATAGAAAATCAAGTGGAAGTGTTTTGCGAAAGACAGACATTGTGTACTTGCAGTGGAAAGTTATTATTGCAGCAAACCTGTTGCAAATAAATTGCTGTAGCAAATCCCTTGGAAGTTACTTGCCTTAAAGTCGATGGGATTATGTTTTATGTCTCCTTGTGTAGAGGAAGATCCTTGGTTCCAATGGGTGTTCAGATTCCTCGGAGCAGTATACGGAATTAGAACAGCTAAGCATAGCCAGTTTGGAAAAGTTTCCTGTTGGTGTTTTAGCATTTGTTATTAATGCCTTAAAGGCACACTCTCTGCTAAGATGAAGGTTCATTTTCTCAACTTTCAGAATCTCATCCTTTTACAATATGTCATTTGGAAGACTTTAAAATATTTGATCCTTTTCAGGATCTATGATCTGTACATTGAGAGAAAACTGAGACAAGGACAGTAAGTTGTGCTAAAAAAGGTGTTAACTGAAACATGATGATTAGACCACTTATAAACTTGATCTGTTTTTCACCTCAAGGCAGAGTCCATCATGAATGACAGACAAAAGTACTGCCACTGAGATCTGAATTGCTAAAAGCCTTTCTCAAAGTTCTGAAGTCATACCCATCTGAAAGCGGTTGTAGGCTGCTTGCGTAAAATCTCTTCAAAGACTCTGTTCTGGTCTAGTAGGTAGGTGGTAGGTGAGTGACGAGGTACTTGCACCACAGAGGTAGTAGTTTCACTTGTCTCTGACTGTTCTAGCACTTTCATTGGCTATGAGTTATAAAGTCCCATTTTCTCTTAGAAGTGTCTCTACAGGAGAAGGTTAATGCCTTCTAGGCCATGTTATAGAAGCTGAAAAAGTGGCCTTGTTTTTCTTTTAAATAAGGAAGTTAAGTGTCTATGCTGGCATTGCACTACACCCTAGTAATCATAGCAGTCTATTTCATTTTTGTCTCAAGTAGTAATTACTTCAACTCTTACAAAATTAAAAAGTAAGGTTGACTTTTCGTTTGTACCAATGTTCAAATTTTTTGCGTAGATCTAATTGGAAAGTACAGCTCTGTTTGCCTAAGATACTTCAACAGGTCTATTATGATTGCATCAAAATAACAGTTAAAATCATTTAACATCTTGAGAACTGTTATCCCTGTTTCACGGGGACAAAGAACAATTTCCCTAAGTTCACAATAAATGAGTTTCGTGCACTGCAGTCCTTGAGTGCTACTGGTCACTGGGCTATCCTTTCCTCATTGCAGAGGAGCAATGACATGTTCCAGGCACTGGTCTCTCACTGCCTCTTCCCCCGCTCATTATGTCTGGTCTCCAGGAGTCTGTTCTCTGCAACCCAGGGACCTTCACAGCTCACAGATCCAGCTGGCTAAACATCCTTGCTCTCTGCGATCTGCACTCTCATTGTCCTTTGCTCTCCCCTGCCCTAGTTTCTTTTGGAAAGGAAAGAAGATATATTAGTGGGCAGGAGACTATGCCATGCCTAGCCAGGCTCGTGATCATGGACAGTAAGGAGATTAGGACTGAGGGGGACACACACCATGAAAGGAACATGCCCACTAAGTGTAACGTTCTGAAGTCTGTTGCAGCCAGGCATATTGGCGTGCATCATAAAAAATGTTTATCATCGTTGTTCTAAGGAAAGTTTAATAGTCATAGTGGTTACAACACTGTAGCTACTGCTCTACAACTTCAGCGCTCCATGAAAGCATTACCTAGGTCTTCACAGTATCCTAAGAGTTAAATCACTGTATTACAGCTGAGAAGACTGGGTCATTTAAGCACACACTGGAAATGGTTTTTACTTTATGTAAACCCGTATAGCAAGTTAGTGAAAGTTCTAGACTTTTATGGGTCTGTATCTGATGGTGGTTCGCCACCACATTTCTGGTAGGAATGTCAAAGATGTCATTTAGTAAGGATTGGGCTTTTGTTAGAAGAGAGTAACCCGAGACTGTGTGCCTGCGTTGGTGAATTGTGTCCTCCATGTGGACAATAAGCATCTGAAAAGCTCACAGTCTTATTAATGGAAGTGACTGTATGTGTGCTATGTACATATATCTATATCGTAAACGTCTCATTGTATGAATAAAAGTGCATATGCATCTATATAATATCAGTGTATCTATACATATGAATAGGATGCTCGTCCACATGCAAGTGGTTGAAATGAAAATCTAGATGTTCTGGTACGGAATTTAATTCTTCTCCAAATGCTGTTTGAAATATATGCCACTAATGAATGCAAAGTACAGTTATACTGCAAGTGCAAGGCTAAGAACTGATAGTGAATTCATCACATCTGAAACACTGTTTTTTGCAAGTACTCATTCTTATGCACAGTGTGTTACAATCCTGTAGGGTTTTTCTTCCCTTTTTTTCCTCTATTTTAACAATTCTAAAGAGCATGTTATTGTATCGCAGACAGTATTTGATTTGCACTTGAGGGAGCTATCACACCTTGCAGTTCAATCTTCTAATAAACCTCAGACCTCCTCTGTTTCTATTAATTTAAAATTTCTGAATCTTGGAAAGAGGCTGATTTCAGTTTATTCTAATTCCTATGCTACAATGCTATAGTGTAGTCAAATAATTTTTCCACATGATCATAGTACTAATATTACTATTGATTTTGACATATCTGGATCAAGGTTCAGATGTGGACGAACACCAGCAGTTCTTTTAAAAGCTTTTTAGTGTTTTCTTCCTTTATTTTCCCAATTTCACAGTTGCTCTCTCCTTTCCCCTTTGTTTTTCCTTCCTTTCTTAAGAGTTTTCCTGTAACTGTTGTTTCTCCCTGTAAGGTTATTGTTAACTTGGTTCTAGCTTGTAATGAAAATAGCACATTTTTTGTGTACCTTCATTGTGATTTTTATCCAGAAATAACAAAAGGAAGAATTTTAAGTGATCAGTAGTTTACCTTCCCTAGGTTATCAGTTTGTGGCCTCTCAGAAAGGGAACTTATTTCTAAAATGCTCAGAAAATCTTAAAGATAGCCTAGATTCACCAAAATATATTGGTTCATAAATCCTTTCTGCAATCCTTTACATTGATTTTACACTGTGCTTAAAGGATTAAATATTTGTTGAATTTGGTCCTAAATCTTTTATTTGAAAGCAGCACTATTTATGGTCTTTTAATTAAATGTGGTGGATAGTGAGAGTCAAAGCTTAATTTAAAAACTGGATCTGAATCCTGTTAAAAACTGTTTAAGTTGTAAAATATACCTTAGTATGAATGGGAATAGGGAAATCATCCACTGTTTTGATTAAAACTAATAAGAAATTACATGATTTTCCTTTCTGTCTTTCTCACTCTGAAACCATCCAATGTGAACAACTTCTGTGAAACTTGTGGGTTTGCTTGTACACAGATGTAAGGATTATTTGCGTGCTGTCATTTGCCATTGATTTCAACAGCAGTTTCCACATGTCACGGAAAGCTCACCATAGAAAGCAGACGTGTGTTCTCCATGTATGCTGTGTCTATAAACCTAGCAGGATGTAATTAGTTTAATAGAACTTGGACTGACGTTGTATAACATTTTCAAAAGGATTCAGAAAGCTTTGCGAATGAGGATGGCTACAGCACAGAAATGCTAATGAAGATGAACTTTTCAAAGTTGGTAAGTGATTTTTTTTTTGGTTTTGGTTACCCAGCTGAAGATGCATTAAAGACTGAACTTCAGAGAGCGCACTTTCTTTAAATTAGGACTACCACAAGCAGCTCAGATCTAAAAGTGAAAGCATCCTGAGTTCCTACTTGGTTGTTTGTGAAAACTGTGGCTGTATTTTTCATTAGTTACCTTATGAGTCAAAGCTGGTTGGGATAGAGATGGAGGGGAAGCATATGCTCACCTGGATTAACCTGTCATAGGGCTGTACTTACGAAGAGGAGTTTCTAGACTTCTTATATAAAAGTCCACGCCTGTTGGTTGACTGAGGAAGATTAGTACCATGACCGTGTATTTCCTCTAAGTCACCCAAAAAGACATCATTTGGATTTCTCTGATGAGAAAAGCTCTTTGTCATATCCAGTACAGAAGTCTATGGTACCCAAAGTTTGCTGTTGCATGTACATAAATGGCATAGTTGCACTGAAAGTTCTAAATTATATAAAATTAAACAGGTCCACCCTATTTGATTTCTTTATCTGGATCCATTTTTAGTTTTGTTTGTGGTTGGCCTCTGAGAAGACTGGATAACCCAGACACAGAAATGACAAAAATTTGCTCCATGTATTGAATTTGCTTTACATCTTGCAGCATGAATTCAGGTTCTACTAGCACTTTTAGGAGTCATTAGTGCTTTGCTGATTTTTCCCACACCTGCTTAAAATATGTTGGTTGCAGTGCATGCTGCAAAGTGGGGTTACTTGGCTTATCATTAAGGATAAATCCCAGCTGCAGGGATCTAACGAATCCAGAGGTAGAATCCAGCGAGTATCTTCTATTTAATCTTTCTCTCTGTCTCAAGTATTGCTTTCACTGTACTGTGCACAACTGGTCAGCTTATGTAAGAAATAGATGAGGGTGTACGCTGATTAATGAAGGAACTGGAAAAATGTGAATAGTGAAGAATATCAAGCAGTCAGAGTGTTCCATATTTAAGGTCAGTAGAAGGTTTTGGAGAAGGAGTGGGAGAAGGAGTGAGGGAGAATAGGGCTGAGGGTTCAATGAAAAGTGCCGTGGGGAGCTGTGGGCTTTGTGAACAAGAAAAAGCATCGAAGGTTGATGAATAATTGAGCTACATGGGATATATTATCTCATGGTGTGTTAAGTTCCTTGTGGCGATCATCCTCAGGATGTTAGAGTAGGCGTTGGTTAATGGGAGGCTAGGGAGAGGGATTTGGGAAGAACAGGGGAGTATGCGTAAGAGGAGGGTGGGATACTGGAGCTACATGGCGAATTGTAAGAGTCTGGGAAAGTATTGTGGGGAAATACTGGATATTCCTGCTGTGTTCTCCTACCCCTTCAATAGCATCTACTTTTGACCGTTGTCAGAGAGCAGTCTAGTGTGCTGAGCCACTATGGGTGTTTTTCTGCTTTTGTGTTACCTTTTATGTTAGCTTTTATGGTCTCTGTGGAAGGGTGAAGGGTTAGCCCAGGTGTGGTTAGCTGACAAAGGAGAACAAAGAGTAGTGCCAAGCAGAGAAATATGGAAATAGCTTAGTTGGAAAGGCAGACCTCTCTGTGGTGACAGGAGATTGGTTAGGCCATGTTGGGGTAAGGGCAGAGAGGAGTTAGAAGGTAATAAGAGTGGAAGCTAAGAGTGGAAATCCTTAGCTTCTGCTCTAGAATCCCTAATCCTCTGCTCTAGAAGAATTGTGTTTTCCCAAACACAAAGCTGGTTTTCTGAAGTCCTGAGCTTAAAAAGCATCTACTGCCCCAGCCCACTGCATAACGCAGCCTGCTCCATTCAGCCCCTTCACCCAGCTAACTTTGCTCTTAGGTTTGCTCGTGCTTTCTGGCATGGGGATTTGGTTCAAATGTTGCAAAATATAGTGGAGAGCTCTTGATGGGGTGGTACTGCCTGCAACGTCTTATGGTTGCACTGCAACCACAACCGTAAAAATTAGATTAAAACAAGTAACTTCATCTAACAATCAAGCTTTTCTTGAAAAGTGAGGTTGTCTCCAGCATTTTCAGTACATTTTAACAATATGGAAAGTTTAATATTTTGTTAGTAAGATGGCTTTTGAATGGAGAACCCTAAGAAGATGAGATGTAAGCAGAATTATTTCTGGAAGATTTCCTCCACATTTGTGGCTGGCAGTCTGGTATCTGCTCCCTCTGTGTACCCATAGGAAGAAAAGATAATGGGGCAGCTGTTTCTTGCAGCTTGCCAATGGGGCCTGTGTCACATCAATAATGTCAGTCAGTCACCTCAGTGAATAAGAAGTAATGTGCACATCCACAGAAATGAGAGCTATGTTATATACAAAGATGTACTTTAGATTTTAAATGTTTCAAATCTCCATGTGTTTGTGAATTTAAAAGGATCCAAAGACAATTAACCAAAGTTCATTTTTCAGCTCTCAGTGTGTGTGCTACTTATTTGGAGAAGGTGCAGAATTCATTACATTCAGCACAATTGTCTCTGCCTTCAAAGAGCAGCTAAACCAGGCTAAGCAGTACTGGAGCCACTAAAATCTCAATAATACTTTTTGATAGCTAGTTATTATTTAATTTTAATTGAATTATGTTGCACAGACATACTTCAATAGAGAACCTAAATATCCCAGTCGAGATCAGGGCTGTGATGTTCAAGGATCTGCAGACAGAAACCAACATGTGTTTTCTACCACATTATGGGAAACAGTTTCCACCCAAGAGTTAGCTAAGAGTTTAATCCTGCAATTAGTATGCTCTCTGCCCAGAAACTATCACTTGCAGCACAGCAAGACAGATGGATTTTGGATTAGAAAGAAATCTCTCCCACAACAGAGTAATGCACAATTTATCAGATGTAACTTAGGACAGTGGTTCATACTCCTCTGAAGCAGCTCTGGGGAGACAGGATATCAGAAAATTATTATTTGTATTTCATTCCAATACAAATTGGGGCCCGTTGTGTCAGACATTGTATAAACAAATAGTAAAAGACAACTCTAGTCCCCAACATTTTATAACCTAAATAGGCAAGGCTAACAAAACTATACAGGAAATATAAGGATATGGCAAGGAAACATGATTTGCCTGTGAGCACAGGGTTGATTGGTGATTGAGCAAGGAGCCAAATCCAACTGTTTGGATTCCCAGCTCTGCAGTCTGTATTGTGGTTGACCTTACTATTAGATGATTATTAGTTTCTTCTGATGAGTTTCTTATATTTTCATGGTTTTCTTTTTATTTGGTGTTATTTGCGTGTCAAAATTGCTATACAGTGAATAAGCCCCAGGAGGAGCAGGAAGCTAGTTACCCTACTTGCATGAAAAAGAACGAAGGAGTAATAGATCTATTATCAAGGCAGATTTAAATGTTTGTATGTCATAGCAAGCAGTTCCTCTTCCATATGTGTTAAAAAAGTGTACCATCAAGGATTCCTTTAAGCAAAAATAGCAGCTGGCTTTGAAATTAATTCATATAATCTGTAACAGGTACATATATAAAGCATGAAGTAATTCCTGGCATTCTTCAATTGATACAGTATCTGAAAGTTGGGGAGAAAACATTAGAATCCAGGAAAGCTACACAAAGTATTTTATTTTATGATTTTTTTTCCTGCAAGTGGATGAACAAGCATTACAAACATGCCCTACACCTGTAAGATCTAGTTATATGGCAGGTAACCAGGGAATATTCTGTGTTCTAAAATGAAATCTGCACATTGAATCAGGCAGAGAACAGCTGGCTTAGAAATCAGCCTGAGAATCAGAATAATCTATGAAAGGTATTTGTGTTAGCATTAAACATTTTTGCATGCTGTCAGTGCAGAAGCACTGAGCTTTGTGGATTAAGGAAGTGCTTGGTATGACTTTCTAGAATCGAGTTGCCTTGTTAAGAATGGAAAACTTACTTAAAAGTTTGTTATGAGAACGCTATGTGAGCGCTTGTGATTTAATGCTGCACAATGCGAGTTCATGTTTTAAAAGACAGAGTTTTGAGTCAAATTCGTGTAAAGTTATTAGAGAATAAGGTTATGGTCATTTCTGCAGTGTGTCATTGCTTTTTGAGCAAGAGCTGTGTACCAATATGCATGTGAATCTGGTAAGTAATAGAAAGGCAAATGAAGATAAAAAGAAACAGTTCTTTCATAACCAAATACAAATACACTTGGAAGACTAACTCAGTGACAAACTAGAGAAGTGCATTCCTGGGGGTAAGAAACAGCTGATGATTAGACTTTGTTAAATTGTACTGTGTTTGGGAGCAATCTACCAGCACCAAGGCAAAGCAGGCATTCGCTTGCTACAGCATCTCTAGTTCTCGTGTTAGAATGTGAATCCCATTTTTTCTACAAACAAACTGGAATTGACACAGGTACTTGTAAGCCACACTTTTAGATATGTCATTGCAAACTGAGTGTGGATGCTTTTCTCTTGGATTTTTCTTGAGATTGTGCTCGTACAAAATAATTTACATTAACTCCAAACAGGAAATTATAAGGGAAAATTAACTAAAATCAGATTAACCAAAAAGCTAAAATTAAATGGAAACAAAAACTGTTAGCATGGAACAAAAGTGCCCACACACAGACTTGCTCCAAAATAACTAATTGTGTGAAGTAAAACCAACTGTTATTTTGGTTGCAGTTTTTTGTCCAGAGAAGCCCTAGGACCTCTGGCAATTAAAATATAATTTTTCTTGTGATGCAAATTCTTACAGCCATTCTAAGGCCCTTTTAAATGGCCAGTACAGTGTAAAGTAGACAGAGTGCTGCTGAAAATGTGGCCAGAGGTAGCGAGGACAGAGGCAGCAAGGCCCTCCATATTTTATAAGGATTTTTAGGAGACAACGCTTGCCAATCGTATGAGGTAAAAGAAAGGAGAGGAGAGGTCTAAGGGTTTGCAGTGAAAAAGCAGACTGCAGAAAGCAGAAGGAAGAGAGTAAATGAAAACCCGCAAGTACAAATGGCAAAGGATCAAAGGTGAGGGGCTGTGTAGGAGGGAGGTGCTACTGATGCTCCCAGACGTTCAGGGATGGAAAAATTCCATTAAAACTAAGCACCTGCTATTTAAGATTAGGGCTTCAAAATTACAAACCATGTCAGTAAAAGCATTTTGCTTTGCAGTTTAAAGGGGAGCTAAAGGAAAGAGCCAAAGTATTAGGAGGTGGAAAAAGAGAGAATAGGGAAATATTTTAATGAAACTGATCTGCGCACTTTTAGGATGGGATATGGCTTAGGTATGGCTGGTTTCAATCTGATTTTAATTTTTGTTTCCCAGCTATTCAGCTGTCTTCTTGAACAAAAAGAGACTTTTTAGTTTAGTTTAGTAAGGGGATAGGCAACTAAGCTTTGGATGGCTTCCTAACCTTGTGCCTCATTCCTCTTCGTGGGTGTGTCTGACTTAAATTTCTGTTTCTTAATCCCACTTTAGTCTTTGTGGGTGAGGAGAGATGATTTCTGACTCTTTTGCCCATTGTAGGGTAGAACACAACACTGAAATCCCTTCTGATGGAGTAAAGGCTGGCGAATGTTAGAAACCACAAGAACTTCGATACAGAACCAGCCTGTGCTTAACTGACATAGACACGCTCACATCGGCGCGCCTGCACAGCCAAAAACCGAACTGAAGGCTGCTTGGTTTGAAATGGCTGTTTCTCCTGCCCCGCACCACTTTGATATTTGCAAGCCGATGAGCTGAATAGCACGTCAGGCACTGGCAGCAGACAATGGAAAGCCAAAAAGCTGTTCCCAGTCCTTCACATGGAGGCAGAATTGATCAAATCGTCTCTTATAAATCAGTGGGAAAAAAACAGCCTAATCTGCAGTGTGCTAGTCCCACTCCTAGACTCGAATTTAAGCACTCTGTTTCCGTTTAAAGAATTTGAGATTAACCTGATGATTGCTTTTAAATAGGCAATAGGAAAAAAGAAGTTGCTAGAAGGAGTTACATGTCTAGAGTTTTACTTTACCCTGCTCAATGATTCGCTCTTCTTGTCTACTTTGAATACCAGATGTCTCTGCACAGTCAAATTGAGACATCCTGAAAGAGAAAGATTTTCAGACGTCCTCGGCTCTTTCTGGAAACTGGGCCCCTTTAAAGATGTCTGAAGCATGACACTCAAAAACAGTCGTCCCAGATTGCACAGTGCTTTTCGACACTCAGCCAGCATTTTTAGTAGCCTGTGCCTCAAGGAGTCTGGGCACCTTACCCAAAAAGAGCTAAAAATGTAATTTGCAGTTCTTCAAGTAATCCAAAACAAAGTATCAAATCCCTTCCCATCTTGCTTTGCCAGGGAAAGTCCCCGCGTGCTGGAACTGGCCTCATTCTGCTGCACAAGGGACAGCAGAAGTAAATGGAGGGTGGAGTGGGAGAGCTTTTGGAAGAGTGATCAGGCTGTGCGTAGTGCTCAGCCCTACTTAATCACAGATGCCTTGCTGCAGAGTCGAGTTCCAAATATTTCCATGGTGCTCAAACATAGAGTTACCTGGCCGTCATCTGTGCTGAAGAATTTCAACCACCAGAATTTCCTTGGCTGTGCTGCAACTGATGGCTTTTTCCATGATTGTAATACTCACTCAGCAGATGCTCGGAGTGGGTCACTAACCAGGCAAGAAAGCATCGACCGACTGCTGAATTTTCCAAATGTGAAGGTTTAGATGCCTGTGTATTGTGGCCACAGAGGAAGAGTCGAAAGATGTGTAAAATAAATGTGCATGGCAATACACTTAGAGCACATGACAGACACATGATTTGACATCCAACTAAATGTCTGATCTTTGCCTTTCTATAACGCTACACCCCTTTGGAGACTTCATCCTGTGGCCAAAACAGGGGATTGTTGAGGAAAAATTAGTCAATGTAAAAGTCTTAAGAAATGATTGAAAATAGTTCTGCTACAGGTGGACTGAAGAAAGATTTATTTCTCAGTTTCTTTTTCTGAACAGGCTAAGATGGATGTCATAAGACATTAATCATCCTAAATAAATGAATAAATCATCTGTATTAATATACAGATGGCATGTGGTGAGGTTAGGGAACTAAAGCAAAGCAGTGTGATAGATGCTTCTGTCATGAACCATTTGCCACCCAGCTCACTTTCTGTTCTGCCTACTAGCTATTGCTGCCGAAGGAGCTGTTACAGTGAGCTCTAACACCGTCAAACAGGAATGCCAGGCAGACCTGTGGAGCAGACGCCTCGGGTTCTGAAAAGAGACTTAAAGAAGCATGACTGGAGCCATCACAAATAATCAACTTAAATTCCCACTACAAAGTGTACTGAAAAGAGCTAGTCCGCTCTTTAGAGGTATAAAAATGGGACAGAGAAAAATGCTTTTCCTCTGTGTGATAGTCTGTGCCCTGTTCCTATGTCCACACTGACAGGAGGGTGCAGAAATAACTAGACAACGACAGGCCACAGAAAACCATTCCCTAGCAGCTGGAAGATTGGACTTGTGAACCTTGTCAGGGTGATTGGGAGCAATAAACGCATTTTTGGAAGTTGCTTAGGAGAATGTTTTGAATATTCTTTCAAATCCGTGTTAAAACAATGCCCAAGTTTTTTAATTTTTAGTTATTTTGATCAGTTGTTTGGAAAAAGCTTCAATTCTCCCAACCTGAACAAGTGCCGCTTTAGCACTAGATTACAGAGATAATTATACCATATTATATTATGCCTTAGGATCAGGCTCTGTGTGTGCCTCCGTGTGCATTGCCTTGCATCCCTGAATGAAGGGGCTAGAATCAGCTTCAGGTATCCGGGCTTCAGCTGGTTGCCGAAAGAGTGAGGAATAGCTCATCTGCAAGGAAAAGCTCATCTGCTCCCACTTTTATGATGCACAGCTGGCCAAGAGGATTACTTTGGGGGTCTCTGAAGAGCCAAAGAATCTAACCTGTATCTGGAGACAGGACACAGGAAAGGACAAATTGGTGTACTGAGGACATACAGACACTTTCTGGATTGGCTGGCGTGTCTTGTTCCAACATGCAGGGTCACGCTAACCACAAGGCATGGGACTGGGAAATAGTTTTCACCAGGCTCAGTAGGAGGGCCCCGAGGAGCTGCTTGCCTTCCTGCGCAGCTGGGGGCACGGCTCGGCTTCCAGGATCATGTGAGCGTGTTGCAACTAGGCAGTTCTCTGTCCTTACAAGAGGCTCATTTCAGGTAGCATTTTCGTTGTTCTTGTTGCATACCAGGAACACACTTCTCACTAATTACCCTCCTTAAGACAGAGTAATTAAGGCCTTTGGGTTACCAGTAAAGGTGTTCACATGAAACACTATGTGGCTTGACTGCCTAAGTATCAGAGGAGGTTCAGGTAGGCCACCTGAACCCCAGTATGGAAACAGTTTTGGTTATGGACATTTCAGAAATTCATATGTTTTATGCCCAGAAATAACCATTATGTTCATATGGTCTGACCTCCTGCGTAGCACAAGCCTTTCAGCCTCACCCGTAATTTCTGCATTAGGTACACATCCTGTGGTTAACCCGCATCCTGTGGTGGGATTATGTATCGAGTTTTGTATTGATTAGATTATGACTTGAGACAAATTAAGTTTTTAGCTTGGATTTTCAGTAGTTTAGGCTTGCCTCTCTAGGTTTTTCCTCTTAAGAGTTCTGCAGAGCTTCTCCCAGTTACTCTTTGCCGTCTAGTTCTTCAGCTCCTTCCTGCAAGAGCAATTTGTGTTAAACTAGATGTCTCTGACTTCGTTGCCTTGGGCTTGTGCAGCCTGAATGCACCATCCACAGTACTGTAGAAAAGGTGCCTAGAAGAAGTTGTTCCATGAACACTGGAACTAAATATTGTTTTTCTTCAGACTGACATCCTTTGTAAACCCTATATGTAATCCTTACGATAACCTGAACTTCCCTTGTGCCCTTTATGCCTTGGTCTCCCCAGTGAAGGACAGTACGTGCTAGGTGACTCCTACAGAGCTGTGTCTGTATGTGGTGGCGAGGCATTTGCAGCCAAACAGAATATACAACAGCTGAGTTCTTTGGGTTTTTTAACGTCATCAGGGCAGTAATTTGGGTGCCTGTCCTTCAGCAGTTGCCAGTTTTCACACCACTGGTAAGAACTTAATTTTCCATGGGATTTCTACGCTACTGTCAAGATTGACAGATTCAGAAGTTTCTGTGTGTGGTAGGGACAAGACAGACAAACAGATGATTAGAAAGACAGCACAGACACGTAAACTTGTTTCCTTAGGAAATGGAGCTACAGATTATTACCTAGGGAATTTACGGTTCTTTAAAATTGCTACCTCTGGGTATTCTTACTAGTCATCTTCCTTCCTGTCTTTCTTTGAATCTTCTCTGAAGGTCTTTGGGGGTTTCAGGAAGGAGTGGGACCATGTGAGTCTGTACAAAAAATTAGGCCAAATTTTCAGCATTGTGAGGTGATACACGTGGGAAGCGGTAGACACCACCTTACTGTAACATTCTCAAAGCTTTCTGGTGCCAAGAGTCCTCTTGCAAAATTGCATTATTTGAATGGTGTAATTATGTGGGATTACTCTCAAAAATGCAACCAGAGTGACTGATAAATGATTTCCTTTACTCCAGCAGTCATGCAAGATTAATTAGGTACAGTTGGTATGGTGACACTTCGAAAATGTAAAGCATTATATAAATGTTGAGTGGTATTTATACTGAGTGTATCCAGGATGTTAGCTGATAGGAAACACATAAAATGTTTTTTAATGCATTTCAATACGTGTGGCTTCAGGTAAGAAAGTACTTTTATTAATGTACTTGGCAAAGGGTTTTAAGAATTATGTAATGGATGCTTTGAATGCCTAAGTGTGGGTTTAAAAGTGGCCTGATTTTTAGACACCCATCTATGGCTATCACACATAAACGATGTTTATGCTCTGCCTGTCAACTCATTCCCCTCACAATGCTGCAGTTTTTACATTCTCGTCTCTTGTGACGTTGGACGGTCCCTCATAGCTCTCCCATCGCATTGGCCAAATGAGAAAAGGTAAACAGATGACTTGTGGGTATTTCTCGTATTGATACTATTTACTGCCCTACTGATTTTACTGTTTACTACTACTATTTACTGATTTATTTATATCTGTGTTTGTATGGCACCTAGAAAAAGATTTGCTTTTTTTTTTTATTACCATCTGAAAAAGTGTGTCCATCCTCTCCACTCTCAGTTAGTCATTCCTACTTATTCTGCCAAAGTTTTCCACCCTCTCAGCTGTGCTGGATGCCAAGTGAACACTTTGTGTGGCTGTGCTCGAAGTGGGGGAGGAAGTGGAAGCTGCAGTGAGGGGAGGAGGAGCAAGTCTTTGAATATTATCTCCTTAATTGCTTTTTTTCAAATCTATTATGAGTTGTTCTTAAAAGGTAAATCACCAGCTCTAATGTAATGCAAAAGGAAAGGATTTTTCCCAACGATTAAATGGATTCCTGAGAAGTCCACTGAGCTCCCAAACTTGTGGATCTGTGGTAGGAAATAGAAGAATGTGGGAGTTCCCCAGTTAAGATGGAGCAGGTCATTCATTCTGGAGATTTCCATGAAGCCTGTGTGCACTACTCGTACTAGCAGGACTTTTTAATGAGCTTTTTTGTCTGTGTGTACTTTTCTACTTTGTGTTTCAAGGGGAAGAAGCCTGGTGTAAAGACAGTGTAGCCAAGCTGGGCTGTACTGTGTGCTCGGGCACCCCATCTTCTCAGCTGTGAGTGGCAGATTGCTCGAAGTCATGGCTGAGACCAAAGGGAAGACATCAGACACTCAAACCAAAGTCTCCTTAACCTACTCCTGGTAACATACCCCTACACACATCACTTCTAACGCCCAAAAGTGCTTCATGGCAGCCGTGAAGCCCCTCTTGCTGACTTTGTATGGTTTTCCTTTTCATTGCCTTAAAAGTCACTGCTTGTTTTCTGCTGATCCTGCTTTAGGTTTCATAACCAGCTGATTGCATGCTCCAAACACTTGACCTGTGGCATGTATGGGATCTGGGTGCAAATCTGTTGGCTCTGGGCCATTGCTGTTGACCGTTGATGATATTTCACTGGAATTGCAAAACGGTTATGTAGCAACACCATGTTATTGGAAGAGGCACAAGTGTTTGGTTTCTTTTCGTGTGATTCCTGCATGTGTATGAACTACACTGTGAGCTGGGGTAGAACTAACTAACGAGCGGTGTTGAGTTTCTCATTGCTCTTTTTTTGCAAATGTAGATGGTATGTTGCAAGCAGAATGTATACACATACCTCAGCTCAAACTTCCCCTTTCTTTCTCTTGTCCCACTTGAATAATAACAAATAATCATGACTTTTCCCTGAGCTTGGTTGTCCCCCGGCCTGATTCCCTCTGCATAGTTTAAGAGTTAGATTGTTTCAATATGCTCTAACCTTGTACTGTAGAAAGTGTTACCCTGTGACTGCAGCACAGTGCTGTGGGACTGCTATTTGTCAGGACAAAGCAAAGACTGTTTCCTTTGTCCACATCTATATACCGTGCTTTGCACCTTTAATATCATTCAAATTCAGCTTTAATTTCTGCTACATGTAGAGTAAAACTGACTTTGCTTCTGCAGCCCCAAATCTCAGCAAGGCCCAGTGACGCACTGGAAAGACCAACGTCTGTGTCACCTGTTTTGGTGGATGTTCGAAGGCATTTCATTGTCGCAGGGCCCCTCTTGTGGACCTGTGTCAGTGGTTTTATCTCTTTTTTGGGTTTTTTGCTTTAATGTGCTCAGTCTGTCTTAACAGCAAACAGTTTGATGCTTGGCAATACTGTAGTAGGTAGGCACCAAAGAAATAAAACTTATGATGATGATGTTGAGTTCCAGTAACCGGAGCGGTCTTCAAGATATCTTGCCGCAGTTGCCAGTGTGGTTTCAACTGAAAAAAGTTTTGATTTATTGTTGCACTATTAACTCTTGTCTATTACATGGTGTGTGCAGCATGTATTTCAGCAATGTGCCAAATTCAAACTGATAACAATAATAGTGAAAGAAGATCAGCCTCAAATTTAAATGTGGTGAAAGAGCTCTTTGGTTTACTGGCAGTGACAATCAAAGCAAAAAAAAAAAAAACAGGCTCCTTTTAGTTCAACAGGACGAAGGTAAATCACAGCTAACACTCGTTCCTTCATTGCTTTTCTCAAGTGACCATATGCGTGCCTTTAACTTCATGGCTGGATTGAGTACAGTGTCCTGCTTACAGCCAGGGTGCACAGGTGACTGCTGCTTTACCTCCTCCGACCAGTAACCCTGCTTCTACCCCAGCAAAGGCCTGTTTTCATCTGCAGGGCTCCCTGTAACTCACCCACATGCAAATGCGTCTGACCTTAATTAAAGCAGTTCACCTCTCTCTGCCTCAAGGGATGGTTTCCTCATAAGGCAGTTGTGTTTAATTAGCATTTGCATAGCATTCTGCTGGTTGCTTTCTGGGAGCGTTGTTGTTCGGTAGGAGCGTGGGATTGCTGAAGCCTGACTGGCAAGCTTTGCACCCTCCTAATTGACACAGAAGCCAAGTAGAAGTTACACAAGGAAAGAACAGAGAATCGTTAATGTTGGATCATTAGCAAGTAACTGCTTTGAATGAACGTAGATAACTTTAGAACTCTATCAAAGTGAAAAGTAGCATGATGAATGATGCATCAAACAATAAAAGCTCAAGGAAGACACTGGGTTTCTAATTGCTGTGCAATTTTCTAGCATGGTCTAGTTTGTAAGATTAATTTCTTTGAGAAGTGTGAAGCATTCTATGCCTGTTGTACACTTAATGTCAATTTTGTTTTTCTCTCATTAGGGGTTTTATTCTGTGTCTTTTGACAGGGTTTGAGATATGCTATTTTTATGCTAGCAAAAATTTGCACAAGCAAGTGAAAAGTGTGTAGCTACCAAATTAGTTCCTTTGAGACTTCACTGATTTCTCAGTGTAAAGAGGGTAAAGAGTTCTCAGATACAACTGAAGTAAGATTGCTTTAATTATATATATTATTATATTTTTTTAATAGAAATTGCCTAATAGTTTTTTGGCTGTGTTGAATTTCTAAACTAATAAATCTCAAAGGGGTATTTTTGCTTTGAAATTGTCTTCAGAAGCATTTCAGTTGGCACAGATGGATCATTCCTGTGGCTTGCACTAGTGCCAGTTCAGCCCTCAGTCAGTCCTAGGAAGAGGAATTAATAAAAATATTGCTTAGTGATGTCACCTGTCCCTTTAAAATGTACTGATCTCTCACTTGAGATTTCTTCTGAAAATTAATTGAGTATGTTCAAAGTGAGTAGAATTAGGGGAACAAGTTAATAGAAGAGTTATCCCTTGTGTGAGCTGTTTCTTAGCTTTCATGAATATTAGTGGGTGGAAGGGACTGTGAGAGATCATCTAATCCATCAGCAAACCCCAGGGATCAGTCATAGGGTCAGCTGTGCCAGAGTAATTTTGTTTCTAAAGACCTGATTGAAAGGAATTCTGCAGCCTCCTCACATGGCCTGTTTCAGCATTTTACTCCCCCTACCATTAGAAAAGTTTATTTTCTGGTACCTAACTTCAGTTTCCTTTGTTGCAATTTAAATCAATTATTTATCATTCGTCATAGACATGAAAAAGGATTTACTTCCTCCTTGTGGAAAGGTCACAGGGTTTTTTTTGGGGGGTGAGGGTTTTTTATTGTTGTTGATTTTTTTTTTACGTTTTTTGAAGGCAGTTTTGAAGTTTCTCTTTAGGCCCACAATCCCACTTTGTTCAGTCTGTCATGTTTTATCTGATCATTTTGGTTGCTGTCCTGTAGAACCTCATCAGGTGTTCCAGATGGCTGTGCAGTGGGGGCCCCACACCAGGCACTGCTCCAGCTGTGACCTGCCAGCTCTAAGTGGAGCAAAAAGATTATTTCATGTATCCTGCAGGCTTCTCTCTTTTTTGTACATCCCTGTATGATGCTTGGCTTTTTCGCAACAGCATGATGTCATGGACTCATCTTCACTTTGTGATCTAGAATAACCCCTAGCTATTCCTACCTTGCTATTTGTCCCCTGCCCTGTAATTACAGAATTAAATGTAGTTTCTTCCTCTTCACATTATTGAATTTCACCCTGTTTTATCAGGCCGGTTCTCCAGCATAGCCAGGTCATTGTGAAATCTGCTTCATGGTCAGTTTTAGCTTGAATTCCTCAGAAACCTGAGCAGGTACAATCTGAGTTCCATCAGCTGACCCACTAAAAGTATACCAATTAGTGCTTCATCCTGAACAGATTCCTCTGGAGCTCACTTGAAATGTTCTGTTTCACAAAATCCCACATAGCAATTCTCAGAATAAGATTTCCTTCTCAGTATCGCACTTGGCTTTGGATTTACCTAGACCATGTTTCTTTAGTGAGTTTGTGGAAAGTAGCAGAGAATTTTCTTTCTGAAACTCAAATCTTGATCCGGCATCATAGTGGTCAGAGGGTCATCTCACCTGACTTTAGATGTCTGGCTGGTAGGGGTCTGCATCTAAGGTACTTGTCTACCTTCTTCTTTGTGGAGAAACATAGGTGATCACAATTCATCTGGCCGGTTTAGTCATTTACCAGTGTCTTAGAAGAATTACACTGTAAGTGTGTCTTTTCACCTGCAGTGACTCCAAAGGGAATTTAAGCAACTAAATATCTATATGTAGGCTATTGGCATCTAAAGTTAAATGGGATGTATCTCACCTCCAGCCCTTCTTCTGCTAGAAAGACAAGAGATCAAGCGTACACTATTTGTACTTAATAGATCCATGGTGGCTGTTGCTTATCTCCTGAGTACTGTCAGTGTGATTATTTGTTCCAGTATTTAATGGAACTTGAAGTTAAATGATTTGGTGTGCAATTCCCCAGTTCTACCTCCTTTCCTTTTAAAACATAGGAACCATACCTGACCTCTTCCAGGAGCATACTCATCAGGACCATGTCAAATCAGCTAGAAAAAAAATGTTTTTCTAAGCACCCTTTATTTTATTTTGTCCTGCCAGGAGGTGTATACCTTTACCATATTAACCATTTGATCACAGCTGGTGAAGATTGTTGAAAAAAAGGGCATATTTTGGCATGCTGCATGACCTTTGTCAGCGTCTCTCCTCAAAAAAGTAGTAACTCGAGTAGTGAACTTGCCTACTCGTACCCTTATAGGATGACTTCTTGCTGTGCTTCATTTCTTGTGCTGGTTGACATCGTATTTATTCAGAAATAAGTCAAACACTGTTCTGCCTGTGTATTTCTTTGTGTTTCTGGGTAAAGCTGTAGTGTCATAGGCAAAGGCATAACTACGTATAACTTCTTCTGTAAATTATTTTTTATCGTATAATAAAGGCCATAACTAAAAATAGAGAAATCTTTTTGCCAGTTGTCCAAAGCACCAAAGGTGGTTGCATTTTGTATTAAAGTTTTCAACTGACAATTTGGGAAATTATTGTCCTCTGTTTCTCTGCAAAACATTTAGTCTTTCTATGCATACGCTGAGTGTATACCTCAGTTTTGATCCTAGAGTACATCTGTAGCCCATTCTGTCTTTTGAGTGTTAGCTCATTGTCTTCAGGGTTCTGCACTGAAATCTGTTCAGTTCACTACAGAGGATTGCTAAAACGTGAGATCTGACTATCTGCAATAGACAGAAAAGTCTTCACGTCATTGCTATCTTCCCTAAGTGATTTCCACCGTTGAAATTATTCTTGCCAGAGTAAATAAACCATTGTTGAGTTTTTTATGGCTGCTGCTACGTATGTTTTTGATAGAAAACATAAAATAAGCGGGGAATATCTTTGCTGTGTGTGATGTCAGTTCTACATCACCGCAGGTTAATGGAGCACTCTGCAGAGGTACTTGAGCTGTTGCTAACTGGTGACGGTGCTTCCCGTCGTCCGGTGCACTACTCCGACATCAGTAACAGTGTGTTAACATGATATTTCATTGCATTCTTATGGTTGTGCTCCCTCCTGTCGTAGTCAGAGCGCAGGGATTTCTGCACCACGTCACGTTGTGTGGGCTGGGCATTGCCTGGGCATTGTGGTTTACCTGACAGAGAGTGGTAGACTTGTGACGTAGTGTGACTCGGAGCACCCTGATATTCATACCACTGGGAACAAGGGGAAGACTTTCATGACGTTGGGCGAATGTTCAGAAATTCTGCACTTGGGTGAATTACTTAAAACTGGTTTATTGATGCATTATTGTGAACTGGAATTTTTTTAGTCTGTAATTCAAGAACATAACATTTCTATGATAAGGACTGTGATAAGACTGCCATGAAAATGACATAGTTTCCTTTAAACAAATATAGATGCTTCAATATAAATATGGGCAGTAACTTTGGAAAATTATTTCCCTCCTGTCTGCTTTTTTTACAGGACCAGGTGTCAGATACAGTGAATTTGCTATATCACATCCCAAACCACCTCCACTTGTTGGACAGCATACAATGGAGATACTGAAGGGCTTGCTGGGGTACCAGGATGATGCCATAGAAGAACTGCTCCGCACTGGTGCTGTGGCTCAGCATGAGGTCAGATAAGGAACATTAGCTGCATTCCTTCACACTGAGTTCACGTTACTTTGTCCTCTCTTTGCTCCCTTCAGCTCCCCTAATGGGACTCAAAGAGAAGACATAATTTAATTCCTAATTTTCTTCCATGTCTGTTTGTATGATTTTAACACTGATGTATCAAATAAACAATCTCATGCTGTCTGAGTGAAAGGTTTTCTTGGGGGAGGTGGGGGGGAGTAAGGTAAAATGTAATTATACAGTCCTGTGTGGCTACTCATTTTCTGTACTTCATATGGGAAATGGAGTTCTTATCATGATTACAGTAATTGCCTTAATGTTTGTCCCCAGAAAGACATAATGTTAGTGAAAAGAGGCAGAACCTTAAGAGTCTGTATACTAGACTCTCCACTTGCAGAAAGCTGCCTTTTATAATTATTTTAGTAGAAAATCAATTATGTACAAATTGGTGGTTGAACTGATTGATTTTGAACAGAATCATCAGTCATGAATTCTTTGTTCATCTCTATTTTAAATCATGGGTAGAGTAACCATTGCAAGACTCACTTCTGTTCCCTGGTATTCCCAATTACCAGTATGTCTTTATATTACATTGCATGGTCATGACAATCCCAGCATGTTAGCAGAAATAAGCTGGAATTGGCACGGTTCTTCAGTTATGAAACAAGCCCATTCCAAGACCGCTTGAGAGACAAGCTAGGACTGAATAGTCTTTTGTAATTTTATTCAGAAAGGCCCAGGGTACTGTTAATCAAACATCAATCCACACAAAACCACATGCTGAATGTCAAATACCAGAACTTGCCAGACTCTCAATCTGGTTCTGGGGGTAGGTGCTGATCGCTATCTCTGACTGTAGTTGCCATCCAGAGCACCTTTCACTATGGAGAAAAGCCAGGTTAAAATCTGTGTGAAACTTTTGACTCGGTCCCACTCGCATGGTTCAAACATGCTGAGAGCTGACAGACCTTCCTCAAATGTAATAATACCACATTGTGCAGCAGGGTGGCTCTTAGGAGTGAGGCACCATGCATTGCACGAAGGTGGAAGAATTGGATCCGTGACAAATAGTAAGGAAAAGATTAAAGAAGAGCCATTTCTTCTCTACAAACCAATCTGGCAGTACTTCACTCACAGAAGACACGCCATGCTCCCCTATCGCAGTGTATAATTTACAGCTAAAGTAAACTCAGCGAAGGGGAAGGGTCTAACCTTTGTTGTGTGCACCCGGGGAGCGAGGCAAAGCCTTTCTGTTCCTAGAACTGAACAAAACTAACTCAAGTCGACACTCAACATACAACGTCCGTGTTTCTCCCAAAGTATCGGAAACAGGCCCGGTGTCATAACTAGCTTGTCACTTTGTTTCCACTCTAACAAACAACATCTTCTGTATTACATTTGAACTTCACAACTCTGCATTACCTTCTCAGGGAAGAAAAGAGGTTATTACATAATCAAATTGCAGTGGAACCCCACTGTGATTGCTCATTTTTGAAGCCCAGTGTGTTTTGGTTCATTTATTTGCTTGTTTTCTCCACATATTTGTGTTCTTTTTTTCAGATCTTCTCCTTTTTTTTTTTTTTTCCTTGCACTGCGTTCCTGGCACCAAACTCCGTACTCCGTCCATGTGCTAAAGACATCATGAGATCCTGGAAGAGTGGCTTCTTAAATAAATATAGAAATAAGTCTGAATTGAGAATAGGGGCACCATAGGGGAAGAGTTGAAACTGGATTGGAAGAGGTTTTCATATAGTCCACCTTCCTTTTAATCTAAGGGGAACATCCCATTTTTAATGAGAAAAGCAGCAATTTGAATTCAGCTTCACATAAGATGGATAATCTGGTGTTGAACTGAACATTGTTTACTAATGAAAACTATTTAGCACTGTCAGATAACATTCACAAGTAAATTTGCTGGTTTTACTTTATTAAGGGCTCTTCTCTTCCCATTTCTAAGAATCGCATACATAAAATATAGAGAAATATTGCTCAGTTTTGTTCAAGGGTTTCTAAAAAATTCTTTTTTTCTGTGCTTTTCCAAGCAATGGAAACAGTGAGTCTTTGACTTCAACATAACAATGCTAGTTCAAATTGGCTGAATATCAGCTATTAACTCCATAATGTATTTTGTGCAGAGTTCACACGCAAACAGTGTTTCCCTTTCCTTTTCTTTTTTTTTTGTGTTTTCCTCTCTGTTATTTTGACAGTCAAATGCCTAAAGGGATAATCAGTGACATTATTGTGTCTCACCTCCAGTATTTACTGCAATAGGAGAAATCCAGATACCATTTCTCAGTGTTTAAGTCATATACTCACACACAGACTAACTCTTCTTCAAGTCAGAAATAAATGTGAGTCTTTAAATAGGTAGGTGTCTGGGAGCCTAAAAAGTCCTGTAGCTTCGGAGGTCTGATCATGAAGTTTTGCCCTGCCACAAGGTTTGGTCCTTTGACTTTGGATGGTGTGGAGGACAGTTAGATGATTGTCATGATAATATCTAAGCTGTTATAGCACCCTTTTCCTTTTAAAATGAACAAATAAATGCAGAAAAAGAGTATTTACAAAATTTACTGCACTCTTCCCAGGAATCTTCATGAATACGTGTCTCTAGAGCTCAATTGCGTTTTGATAATCTTGTAATTTCAAAATGGTTTTCTCTTGTACAGCAAAACTGGAAATCAACCGTCACATGGGATTCTGGACCTCATAAACTGAGATCCCTCCAGTTTCAAGCAAGGGATGTAGTTAGGGATGACTATACACAGCTGCCTCTGGCGATGAATGTTCTTTTTTTTGTCTGCTTAGATTGGAAATGAATCTGCTGGTGCTGCTGTGATGTGAGTATGTGTGGTATTGGTTTTAATTTCACTTGATTTACACATCACTGTATTAAAAAAAAAAAAAGAGAGAGAGAGATAGAGGACACACCTTTGGTCTGGCTCAAAACTGAACCCACCTATAGCTGTTTGCCACGATGCTATAACTACCATCGGGAAGGAAGATTTCCATTCTGGCATCTGTTCTGACTCCATGGTCCATGGCCCTTTTGGCTCCATTCTCTGTGTTGGGGGATTCCATTGTTCTTGTATTATCTTAACCATGAAAAATGTTTCCTCAGCCCCCCCATCGTATAACTGTCTTCCTTTCTTTTCCGTGCAAGGTAGTAAAGCTCTTCACCAGGTATAAATCACCCAGAAAACTGCAAAATTGGTGGAGTCAGGCTGGTTTTGCATAAGCCTGAGGATCTTGCTGAGGGATATTTTAATGCATCAAAAGAAAATTCCAATCAAACAATGGGCAAATAGATAATAATGGATTTTTCTTGCTTCTATGTAGATCTTCCTGGTATCTTTACCCCAGGATCTTCCCACACACTTGGGAAGTCTCTGCACGGTTGTTTGCAATAGGTGCCCTAGAACTGACCTTCAAAAGTAGATCTTTTTGGGTTAGTGGCCAGGAGGAAGCAGTTACCCACCAGCAGAAGCCCACCAGCCTGGGCAGCTGTTCAGCCTATGTGCAAAGGCCAGTGAAACCATATTTACGCAGATTGATCTCTTGAAAGAGATCACTTAATTGTGCTGGAAGGCAAATGCTCCTTTTCTTCTTAGGTTTATAAAATCAAAATCAACAGAAAAAAATGTTTTGTCATTTTCTTTTTTAATATAAAATCAAGCAGAGAAAGGGAAATATCTCCATTCTTGTCTTACATACAGAATAGAAAGGTCCTCTTTTTTTAAGTTATTGAAATAGAAGCTTTTGATGCCTGCTGACATTAATCAATGTTTTGGGCTTGCTTCTTCAAAGATCAAAGCTCAGCCCAAAGATGTCTAATAACAATGTGCTGAGGCTAAAGTAACAGTCAGAATAACTCTTCCAGTGAGCATGTGTGCATATTCAATAACTGGAGAGAGCATTTTCATTAAATTGTCATCCAGCTCTGCCACTCACAGAGCACAGTAAATCCTCAGCCTGGTGAACCCAGAGTTAAAAGGCAGCGAGGCATCTCTATGACTAAAATGCTCATAATGTCTTTTAATATCTAAATGACAAGACATAGTTAATCCTTTGACCTTCCTAACTTTATAGCACTGTATTAAAATGTATTTATTTCCCCAAAATGTATTAAAATGTATTCAATTGCCAAAAGACAGAGAAAAGGTAAAGTACTTTCAGAGTTCAGGAATGCTGGCACAGCTCCTCATGTTTCATGTCAGTGACATTAAACAGTGCCAGATACGGTACTTTTCTTAACTGCTTGTACATGGAGTTTAATGTGGCCTGGTGAAATGCTAAACACTATTAGCTGGTGAAAAAAAAACCCCAACCAACCTTAGAGCAGTACCTGCAGGATCAAGTAACCTCCCTGCACAGAGGGCTGGGCGATACTGGCCAATGTGATAAAAACACGCTGATAAACAGTGATATAGTCACCTTTTTAAAGCTGACAACTAATCAATTCAATTACTGTATGTTTCTGTTGTGACTGGAATTTGGATCAGACGTGTGAGAAAAATGCCTGGGCTCACAGATGCCAAGGGCCCATGAAACTTTTGCAAGAAGATCTCTTTTTTTGGCACAGGTTGTGTCAGGCATTGAAGGGGGGCCAAGCCAGGGTTGAGGTGGGGACAAGTTGTTAATTTTTAGGGTTTTTTTAGGTTCTCCAGAGCTACAGATAAAAGTGAATTAGCAAGCACCGATTAGCCCTTAGTTAACAAGAAATTTTTGAAAATCATAGGGTAAAAGGGTATGTTAAACTGCCTGCCTTAAAAGGCCTTCAGGATAGTCTAATTTACAGCGAGCAGTGTCGCACTGCCTGTTTACAAGGTACTCAGGAAAGCGGGCTGGGAAAGAGCCCGCTTTACTGCAATTGCTTCTGTGCTTCAGCGATTTCGCTATTTTTCTGTCTAATAACTACCCCAAACTGGCCAGAAGAGCTTTAAAATACAAGAAGGAATTTGAAGCTGTGTAACCTGTAGAGCAATGCATATGTAGCTCTCATGTCTCGCAGATCCATTTTAGGAGAAGCTAAAGTTTCACATGAAAAAGTTGCGTATGGAAATGCAGCGTAGTGTGCACATTTCCCAGCGACACTCTCTTCTCCTGGAGGGCTGAGCCTCTGACTGAAGCAACTGTGGTGGGAAAAGCGACAGTTCTCTGATAAATTGTTTGGTCTTTTCATCAAAACCCTTTCTCTCTCCCAAAGCCAAAAGTGAAGGCTTTTACCTGAAAGACAGATTTAGCAATGCCACTGCAGAGCTTCCTGCACATCACGGTTCAAGGATCTCACGCCCTTTTCGTCTTCAGGCCAGGTGGCTGCGGGACTCCTGTGACAGATCACACGAGTTTATCGTCAGATTATACTGTGCTGCTTAATGGGAAATGCAATATAGCCAGAGGAAAATGAGATCGTGAAGCAGTCTGCAAAACTATACACGAGTCACTGGGGCATCATTTTTCTGGATTCAAGTTTTCAGCAACAAACCCCGTTGTACAACAGCCTGTACTCCTGGGCGGCTCTGCCTGCTCGGTGTAACATACCCATTCTACTAAATTCTCTGTGCTTTAAGGGACATATTTGAGGGGGAACAGCTTGAGATAGGGAAAGGGCCTTAAGAATAACCAGGATCAAAGAGGAAACACGGCGTGAGACTTAGGCTCAGTTATATCTGCGTTGACAGAACACTCTGGATTCTGTGGTATGGTAAGTAAGGCTGACGTGAGATCCAAGTTGACAGAAAACTCTGGATTCTGTGGTACGGTAAGTAAGGCTGTTATCTGCAGCCCTTGTGTGCAGCTCAGGTCTCCCCAGACCTCTGCAGATCAGTTCTGGCTGTAGTAGCCGCAGACCTGGCAAGAGCTTAGATGACCAAAGAAAATGGCTACAGGGTCCTGGGTGCAAACCACTTTTAACTCCCTTAGGCCTGGTGAGGGGGAAGGATCTGCTGCTCTCAGTCAGTGTTAATTTGGTAAGAAATGTTCATTTGTTAACTAATTTGCCTTTGTTAATACTTCGGAAGATTCTCTCCTGCTTGCTGACTCCTTTTGCATGGTTTTATGGGCTTGCCTTCGAGTTCTCTCCTAATGCAGTGGTGGTGCGAGCTCCTTTGCATTTACAACTGCGTGTGAGGAGTTTTAAAGCACATGTTTTCAAAGCATTCTACCTGTCACCAACCAATTGATCCTTGTATGGAAATGGAAACTTTTAGAAAACAGTACAGATCTATTTTGTGCCATAAGCGTTGGAGAACTAAAAACCTAATGCATTGCCCTTTGAAGGCAATGAAGAGGAATTCACAGTGATTTCAGTGGACTTTGAGTCTGATCCTGTCAGCACCATGAATTTTTTCATGTTTCTGAATATGCCAGATTGTGTCATTTGCTTATAGGCAAACTATTAATGTGTTTTCTCTCTGGAGATGCTTTAAAATAAGTAGAGACATTCCATGAGCACAAACCCTCATTTCTTTAACTTCCCATGGGAAAAGCTTTCATATTTTTCTATGCTGTCATCCAGAAACCTTAAATCATTGCGGTTTTATTTCTTTGGTAGGATTAAAAATTATTTTCTCTCTCTCTTGTCATTGTACTTTCAATTTAAATTATAATATGATCTAAAATTTAGGTGTTTCTTAAACCAGATGCCCCTGAGGTTTTACATGATATTGGTACTTGCATTAATGACCATACGATTAGCAATGTTAGCAGGTGACATCAGTAGAAAACTAATTTACTGAACTGTGTTTGAACAAAGGAGAACCTAACCTTTTTTTGTGAGTAGCTTATTGTGAGAAATGTGGACTACTGACAGCCTGAAATACTCAAACACCCAGAATCAGACCCTAAAACAATCAGGAGCAGTTTAAAAATTCAGAAGAAAGTTCTAAAATAGTATGATAGAACAATATACTTAGATGAGATTTTAAAAGGAAAAGAAGCAATAGCAAGATTTGTGATAAAGTTGATAGAGATGGCAACATCTCATGTACATCTATTTGTCCGTGGAACAAAATGCAGGTCGTTGCTGGTTTTCTTGCAGGCCTGGAATTTGTCCAGCTTGGTTCTCTGGGCTTTAGGGAGATGATTTTTTTAGGAGTTTTTCAGTAAATTTTAGGTAATCGGTTCTGCTGATGATTTTGCTGTCAGCATTTTTTAAATATTTGGTTGTTGATAGTACTGTCTGTGCGTTCAGTCAGTAGCTGGATGCTGGAGTCAAGCATGATGATACTTGATAAATTGAAACAGCTGGTCTTTCATTTTATGCAGCATGTGTTTGAATAGGTTGGATACAATCATTTGCAGTGTTATGAAACTAAGTATTGTGTGATTGAAGCAGTCTTAGTGGGACTGGTCAAGTGCATTCCCCACCTCTTTCTACAAATAAAGTCAAAGGCAGTTCTTCAAATTCTTCATAGAATAAGGAGCCAGAAACCGAACTCCTAAGGTGCAATGAAGATTGATAGCAGCAGATATAGGAGCAGGTCTTGAAATGGTGGAATTTGTCATAGCTCTGATGGCCTCCATAGCTTTTAAGTATTTATCTTTGTGTGAAGAAGACTGGTCCAGTGGTTGCTGGGCTAACTGAGGGCTATCAGAAAATCTGCATGCCACTGATTTCCTGTTTGATGCTGGGCAAGTCCCACTCCCTTGTTTTAAGCTGTGTGTATCTAGTCTGGTACTTTCCAATCAGAAAGACAAACTAGAGATTGTGAGCTGACCTGATAGCAGAGGCCACCTCTGTTTAAACAGATGGAATCCATTGTCTGTCTTGCAGAGCCATTGTGCTGATTTTAAAATGCATGTGTTGCAGCACAGCAGAGAAGTTAAATTGTTTTGCAAAGTGAGGACATTCTATTTTTCCTGTAAAACCAATATGAACAACCGCAGTTTCCCAATCTTGCATTACTGAAGTAGAGAGAAGCCTCCCCAAAGGGCTTGTGAAAGACCTCCACAGATCACTTGGGTATAAACAGATAGTATCTTTGTACCTAGCGGTTGCTTACGTATAAAACTGAGATCACAACCTTTTAGAGTTTGGCCTTTCTGGCAGCGACTGCAAAAAGTTCGGGAAGTTAATCTCATTTTCTGACTGGGATAGTGACTTTAAGGTTAGAGAGATTAGCTGCAACATATATTCTCAGGAAAAGAAGCTGAAAAAAAGACAGTGTTACATTTAAGGTGGAAAAAAGAGAAGAATGGCAAAGCAAAAGAGAAAAATAAAAGAGAGAAAAAAGCAAAAAGAAAATAAAAAAGTAAAGGAAAAGGAAGATGAGGAAAGGGAAAGGGTGACTGGTCTTGGAATACTGAGAAAAATCTGTGTTATATGTTTCTGTGGTTTATCCTGCTGGTAGCTCCAGCAGTGGTACGCAGCATTCAAGCCGTAGTGAGTGGTCACAGCCATGAAAAGGCAGAGAGCAGCGGCAGTGACCCGGGCTGGCCCAGTGGAGGGGTTTCAGCAGGGATGCAGGAAGGCTTTAGGGGCTGCATGGTTTAGTCCCTGGTGTGTGCCTGGTGATTGCCAAGCAGAGGGGTGCAGTCAGACAGGAGGACAGACAAGTGGACGGAGCATCAAGCAGAGCTACCTCTGCCAGCAGGGCAAGGAGGAACCCAGGGAGAACCGACTGCAAACAGCAGCTCTCCAAATCTTGGAAAATATCCTCAAATGAGCTAGGCAATCATTTAGGATCAGTCCCCTGACCTGGAGGTACGTGCTGATCACTTGGCTAGAAAACTTCCCTAGAAGGGTGGACAAGAGACTTTTCCTTTTGCAAAGCAGAAGGTAACGCTGTGTTCTTTCCCATGTTCCTCACTCTGCAAAATTTCAAACAAGGGGCCTGATCCCATGCCAAGTGGAGCACATGGAATTACTTCCTTTGCCTTTGATACTTTCTGGCTCAGCATTTAATTAATAGTCTTGACTTTATAAATGGTTTTTGAACTTTTCACTCCACCTTTCCCTGATAGAAGGATGGGACCCACACTTACCTCATTAGTTTCACATGGTTTGCTTCTGCTCTCAAGGTGTGCGTGTGGAGCCCGCTGAACTTCCCGGACACAAAGGAACGTGAAATCTGGCCTACACTCGAAAGTAGGTCTGAATCTGTAATGCCAAAATGTTTCGAAAGTGAATTTCAGTCTTATTATATTTCTAATGCTCATATGCATTCCAGGAAACACTGAAATAGTTGAGCTCCAGAAGAAGGGATAGCAATGAAAATTGGATTGAAATCTTGCACGTTCAAATACAGAAGAAATTTAAAACTGCCCAAGACTTACTAAGCCTGTCATATGAGCCTTGCTGATTAGTTACTGAAATCATCCACCCAGTAAAAAAAAAAAAATTCCATTTGATTTCAGCTAATACCCAATTTTGCAATCTGCTCTCCAGCTGAAAAATGAAGAGAAATTAAATGACCTACACAGTCATGTAAAACCATAGCGTTTAAATGACACTGCTTCAATCTCCACACAAGTCAGCGTGAAACTGCGTCAGCTTCCAAAGGAAGAAGAATTGGGAAGCGAGGCTGTTGTTAGTTGCATTAATGTCAGTAATTCGTCTTTCGACCTGCGATGCTGAAATCTTATTTTTTCCCATTTAAAGTTCAGAAGAAACTGAAAGTATATGAAAGAGTATTTGGGCTCAAAAGATACTTATTTTAGCCAGTACCATCTGAAAAATGTCCTTGCTTTTACATGTCCAGGCTACGCTGCCAATGCAAAGGGTATTTGCTCCAGAGGAGTAGCTGGGTGTGGGTGCCCCAGCAGTGGATCTGCAGCTTCAGGAGCAGCCCTAAACCAGAGCATGAAGGCAGAGGTGAGGGGTTTTGAGGTCGTCCTCAGGGCACAGTGGTGTCCTCCCTCCTGCAAGCAAGGCAGTGATGGGCATGGCAGGGGGTACGGATGCCTGTGCCCCTCAGCGCAGTGGGTTAGGAGCCAGCTGGACTCAGAGCTTACACAAGGTGAAAAGTAGGTCTGCAGGGAGGACTCAGGGTGGCTGGGGGACAACGATTTGTGGGACCAGATGAGGGAGGGAGGCCTTGTAGGGTATTTGGAAACTGAAGGGTGTTTTAGTCCCTATTTCTGTCTCTTTGGAAAGGAGAGGTTTTCTGAAATTCAGTTCAATGCAGCTGAGGTGCCTTGTAGAACTACACAGGGATGAAAGGGGCTGCTAGGCTGCGGGGCAGGGCAGCTCCCACTGGCTGTTAGCCACATGATTTGGGCCACTCTATCATGCTAAATCTGTGAGGGTTAACTGCTCTTTGATTTATTTTACTCCCAAACTTGACAGAAAACCTGCCTTTGGGGGTATTAACAGCACTGCAGGTCTGTAAGTGTAATAAGACCAAGGTGCAACGATGTGTCTCACCTGAAACCAATGCTTGGAAATTTGCAGCAGGTGATTTGCTTCTGAGCAAAGGCTCAAAAGGGCATGCCCTGAGCTTTCTGCTAACTAGGGATTGTTCTTGGGTGCTTTTTCACTTTCTGTTCTCTGTTTATCCAGTTGGTTTGCAGCGTCTTTGGGCGAGGGCTAACTTCTTCTGTCTGTTTGACCAGTGTAATGAGGTACTGATTTCACTTGGATGTTACAGTGATATGAATAACTAGTGTTTTGTTCATCAGCTATAGATTCTGAGAAAACTGGATGTCTTTCTTGTTGTGCTTTTGGACTTTGTCACCAAGAAAGTATCTGATTTCTGCTATCACTATGAGTTTGGGCTATGGTCAAAAGACCTGACTGCTTTTTTTTGCTTTTGTTACTGTTTCAGATCCTTAACCCTTAAAACTGCCTTGCACTTATTGATTGTATTTCAGACTTCTTTTTTTTCCACTTCTGAATGATTTCTGCTTTTGTCAAAAGAAGAAAAGTGATAATTTGGAAGGTTTGCAGAAAGCATGTTTTGTGATTATTGTTCTTGTGGTCTGTCCAATGTAAACTGCTTTAGAAAATTTCTGTTCCAGCCACTTTAATTCACTTTTGCAGAATACTGGATTTGCAGTTGGCTAAAGACAAGGGCTTTTCTTTTAATGGGTACTCTGAGAGAAATGCAGTTTAACCATTCAGTTTCTGTCCTGGCTTTTAGCTCTGCCTAATGGTACACGGGGGAGTCCTATGTGGTTAACGTAAAGCTAATCTTCTTTTGCCACCTTTTTATTGTTAATAAGGGGCAAATATGCTCCTTCCAGCGTCTGGAGCATGGTGACCCGTGGCGCTGGGCTACTGGGGCAGTGGAGGGTGCTTTATCGAAGGCCGGTTCCCCATCCCTCATGCAGTCTAAAACCGAGTTGCAGAAGCGTGTGTGTCTGCCGCCGCCAGGACCAGCTCCTCTGCCCGAGAGGGCGATTCCTGGGAGCCTCTGCGTGCGGTCAGTCATGTCATGAAGCCCACTTGGCACTGAACCGCAGCCCCAAGGGGCTGGGGGCACCTAGGAGCGAGGTCTTGATAGGAGAGCTAAAACCACAAAGCTTGGCTTTCTGCAGGTGGAATGACACCCGCTCGCACCAGCTGGGAACCCAGCCCGGTTTCATGTTTCTGCTCACTTTGGAGCCCTTTTACTGGGTGTTTACAAGGTTGCTGATGCTTGCGAAGGCAAGGCTAGTTTCCCACAGCTGACTTTCTTTCACTGATCCTGGAGAATTGCTGACCAATCTCTGGGGCGTGTGCCAACTTGATAGGAGAGTATTAGCCTGAATCTCTCCCTTTTTGTTTGCTCTGTTGCTGTGACCCCCTGGCAGCAACCACTCTAAGAATTAACTTTTCTAAAGTAGCGGGACTTTTGTTTTCTCTAATCCTCGAACTTCTTTAACTCTTGCCAAATCGGAGCAGAGACGGTGGGGAACTTCACCGAGTCTAGCTCTTCAAACTGTTTGCTCCAGTGGCTGGATTTCTACATTCTGTCTCCTCCACTGGAAACTGTGGAGATCCTGCTTGCTTGGTGTTTCCACTGTGTGGGAGGAACCAGGCCCACCGAGGTGCTGATAGGAGCACATAGCAGGGTGCTTCCGTGTAGAGAGAGGATGACTACAGGGCTGTGGCTGATGGTTGGGTACCTGTCATGGTAGCCCTGACTATTAGGCAGTAATGTCCTGTCTTCCAGTACAGCTGCTTAGATGTTGAAGGACGTAAACCTAACCTCTCAGTGAAAAAGAGCGAGAGGTATGTTAAGAGCACGCTTAGTCCCAAACGCAGTGGAGCCATGAGCTATGATCTCTCCCACCACCCTTCCTTCTCTGCTGCCATCATTAGAAAAGTGTCTGTCCTTGTCAGCAGGACACCACTGGTGTAACAGTGACGCTATAGTGAAGCTGTCCAATCTCCCTTATTAAAGAACAGGCAGTTCTGCTTTGAAAAGAGATCCCTGAAAGATATCTAGAGATGCAGCCGTATCATCTAATGGAGTTAAATCATGACAGTCCACTGAGTTTGGTGTGGATGACAGAAGTTTTGCCTAAAAAGCAGCACCAGTTGTGTTTGGTTGCATGAGAGCTGGCAGCAACAACAACAAAGAGAGCAAACCCTGAAAACCTTTCTGAAAGTTCAGTTTGTTGTTACTCTTTCCAATGCATCTGTTAACCTTCAGAAAACTATGTGTTTAGAAGAATAAGGTGCTCTACATTAAGCACATTCTTTATCTACTGAAGATAAAGAATGGATTTTGGCAGGAGTTACGGGGGCAGAAAAAAATTCTGCATGCGAAAATGGAAGATTAGTGTTCCCTGATATTTCTTTGCAAAAAGCAGAGTGAGTTGTATTTGGTTTTTTTGAAAGACTTGTTAATGCATGCGGTGTAGTTCTGTTTTCGGGTAGAAAATCGGCTAGTGCTTGAAGAAACTAAATCTGTACTTGTGGATTCCAGTGACGCAAAAAAATTCCTTAAACCAAAATTTAATTTCTTGTGGAAAAAGCAAGAGTTGTTCTTTAAATCCATTCCTAAACATGATATTTTTCTTCTTGTTTTTCTTTAGAAAAGAGATATTGATTTGGATGATGTGACTTGGTGCGTTTTTTTCATTTTTTTTTTCCTCATCATATAATGTTATTAAAACATTTTGGTGCATGTAATTAATCTAGTTCTTCAAGATTAATAGTGGATTCCTACTGACTTGAAAATTCTGGAGCACAGGTTGACATTTAAGCTCTCTTCATTGATTGTATAATAATATATGAATAATTAACCCTCAATTTTTACTCACATGTGGATTCCATATGTCCATTAATTTTAATTTATTCTTTCTCACGGTATGTGATATATCAGGTATTCCTTTTATCTAGTATAGCCTTTAGTATTTCCATCAGTAAAAAGCACTGGTCAAAGTTTTGCTCCTGTTGCACAGATAACTGACTCAGCTGTTTGGGACTCAAATATATTTTATGCTAAACTGTAACTAACATGTCTGTTTGCTTCAGTGAAGTATTCGGAGTATATACTCAAATTGTGACTACTTCTGCCATTAGCGTCCTGTGTGCAATATTGTTAAGAGCAAATGTCCCTTTTGTGGAATGAGTGACTGAATCACTATAATGCTCTGGGCTACAGAATGTGAGAGGAAGGTATGGGGTGCACCTAGGCAGTAGATGCCTGACCTGACAAAGCTAGAGAGATCAAGGCAGCTTTTTGTTCACAGTCAGAGATGTGATACTTTAAGTTTTCACCTAGTGGCTTTTCATTTGTAAGAGTGCCTGAAGTTGCTGGAGTGCTTTGAAGAGTAAGTAAGGTTCTTGCTGTGAACATACAAAAACCTTGTGAATGACTGAATTAATATGAATGCTGTTTCTCTTCAATTTTAATTAAGTAGCACTTAAGCAACCTTAGTACTTGACATTTAGGTCCTAGTTTGTTACAGCATCTGCTGTTAGCTTTGGGAACCTCAGAAGTTGTGAGTGCCTGTCTTGTAGCTTATGGCCCAATTTTTATATATATATCTCTAAATAAAAATATATATCAAAAATGCACATGTGCACACACATCTATATATATAAAAATACAGATATAATTATATGTATGTTTCCTTGAGATTTATTTCTGTATCTCCAGATATCAGCCTTCCCCTAACTGGCCATCTAGAATTATCAGTCGCTCTTAGGAAAACGTGGAGCCGGGTCTGCGGCCCCATCGCTCACTATCCGTGTGTGCTGGAAATTCCCCTGTAAGCAGGCCCCACAGTTGCTTGTTCTGTCTGCATTTATGCCAGGTATGTAAGCATAAGACTCACGTTAAGCGTGTTTAAGAGATCTTGTTGATTACAACGGGAGTACTCCTACAGCTTATAGCTGTGCAAATGTTTACATACCTGGCTCAGTCTGGGCCTATATAAAGATCTGTCTCCTTTTCTCCGCGAAGCCTTTTCTTTCTGTCCGCTGCTTTGAAATTTCCCATGCTTCACGCTTTCCCCTAGTCAGCAGGAGGCTGCCCAGGTCCTTACTAGGAGAAGTCCTAGCATTGGGGGTTTGAAGACAGGCTAGGACAACAAGCCGTACCTCAGTAAACACGTGTACACAGATAGTGAGGGTTGCGTTGCTGGAGTGGTTTTCGCCAGTGTAAATTCTGCCAGGGTTTTCCAAACTTCTTGTTTGGGTTTGTTCTTTCTCCCTTGTTTCCCTGCTGTCCCAGACAACAGCCTCACATCATTGCTTAATGACAATAACTATTATCCTGTGTACTTGAAAAAGAAGAAACAAACTTTGTCTGCATGCGTTGTTGCAGTTCACAGAGAAGGTTAGATGTTGGAGCCCGCATGTCTAAACACCCCTACTCCCCATGTACATGCGTATATATGAATATGAATATATATATATAAAATGTATGTACACGTGCGAAGATATCTTCTCAAATAGATTTACCTTCCAGAAGCTTAAGTAACAGGAAGACCATGGAAAGGGATAGCTTGCTGGTTGTTCTAGGCGGTGAATGTGTTGAAGTTAGTAAAAAATAAGCCTGGCCCTCAGCTAATTATTCCTTCACTCACTCTGCTTGCTTGACAATTACATTGTTGCTCTGTAGAAGGAAAAATAACCTATGAAAATAGTCTTTTTCAGACTCAAAAGATTTATGCTCTGCTTTGTGGATGTTTTATGCTAGCACTTATGTCATTCCTGCTCTTAAACTGAGTGTGGTAATGATCCTTTAATACATTTTAAAGCAAATTTTGCTAGCTCAGATTTTTTTGGTAAGGAGTACCTATGTAATAGTTGTACAGGTTTTCTAAAAAAAAAAATCTGCCTGTTTATGTGCTGTAATAGAATATACAGTCAATGTTTACTTTCTTTCGAGCAAATTCTGTATGCAGTGGAACCTTACAGAACCAAGCCTGATTTGAATGACTGTGATATTGCCCATGTCTGTGATGAAGACCCTGATTCCGCTAAGCGGTTGAACAGATGCTCACTTTCATCCAGTGGCTCTTTCGTACTTGTCAGCACTGAAATGCTAGAGCTCAGGTATTTTATGTCCCAGAACTAATGGCATGTGGAAGTGGCAGGTGTATCCATTTTCCAGAGTGCCCCTCAAAATACACTGTTGAGAATAAATTTATTCCGGAAATGCCGGTCGTTTTGGCCTGCAAGCAGTGGTGTGATGGAAAGATGGTACTAAGGGAACTGCTAGATCAGAGCACACAACCATAGTGCGTAATTGGGTCTCTGAGTGCTGTGGTTGCTGTTAAAATGTTTACGGTTTTACCTTGTGCTTAATTAATGTTCATGTGGTGATTGTGGTATTCTCCAAGCCCACAGAGCACTGCTGAGGTTCAGTAGCACTGTGTTTGCTTACAGGATTTGTATCACTGTAGCTGTGTCAGCAATCCTAATGGACAGCTTTCATCTTCTGCTCTATACAATAACTAGTTTGTACTGGAAATTTAACTGTGTCTCATCTCATCTTACAATGTTTGGAAAATAATATTGGGTTCATGGTTAAAGGAATATATGTAGGTATTACTTTAGAGCAATTCTTACACTTGGAGTGGGAAACAGGCACCCTGGGTTTAGTGGTGGGAGACTGCTGTGGAGAAGCAGCCTTTGAAGTGTTATAAATGCTTCTGGCAAACAAGGGCAAGCCAGCTTCACTAGGAGTTTTGAACAATGCTAATGCTTGGAATAAGCCTGGGGCTGCACGTGGATAGAGCTGATGGAGAACCGCAAGTCAGCAGGAACGTTGCATCAGTGAACCTGCAGTGACAGCTTCAATCTCTCTTGAGGGATGACAACAATCCTGTCAGGAGACAGCTACAGCAGGATGTGACAGGTCTGAGTTAAAAAAAATATATGTATTGCAGCTGTGTTACAGGTATTCTATGTGACATTAAGCAAGCTTCTTAGTCATTCCATGACTTTGGTCTGTACTACTAGAAGCAAGAAAAATATCTCCTGTATCTCTTCTGTTTATATGGTGAGTGATTCGGGATGGAACGCTCTCGCTATACCACCATGCAGCACATAACACAGAGGAGTCTTAAGCAACTAATATAAATAAGAGATGTTCTTCTTCTAGCTCAAGGCATAACAAAACTTTTAGAAATCTAACTTGTTTAAATGAAGCTAAACAGATTGAATTTGGTATGATAACTATTGGTGTGGCAACTATCTGTCACTGCTGCTGCTCAAGCACAGTCTTTTATCTGTGTGGGAAAACATGAAAATAAAGGATTATTCAGAGTATTGTACAAAGCTTTAGACTGCTCTTTTAGCAGCCATACCCACTGCCAGTCTGTTCGGCCTTCTTGCCCCTTGCATCTGCTATGGGACAAAGCACACCAGGGAATTGAGCCCACTTAAGAGTGAATCAGACATCCCAGGAATCCCTGGCACCTCCCTTCCTTTCCTGCCTCTGGCTTTGTCCCTGTTAACATTTCTTTCTACTGAGAAAAGGAACAACAATATTGTTATATGAACTGTTATCAGACATGTGCATTTACTTTAAAGGCATGGTTGATTTTTACTGGGCTGGTATTTATTGTCAAAGAGCATATAGTTACAGAAGGCCTTTAAAAAAACAAAAGATGTCATCATAACAAAGCACAATGCTGTGCAAAAACTCATCATAGAATCACAGAATGTTTTTGGTTGGAAGGCACCTTTAAAAGGTCATCTAGTCCAAGCCCTTGTAATGAGCAGGGACATCTTCAAGTAGCCCAGGTTGCTCAGAGCCCCACCCAACTGACTTTGAATGTTTCCAGGGATGGGGCATCTGCAGCCTCTCTGGGCAACCTCTTCCGGTGTGTCATCACCCTCCTCATAAAAAAATAAAAATTTTCCTTGTATCTAGTCTGAATCTACCCTCTTTTAGTTTAAAACCATTACCCCTTGTCCTATCACAACAGACCCTACTAAAAAGTTTGTTCTGATCTTTATCATCCCCCCTTTAGGTACTGGCAGGCTGCTGTAAGGTCTCCCCGCAGCCTTCTCTCCTCCAGGCTGAACAGCCCCAGCTCTCTCAGCCTTTCCTCACAGGAGAGGTGCTCCAGCCCTCTGATCATTTTCATGGCCCTCCTCTGGAACCACTCCAACAGGTCCATGTCTTTCCTGTGCTGGGGGCTCCAGAGCTGGACACAGGACTCCAGGTGGGCTCTGACCAGAGCAGAGCAGAGGGGCAGAATCACCTCCCTCGACCTAATGGCCGTGCTTCTTTTTACACAGCCCAGGATATGGCTGGCCTTCTGGGCTGCGAGCGCACGTTGCTGGCTTATGTCCAGCTTTTCATCCACCAGTACCCCCAAGTTGTTCTTGGCAGGACTCCTCTCAATCCCTTCATCCCCCAGCTTATATTGATACTAGGAGTTGCCTCAACTGAGATGCAGGACCTGGCACTTGGCCTTGTTCAACCTCATGAGGTTCACACAGGCCCATTTCTTGAGCTTGTCCATGTCTCTAAATGGCATCCTATCCCTCAAGCTTATGATTTGCACCATTCAGCTTGGTGTCATCTTTTCAAAGGAGAAGTTCCACCCAACAGGTGGCCATTATTTAAAGTAGCCATAATACAATGTATCTACTATCTGGGACCTAGATTGAGATTCTGCTCATCTCAGTGGAAATGCCTGTAAGCTGAGTGCTTGATGATGCACATGAAAACATCGCTAACCTTCTGGGAAGTTTGTTTCTTCTTAGTGCTGCTTAAACAGTTATAACCCTGGTGCTGCAAAAGCTCCACACCCTGTGGTAGTGATTTGTCCCATGGCTATTTCTTTGAGAGGAGATCATGATTTGATAGAGGAGTAAGAAGTCTGGAAAGCAGTTTGATTCGCAATAAGATATGGTGGAACAAGTCACAGATATTCGATTAGCTCAGAGTCTGAATTTTCTTCAGCATGCACATTAAAATACTTCAGTAACATTTTTCTCTTAACAAAATTTTTATAAAACTTGGTTGAGTAACATTAGCAGCTGGTGTTTTAGAATCAGGGCTTGTCAGGGTTTTTGGGTTTCTGGGAGGACGATGATTTCCCCCAGGATGAGAAGCAAGAGCTGAAGAACTCCATGGATTCCATGGAGGCCTCTTACTTTCACAATCTAACCAAGAAAGAATGAGGTATGTACTCAGACATGTGACAATACAAGACCATAAAACTGATGGCTAATCTTGTATTTTTACTAACCCTAAGGAGATAGAAAAGCAAGTAACTATTTCTCCCAGATGTCAATTTACACTTCAAGCCACGGGGGTAGGCATGTTGCAAGTTTCTTTTCCATAAGTTTTCAGTTTCAAGAATAAAGACTATGCAAGACATTCTCAGACTTTATGTATGTGTTTAAGAAGAAGGATGAATGAAGAAGATATCGGTGTATAAATCCTAAATTCTTGTGTCTCACAACTTTAATCCTTTGTCATGATTTTGTGGAAATTGTTCATGCCAGAATGAGTTTCCAAATTTTTATGAACACTTATTCAGAAGTTTTTTAAAAGGGGACTGACCATTCAGATCTGAAGGTGTCTTTGAAATATCTGTTACTCCAGAGTTTCTAGAATGTGTCAACCCTTGCTGTAGATGACTGCCAAGTATTTACATCATATTAGAGAACATCTTCAAAGAAACTTCAGCTGCTGCTAGGACGATATAAAGAGACATTGATGTGACTCCACTAACACTTGCCCAAATTTACTGAAAACCAAAAAAGCCCCAAACCCTGAAACAACACCAATACCAGCCCTCCAAAAAGCTTCAGGGAAATTGAAAAGGAGAATCTGTAAGTTGATATGGTGACTGTTTCTGGGAGAAGTTCTTATAACGAAGATCATCTCTGGTTCAGGAGGATGAGTTCTGGTTTCAACCAAATCCGGGTTTGTAACCCTTTTATGTTACTGAAATGTAAGAGTGGAAGCTCACCATACTTTTTTTCTTCGGTAACAGAATAAATATTCTCAGAACTAGTAAGTATCTTGAGTTATTTGACATGAAAGTACCAAAACTGGATTTTTTAAGAAAGGTATCCTCTCTTAGCACTTCAAACCTATTGTGTCATTAAATTTAATTGTAAGGTTTCTGTTAATTGTATTTGAAAAAATACATGTAGGTAAACAGTTGTATGAAATCACTAGAAGTATATAAAATGTGCCAAACAGTAGTATTTTAGTGTTCATATTATAACATGGGGAGGATGAGTGCTACCCTCAGCATCCAACCTGTGTGCAACAGCTGTGTGTGCTGTGAGTGAGTGTTGTTAGGATAGCCACCAGTATGGCCTTCTCATTGGTAATTTGTTGCTGCTCTTCTGTTGGTTGCTGCTCTCATAGGTGCTGTGTTCATATGTATTAGTGCGACTTGAGCAACCTTCTGGTGCTGTGGAAATGTGAAGTTCCTTATAATGCAGCGCTGCACTTACCACCCTACTTGAACAGGTGGGTGAATCCAGGACTTGAACTTCAGATGAGCTTTATCTGTCATACGTTGCTGGTGACTTGGTGCTGCAGCAGAAAACTCTTTGGGTTTCTTGTGTAATGGTTTCATGTGTAGTTTTCTTTTAAGAATAAAAAATAAGGAAGTTATATGTTCACACAACTCAATGACATATGGGTAAAACATTAAAGGAATGTTGTAACTGAAAGTTAGATTTATACTTCAAAGAAGTCCAAGAATGCTAAGGTAAGAAAGACACAACCAAGGCCCAGATGGTGCTTTTAGTTCTACCTTAATCTGATATAGATATTGTAAAGGCACAAAGATGAATATAAATATCTGTTCTGCAGGCCACTGACTGTGCTTTTGGTATTGCAAATTTGAGAATGTGAGCAAGTGAGTGGAAACTGATGTTTCTGAGCCATTAAAATTTAAGGATGATTTCTAAATATTAAGGAGGAAAAGATGTGTTATGCTTTGAGGAAGTGACCTGTATGTGTGAGTGAGGATGGTGGGATGCTTGCACAGGAAATCCAGTGGGAAGACAAGGAAGGATTTTTAACCTTTAAGCCCAGTCCAGCTGGTGGTCTGGTATCACTTTTTTAGGATAATGTGAGGATTGCACCTTTCATGAGAGGGATGCTGCTTCAGAAGGACTTGTAGCTCCTTCTCTTAAATCTGTGCCTGGCAAAAGGCAAGGATAATGAGGGCTGTGCTGTGCCTGTGTGCATCTGTGGAAAACTCAGAGCGTGTATGCTGCAGAAGCTGCAATGCGTAAAACTGCTCCCAGGGTAGGTGCCACGCGATGTAGGCGAGTCAAAATGGAGAAAAGAAGTAATGGACCACAGAGCAGGTAGATTGTGTCAAGTAATACCGGTAACTATTAACTTACATGCCTCACTATTGCTTCTTGTTGTTATCCTGTCTACCGTTAGCTGTTTACCTCACCTACCTTCTCAGAGCCATGGGCTGTAATATGGATAGGTACCAGCTGTCCTGATGTCACCTTGTTGCTTAACGCATACTATGGTGAAGCTCCTTAAAGAGCATCCTTAGTCACCACCATAGGAAAAACAACGGGAAGACGAAACGTCTAGAGGGTGCTATTAATAACATTTGTGTTCTTAACACATGTTTTGTAAAGGTTGGTGGCTGAGGATGCTTGAAGAAATATTTGTTCAGGTTAAATGCTTATCAGATGCTTAAGCGCTGTAGTGTGTGGGCAGCTACGCTTACTTTGGCACGGAGAGATTGCCTGCCTGGCCACTGGCTTCAGGACAGCTTCTGGGGAGGGCAGAAGTAAAACCGAGAGCAAGACTAAACACTGTAGGGTCCTGAGGAGCAATGGGGCACGGGGTGGAGAGAGGTACTACTCGGGTTTATCCTGCTGCTGTACGTGCGTGCGTGTTGCCCACTGCTGCCTGCCGCTGGTCCACTCCTCTTGCATCGCTGTCACAGCTGGCTAGTGACACAAACAACACGCTACCTACTGCTGTGCGATTTTTATTTTGTGTGACTGGTCTTTACTTTGGCGCACAGCAGCTGAGAGCAGAAGAGAGCGCCTGTAGTTCGGCTGCAGTTTGAAGAGAAGCGCGCTGGAAGGCTGGGCAGCACTAGCGCAGCCTTTGAAATTTTGGTGCGACAGCAAAAGGATGATTGTCCTCCAGCCCAGGGGCTGTGCTTCCCCCATGCAGGAGGCAGCCGTAGTGGGAGAAGACAGTAAGCCGAACTGGTTCCTGTCTAAATCTGTGAATGGATGAATTGGGGCTTGTATCTGGAGACAACTTGGCATTTCTCTGGTTTCAAAACAAAAGCAGATGCCTGGACGCAGAGCCGCTTCCAGTTACGGCTGGGGGGGATTTGGATGGGAGAAAAAGATCAACCTTGGTGGAGCCTCTCACTTTCTAGTGTCTTAATGGTCAGCGTTCTCCTTAAAATTGAGACATGTTGCATGCATGCAAGTGAGAGTCCCTCTCTGACTTGTCAGTGAGTTGCAGTGCTACAGATCGGAAAGACCATCTTAACTTGGTGCTTAACTAACTCTACTACTGCTGTGTGTGACTGAGTCTTGGACTAAAACATAAAGGTTAACTGTCCACCCTGTTCTAGCTACTGACATGGTGATAATGGCCCTGCAGTGAAACTGCAGAGAAGCCAAACATGTCAGGCAAGGCACTGGTACCATTGTACAAGACACTAGAAAGCTTAATTTAGAATATTGCATACTTTTTTAAAAGAACCATGTTCAAGTTGAACTGAAGCTAGAACACACGTAAAGTCTGTGGAAAGTCTAGTGGGGATATTAAAAGATTGGAAAGCCTATCTTATGGGAAGGGACTACAAGAGATTGGCTTGTTTAGTTTAGCAAAATAGAGTGGAGAGAGGATTTGACAGCACTCTATAAATACATCCAGGGCTAAATGCCAGAGAGGGGAAAAAGCTGTTTAAACCCAAGAGCAATATTTGCATAAGAACAAGTGGGCATAAACTTGGCCCTGAATAGGCTTAAACTGGAAATGAGGTGATTTCTACCCCTCAGTATAGTGAGGTTCAGAAGCTGCCTTCCACTAGGAGCAACAAGGGCAAAAAGTACTTTTTGTGGACCATGAGAGGGACTATCCTATATGGTGCCTGTGCCGGTAGAGGATGAGGCTTTGTAGCTGCACAGCTTCGTTCTGGTCCTGCATTCCTAACCACATGCATTGGTGTGGTGGTGATGGGCATGTCCAGCCACTGGTGGTGGTCTCCTGCCATGAGAAGTGCCACCTTCTGTCAGAAATGAAAGCACCGCAGTTAAATTACATTGGTATTAATAACGTCTTTTAGTGATCTGGGTAAGTTTCCAGCACCCTTTGAGCCTGTGCACACAACTCTATGTTGGTGCCAGAATGCATACCGATATCTCCAGGGCTTTCGTATCAGTAAGGTTCCTCCTGTGAGGAAGGGATGCAGGATAAGGCTTTTTCGCCATGTAACCCCAAGGAGGAAAAGTTAGCTTCCCTGGAAGCTAATGGCAGCAGTATCTCAAAAATGATGGTACGGAGAAGGAAGACGTTTTCATCACTTCAAATTTTTCTTCTGCTGCTAAAAATTCATGTGACCTTTCAATTCAATGCTCGTAATTAAACATTTCCTTCCATACCACAGCTAGAATAGCACTATGGTACATATTTGACAGGTAAAGGAACTGAAACACAGAGGATTTGAGGATTTGGAGGTAGGCATGATGATCCCAGGGTGCCAGTCCTCTGGTTTTTCAACCACACGGTCTGCCTGTTGTACCATTCATCCTGCTGAGTGACAGCACCCAGTATTTCTGTTTTCACCCACTATTTTCTGTTACTTATTCCTTTTTGAATCTTTGGCCTACTCAGCTGAAACTTTCTAGGCTTGCTTCTTTATCAATGATATTTTAGGAACTCCTCTCTTCCCTAAAACTTAAAAAGTAAATGCATGCAAATTTGGTGGTGGACCTCTTTATTGCAGGAAGAGCTGAGGAGAAAAAGCAGAAGCAGGCACAGAAATAGCCTCCTGGGAAGCAGATTGACATGTAGTACTTTCATAGCCTTGATTTGAGTCAGCTGTAACTCGTTGCAAATTTGTACTCTCTGTGCACAAAGGTACTTTCTGTACTGAGAGTTGAACTGGCAAAATGCATAGCTAAATACAACCTTCAGAAAGATCAGTGGTACCCAGTCAGCAGTGTGTCAATTATAGTGTTTTTTCCCTGGTTTTTCGTTGCTTTTCCTTGCATCTTATATGTTCCTTTGACATAGGATAGAGAATGTCTCTCTCCTTCACGTCGTCTGTGGTGTGCTACTGTTCTGTGCCATCGATGGACTGCAGTAAGGAAAAGGTAGCATGTGCAACATTTCTACTTATGCTCTGGAAAACACTGCCCGGACAGAGTGAAAACCATTTCTGGTACTGGCCTACATCATTAGCCTTGCTTTTCATGCCTTCCCCCCCCACAGCTTAGTGTTAAGGAAAAGGGAAGCTGGAGCCAAATATCATGCTTTTGACTGCTCCTTAGGAGACTGCGATGAAGACTTTTTTATGTATAGAAGATTTTCCCAAAAATTAGTTTTGGAAGGCTTGAAGACTTCACATGTTGGGCTGGATTCCAGTCATGATTTAATTAAAAGGAGAAGAATTAAGTAAGTTCTTTCAACATGTTTTAAATGAAAAGCGTTAGTTGGGAAAAGCAGAATTCCTTCAACATTTTTGAAAAATAGTTTCTGATACTTCTTTCAAGACAAGACTGTTTTCTGATACTTCTTTCAAGACAAGACTGTTTTCTGATACTTCTTTCAAGACAAGACTGTTAAAAAAAAAAAAAAAATCCCAAATAAAACCCTGGCATACACCTTTGAAATAACCAAAACAGTTTAAAAAAAAAAAATCCAAGCAAAATTAAATTACATTTAGGAGGAGGGTTGTCAAACTAATTTGGGAGTTGGTAACGACTTTTTTCTGTTATTTACCCAGTGCTACTACTTGATGACTTCAGCTTCTCTCATTCAGAGCAAGCTATTTTCCTTCTTGGGACTTTAAAAATTTTAAAAATACACCCATCCGTGCATTTACATTACAGCTGTCACCGTGCTTTCTTGGCAGCATCACATGAAGTCATTTTAGCTCTACTGTATTTGGCGGGGGAGAGAGATTTTGTTTGTTTATGATTTCAGGAGAAAATTATTTTGGCTTATACATTCTTTCTTTCCAGGAAAAAAAGCGCCGCAGAACCTTTACATTCTTTCTAATGTTTAAAGACTCTGAAAACTTTGTCTTGGGAGGATACAAACATATCTAATACCCTTTTCCATAGTGCCTGTGTCGGTTCCACAACACCTAAATCCTTACAGAAATCTGCTTCCAAGTGTTTTTTTTCCTATATAAGAAAATGAAATGAGATAAATTGAGGATCAGCAGATGGCAAATACTTAGCAGCCTAAGTGAAATAATTGTTTTTTTGGTATTAGTCCAGTTCCAGGCGGATGGCTGTGCTCATCCCAAAACCTGCCATAACAAATTGCAAAGAAAGCTGAATACTGAATCATTTACCACCTACTTTGGGAAGTGGTTCCTGAAGTCAGGGATAAGGTAAATTTTGGAGGGGTAGTCTGAGGGTGCCCACACCTTCATTACCCGTGTTTTCCCCTTCAGTAAATAAACAGAAGCCTGCAGTCTCCAGGGTTGTCAATGTAGCACCCCTCACAAGCCTTAAAATTCATCTTAAATAAAAATAAAAGGCTACTACGTAGGCACAACAAAATTTACTATAAACAGGTCTTAAGTACATAATTACATGATAGACCCAAATGGCTCCAAAAGAGTTGCTCCAGGCTATTGTGTAAGCAATACTCCTTTGAGAAATGTATAAATACATGTAATTCAGTACGTAATACACATGTTAAAAAACTACCTAATTACATATTTTCCCAGGAGAATGAAAAGGCTCCAAAAGAGCTACTCCAGCCTCTCCAGTACACAATGTGTGTTTTATAACCTTCCATGAATCTCTTCCATTCTTTTTCCTTTAGGAGTGGGGAAAAAAAACAGTAAGGAAATTAAATACAAAACACCTACTGTACATTTAATTTAGAGGACAAAATGCAATGTTGAAATAACATTAAGGGTGTGACGCAAACCAAGGAAAGCCAGGAAATTGAGTGTAAAGGCTGTTACTCCATCCTTAACTCGCGTCACTTGTATAGTGTTTCAGGCCGCTGTTCTGTAATGGCAGATTTTAAATGTCATCACTTAAAGCAGGACTGTGGCCTATCTACACTTACAGGTACTTCCATGGTCTGCGCTGCTGGAATACCTCAGTGCTGCTCATGTGTCTATACACAGTAATATACTTGTATATTTTTAGGAATATATGCATATTTTTTTTTTTTAAGCCTCCTTCTGTCTTCACTAGTGCTGAAATCCCTGTGGCTTTTTCATTTGCCGGAGAACAGATTCATGTGTTTCTCAGATTTTCTACTGCTAATAGTTTTACTGTGTTAAGTGTCACATATAACAAATAGAGAAAACTGGATCCCTTGGGGTCCTGGTTTTTTTTGTGGAAAAATTTTAAACGTTTGAGGTATATTTTACCTGCGGCGTCTGACAATGGGACTGCCTTTGTGTTCATCACATCCTGGTCCTTTAGATAACAAGACAAGGTGGTTTTAAAAAAAGGCGAATTTTAACTCTCAGTGGTCACAAAATTTGATGTGGGAGCTGCCATATTAGAAAGGCAAAACAGAAGGTGAGTTGAAAGAACATTAAAAAAAGCCTACAGAGCGTACTCTTTGCACTAGTGTGGCAATCTCCATCTGAAACTGGATTTAACATTGTTTTCCAGCTGTGTATTGCTGTTGGTCATTAGCAGCCTTTAGAATTGGAAGTGCCTCAGATCTAAACAGACCCAGAGCATAAACAGGTGTGGTATGTGTTTAATAGCAGTAGAGATGGCAGACAGGGAATGACAAATAATGTCTCTTTCCCCCACTTTCCCTGATGGATATCCAGCGTTTTCATATTGTGTGGTTTTGTTTCATCTGGCACATGACGGGCTTTCAGGTCAGAGGAGCACTAGCTTGCTGTTAGCTCTGGAACTGCTGGTCTTGTACATGGTCACCTGAAAATGTTTGCATCTGAAGTAGGGAGCTGGAACGTGGTGAGGGGATCTGCTTAATGCAGTGCAGCACATGGGACTTGCATGCTGGAGTACAAGACGGAGAGAAGGACAGTCCCATATGAAGACATAGTAACCATGCACAGGCAGCAGAGAAGTTGGTGCTGGGTAACTTTGGGTGAGTTACTGGCTGCTGGCAGTATTCCCCTGCGTATGATCTCTTTAACCTGCCATACCCTTAACTGTTAGGTACTGAGCAACCCTTCGGGTTGCCTGTCATCTTCTGCTGATGATGGGTAGGGTGAAAGTGTCCGGTGTGGCCTTCACAGTTCAGGTATTGCTCCTAGTATGAGGTTTTCTTGTTTGGCTTTGAAATGGAGCTGGCCTCAGGTTCTAAGTACACATACTTTTAAGTCTGGATCTAAGCACTGGAAGAGCCTGGATCCAAGACACCTACTCTGATACATTTTTCACCTGAACCAACAAGGGAATGTTAAAGTCTGTAACCACCTATAGCAAACGCACAGGGTGATTTTTCAGCTTTGGACTTTGCCTGGCTCTAATCTTAATAATAAATGCACGTGCAAATGAAAACTAGACACTATGTTTACATCAGGCAGCTTATAATTATAGGATTTTTTACCTTTATTTCCACAGTAACAGCTTAGGGTGCAATAAAACAAAAAATTATGAATTGGATTCTGGTATCAGTTTTGCCTATAGAGCCCCAGAATATCCCCATTCATTGGCATCAGCATTGTTATTCGGTTGATAGAGCCTTCTGAAGCCTTCACATGGCCTTCCTGACTTCGTTTAAGAGAAATAAAGGAAAAGGAGCTCTGTGAGGAAAAAGCAACTGGAATTTAGACCTGAAATTATGCTAGGGAGAATAGAAAATTGGTTGTTTAGGGAGATAGGCAAATCAATAGGTTGCTGCTGGGTGAGTTAGTGTCTAAATTTATAGCACATTGGTTAATCCTTGATGCTTGCTTGTCTGCCTGCTCTTTCTGCACAGAAAATATGAAGTATATTCCCATTCAGTAAAAGTGCAGACAGCCTTGCAGGGCTCTGTAGGACAGATGAAATTAATAAATGGATAAGCGGGAATAATATCCATCTCACCCTATGTAAAGTTATTCTGTCTTTTGTGGGTTAAACCAAAAACCTCTGACCCCCTTGACTCCTCGCACAGAAGGCAGGACCATATATGCAATCAGGAACGTATCTGTTGAATACCAGCGTGCTGTTTTTACACTCAGAACAAAGCTCCACTTGCAAAGATCGTGTTTTTCTTGTAGGGCTGGTAGCCAAATCTAGTGCAACTGCTGTCTGAAGGAAATGCTGAAGTTTAATTGAACTCGAGGAGGGGAAGGATGGTTCAGTGGCTGGGGCACCGGCCTGGGGCAGGGGTGACAGGGGTTGAGGTTGCTGGACGCCCACCCAACTCCTTGCATCGCTCCGATGCCCTTGCTGTGAAACAGGGTTAAGAGCACAGAGGACAGATGCATCCAAGTCACTTGGCCTGAGGGGAGCCACACGAGTACTGTGGATACGCTGGAGTTCTGCAGGCTGAAAAATGTGTATGAACGTGTCCTTGGAGACGGGGTCTGTCCTGAGCAAAGAGAACAAGACTGAGAACATAGAGAAGAGAGTCTCCCTGTGTGATGCTTGTTAAGGTCAAGTCGTGACAGGCAGACTGCCAGTGCATGCAATTGTCATTATGCTAGGGAAGTAAATCAGATGGATTGCTTCAGATGTTATTATAGACCATAAAATAGCACTGGTAGCTTCTGCTGCCCCTCTTGTAAATGGCTTGCTCTCTTTGAGAGAAAATCCTGATTCATCCCTTATGGGACTTGAGTGGCTTAGAGAGCAACGTGGAAAGTGACTTTAGCCAACTCACTTTTATGTAAATAATCATGGCTGCAAAATTGTTACTGAGGGTGATTTGGGACCATCAGGTTTTTTGACGTCTCTGTGTGTTACAGGCACAAGGGAATATATTTATTTCTAAAAATAAGGTCCTGTCTGCATATTTAGTTTTTCATTTGATTTTGTATCTTGCCCTAAAACCTTCTTCACAGTCCTTCAGCATTCCTCTTGCTGGCCCATTTTCATATCGCAGTGTAGTTAATAGGGCTAGAAGCTAGAGAAATCATTACTCAAGCTCGCCCCTTTGTGAGATGCTGACAAGTGGCTATAAAAGGGCAGGATCCTTGAAATCGTCCTGTCTGATAGGGGTCTGGCTGGGTTGAGCCATCTCTAAACTATCAGCTTGGTCCTGTGCAAACTTGTTCTCTGTCAGCCCTTCCAAATGTCCTCTCACCAACTTTATCTTTCTTCCTGGGTTATCACCACCCTTTAATTTTGGCTGCAAGAGCTAGAAGTTAAAAGAAAACAGAAGGGTTACTTCCACCCAGCTTGTGTTTGGCCTGTTCCTGCTCATCTGCCATGCCAGGGTCCCTGCAGAGGACTTGTCTTCAGGCTAGCCAGGTGTGACCCAGCAGGGGAACAGGGCCACGTCCCTGCCTGGAATAAGGTAATGGTGCTGCATTTGTGTTGGTAGCTGTAGTCGAACAGCACCACTTTATTTTAGCTAAAGATTGCGTCCTCTCCAGCACAGCAGATTCGTGCGTGTCCTTGGATTGAACTGTATTGTAGCCTTGCAGAATAAATTTTTCTTTGTAAAGTGAGAACACTAATCCTTGCTGTGATAAGAGGGATTTCAGAACCGTCCTACCTTGCACATACTCCTGAGCAAATGTGATATTGTATATGAGATCGTACCAAAACTCAGAAGACTTTACCGCAAATATTTACTGTGACTTAATTCCCCATTAGTTCTAGTCATGCAATGGCTATTTTTTCGTCCCTTTAAAAACATTCTTCCTCCTGACTGCATTCCAAGGTAGGTGTGAGAACTCACTAAATCGCCATTTAATTTATAGCTTTGTCAGTCGTTCAGTGAGTCATAACTTTATTATTGCAAGAATGTAAACCACAGATTCCACATATACACCCCCCCACCCCCCCAAACTTCCATTTGTTTGGTCCCAAAGAAAATTTTGGTGCCACATTGCCCAACAGACACTCACAGACCGTGTTTACACCCAGCACTTCTGCTGGTGAACTCTATGCCTGATTTTCAGTTTGTTGGGGTTCCCCCCGCCCTTGCTTGACCTCCCCCTCTCTCCTTTGTGCAGAAGCAGCTTCTCTGAGTACTTTTGTGTGTGCTGGTGCTTGCACCCCAAGCTTGCAGGGGCATATTGGAATTGAAGTGTCTCAAACCTGCCCTTGAGCTGTGCTTTTGCTTTCAACCATTGTTTATGCAGTAGTCAAGAGACAAATGGCATGAGCACTATCAGTGAGAGCACACTAGAAATTGCTACCTCCTCCTCTGTTTCTCCAGTCAAAAACAACAGTATTTGTAATCAGAGACAGCCTTATGCAACATGAAAGCATCTCAAGTATGGTAAATTATTTCCAATTGTTCCATGTGTCTAAGTAATTCCTAGTCCTCCACTTCTGATATCTTTTGCAATTTTTATTAAAACAATTGCTTATTCCTATTCTGTTAGTGTCTGTGTGTTTTGCTTGAATTGTGCCTAGCACACTGCAGATGTTTTCTCTGTCCTGAAAACTTTGTGGCCTCATTAACTATTTAAAAATAAGAATAGGTGCTAAAATTAGGAATGGAATGTATGAAAAGTCCCAAAGAGGAAAGAAATGTATTTTTTCTATACATTTCCAATCGGCAAAACTCGGCAGGGTTTTGCACCACAACAGGTTTTTGATGTTTGGTATCTTCGGACTGGTGGAAAATCTTCCAAAGGGAAGCTCCTGTTCCATTTGGAGCTTTGCTGAGCAAGTACAAATCATGCCCTTGGAGTGTCATTTTTTTAAGATTTTGGATGAACGTTTCCAGTTTGTCTGGAAGACCTCAAAGCATGGTCAGCTCACTTTACAGGCTAAGGTCCAGAACCGGGTTTACAAGAATCGACAGGTAATTCTGAAGTTCTTGTTTTGGTCCTGGACTTTGAGATAAGCGTGTGTTTGGGGACAGATATTCTCACCTCCCTGTTCAGGATTTGAAAAAACAGCCAAGCAAGAAGCAACTACTACTGCTATTATTTTTAAAAAATCTTAGATCATATTTGAATGCTCCTATTCTTAATTGAAATTAGGTGCATATTACTATAATGTCCTCCTCCTTATTTTTCATCATATCCCCTGTATTGCTTTTTTTTTTTTTTTAAATATTGATCCCTTTCGTCTAGGAAAGGCCCCTAGGAAAACTCAGTGACAGACTTTTTTAATTTCCAATATAAGGCAGTTTCTTGGCGATGTGTTTATTTACTTGTTCAGCTGACTGGGTTGCTAGGACTTCCTTCTACTGAAACCTGCATTGGTTTTGAATAAGTCCTGATGCTTTACACCACAGATGTGATGGCAGTATCACTGTGACATGTTTCAGGATCATGTGCTAAGCTCTGTGTTTTACTGCTTGTGGTTAACCCCGTTCTTCCACGTGCAGAGCAGTCAAGTCATCCATCTTTCTGTCACAGACCATGTGTCTGTCAAAGTTTGGCCTTCAGATGTGTTGCTTAGGATATTGGAAGGAAAATGGTGATGGGTCACCATGGAAAGAGAGATAAAAACCCATCAAGTGCATGGGTACTGTGGTACCTGGAGCTGGTGCACATGGAATGGAGGGAGCAAAGGCTGGGATGCGGGACATCTCGCTCTAGGATTATGGATGTTAGAGGTATAAGAAAATTTTCAGCCTATACTTACAGGGTGAACAAAATGGATTGCACACAAATGTATAAAAGAAAGCTGTCCGTTGAAAAGTCTCATTTTGCAAACCATTGACAGTCGTGCAAGAAAGTACTGTTTCTGACACTGTTCTGCCAAAAAATTTGTCAAGCAAAAGTTTGCGTGAGAGAGTCTGTAAAACAGAGGAAGGCAAACCTTCAGGACCAGGATTATGTTTTATGGCCCAAATAGGTGTGAGTGATGGATTCCCCAGGCTGCCTCATTGATAAGATACTGAAAAGCCAGGGCATTTTGTGCAATAATATCAGCATGATGAGTGAAAACACATCACCGAGCCTGCAGATTCTGAAATGAGAAAATGCCAAAACAAACACACAGATTTTATTTCCTCAGCTGCTATCATGAGAGATCACAATCCTGTTGAGCCGTAAAGCAACGCTGCTTTCTAAAGCAAGCCACAAATTAAGTGATCAGAGACAAGATTTGTTTCTCTTTTCTGCTCTTTCTTTTTTTTTTAAAGTGACTAGTTGACCCTTGGTGCTACACAATTTTGGGGTTTCTCGTGGGATGTATATCCACTGGGTCTGATTTTCTTTCAGAAGGTGTTGAACGTTTCCACCGCCTTCACCTAAGCCGTACCTCGGGTTGTGTAAAAGCAGCGGAAAGCCTATAGGGATTTCTTCCGAAGCTAGTACACAAACAGCAGTCAGAGGGCTCCAGCTCTTAAAAGTATAGAGAAACTTAAATAGATGGGCTGGGATAACTGGGAGGGAGAGAGAGACATCTGTTGAGTTGTTGAAAAGACATATGCTCCTAGCACTTCCTTTGTCATGCGTTTTGGAAATCTTTTCTCTCTGAGTTTATTGCTAATATTTAATTTAAAACCAGATTTGGATTGTTGACAAAATTATAACTTGTAAACGGACACTTTCCCCCTCCTCCCTTCCCGGTTTAGTCTGAGCAGTGCTTGCTCTCCTGTTTCCTTTTCCTGCTGGTCCTAGCTCATGCACCCAGGGTTGTACTGGAGAAAGAAGGACCTCATCCCGGATTTGACCTTATGCGAGAGGGCAAGGCTGGCAGGAGAGCAGGGAAGTGACAGTTTGCAAGTTGGTAACACCTCGCTCCTCCTGTCACCTTCCAGGCTAGTAATCACGTTTATATCAGATGGAAAACGTGACTTTATTTGTGTGTGTGTTTGTGTATGAGCACTTAATGACATTTCAAGGCATCCGACAAAAGCCTAATTCCTTGGATTGGTTTTGTCAAATAATAAAATGACTTGACATAAGTATAATTGAAAGCAGATGTGGAAATATGGAATTTTAGCAGTCATTCTCACCACCTCCCCCTTCTCTTAGCTCTCAGTTCATGCCAGAAATATTTTCATTTTTGTTTCCTACTTCCTCTCTGCAGAACAAAGCCTGGGGAGGATGAGTTCTGGGGCAGGGAACCAAAGGGTATTCATTTCACATTTTCATGTCTCCTTGTAAAATTTCCACCTTTTCTGAGTTCATTTTCCATTGTGAAGGAGAGTTTTGTGTACCTCCCCTCCTTTCCCCTGATTCTGAACTCATCCTCTAGATGAACTCTGTTATATAATCATTCCTGTCCACGATGGCTGTTTACGGCTATTGCTTGAATCTGAAATTGTCGGTTACGCGCTGGGCTCAGCCGAGGAAGCAGCCTACATCACGTTTTTGCCTTCCCCACTTGGCTGCATTGAGTAAGCGTTGCACGGCAGAAATTGTAAAGATGCAGAAAAGAAATTGTAAAGTTTGCATGTATCCAAATACAACTGTGGGCAAAAAAAAAGGGTTCTTTCCCAGAGTTTTACACTATAAAATATATAGTCTTTACAGCTGCTCTTTTGCCTGAAAGGAATAGGATAAAATCGTCAGTGAGGACAGCAAATTTATTATCGGCTACTTAAATGGCAGTGGTGATTTCATCAGTGGAACAGCCCTTCCCAATATATCAAACCACAGTGGCTGGAAAAATTACGGGCTCAGAGCCACAACAAGGGCAGTTTAAAATCAACATTGATTTTCTTCAATCTTCAGCCATGCCAGCATCACAGTATCATTGCTCATACCGTTTTAGAAAGAAACAAGACTTACAAAAACTATTATCTTCTTTGATTTCATTGTCTTTTGAAGCAGGGTTGAGTGCTTCAGTCAGGTACTCAGTTCCCATTTCAGTGGCATTCAAGCATAATATCCTGCCAAAATCCCAGCCTGGAGCTTTAACGAAGGTCTTTCAGCCTCCAGATTTTTGTGTCTGTCTCTCTTCCCTGTGACTTTTGAGCCTTTTGACCATTTTGGGGGGGAGGGGGAATATAACTGAGCAGGCTGGAAGTCTCTAAGCTGTTCATGGTGCCGTAAGTTACATGCAGATAGGTGGTCAGTTACTGGAAGAAGGAAGAGACATACCTTACTGCCAGTACTAACATAGAGGCTGCTGGTGCACAAGATGTTGCCATCGGAACTTGTCCTTTCTTAGAATCCAAAGTCAGCCCCATGTGAGCTGCCAGTCCATCAGAAATGAGGGTTCATGCTTTCAAGCTGTCCATGAGACTGATGGCTCCTGCCTTCCAAGCTGAGATGGCTGGGCTATGTATGAAGCGGACTCAGGACTGAATTTTGAATTCTGGACACTAGTTTCAAGGTTTCTTCACCTGGGGAACAGTGGTCATGGTTTCCAAGAGCACTGAGACCACAGGGCTGAAACTTCAGACACCAGTAACTTCAAATGTGTTTAGAAATCACAGTCTCCGTTAATAAGCTGTGTTAGTAGTACAATGCCCAGTTTAAAAGCAGCAGATAATGTCTGATGCATCTATTCATTACTGGTAAGATCCTTATTTAAATTGTGCAAGGTGAAATGCACAGGCTGGAGTGCTTGAAAAGTAATCTGAGTGCAGAAAGCAGCTGAATGTATTTGGAGTTTACAAAACAAAGATGAGGAGTGGGATGATCTGCAGAGGAGGGTCGGTGAAGCCAGCCAAAAAATAGGAACTGCCAGGAACGTGTCAGGGGGATAATCTAGCAAAGACAGTTCAGCAGAGGTGATAGTCCTGCAGAAAAGTGACTAAGAGCAGCGTAAGGCAAAGCAGCCTGCTGCTTTAGTGTGCACCTGCACCCTGACAGACATACCTACCACTCCCAAAAGCACGCTTCTACTTCACGCAGGGCTGCAGTGTGGCAGGAAAATCTCATATTAGACCAAACATATTTGAAGTGTTTTTCTAGCCCATCTTTTGCTGTCCAGTGAACCTTAGGGCTCCTCCAGGCTGCTAGGCAACCTAAAATAAGAGTGCTGAGGAGGCAACAGGCTTTCTCCACGTTGGACTTATGTTGTGGCAGACTTACTGAGCTTGCCCAGGCTAGCACACTCCTCCTTGCAATGTACCACATAGCTGGAGTGATCAGTTTGTGCTATGGAGGCAGTGCAGGCTCCACAGAGAGCTGAAATCAAGAGAGTGCCTGGTAAGTGTAATGTGGTGCTCAGTTCAGTGTACTCATTTGAAGATTGGAGATCTTTTAATGAACTTTCTGAATATCTTAGAAGAGCATAATATTATAGTCAATGATCACGATTTTTAAAAATTATTAGGAGTAACTTCTTAGGAGATAGAAATCAAAATTTCAGAGCTACTGACTTTATTGCTGCCTATTCAGGTAAGTTTCATATGGTCCTTTCCAATACCAATAGCGCCAAAGAGGCAAGTCTTACTTGCATTTCTTCAGGACACTGTAACAGGATGTGTAAATTCTTATGAAACTAACAGTTCTGCTTACCTGTATCCCCACAGTGCATTGTGGGATTAGCCTGGAGAGACAAAAGTTTAAAGCCCATGTCTCTGATTCTTCTGCCAAGCATGTCAGTAAAACCATCCATTCGTTGTGAAACTCTGTTGATTGCACGGTTCTTCTTGCACATGCAGTTTATTCATCTTTGCACACACTTATCAGATTTGTGTGGACAACACAGAGGCTTGCACAGTATTTATGGAAAGTTCAACTGTATGTTTTTTCTTTTGCCGTGATCAAAATGTCAAGATGGTCAGTCAACATTTCATGGGTTCTAGGGTTTGAAAACATAATCAGCGGGGGCACGTAGTCATCAGCTCCATCAGGTTGTTTTGCTTTCTGTAGGCTTCTGTGTAATGTAGACCTCAGGTAAGTTTCCTTCAATGCATCTGTTAAACATGTAAAAGTCAAGCATGTGGCCGTGTTTCTACATTGGGCTAATTTGGTCTCCCAGCCTAAATGTGTAATGACAAGCTGAATGTTGTCTGCTCCTAGGAGGTAAAACACTATTGGCTATAAATATCCTTGGTTTGTTATTGCTGAAGGTGGTAAGCTTATGGCTGAGAAGAAATTTATTCCACTCAAGGCTAAGTGTGTTTTAGCTGTAGTGACAGTGCGAAAGTTGCGATCACCTTAAGCACTCTAGGTAGGTCTTAATATGATGTTAGCTTTTTTCTTTTATTTTTAATAACATGAAGGTATAATTGTGTCCCAGAACTAATAACACTGGACCTTGCTTCCACCATTTGAGTATCAAGTCTCCCAAGCTGTCAGTTTTGACTTGAAGTTTGAAGGAAGCTTTCAGAACTCCTTACAGTATGTATTTGTGTTATTTCTATTTGTACCTCCACGTCTGGAGGCTTGCATCCCAGAGTCACTCATCTAATCCTCCCTGGTGGACGGGACACCTCATGTGTACCTCCTCCTTCTTACTTCCCTTCTCCAGCCTGCTCCATCTCCATCGCACCAGGATCGCTAATCATGCTTCCGTAAAAAGTTACATACTGTGGGTATTCCATCTGCTACCCATGTCTCACAGCCTCCATCTTCCTGTGAAGGCCTGTGTGTCTGTCCCTTACCTTCCACTTCCTTCCTCCCATTATTTGGGAGAGTAAGACATTTGTGAGGGACAGCATAGTAAGCTGTATTGGAATGACGGGATGAAAAGAGATGAGGGAGTGATACTGTTATTTCAGAAAGTGTTAATGAGTGAACCTTTGACCTAAAAGGGGAGTGGTGGAAGCACAAAGCAGTTATCGAAGGCTCTTTGTGTTACCCATTATTGTTGTGCTCGTTTTCCTTGGCTGTGAGCATCTGGAATAGTCTTTAACATTTTTAATTAGGCAAATGCATCATTCCAAAGCTGTTGTGTGACAGACAAACAGACGAACCTACAAATAAATGCTGTGAGTTTGAGTGTGTGGGTTCACGAGCTCAGTCAATTATTCACAACTAGAAAAATAAGGTTACATAAATGGTCAAGATTTTTCAAGAGTGACTAATTGTTTTGAATGTCTTATTCTTTGGATGATCCATTAAAAATACCTTAAAAGGGCTTGTGCTTTAGCATACTGATTGCCATAACCTTCTGAAAATTGAGGGTTCTTACAGATGTTTCATGGCGGACACCAAGAAAACCCAGAGGTTATCAAAATCGGCTTTCATCTGAAAGTGTTAGCCATAAAGTTGTGCATACATAGGGGCATTGTTTTCTGGTTTATATCTGTCTGTGAATCCTCCTCTCCTATTTGTATACAGACTCTGCAAATAGATGTTAACAGTATGATTTATAAGTTATGTTGTAGGTGGAAGCACTTTGCTAGAAGCAGACACAGTTGTACTGGTCTGAAAGACTGGGAAGGGAGTCCTAGCAAGAGTTCATCTGTTAGGTCTTGAACATGGAGCTGTTTACTAACTACACACAAAGTATTTTAAGAGGGAATGGGGCATTGCGGCATTGCTGGTGTCTGAAGCATGGGAAAACAATATATAAAAATGTCCTAATAAACTGGAAAACCTGAGTGGTGACAGGCCCTTGTAGGTCTTTTTAGGGTTGCTGTAGAATGGGGGTTGCCTGAGGTAGGCAGGATTTTGGTGGGCACAGCCACAAACTGGTCACTTGCAGCACCCTGGGACAAGGCTGGAGAAAAGCAGCTGAAAGGTCACACAGTCCGTCCAGCTAAACAGTCCTGGTGGGTGGCAGTCTGAAATAATTCCTGAGCTATTAATTAGGAAGATGCTTCTTCCAGGTTCCGGCCGAAGTCATAAGGCATGCCAAGGCAAGGAGCCAAAAGATCAAAAGGACACTAAATATTTTTTTTAAGCCATTCTGTGGAGAGAGGGAAGAGAGCACTGTCTGGGGCCAGTTCACACAGGACATGCTGACAGGGCTTGGCTTTGCTCTGGGATGTGAAGACGCAGAGTGTGCCTGGCCCTGCTCTCCTTGGTTTTCACGTAAAGATGACTGTGGGTTCTTTTATCTTAGCTTTATCTTTTATCTTAGCTTCTCTTATAAAACTTTTCTGCCGATAGTATCTTTTGCTCCCAGTGTTAGGGTTGCACAGCATCTTGGTTTAAAAGGGCTGTATAATTACCTGGGTTAACCATTTGTTACAAACCCTTGAGAAGGAGTATTGCAAGTGTTGATTCCAGGGAAATTTGCTAGTTAAGCATAAATAAGCCCACTACATTGTAGCCTGAGACTCTCCTTTCATGGCACACGAAATACTGAGTTAATCCAAGAAAAGACAAAGTGGTGATGCCTAGTGCTGACGAACAGGGGAGAGGATGTGCATCGCTTATGTGGAGACAAGGGACAAAAATCCCATGTCTCATGAAACAAGCAGTTCATGAATAGCACAGCCCGCACAGTCTTGTTTCGTAGAGGCTTTTCTCTAAAAGACTGCTGCTTTTGCTCCTCTCATTTCTACGAGTCTCCTGTTTGTATCCTCTGATGTATGGTAAGGGTATATGCTGTATTCTTTCCCACATCGGCTTCAGGTGCCAGTTTTCACTCACTCTGCAACTATCATTGTGTGAGACTTGTGTGAAAATAAACAGGAAATTTGAAATTTTTTAGGGAGAAACTGTTATGAGAAAAAGACTGGTTGACAGTGTGGTATCTTAAATCCTCATTTCCAAAAGAATTTGGCTGAACAGGTAAATTTGTGGAACGGAAAGCAGCATGGAATTGATTTTTTCAGGAGGATCCTGGTATGAAGGACACCAGAATATCTAAACTTGCTTTGTGTTCCATGGATTCATCTTTTTTTAAATTTTTCTTCCCCCTCTGCAAAATGCAAGATAGGACTTGAACATGGAAGCAGAAGTAGGTCACTTCTTACAGTGAAAAAGAAAGCCAGAATTTTGCAACTCAGACAGGAAACATGATGGTAGGTCTTGTATAAAATCTTTCTTCTTCTGCCATTCCTCTTGTAGTTGCGCAAGGGAAACCCCCCTTTTTAGTGGAATGTTTTTGTGGGGTCCAGACTAGATTCCAGTGGGGACTCTGTTGCAATATTAAACTTGGAGCAGCTGCCGTCCCTCCTTAATGACGTCAGTGACATTATTTTGATAAAAAAGAGCAAGTTCTCACAACTTTGATGGAACTCACAAAGTCATTTAATGCGAAAATAATTTTTTCTTTGACTGTCATATTTTTTAAAATGTCATCACATTTTTTTCAAATGTTTTTGCAGAAAGGAGAAGTTAGAATAACAGATGTGCAGTGTACCACACCTGATTTTTTTGTGACTATTTCTGATTGTATATGCATTTATATACATATTTAAGAAAATACCCTTTTTAAAAAAATTATTATTGAAAGGTCCATTACCTCCTTTTTAGTTTTTCCTCTCACTTTAAGTAGCAAATAGAGAAAAAGGCAAACCTACCAATTATTTAATGACGTTTCTGTTAGTGAAAATGCACTTACCTAACGTCTGGAAGGAACTAGAATGTCTACACTTTTCAAAACCACCTGAAGGCCTTGGGAGTGCATCTCTTGTTAATCTGATTCAGATAAATGAAATTCAAGCTTCTAAATGACTCTGAGATTACAACCGGTTATTTCTTATGATTATCAATTGATAATAGATTCATATAATGAACCAAATCATCTAGGATGATATTAGCTTCCAGTCAATGTTAACTTTTATTTAGATATAGAGGAGTGAGAAGAGTCTTCCCCTACAGTAACCAAACATGTTTAACATTCCCACTGAATGTACTAGAATTGCACACATAATTGGAGCTCATTATGCATCTAACACAGGACCTGTAGAACAGCAGAAGTCAAAGGTCACAGTATCAAGCCATTTATTCTTTCCATTAATTGACAGACGTGAAACTGGTCCTGTTTGTATGATATTGCATTTTAATCATTGATTTACCCCCATCCTCCATCAAAAATATCCTGAAATACATAAATTTTTCGATTTAATATAACCATCCTTTTCTCCACATCATTAAAGCTATGTTTGGTGTTTGTTCCAGCCATTATTTTATGCTTTATAACTCCAAGCAACAAGCCTGAATTCTACTCCTGTGATTTTCTTCTGGCTATGATGCTTAGGTGATAATATTTCATTTAGAAATTAATCATATACCCCTATTGTTGAAGTTTTTATAAAAATGAAATTTGTCTAAATGAAAGACAGGGGTGCGCCCTTTATTGAGCGGAGGAAGAATGTTATTCCTTTTCCATTCTCCATACAAATGCTGCCTTATAAGATGCCAGAGTGTGAGAAAGTTATAGCATCACTCCGCAAAATGATAAAATTTGGCACGATACAGGGATTCTGTAGTTCCTGAGATAGCGAAGAGGAGCAGCCCTTCCTTTTCCACTACTCAAACTCCTGAGGGCTGCGCATTTATAACATATTAAAAAAAACAGTTCCCTCCCACAGCAATAACAAATTGCAGAGTGTCTACCAAAGCTTAAAGGACAGCCCTTAAAAAGTGACAAGGAAAAGAAAACACGTTTGGAGTCATTATGCTTCACAGGTGTGGACTTCAGCACGTTGCCTGTAGTTTCCAGGCGCATGTACGGTAGCTTGTTATAAAGCTTAGACTTGATCCTCATTGACAGCCATAAGACTGAGAAATATGTTGGGGCAGGATGTAAATCCGTACAAGTATTGGAGATACAGCAATTGGAGAAAAAAAAGAAATCTTCCCACAGCAGCAGTTAGGAGGAAAAAGATATTTTGAAGTAAAAGGTTAACCTTGAGGATAAGCTTATTACTTTCGTGATGCTGTCACAACAGGCACTGTCACAAATGAGTGCCAGCCTGTAATGGTTTGGTGATAGGTACTAGCTGGCCTTTGTGGGAATGGCAAATCTAGGTCACAGAATCACAGAATGTTTGGGGTTGGAAGGGACCTCTGTGGGTCATCTAGTGCAACCCCCCTGCTGAAACAGGGTCACTTACAGCAGGCTGCACAGGACCTTGTCCAGGCGGGTCTTGGGTATCTCCAGAGAAGGAGACTCCACAGCCTCCCTGGGCAGCCTATGCCAGTGCTCCGTCACCCTCAGAGGGAAGAAGTTCTTCCTCGTGTTCAGCTGGAACTTCCTCTGCTTCAGTTTGTGCCCATTGCCCCTTGTCCTGTCGCTGGGCACCACTGAAAAGAGTCTGGCAATGAGTAAA
>Ga0065711_1026556_pt1 | contig 65877 bp, 29 predicted proteins | sample Hoacrofraction12_FD_59098 | JGI IMG/M metagenome (GOLD analysis project Ga0065711, IMG submission 59098) | Hoatzin crop microbial communities from Cojedes, Venezuela - Epithelial fraction 12 v2 (version 2) | ecosystem: Host-associated > Birds > Digestive system > Esophagus > Crop | place... | reverse complement strand
TTTTTTTTTTTTTTTTTTTTTTTCTTTTTGAGCACTGCTAATCTCACAGGTTAAGGAGGGAAGGATACTCATTTCTGTGCCAGACAGCTAGACTAATCAGGCAGGTTGTAGCAGAGATTACTATAATTGAACACATACTAATTAATAAAGTAAATCTGTACTCCTGAATCAACCAATGAAGATTAAATTTACAGCTATATGGAGACAGTAATAGAAAGCACCTCCGAAAAAAGACAGCTGAGAGAATAGTAGTCACAGCCACTTTATTGTAATGTTTATGTGCTGGGTTTCATCAGAGCGAATCTTGAAGACCTTCAGATCAAATATGATAATCTTTCTACTCATTTTTATGATATAGTGATGGGAGGCACAGAAAAGAGGACTATGTGGTGCTAGAACAGGGCCACGCAGCATCAGAAAGAGTGAAGAATAAGTAACTGAAGCTCACCAGTTAAAATATGACCAAGACAGGTGGGCTCAGACTTCTAGTCCAGCAAAAAAATGTACATTTATGTCCCATCTTAAAAACAATCACAATAAAACTTGTGTCCTGCCACACTCTGTTGAATTGAGCCTCCTGGCAGAATGAACTGTATCTACCAAATCAGCAATGTGGTTTTTTCAGGCCATATGGATTCTTTCTCACAGGGCTTGTGTCTGACACAGGGCTGTTATCCATGTGAGATGTAGCTGTAGCACACCTGAGATAGCGGAGGCACCAGCTGCTTGGTCACCTGTTGGAAAGAGAAATCAGCTATAGCAGAACAAACAAAAATATCAACATTTCTTTTACCATGGACCAGAGAATGATGCATGAATGCCAGGAATAGAAAAACGGTAAGGTTTCTAAATGTACACAGCATACGTATACTTAAATAACATTTTTGTGTAAATATCAGCACATCAGATTTTGCTGTATTTGTATGTTGTGGAGGCAAAAGGAAAAAATCTTCAGAAGGGAGAAAATCACAGCAATACAAAAGTAATATGCAGAATCCGTATGGGATTCTGAAAATCTTTTATGCAAACGTATAGCCAAAATTCTTTCACTCTGCAGCAAACAGCTCTGCGGTCACGCTGCTGTCTGTAGTGCAGTACCTCCCTACTGGCTCACTAAATGAAAGAATTATAGAATTTCAGCGCTGCTGGGGCACCTACCAACTTTCTACATGACTTCACAGAGATGCAATGCATGTTACAATCGATGCAGATCTAGCCTGAGGACACTGTGCTTTCAGCTCTTGCTGGTGCACCTTGCACAACACAGTCCTTGATCTGGTCACAGCTGCAGCACCTTCTGCCATTTGTCAGATGCATTCAGATTTCATTGACTCATCACGTTAAAAATCCATTCAATAACATTACTGCAGTTTTCAGCAACTTCTGCAACCCATCCTTCATTTTTCACAGAGAAGAGAGAGAGCTGGGAAGCGAAGTGTGAAGGATTTTTCCCAAGAAGATGCTGCCTCCTGGCACAGATTTTTAAAATCTCTCTGTTCTGCAAAATTGACAGTTTTTAAAATCTCTGTTGGAAACACACCTTCCTTCCCCATCCTGATCAGGTCATCAATTCACTGCCTCAATTTACTCATCACAAAATGTCTATAAATCTGCAGAAGTTAACCCGTAGAGTATGCAGCATCACACTGGAGATGTTACTGTACAAAATGCTGTTCCATAGTATAAATAATATTACTTCTGGACAAAAAATGTCATTGTTACAGGTAGAATTAGTGACTACCTTGAATTTATGTAGTTGTCTGTGGATTTCCTTTTTATTTGGAATCTTGAAGACTGGTCTTTTTCTTTTTCCTGCGTTGCGTCTATGCCGCTACAACATCTCCTGCAGAATCTCAGAGCTTTTATCCAACTTTCATATTTGTAGTCATTTTTAACCTGCCACCTTGAGCCGTCAGCTGCCTTTCGAGATCCCGTGGGTTCCCACAGGACAGTTCACTGATGAGTAAAAAGCCAAACTCTGACGTGACCTTTAGGCCTCTTCTTGGTTTTCCAGCTTGTTAGCACATTGTTCGTGTGCAGGTTGATACCAGGCAGAAACTATTACTGCAGATCTATTTTGTGCTTTACTTTTCTCCCCATGTGATACCATTTATCTATTATTTCTATTCTTTCTGAAGAAAACGAAATTCTGCTCGAACAACACATACGACATGAAGAGCTTGCCTGGAAATCTGTGTGTGAATTTCACGTTTTATGGAAACGCTTCCAGAAACAATAATGCCAGATGATACTTGAGAGGGAGAAAAATGAGAGAGGGCAAAATTTTCTGAATAGGTAAACTAGTGCCGTTCTGATTTTGATATTGGTTGTATGCAGAAGTATTCTTCTATTCCTGGATAAGTAATGTGACTTTTCTCTTTTTTAATAAATATACATTAGCAGAGACAAGTCTGGGAATTTTTTTGGTCTGGGTTTAGATAAAAATGCAAATGAAGCCAAAATGGTTTTTTCCTTTGAGGGAGGAGGTAATATAGCTATGTACTGCAGTTATTCCCAGGTGGCACATACACAGTTGAGAAGCAGAGATTTTTTTCCCTTCCTTGTCTGAAACTGAAAAGTTCCAAGAACCAGTAGCTAAAAATCCCAGTTCCTTATGTGACTATACTGTGCAGGTAACTTTGCTCTGAAGAGATCCATAAGATGTTCACAGCTTATGCACTGTACGTTGTTCCTTTTTTTACTCCCTCCCCCAAGGAAAAAGTCAGCCCTGAAACAAGCAGTGGGATTGGGACAAGAGTCACTAAAACACAAAAGCTGTCGTGATGGGCTGACCCTGGCTGGACACCTGGTGCCCACCAAAGCCCCTCTGTCACTCCCCTCTTCAGCTGGCCAGGGGAGAGAAAACATAATGAAAGCCTCGTGGGTCAAGGTAAGGACAGGGAGAGATCACTCAGCAACCACTGGCATGGGCAAAACAGACTCAACTTGGGTAAAATTAATTTATTACCAATCAGAGCGGGATAATGAGAAATTAAAACTAAATCTTAAAACACCTTCCCCTCACCCCTCTCCTCTTCCAGGGCTCATCTTTATTCCCAGTTTTCTCTACCTCCTCACCCAAGGCAGCGCAGGGGGACGGGGAATGGGGGTTGAGGTCAGTTCGTCACACATTGGCTCTGCTGCTCCTTCCTCCTCACACTCTGCCCCTGCTCCAGCGTGGGCTGCCTCCCATGGGAGACCATTCTCCATGAATTTATTCAGTGTAAGTTCTTCCCACGGGCTGCAGCTCTTCACAAACTGCCCCAGCATGGGTCCTTCCCACGGGGTGCAGTCCTTCAGGAACAGGCTGCTCCAGCTTGGGTCCCCACGGGGTGACAAGCCCTGCCAGCAAACCTGCTCTGGTGTGGGCTCCTCTCTGCACATGTCCGCAGGTCTTCGCAGGAGTCTGCTCCAGCGCAGGCTCCCCACGGGATCACAGCTTCCTTCACGCATCCCACTGCTCCGGCGTGGGTTCCTCCATGGGCTGCAGGTGGAGACCTGCTCCACCATGGACCTCCTTGGGCTGCAGCATCACAGCCTACCTCACCATGGTAATTTGTGGAATCAGGTTTACTTCTCGTCTCAAATTTAAAATCAAAATGTGTGAAAAACACCCTTATCTTGAAGCCTGCCCCAAAAGTAAAGCTTATTTCATCACAGAAACACTATCTCAACCTGATTCCAGCTGCAGGCAGAATCAGATCCTATCTGGGATGAAGCTCCCATAAAGCACAGATCATTATTTACAGCAACTCCACTGCTGCAAAACCCTCTAGGGAGAAGGGAAACTATCCAAACTGTCCCAGGGTGTCCTACTCATGTAGTTTCACTGCTATACACTAGCTGAAAAGTCTTAATGTAATCCTTTTGCCCTCTTATCTATCTCTGGAGGTCACTGGTTCTTGACTGTTTGGGGTTTTTTTTCAAATGTTCCAGGTGATTCTATAAAGACTGCATTGGTCCCTTAAATATGTGGTTGTCATAAAGCTTGGTAGATCTGAGAGGCTAACTCAGCATCACTGTGAAAGCTTCCAGGATCCTGTCTGTTTTGATAATACTCCAAGAAATCGTGTCTATAATGTTTGTTTCCTTTCCAGGTTTCCATAAAGAGGTTGTTTCAGACTCCATTTCAGATTGCAGGTGGAAAGAGACAGAGAACACTGACAGCATCATCCTTTAAGCATTTTAAACACATACATTAGGAGATCATATTTCCTCTATAGTTAATGAAGAAAAACTACCTCCTAAGTCAGGTTTTCACAATCACTTTCTTAGCAGTTGTGAACAGAACTTAGAAAAGCCATGAAAACTACTCACAAGCTAAAATAGTGGGGAAAACGTATAAAATGAAGGACTGAAGCAACACTATCAGTCTACTGAGAGGAAAGCTAAAAAGTAATTTAGTACTTTCTTTCATGGAATTTATAGGCAATACAGTAGATATTAGTCAGAATTTTAGCTTAGAATCTAGGATAACAAGAGTCAACCTTGCAAGCTAAAACCAAACCAGTTTAAAAAAAAAATTAAAAGGGACTTAATCCTAAAAACAAAGATACCTAAGTCTATAGTCACTTTTCTATCATTAGAACTCTTTAAATCAAGACTAAATGTAAATATAAAAACTGAAGTTACTAGCAGAAAGAACAAAGGTAATCATAATAATCACTTTTACCCTCTAGTTCTATTCATAAATGCAAGATTTCACTTTGAAAACATTTAAAACATCTGTTTCGGCTGAATTACTTTTTGTCTACATTACAGTTAAAACCGAAAATTAATAGTAGTAGTGAGGTATTACAAACTGAAACAAAAGGTTTATATGTAATCACTTCCAAACCAGCCCACCAATTTTCACACAACTTTAACAGTCTTCAAACAAGTTAGTTTGGTTTTTTCCTTTGCACTTTTCCTTTCAGCTAGGCTGCCTTATGTAGTGGCACAAATCTCAGAGGAGATCATTCACCTGCCTTTCCTGTCAAATCACATAGCAGAGTCAACAGTAGCCAATGAAGTGTGATATTTCATGCTAGACTTGGAGTTCCCAATAAATCTGGTCAGAGGAGTACCTCCTATAATTCAAAATGTTTAAGCAAATATTTAAACACTAGGAAAAGAGATTAAAAATGTGAACTTAATGTGATCATGGTATCTGTCAGACTTTTTACACAATAAGCAAGAATATTTCAAGACTAAATTTTAAGAATAACAGTAGAAAGAAACTGAGAATTCAGGAGTAAATCTGACAGACTTTCATCAGAAAAATACAGGTGCTGTTCTTGATCTCATGACTCCTGAAATCAGTGGGGAGGTTCCTCTCTTTATCTACTGTTACTCCATTGTAATTGTTCATGCTATCATACGCAAACCAGCCTTGACTGGCCCAGACCTGATACAGCGCTCTACTTTCAGCGTGGAACTGGTTGGTGCCTGGGCAAATCTGATGGTCAGGGACAGAAGACCATATCTATTCTGTCCCCAAACACTATTCATCTCCAGAATTACTGTGTTCCAGGCCTTGGGTAACTTCCCACCTAATATATACAGTTCCTTCATCTGTCTGTTTAGTACAAAATAAAGTAAGATGACACATATAAAATCCATCGTTGATCAGTGCAACGGCCTTATGTGCTGGCTCTTTGTACCCTGCTCAGACGCTGATCAGAAAAACATGCAATTTTGTAAATACAGTAACATTGGGCAAGTTATTGCCCTTTGAGCTTACTATAAAATGTGATCAAGGGACTTGACAAGTAGTCAAAAATAGCACTGTAGTTCTACATCAGGTGGATTTGCTTAAACTTAATCCTAAATCTCACTGCTTCTACTGACACGTATTTCTATGCAGAGAAATTAGTCACCCAGATTTGAACCATGAAACCCCTGACATTAATGGAAAATGATTCTGGACTTTAGTCAGGATAGGACTGGGTTTTTGCATGCATACACTGTGAATCAGCTGATACTTTGATCCTGAACTGAGACATGTTAACAGATCAGCCACATAACTTTAAGTGTTTTCGTTTGCGTATCTGAAAAAAAAAAACAAACACATACAAATACCTGTAAATTTGTGCAATCTACATCCTCGGTTTTATACTTGAAAATGATTCCATGGATCTTCCTGAAAATATGACACTGTATTTATGTTTATTTCCTTACATTAGAAAAAGGAATAGGTTGCAAGTTATTTGGGAAAAAAGAAAAAAAGCCCTCGTGGTTCTCAGATTAGTGGGACTATCATTTTTGTAAGATAACATGGCAGTATTTTCAGATATTTCAAGATTTTGCTTTTTAACTGAAAAAGAACAGACATGTTTCAAGTTTCTCTAGAAAATGGTTACCTTTCTTTAAGATTTTATTTTGGAGGAAAAATTCAATTTGCCCTATAATTAAAGAATTACCAAACTGTATGGAACAAATTTCAAAATACATAGCAAAAACAATGATCTTGGAAATGAAATAGTAGAAATTAGATTATGTCTGTCTACAAGCACACAAAGGCCAAGAAATCCCTTCAGATGATATCTACATGCATTAACTTAAATAGCAATCAAAAAACATTGTGAGATCAGCTTTAAAAAGGTCTGTTAATGCAGATATTCAGGTACACCTACACCTTCACTATTTAGAATACTGTTATATAGTGTGTCTGAGCAGGGTCAGAACTAGAGTCAAGGCGTATGGTAATTTGATCTAAAATACAACTAGAAGCTCAGGCTTTCCATATTCAAAGAATGGTAATTATATTTATAAAATACTTTGCATTTATTTAAAAAAATTATTACTATTGACAATTTGCTGTACAATGTTGAAAATCTATTTTAGAAATGTGTAGTTTGCAGTATTTGCACTGCTACAAGTAGGTTAATTTTCAAATACTTAACTACATAATTCAGTTCTGCAGAGAAACTCTTTTTTTAAATTCTTATGTTATAATTTCGGAACTGACAGCTGAGTACTAAGAATCTTGAGCAGTCATCTTAATGGAAGTGTGCAGTAGCAGAAAATTAGAAGAAAATCATTTGATAGGTAGTGTATTTGAAAGAGTCTAACCTTCAGCTAGTCCATCAAACCCACCGCAGCACAAATAAATTCAAGGCTGAGTTCACTTACCCATGCTGACTTCAGAGCGTCCTGTGGGTGTCAAAAGGTTTTGACAGGTTCACCAACTTCCTTTTTTAGAACTTAAATTTGAGATTCCAAGGCAGAATTCCCGTACTACATGAATGTACCCTAACTTGTCTACTAATCTCTTCATTTTGTCTTGGATTTTGAAGCGAGGATATAGCTTGCGATCAGTAAAAGTTGGGCATGATACTGCATGAGAATATGGACAATTCATCAAGGTAATTAGCTACATCTTGTATTAAATCTTATATTTAGAATACATGTACATGTTTTCTAGCATCTCTTTTTTCAAGACCTCAGCTTCTTGAGGAAAGCATCGTTTCATCTGTTCTCTTAGCAAAGTTCCTGGTTTGTGGATAAGCATGCCAGGCACAAGTAAGCACAGAGATGAATGATATATTATCATTTAAAAATGAATGGCAAGCTTTATTAACCTGAAAATCTAGAAGATCAAAACATTCTGGGAATCCTTCCAACGTGTTTGCCAATAGCAGTGAGAACAATAAAACAGAAAGTAGAAGACTGGGACAGGAGAACACAATTAACTCTGATTATCTGGGAATCCAGTTGGGGAAGAACTCATCTGCCTGTGATTGCTCATTAGAGGATAGTTGAGCAGATTCAAACCAGCAGAATGCTCACTGTTCTAAAGAGCTTCAACAAGGAACTCCAGCTTTTTGTAGTTTAACTACACAGCAATTCATAAATAACTATATTTCAGCTAATGTTTTGATCTTTTTTTCCTGTGTGATGCAGCATAGCTGAAACTGCAGCTCCCCATCAGTACAATTCGCAATATACAACAAGGATTAGGACTAGATAATAAAGAATACAAGTGAATTGTAATACATACTCCACACACATAACTGTATGTACTTTTATATTTGAAAAATGATTTTTACTTCTTTATGCAGAATAACCTTGCACAGTTTTTCTCAAAATACCTGCGAACAGCAAGAGATAGACAACAGCAGTATTACAGACATGGTATTTGCAGTAGGATTTGATGCAAAATGTACAATGGTTGTCAGATTAGAAGCTTTACAGTTCAATAACTCTAATTCAGTGACAAAATATGCGTTAAATGTTATAATTTATAAAGATAAAAAATGAGCCTTGACAGAATAAAAATAGACAACACAAAGGTTACATTTCAAATGAGAGGTTTGCCAGGTATTAGAGCAGAGGATTCAGAGGCACGCTGTCTCAGTTAGAGGCAGAATTTTATGAATCAGAAAGAAAATGAAGATTATGCTATTGTGAGGTACTAGGTGAGGAAACAGTGCAAAATAACTTTCTAATTATGATAAATATGTTTCACAATAGAAAGGTGATGGTGAAAGCTGAAGGAAACTCTTAGTGGTTTAGTTAATGTGAAAAAAAATAAAGTAATACAAATAAATCACTCTTTGGATTGGAAGTGGATGTTTAAGTATTGTCTAGCCAAACCCCACATTAGGAAGCTACATTTCTAAAACACAGGAACACGTCTAGATGAACAAAAGAGAGGGTTCACAACAGAATTTCTGAGTCGCATTCAGAGGAAAGAAAAAGAAAAAAGTATCTCTATGCCAGCAAGAAGGGATGATTACATATATAGAAAGGTAGTAAAATATTTAAAAAAATTTTTTTCCTGTTGAAATGACCAGAAGGTTCATAATCATTTGACATTACTTTACAAAGAAGGCATTTCAAAGTAATTCATATCATAAGTTTGGAACTATCCAAGTTATGTTATTTACTATGCAACATAAAAAAAAAAAATTAGCTTCTGCATGGCAAGTCTTTGGATTGCTGAAAGGCGAGGATAAAAACAACGTGGGAAGTGGAGGTTTATGTGAGACTTTCTCTGTGCAGCTGTGTAAGGATGGGCATTTGCTTGAAAGGGTCCTGCTTTCAGTACCATCTGTTAGTTTACTTCTATCTGAGCTGACTCATCCAGCCCCTTGGTAATAATACTACTCTTGAGCTACTATTGGAGGTGACAAGTGAATAGAGAGAGTCGTCGTCTCCCGCCGGTTGGGGCCACTGAGCTGGGGGGAATTCTGGGCAGAAAAGAGTCCCTAACCCTTGAATGGTGGGAAGATTAATAGGCATCGCTAGAGGTTGTTGAGAGAATGTAGGCTCACTTTTAGTGATCAGAGAGATTAGAAAACTGTTTGATAAAATTTGAACTAACAAGTACATCGACTGGGTGGTCAAAAGCAAATGATGTGCTTGACCTCCTCTGACAGCTTGAGAAAATACCGTTATCACCACATAAAGCAGGTTATATTCCCTACTGGTGAAAGAAAAGTGGGGCTAGGTGATTTGTATTAAGTTCATCTGAACAGGTAACCTATACAAACCTGAGGTTTTGAAATGTCAGTGTTAATTTTGAGGGGAAAAGTCAGAAGCTCAAAAATGTAAATGACCTAAATGGACAACTTTTTTAGGCTCAACATGACAGAAAATTTTTTATATAAAGGATATTGAACTGTCGTCTTTTATTAGAAGCTCTATTTATGAAGGCTACATACCCTGTATTTAAAAGGAAAATCGTTTTGAACACATTTATTTTAGCTTAGAAAATGCTGACATGCCATACTTCAGCATGTTTGAAACATGAAAAAGAATTAAGGTAGAGAAATATGCCAGAACTTACAATTTTCTGGAAAATTGTCTACTATGATAATGTGGTGCTATTTTCACGTTTGATTGATGTCAAACAATAGACCTAATAGGAGACAAATCATCCCATCATGAAATATTTCTTTAATTATAAAGGTAGAAATTAAATGGGGCAAATCAAATTCCACTACTTTCTTTAGAAATAATGGGACAAAGAAACAAGCACTGTTTCCAGGTAGTCTGGGTGTTTCTGCTCTACTGGAACTGGTGAAATTAATCACATGCAAAATTAGGGAAGGAAAATTCTTAGCAAAGGTTATCTGTAGTGAATTGACTGTCAGAGAGGATTAGGTATGTGTAAAACCCGGCAGTTTTACAGGATATCACAGGCAAAGCAAAGCAAAAAGAAATAAAGAAGACTAAGATTAAGGAGAGATACCAGGTTGCAGAGCTGAACATACTGTGGAATTTTGAAGGCAAAAGAGATAATTTTGTTATGTGCTTTGGGAAAATAATCTGAATGGGCGAACTATGGTTGCCACAGCAACCATTGGTATGCAAGAGATCCCACGGAAAACATTTATTGAAAAAGTCCAATGAATTTGGACTTGATTACAAGGGATGGTGCAGGCTTACTTCTCCAGGGGAAGAATTAAATTTGAGGTTTATTATTGGTGTAAAATAATTAGAACCAAGATAAAGTTATCTTTTATGCTCATTTAACATTTTACCATCTTGTTTTTTGTCAGGCTTTGGCATGCGCGTAGCAACAGGGACTTTCACAGAGTTTTCTACATAACAAAATTTGTGTGACAAAGAGAAATATCTAGCTAGTGAAGGATAACAGGGCAAGGAGAAGATCTTTAAAAAAAAGAGAAAAGACTAAGGATGGACAGAAAGCTCCTGTAATTAGAGTGAACTGGGTTTTAATACCTGAGAATGAACAGTTCCTGGCTGTAGATTAGCATCCTCTGAAGGCTATAAAAGCTCTGTCAGCAGTAAGAGAAGCAGGTGTTACATCCCAGAAATTCCCATTTCCTTTTGAACAGACTTTAAATTATAGTATTTCTATATATGAAGACAGAAAATCTGACACGTACCTGATGTATGATGATGAGCACTTTACCTCTTCTCTAGTAAGGCAAAGTACAGTGAGATGTCCCTCCCCAGGCCCAGAAAAATTAATCAGTGCTACGTGTAACAGCTAACTGGAAGGATCCTAGTGCCAGAAACGACAGCCTGTGAGGAACAATGGTGCAGTACGGCCTGCCAGTACACAGAGTACTCCAGGTTTTACCTGATAAAAGAGAGAACACGAGGAAAAACAGTAACATTATGAATGGCCATGAGAGAACAATATATATTTTGTTGATTATGGGTTGTAATTTAACTCTTGAAAAAGGAAAGTTACTGTCACATGGCTGTGTCTGAAGATGAGAGGGACAGGACTTAGCTCCGCTTGTCAGATCATGCAAACATTGGGAATCAGAGAGGTGGAGGAAGAAGAGGGGATAAATGGGTTCTTCCTGAGGAGATGTCATCAGCTCCGCCACTGACTGGAACAGCCCCAGGGTGCTCTTCCATGTCCACTACACTAACATTAAAGATTCTTATTCAAGCTTATCTACTCATATCCTCAAAAAGCATTAGGTGCTTTGACAAGCATGGTTAGTTGAGCAACGCTCAGACACACTTCAGCTCACATACTGTAATCTAAGGGACTATGTCTAGGTTTCTCTACTTGCTCTAACACATTAAATTTAAAAAAAAATTCATCCTGCTTATACAGCAATTACAAGATCAGGTGTTTAAGTGTTTAAATACAACAAGCAGGTGACCTACTCCAGAAACAGCAGTACTGCAACTCACGGTCGAATGATTTCGGATATTTAGAGTGCATGTTGGGGGAAAGATGGCTGTTCATCTTCCTGACTGCACTGCTGAGGCACAGGTAAAAGAAGTCAAACCAGAAATTTCAGTGGTAGCAAGAAGTTGCAAACCCTTGGCAGCTTTCAGCTGAAGCACAGTAGAGAGCAGTGCACCATCCCTGAGAGGTTATTGCCTTGGTCATGTGGCTGGTGGCACGCCGCCTGCTCAGCTTGCCTAGCAGCATTGCACTGCCCTCCAGACAGCAGAGAAGGGGAGCAAGTTAGTGAGAACTCCCCCAGAGAAGGCTCGGAGGATTAGACTGAATGGAGGCTCGCTCAAGGTGCTGGTTGTATAGTGGGAGGCTGTAAACTAACACGGAGCCTTCTTCGCTCTTGTATGTGAGAGCTGTTGAGTAAACAGAGCCCTTTTATTACCATGAAACCAATGAAGTTGCATCCACCCAGCTCAATCCTCCCCTATGCCTATCATTCAACTATATGCCCTATGTAATTTGTAATAGTTTCCTTTAAAATAAGCAGTTCTAGCAAAAAGAGGTTTCTGTTTGTTCTAAATGGCATTGGTAGTGACAATAAAAGAGTATGGTATGTGTTTCCAATTGTAATTTATATGAATATCACCAGAATATTAAATATTAGGGCAGAAAAAATCAGCTATTTCATGCAAATCAGGTGTACTTCTTATGCTCCTCATGAGATAGATGACAGCCCGACTCCTTCACTAGGTAAGAAGTGTTCAGATTTTGCTCACCATCTAATCAAGTGTTAAAAGTCAACCAAGAAAAAAAAAAAAGTCCTTTGAAATAAATGGCAAAGGAGGTTCTGAGAAGCACTATGCAGCTAGAAAGATCAAACAGGCCTATTTTTTTCAAGAACAAAACCAGCAGCCCTGAGGAGAAGGACGTGGGGTTGTTGGTTGATGAGAAGCTCAACATGACCCAGCAATGTGCGCTGGCAGCCCACAAGGCCAGCCGTGTCCTGGGCTGCATCCCCAGCAGCGTGGGCACAGGGTGAGGGAGGGGATTCTGCCCCTCTGCTCCGCTCTGGTGAGACCCCACCAGCAGTCCTGCGTCCAGCTCTGGAACCTTCAGCACAAGACAGACATGGAGCTGTTGGAGCGGGGCCAGAGGAGGCCACTGCAATGATCTGAGGGATGGAGCACATCTCCTACATAGGCTGAGAGGGTTGGGGCTGGCTCCAAGGAGACCTGAGTGCAGACTGCCAATACCTAAAGGGGTACAAGAGAGCTACAAAGGGACTTTTTACAAGGGCTCGTAGTGACAGGACAAGGGGGAATGGCTCTAAACTAAAAGAGGGAAGATTTAGATTAGATATAAGGAAGAAATTCTTCACTCTGAGGGTGGTGAGGCCCTGGCAGAGGTTGCCCAGAGAAGCTGTGGCTGCCCTTTCCCTGGCAGTGTTCAAGGCCAGGTTGGATGGGACTTTGAGCAACCTTGTCTGGTGGAAGGTGGAATGTAGCTGGAACTAGATGATCTTCGAGGTTCCTTCCAATCCAAACCAGTCTATGATTCTATGAATAATTAAAGGCAAAGGCCCAAGGCAGGATCCTGTGAAACTATGCTGTGAGTGTTTCCCCCTTTTGCTGAAAGAGAAAAGGGGTTAAGAAGGAAACAAAGTTGAGCAAGTAGACTTTATCAGAATGCTACTACTGATGCCAATAAATAAGCAATGTTTTTTCTCTGCAGGTTTCCCAAATGAGGGGATTTCTTGATTAAAGATACAGCATTTCTCAATACTGACAACTCAAACTTTCTTTAGCTGCTGTAGTACAACATTATAAGACAGGATAGTGCAAATGCTTGTGAGATTTCTGGCTTAACTGAAATTTTTTCTATTTTAGTAACACAGTCCATAAAGGTATTAACCCTAGCTCAGAAGAAAATAAAACAGAATATAGAAAACTACTGTCAGATTTGCTACTGCGAAGTAACTTCTATTTAAAATCTCTAACCTATGAACAGTGCCTTGTGCTATATAAAGAAGAATTTTGGATAAAATTTTAAAAATTAGAAGTTAATATATTTATATTTATTTTAGTATTATATTTTTGATCATAAAAATGCTGGTGTGATGATTGATCCTCACATAAGCAGCAGCAAATCAAAGTGGATACTGAACATTTTTACATACAGCAAATCATCTGAAAAAGGAGAAGCTTCTTCTGAAAACAAACTGAGGGAAATCTTACATCCATACGAATTCAAGTAAGGATCTGCAGAAGGAAAGAAGATAAGGAAAAAAGTGATATGGATGCCTTCAGCAATGTACACTAAAGGGAAATAAAATGTTCCTCATCCAAAATGATCTTGACTTGGGATGTATTTACTCAATTTGTTGTTAATTAAGAAAAAATAAATCTAAACCTATTTAGTCACTGGGTTGGATATTGGCAAAGGAGAACAGAAATAATTAAACAAACGTATAAGTAAGCAGCCTTCCTCCTCCTTCCCCGGGTTCAAGTCAAGCACATTCCCAGTGTCACTTCTTCCTTTCCCAGTCTCAGCTCTTTTTGCATCGGTGACTCTTAGCCCAGCCCAATCCCTCTGGTGAAATGAATGGTGGAGGAGGAGGTCAGGGTCCTCTCTGCACTGGTTTATTCCTGCTGCTCAGCCGTGCTTCCCACTGCTTTTCCTCTGCCTCTCCATGATTCACAGTGTCCCTGTCCTGGTTGGGGTCACCCGCAGTCCCCAAGGGTGTCCTTGCCCCAGCGTGTCACCCTCAGGCTCCGTTTCAGAGCTGTCTCTGACCCCATGGCAAGCCATGGCCTCTTCCCACACTGGTACTGGGACACCCTGCAGCCCCACTCCCAGGCCCTGCCGGGGACGCCTGGTACCTTCCTCCAAAAGCCTTTTCCAGGGAAAGGGTGAAGGACAAGTATTTTGTTTATGAGTACTGCCTCTTGAATCTTAAAAATATTTTAATTTAGGGGAAGACTGAAGTTGCTGGAGCTGACTGGAACCAAAGCAGTAACCTAGACTTTGAGAGGACTGAGAAATCAAAAAAAGGCAGATAACAGAATTTTGCAGTCCCACCCTTATGACAACCTACCAAAACAGAATAAATATATATATACCTGTACATACATACACACATACATATAGAACATATATGTATAGATATAGCTTAACCTGAGAAAGAGGCTGCAATTTTACACTTCTTAAGAATACTCTTTGATCTCCCCTGGCACTGAACACTGGACCTATTCACAAGCGTGAGACACAAAATAAAATGTTTCTCCTTCTAAACAGGTTCACTTTCTACTGTAAGACAATGTGATCTCTTAATAGAAGGAGATTTTAATGTCTTCTTCAAGCAATGTTTTTACAGAATGCAAAGTATTAGTTATTCTCTATTCAGATTTCAGAATCTTCACAATACCTCTTAAAGACATGATGCGGTCTGCCTCCAGGAGGCTTTTCACAAGTACCTTTCCCAAATTAATCTTGAATCAAGCCGAAACACAAAGATGATTTCTCACACACGTTTCAGGGATGTCTGTGCTGCACAGCTCGGCTCTTGGTAGGATTTGGAAAAACCTCTCCCTTACTGTCCTCAGAAGTTTCCTCTGTCACAGGAGGCAGAGGAAGCTGCTCCCTTCAGCAGCAGAGTAGAACAAGGACTAGTTGAGATAAAGGGGATGATAAAACTCTATTATCCTGTAACACACACAGTTTATTTTGAGATTTGCGCTACTTGTTAATCCGATCAGTCTTGAATAATGTGGATCCAGGAAAGCCAGGATATATATTTGGGTTCTCAAAGCAGATTTCACAAAGCCTAACATCAACAGTTAGAGAAAATTCACTTTCCATTCCCAACCATGTCAGGTGTATGGTGGACTAACTAATTTTCTAGTCTCTAAAATCTAGCCCAACATAACTAATGAATTGACTCAGTCACATATGAATTGACCTTCAAAGGAAATGTTAGATAACACAAAAGTTACCTCCTTACATAATTACGAAGATGAGGAGCCCATCATTAATGCATGTGCAGTAAAATTTGAACAAATAACGCTGCATTTTTCAATGTATACTGAATAAAAACGAAGGAGTCAGAATTATTCAGGGGAAAAATAAAGCAGGCTACTTATAACATAGCTAAGCCTTCTAATTATTTGTACCTGAAGATTAATATAAAGTTTCACATGCCAGGAAGCTTGACACTAGAACTATGATACAGTACGCTATTTCTAAAAGTCATTTTTCTGAAAGATAAATCACGAAAAACTTAAACACAACTCAGTGATTAAGGTTTGTCTTAAAATGTAGTCAACTCTTTCCACTGTTTGTTCATAAATTATTCATAATCTCTATGAAATTGAAAATCTCCATGGTGCCCTCTGAAGTCTCAATAATTCTGCTTGAAAAAAACAGAAGAGGGATTTTCTACATCAAGCAGAATCACTTATTCCCTTAGATCATAAAAATCTTTGCTACATGCCAATAAAATCAGGTGTTGCATACCAAAAGCAAGGAGACTTTAAAGAGCCAACACAGACAATTTCCCACTGCTACACCGGGTTGTAATGGCAGTCTGGGGTGGAGTGTAAAGGGAGAGAGGAATGGTTTGTAGGCTAATTCTTAAAAAGTTATACATTAATTTATTTAACAGTGTGAAGGGCTAATTATAAGGACACAGATACATGCTGTACGGAAGTTCCTGTCCCTCTCCTTATAAACTTCTCAGCAGGTAAGCACCAGTTGGACTGACGGTGGGGAGAGTGTGTCATACATTCTTAAAGAAAGAGCACTGTAAAAACTGTGCTTTACTGGTTTTGTGCATGTTTTGTTCCAGTGAACTTTTCCAGCTATGTTTAAATAGCAAACTGTTCATAAATAGCACAACAGTGGGTGACTGTACAGCTCAACACGATCTCTGTCTGCAGCATTCAAGCTTTTATATCATTTTGACCTGCTGCTGTGACTAACCTTTAAATAGACTAAAGACGTAAAATTTCAGGAGGTTTGCCAGTTTGGGGCTTTTGCTTTTTTTTTTTTTTAAAGTTCAACACTATGTAGAATAAGAAAGGTGGAAAAGTTGGATTCTGCCAGCTGATATTATTGTCCTTGTGATCGACTGGAAAAAAAAAAATCATTTCTTTTCTGTTATTTCACAACATAGAACTAGACAACATTTTTTCAGGTGACTTTAATGTGCTATACAGTCAAAGGCTAAGCCCTTTGGGCACTACACAAAACAGATTCTCAGTCTGCTTTACTGACTGTGGTATGGTTTCTTTTCTACTTACATAGCAGTAAAAAACGCACCTTGTCTGAACATTCTGTAGCACACTGGAAGGTCAGAGCCTCTGATTTATTTGTATTGCAACACTTCAGCACTAACAGCGGGCAAAATCCAACCAGCAACAACAGAAAGGGTCAAACACTCCAAGAAAACTGGCTGCAGCCTGCTTCACGGAGTAAATTTGTCCTCCCCATCACGCGTGTCTGAAAGGAAATCTGTCACATATAAACACCTGCAGGCTTCGAGATCACTTCGTCTTCTGCTTTCTTTGCCTAACTTCTTTTTAGCAGTTCCAGTAACTGGGTTGGCAATATCCCTGCTCGATCTGTTTTCTGACTTCGCAGCCTTCCCAGCTGGATTTTCATAATGTTTAACCTATCCTCACTGAAGTTTTCCGCAAAGGGCGCAGAGAATATTTACCCTCTTTCCTTTTAGATGCTTTTCATGGAGACCGTTATCCCCTCATTCTTAGACAAAGACTTGCAGACTGAACAACCTTGTTTCTTTAGGTCTTTTCTTATAGGATATGTTTGCTAGAAATCAAATCTCCGTAGTCCTATCTGAATTGCACTCCCCATTGTTGAATTATGCCCATTTTTTTACAAGTCAAATTCTTTTCTGTTCTAGTTCTGTCATCTTCTGTGCTTTTAGCTTTCTCCTGCTTGATAAGTCTTGTAACTTCTCTTTCTTTCACCATATATTGAATAATATCAATGGACTCTTTTTTTTGTGCCCTTCATGCATCAGCATCCCAGTACTTCACTGATCCTTGGCTTACTACAGATCTGCGGCCGGGGAACAAAGCAGAAGAAATGTTACACAGCACAGTACTATGGCATAAGACTCTGTCAACACTTCTTTCAGGAAGAAATTCAGACCAGTCCAGCAAATCTGCAAAGCAGAGCTTGCTGCCCAGCACCAAACAAAGGAGGCAGATCTTCCTAGTCTAAACACAAACTGATGCCTGCATTTATTGTATTACATTAATAACACCTCTAGCTTATAACATTAACAGAGAGGGAGAGACAACGTCTTTGTTTCTTTCAGTGTTGTTGCAGTAATATATTATTAAATGTGACTTCAGATGATATCAGAGACCATGAAATATTTAGAAATATTAATAGGGCTTTGTAAAACATGAAAAAGATTATACGGCATAACTTATACTCTCATCTACTATTTAATATGCTAAAAACACATTACTTATTACAGAACCCAAATTCTTCTGGGGAGAAGAACTTAGTAATTGTATAAATATATGGCAAACAAGGACTTCCTTGGCAATTTATGGCAACAGGGAGCTACTCCGATAAGACTCTGATGTCTAGCCCCTTTGAACGCCCTCCTTCTTGTCCCACCACTGCCTGTTCAAATTTTATTTTTTTAATTATTAGAACTACTGAAACCTGTCCCAACAGATACATCAGATTCATTGTTTAAAAAGAAAAAAAGAAAAGAAAAAAAAGGTATTTGATTCCTGGCTAGAGTTTTCCCTGAGTGAGATCTGCTTTCCCCACACAAACTGTTCTATCAGACAATATCCTGCTATGAAAGGTGTTGTCTGTGACCTGCTGCTTTGTTATGGAATATACTACAATTCTTTCAATGAAAAACAGGGTCTTCTAGAAATATTCCTAACACGCCTTTTCCCTAACTGTTGTGATGTGGACTGCAAATTGGTATTTGTGGTTTGGGTGCGATTTTCCTGACATAGGTGGACCAAAATTTACTTACTCAAAGACTTGCAGTTACATTTACTAAAGCTGCTCAAGCATATCATCAGAATGCACTAGGGAAGGGTGAGTGGCTGCCACGTGAAGGTGCTTCCCATTCATTGGCAGAAGCCAGGAGGAGGAGTAAGGAGGTTCAGAGCCACTTGGATCTGCCAGCCACAGCACTGGCTGTTCGGGGAGGGGGAATTCAAATCTGGAACCAAAACAGAAGCAGCTACCTGGAATTTGAACAATTAGGATGATGACAATCCCACACAAATTCTGCTGAGGTTTTTGTTGTTTGGTGGTGGTTGGTTTTTTTTTCTTTAGAGACAATCTGGTATAATGAACTTCTTCAGTCAAGGCAGATCTTCAGTTTAACACCCTGTACGTTTACCTTCTTCCGTGTTTTTATTCTTTTACATGCACCTTCTGTAATCTTAGCAATAGAACACAAGGAAGTGTAAAGAACTTCTGTCTAATTCCTGCTGTATTCCAGAGCTTTGAGTTCAGAAATCTAAATGCAAATCCTTCGGTAGTGCTAATTTATAAAGGTACAGTATCTGCAAAGTTTAAGATATCTATAAATCAGGATGGAGACTGTCAAAAGTGAAGTTAACTGATGGGACATTTGCTACTAGCCAACAAAAAATAGTCTATGCTGAGTAAAGTTTGAAATTCAAGAGGTGGGGGAAAGAAGAAAGCAGAAAATAGAAGAAAAATGTATTTACAATGACATATTTTCTGGCCACTTCTCTCTCTTTCCAAATTTCCCTGGATGCTTCTCCCTATGTTGTTATAAACATCCTGTCTTCAAGCAGAAGGCACTAAGCTTTGCCCTTCCTCTAATCACCTACAAAGCATGGTGCTCTGGCAGAGGTTCTCTCTTTAATAATAAATTTTTTAAAAATATATTAAAAGAGGCTTGCAACACATACTTCAAAACTGACTACATGGAAGTGTTGGTTGTGAGGCCCTGGCCCAGGTTGCCCAGAGAAGCTGTGGCTGCCCTCTCCCTGGCAGTGTTCAAGGCCAGGCTGGACAGGGCTTTGAGCAACCGGGGCTGGTGGAAGGTGTCCCTGCTCGTGGGTAGAACTAGATGAGCTTTAAGGTCCCTTCCAACCCAAACAAGTGTATGATTCTATGAAGAGTCTCCAAAAATATAAGGCTTTGGAAACACACAAAGTAAAATTAATAAACTAACATCTCCTTGTGATTAACCAGCTATCCTCAAGCCCCTATCTTCAGGTAGAATAAAAGCTGGTTTTTAGTAGGTATAGCAGGCACTAAAAATAACTCGTTTTCCCATGTTTTTTTTTTTTTGTTCCCCCCCCCTCCTTTTGGCTATATTATGTCATCTGCATTCAGATTTCGGGGTTAGAGAACCTTTTACTTGACTATCTTAACCAGCATATAGTACAGCTATTCCACCCCGGTGGCCATAAGCATTTCTAGCATATGTGTAAGAGCATGAATACATATATGCAAGTGCACATGTAGATAACATCAGTGAGTTCAGGCAGAAGCTTGTCCTAAGAAAATAAACTTGCTGAAGACAAACCAAAAAAATCAAATGAACTCTTCATAAGGACAAGCAGATAACTTTTGAGACAGAATAGCAGGTGCTTACTGATACATTTGTGGTTTTTTTTTTTAAGAAAGCAACAAATTGAAGGACTATTATTCAGTGTTGTATAGATATAAATTCTCATAGCATGGTAGAAAAAAATACGGATGCCAACTGCAATAAACTTTTTTGAGCCAGTATTTTGAGGGTTCTGAGAAAAGTAATTGATGCAAGCTCCAATTTCAAATAACAAGATAAGTGCAACCACATTGGTATGTGTCAAGATTTTAAGCAGTACATTTACCACTTGTTTGCATAACATGTATGTAAGACATGTATATGTCTCAGTGAGACATCCAACAGTTCTGTTTGCTATGATGGTTGCAAATCTGAAAAATTTCTACTGATTTTGTCTACATTACAATGCAAAGAATCACTATTTCTTTAATGTACCTGTTCTCCTCCAGTCTTGAGGATGACTAAGGTTGTTACTTGACAGTCTGTACTGCATTTCCTAATGATATTACAAGACACAGCCAAAATTTTCTCATAACAATTTTTGCTAACTATCATCTCTAAAGCACAGTAATAAAGATATTCAAAACAGAGGTTGGGCTAATGATTAAGCTTTGAGATCAAGAAGCCAGTTTCCTTAGCCTCCTACATCCATCTAGAGGGAAGAAGAAAAATGTATAGACCAATTACTCATTTGCCTTTAAAAGGTCACAATATCCAGCTTTTTTCACAAGCAAGAAATCAGTACTCAATTCCTTTTTTTAAAAAGCAAGGTGTTGTGTTTTTTTTTTCAGGTTAACACACTTTATGCCTCTCTGGATTAATTCTTCACTTTCAATGCAGAAAACCAGTGCAGTTTGAGGAACATGGTGTCATCGTGTAATGCAGGTGGCTATATTTATGCTTCCTTCAGCATTCAATAGGGCAAAGAGCTATAATTCTGAGTCATTGTAGTTTGATTGTATGGAAATCAATACCACCACCACATCTACTGGGACAAATAATATAAGACCAATTTCCCATTATTCATAAAGTCTAGTTATTGTTGTCATTCTTAGACAGTTGTTTAGCTATTTAGTTGTTTGGCAGAGAGGTGAGTTAGTTATGAACATCTTTAATTACTTTTTCTGTCACTTGACAAAACTGATTGTTATCAAGGGAAATTAGACTTTCAAATGCAATAAAGAAAGGAGGAATCAGCTATGTCAGAGGTCTCCCATACAACAAGAAGTGGAGGGACTTAGCAGTTAGTTTCTAATTGAGTCTGATGGGAATAGAAGACACAATGCATGCTTTAAACATACCTCCTGTTGTTTTTTTCCATCACATTGTTAAGGCATCCATTTTATCCCATTGCCCCCTAACTATGGGACATAAGAATGCCATTTCATTGAAATAATATTTTTTAATTCATAATGATTCTGAAGTGAGCAGAATACCACCATAAAGGAACAAACTTTTAAATTCAGTTTCAAAAATATTAGGTAGCTCTGAAGGGATTGTCTTGCTCAGACTTCATGAAATGTATTAATGAAAGTAAAATCACCATTGTTTCTTAGCAACAGCTTCATGACCAGCAGACAAGAAGTGCAGACTCTGCTTAGCAAACTGTTTCCTCCCTGTTCATAGCCAAAAAAGTAATGTGTCCATCAGTAACAAAGTAACTTTTCTGGGATGGTGAAATACGTACAGCTGACAGTTGAATAAACTCATTACAAATCTACCAAGGAACAAAACATTAGGGAAGACTGAAACTTGTACATGGTCAGTTAACTGGGCCACAATGGTCTGCACCGAAATCCATTTCAAGACAGAATTAATTCAAACTTTTATTTTGGGGTTTTTTTGTTGTTGTTGGGGTATTTTTGTTTTGTTTTGTTTTTTTTAATTTGTCTGTTTACCATGGGTAGCATGGTTTGTTGCACCATTTCTAAGGGGAGGGAGGGAGTGGGTGGGAGAAATAGGAGAGACCTGAAGTCCAGAAATAAAATAAAAAAAATTTTGGAACACACACCCCTTTAGGATACACCTTTTTGTATCGGCAGTAATTTCTCAGGCCCAGGATAGAATTTAAGTATTTTCTACAAGTTCACACTTGTACTTTCTATGGGAAAACAGATTAACAAAGCTGTTCAACAGCGCAGATTCCAGGTAGATAGGTGGTGGGTAACAACACAGCTTGCACGTCTTAATGATGTGGCAGCCTGTACTGTGGTGGCACTCCATTTATGAAGAAAGAAGAGTTCCCAGAATGCTGTAATGATAGCTCTAAACATTTATGGGCAAGACTGTAATACTCACTTCCTCTTAACTGCTTTACGTCAAAGGTCTGTAAGACAACAATTCTATTTCTACTGAGAGAATAATATAACAAGCTAAGCCTATATTTAAATCAGTTAAAAACGTCAACAAAGGCACACAGCTTTGAACAACACTACAGCCTGGTAAAACAGTATGTACTAGGTTGTAAAGCGTATAAAAGCACCAAGTGCAGTATGAAAGAAAAGACTTAGTGACACTCAATTGAGAGACATGTAAGTAGTGATACGTAAAACAGTTAAGGTTTTCTGTTAGAAAACCACTCCAAATGGTCTACTGAAACTAATCAAAACTAACAACAATTTAAAAAACTATCATTATGTAGCAATGTTATAGGAAACTATAGGAATGGAGCAACACAGTCAATATTTTGTCATGTCAAATAATGCTTATCAAAATTGCCAAATTTAAAAGAAATAGACTAACTGCACAGCAAAGGTGAACAGTTTTTGGTTGACTAGAAAGAAAGACTTTCATTCTTCTGTTAGAGAAATTATAAAGTATAACTTTCTTCTAAAAACATTAAAGCTATAAAAAGTGGATTCTGTTAGAATAAACATAGCCAAAATTGGTATTGCTTCGTTATATTTTTTATGCCATGGACCAAAACTAAATCACTATTCTTTCCCTCTGATTGTTTTTTATTCTTTTGAGGTTTTTGATAGCCTTATACTTATGTATAAGAACATTTCTTTTTGAGATTATTACCATTTATCGTTTAAAATTTTGTGGAAGTGGGTCAGGAATGAGAGAGCTGGAGGAAAGGCAAGAAGCAGGCCATCAAGTTTTCTGTACCAGCACATAAGAATACATAATAACATAAATAAAGGAAAAAATGTTCAATAAATTGTCTCATCTAGGACTTTGAAATACTACTTTCCTTTAAAATGCTTTTATCTGACAATTTGTCAAAATTATAATAGCTACTATGACAAATACTCAGCTCTTGTATTTATAGTAGCTATGTACAGTATATATATACACATACCATATATACCTTATATATTCATTAGCATGCTTTTGAGCACCTATATTTTTCCTCTGGAAACAAGACAATTTATATAAAACAAATCCTGTTAAAAAAACACGAAGAAAGAAATAAATGACGTGTATTACAAGTAGGTCTTGACAAAGATAGCAAAGATAAAGCCTAAATTAGTAACTGGAGTCACTGGTACCAGCAACCTGTATTACCTAATAACTGCATCTATACCTTTTTCAGTTCAATGTAGAAATAAATATAAAACATGTTTTGATCTAAAGTCTGCCATTCCTTCAAAGAAAAATCTGTCCATAATGGTTGGAAAAAGCTACACGTTATTTAGTCCTAAAGAAACAGCTGTTCTTTCTTGCCCTCATTTTCAATAAACAGTTCAGATTACACCCGTTTCATGAGCTGAAGCTCATATCCCCAGGAAGCAGGTGCAAAGCAGAGCAGGAATTTGGCTAACAGCAGAGCTTTGCTTCCTTGTGGGAGTTCTCAAAGAAACTCAGCAAGAAGTCCCAGACTACCGGCCAGTACTCTTCCTGTCTTTTCTTTCAGCTGCCTGCAAGCAGTACCGTTTGGGTTAGCTTGAGGTAACTACAGTAAATACAACCCCACAAACCCGACTGTGTCTTTGGCATCTTGCACAGATCAACGTGCTCCTAGAAGCTGGCTTTGCTCTGAGTGAGGCTGGATCTCCAGAAGTCCTTGCCAACCTGAACGATCACAGAGCAAACCTATAAAGCACTGTTTTAAAATCAACAAATTCCTGTGTCTCCCCCCTCAACAGTGTAATTCACTCGTGGAAGTGCTGGACAGTTGTTTGAAAGATGTGCTCTTTGAATCCACCATGCTCAGTGTCTCACAATGTCATTGAGGATAAATTGTGACATCATTACACGCTTTACTGCTCTTAAGCCTATTCGAAAGAGACATTAGGATTTCATGCATAACAGGGGAATGGTCTCCAAGATTCTCACCCAATCGAATGCAGCTGCTTGAATGGGATCTTTCTTTGGGCAACTTATTGTGTGGTAGAAGCAGCAGCTTGAGAAAGTGCTGGCATCCCTGCTGTGTTTCTCCATCTTTTGATATCAAATCTCTTGCTGCTCTCCATCTCCTCCTTCCACAACCTTATTCCTTAACCATTTTTTTGGGATCAAAGACTACTAGAGAAAGATTTAGTTTGAGATTAGAGTACCCACGTCTGAGCATATCTAAATTTACGTAATAGTCAAGGAAGCTGTAGTCAGCACAGGCAATGGTGATGTAGGTGGTGCGATCAGCGGAGTCCAGAATTCCATACTGCTCAATTTTCCACAGCAGCAACTAGGCATGTGCAACATGCAAGTAACACCACCTCAATTCTGCAACAGTGAGTACAGGAGCAGCACAGGGGACTGGGGGAGGACACAGGCAGGGAAGGAACAAAGGCACATGAACATGGGTAGCACAGGAGAGCAACACAGAGCCAAACATGAGGCAGATACCCAGTGAGTTCAATATCAACCTGTGCTTACAACAGCTACATTATCATGCTATAATCTCCTGCCATTTGGTAATGGGAGTACATTAGGTTTTATGTTGATCTAATATATTTTTCTCACATTTTTCTTTTGGCATCTTGTGTAGCTTTCTTAATATAATATAGAATAATATTTAATGTTCAGCTATGTCACCTTATTGCCATCCTTTACACTGACAAGAGATGCAGGTCTGCTTTTATCTGAGATGCTAATCAGGATGTTCCTAATCTCAGCTTGAGTGTTCTCCAGATGGAAACATCCACACACAATGCTACAACCACAGAATGAAGTTCTTAATTCACAAAACAAACATTATCTCTAAAATCTAATTTCAGCAACAAAAACCTTTCTAACTTTATTCCATATAAAAACCCTTATGAAATAAGGGATCATTTTAACATGCAAATGACACTGAATGTTTTTTTTTTTTTAATATGGTACATCTCACTCCCTATCCACTTCTGTAAAAAGGATAACTAGGCTAAAGACATAATTTCTCACCGAAGTATTTGTTGGGACTAGGCGACTTGTCATAGTGATTTAAATTCTTTACTGATGGAAATACAGTCAGCAGTATATGTAGATACATAGCAATACATTTTAAAAATATGTTTCACTGTTGAAATTACTGGTGCTTGGCCCTTTTGAGGCTACTTCTACAGCAAGTCTTGCTATTCCTACGATAATTGTATTTCTAAGACTACATAACTGCATATTCAACTATGCAGCAATTTAATTTAAAAAAAAAAAAAAAAGGTACTTGCAGTCTCACTAAGATAATATGGGGAGAGAAAAGCTGGCTAAATATAAAAAAAACAATTCATTGAGAGGCAAAATTCCAAACAACGTGACTTGGGTGAGCATTCCAGGCAACCTAATAAGCCCTGACTAAAAGAGGAATGAAAATTTTGAGAAGTGGAGAAAAAAAAAACACAAGAATTTAATCCTTTTACATGCTGAACTCGGTTGAATAAATTTGATTTGGTTTTGATCTTAGAAATTTAAAATATTTTTCTGTTCTCTTTGAGAGAAGATTGCTAAGACCTCAAGAGCACCAAAACAGTGATGGCAAACAAGGATTGTCAGTTTACAATCACAGTTTCTTCTGGACCATTTGGAGGGTACAGCTTTAGTCAAGTTTCTTTTCATATCTGGGATTCACATTCAGTGTCTTCAGTAATAATAGAGGAGTTATGTGCAAACAAGGCAGCAATTACCTGCCTTGTGGCTGCTGATGTAAATTAAAGCAAATTAAGGGAAGTCTTAGATATGCACCACCCACCCCTGCCCCTTCCTATCACATACTCCATGACAAAGTAAAATATAATCTCTTAAACTAAACTAGGAGAAGATCCCACGAGAAATAAGGTAACAACTGTGTGCTGTCTGGGAGATAGACTGGATAAATTGGCCTTCCATGACATTATGCTCACTTTTGAGGATAAATTAATGTTGGCACTGCTCTTGGCTTTCTGCATTCGCACTCAGAAATGTAGAATTCCTTTAACTAGGTGAATTTCAATTCATACTGGAAACTTCTGTCAATGACCAAATTGAATCTTCCCAGAATTAGAAAGACACAGACCATTACTGCAGAGAAGTGTTGAAAGGTTTGACAGCCAATTGCTGACCTGTGCTAGAATGAATATATGTTTCAGATGGAAAGGCAGAGCTGTCTAGTAGCCCAATTATATAAGAACTCTGTGTTTTCCTTTTTTAGTGTATGTGCCTAATTAAAGAAGTGTTTCCATTATGGTTTCTACTAGTATGACTAGCACCCTAGAAAGGTTTCTCTCCCAAAAGAATGTTAAACTTAACCATGACAAGGGTTTTCTGTCAAGAGTTACCTACTCTATAGTTTTTTAGTTTATGTCAGTCATACTTCTTCCGAATAATCTTGCCAGTAGCAAAAAGTGATACTCTGGAGTGATAGATTGCTTATATTCACTGGCTTTTATGCTATTTTCCACTATACTGGTTTGAGACAACTTTTTATAAAATGAGTAATGAATTAGGGTATTTTTTAAAATCAGCTGCTGATCAAACTAATCTAATTTGAGTCAGATGATTTTGTCACATGTAATATTAATAACACTAGAAGCAGTGATAGAACCTTCTTTGTCTTAGTTTCTCAGCTGACACATTAGTCCAATATTCTTATTGATTATTCTTGATGTTTTCTTTCTCTTTTTAGTTCCCTTTTTTGTGTGTCAGACTTTGTTTGTCCATTCACATTGTTGAGTGACAAGGGTGATGAAAAAAAGATGAAATGCAAGCAGCCAGAACAACTTAGTAAATAGACTGCTTCAAACACCTCATCTGACAGATTCAGTCTGGTCCTGTCTATATGCAGAAAGGTAATGTATTATTTCTAGTAATTTCCACACCTTAATCATTCTTAGGTAAAAAAAACAAAGCAAAATATTATAAAGAAGTAGTATAGAAAGAACATGTTCAACAGGTGCTTATAACTCTATGGTCATAAAGTTAAACCAAGTTCCTTAATAAGAACAGATCAAAATTCTGTAGATAGGTCAAAGCATGGGAACTGTTCATGGTGCATACAGTTGACATCCTGGTAAAGATTAGAAGAGACTGGTGTAATGCTTCAAGGTCACGCCACATAACACGCCACTTGTTTACACTACAATGTCATGAGGAATGATCAACTGTTCCTTTATCCCTCTGCCTTCTTCACCACATATCCCCAAATTCTTCTGAATTTTATGTGATTTGCTTTTGTTGATAAGTTCCAGTGTTGATTAGAGCTCTACTTCACTTTAATTACAGACAAGGAAAATTTAAAAAGACAGTTCTTGTCCCTAAGTATTTTCACCACTATTTAGATAACATTCAGTGCTGTTCAGGCAACGTGTGGCTTCTACATTTGAAAAAATCAGAACGTATTTAGCCATATTTGGTACAGCGTTACACCACATGCCATCTCTTTGACATCAACAATATTGGATAGGGAATAAAACTAGGCAGGCTGGCACGCTGTGTGTATTTCATAGGCAGCATCAAATTAAGATAATCTCAAACTCTCTACTCTGCATCAACAGCAACAGACTTTGTTGTTCCCCCATTTGCACACATTTTTGTTGTGGTTGTTTCCCCATTTGCACACATTTTTGTTGTGGTTGTTTCCCCATTTGCACACATTTTTGTTGTGGTTGTTTATCTCCCACTGGAGTTCTATCTTCCTGTCATCTATTATCACCCTAGCTCCTTAATGTGGCTCTTCTTTTTTGTAGCTATTTCTTGTGCAATGGGACTGTACAAAACAGCCAGATCTGCATGCGCTATCCCCTGCCATAAACAGCAGTGCTTACAGAACAGTCTTTATTTACTTATTACAGGAATATCTGTTGGATGGACTGCTAAGGTTCGTAATAATTTTAGAGTTCAGGCCACGTAGGCTGGAGAATTTAGGTCACTTGATGATCTTATTCATAAGGACAGATGCATGAGTTTGTGTAAAGGTTTTTCTGTCTTTTATTGCCTGACTAACACTTATCTTCAAAAGTTTAGACATTGAAGGGAAGTGGAAATGCAATACCTATTCTCACATACTAAAAGCTCTGGTTTATACTAGCTATGTGTACAAGCATGTGTATTTTAATATGGCATAGGTATGACCAGTCTTTAGAAAGTATTGTTAAGTGTTATGCTTCCACAAGAAGGCATCTGAGACAAGCTCTAACTGTGGGAGAGTCTATATTTTCCAGCACAGTGCTACAGAGGAATAAAATACTTTTGCAAAACAAAAAAAACCCCTGTGCTCCACAAGCAGTTAAAGATAGCTAGTTAATGAAAAAACACTTTAAGAACTGCATAATTTCTTATTCAAAAGGCCATTACTAAAAAAAAGCATGAACTTGAGATCTGTAAACTGGGCAAAATTGTAGCAGTGCTTTACTGATCCAACAAGTGACATACAATGGTATGAAAAACTTCTATCAGTGTTCATGTTGAGAACAATCATCTAGCTGTGCAGAATAATGAATAATTTTCAAAATCAAAGTTAGATCATCAGCCTTTTGTGGAATTTGTGCTCACTTTTGTAGAGGTGAACCAAGACTGCTCAGGAAGGGACTGCACCGCGGGCAGTGAGAACAGGCACAGGATGCTCTGTCTTCGCTTGTTGAACAAAAAGAGAGGTGACGAAGGAGTTCTCATTAACCATTAAAATGAGAGGAAGCATATGGGCTAGGAGAAGCCTGAAGAAAATATTCCCAGGGAGCTAACTTCATTCGTAATCACAATAATACCTGTTGGATTAGGCCAGAGCTATTACTACTATACATGAGGTAATTTAGCAACAACTTTCTAACAAACCATACTGACTCCATGCAAGCAGTTATTTTTCAGAAGTGCATAGCTTGATACTTGTAGGTATAAGCAAAACATACCTGAACAACAGCAGGGCTGTCTTAAACCAACTTTGACGTTCCTTTGCAATCCCATGAGATGAGCAGTGTCAGAGAAGGGTTAGCTCTCCATCAGACAGAACAGATGCTTGGATAGGAATTGAAATGGAGGAGACCAGAAAGGGTTAATGCACTTGAGATTTCCTAGTAGACATCTGTACAATCATAATGCAGCACTCATGATTTCTGCTTTGAGAATTTCACTAGGAAAATACTATAACTAATATTCCTTTGCTCATGATTTTTCCCTACTCTTCAGTGATATTTTCCCTCCAGGAAAGTGTGAAGTGACTGGTGATGCCTTCTGTTTCTGTCTCGCTCTTTACTGTCACAGAGGAAAGAGATTTGGATTCCTTCTTCCTTCTTTTGGCAGAAGAACTTACTAAAGTTTGCTTACTTTTTTTTTTTCCTTAAGTTAGATTAAAGGAGTGCAGCTCTGTCTGAATCAAGTAACTGAAACCAGGAACTTCTTTTCACTATGTTTCCAAGTACCTTATTCACTCATATAGATTATAGGCTTCTGAATAAGGTTACTCAACTACTTAATTTTGTAAAATTTTTTTTTAAGCTACACAATTTTAAACAAAATTTGGTAAAGAGGCAGCAGTATCCAGCTTCAGTGGTCCCGAGCCTACCAGGTGTTACATGCTCCCTTCATTTCTATGAATATGGCAGACCATAAAATCACTAAAGGAAAGCATGTGATAACACATTTGGTTGAAATAAAATCTACCATTTGATGAAACTACTGTAGAAGTACCCCTGCTTTAAACAGGGCCAAGGCCATACAAGAACATGCCTTACTCACATAGCAGAGACAAAAAGCTGCCAGATACTGGGAACTTGCATGTTTACATAGAAATACTTCAAACAATAGGGCACACAGAGAATTTATTGCTGTCCAAAAGCCTAAGCCTTAGTCCAGACCTAGTTATTTACGTGAAACCAACTGGAAAGGGACAGAGGACTGGGCAGTGTAACTGGGAACCTGGTCCTCTTGGCCAATGATACTCACGTGTTTCAAAGGCCAAGGACTTTTGCTTTTTTGCTTCTTGTTTGTGTTCAGAATTGATCCGAGCATTGGTTTATCAGGCACTACCCACCTGCGGTTTGACAGCCAAACAACTGAGGAGAAGGAAAAGCTGCAGAAAGGCCAAGGGGCTGTACCATGACAAAGCATCGCTGGCTCTACACAGGCAGATTAATGAGCTTACAGTGGTAGGTGTGGATGATCCCTGTAAAAGCTATGAGCTCAGGTGGGGACAAGGAAGCCTCAGTCAGTATTTTACAGGTATTGCCTACTGAATCCTTGTCCAGGAAAAAGCCTCATGGCAGCTCCGACCTTTAAGAAAAGTTGCAACATAATGTTCTGGGGATACCTGGCCAATACTGAATATTTGAGGATATAACATTTTTCCTTTATTTCTTCTAAGGTGATTAATACCACCAGCTTCATAATCTTGCTGAAGGATGGACGCTAATATTGTCTTTGCCATATGGAAAATTCTGTACAGAGTAGAACAGTGTGGGGAAAGTTATGTTCTTGCTCAGCCACTCATTTGTCCCTCCTGAGCGACTGAGGTGTCACAGCAAATGAAATGCAAGATGTTTGCAAACATACGTGCTCAACACAGATGGCATGACAAATAGCACCTATGCTGGACACCCATCTATGGCTTAGCTTTGGTACCCAAATAAATAAATCTGGATAAAGCCTCTTAAAAAAGGTTTCTGTAAAACCGCCTGTAGTGTTAGAATTGAATTAGTGCTCAAATTATCAAAAAGTTCTGATGAACACTTTCCTTTTCCCAAAAAAAGGTTGTATTTCATAGAAACTAGAATAATGGCAGGTTTGTGTATGATCCTTACCTAGATGATACAAGCATATGATACATACTTATATATGATATGGAAAATAATTACCATGTTCTTAACACCTAGAAAATCTATTCCCAGGGATCCTGTTCCTTCTGATGAGAATAATAGATAGACTGAATGAACTCTGAAATATTTCCAGAATACAACCTCATTTTATATGAAAAATTCCTGACTGTGTTCCTTCTGGATGGTGAAAAGGAAAAAAAATATCATGCAGAGATGTGAATCAGATGTTACCAGCTGTAAACTGAAGGATATTTTAAGACATTAGAGGACATATGGTCTTCCTTCTCAGGTGATTTCCCCCCCCATCTTTTAAGTAAAATGTTTATAAATTCCATTTAATTACTTTATACTTTCACAAATAAGACTTGTGATTAAATTGAAGTCAAAAGAAATAAATGTTAATTTTGCTTGAATTTCATCCCAATCTATTAAAACTAACCTGTAGGGTTAAGATCAAAACCTTTTCTTGCCAGAGATTTTTCCACAATATTTTTTGTCTAAAATACAAATTTCTGTATGGTTCTTTTTGCAGAGGAGGCCTGTATCAGCAACATTTTACATTTTCAAAGAAGTAGAGAGCCTGGAGGCAACAAAATTAAAAATGATACTCGGAAGTACTAGCCGCGTCTTGGTTCTATTTACAAGATAATATCAGTAAAAATAAGAAGTAATGCACATTTAAAATGAGTAGCATCACAGTATTTTTCTTTTGTCTTTGCAGTAGTAACAGACAGAAACGGCAATGTGAAAGCATCCCAGCTCCTGTAAGCAACCAATAACTCTGCTCCAGTTGCTTTTAGAGCTATCAGGAGGTTTTTTTTTTGTTTTTTTCTTTTATTTCCTTCACAGTATAGTCACCTTTTTATGGTTATCTAGCAAATGCCCCAAAATAGCTGTGACTCAGTAACAAAATTTGTTTAAATTAGATATAAAGGGCTTGACCTTCCATTTTCATCTGTGTCGCAAGAGATATAATGAAGATATGATTACTACTACATTCTTAATGAAAAACGATTTCAAAATTTAGCAGGAAAGTTGGAGATAAATGAACTTATTATTCAATGTAAGAAGCTAATGAAGACTTACCTGTTTCTAACTGTCTTTTGGACTCTGGACAAAAAGCAGAAAAACAAGAATCTAGGAGCAGCTGAAGCTATTTCTTGTGTCACCTTTAGTTTTTAAGCAGTTGATTAAACAGTGAATTAATTAGAACTGCTGAACCAACCCCAACATTCCCCCCCCCCCTTAAAGTTTTAACAACTTTAGTTTGCGAAAGAACAGTGCAAATGAAAAGATAGAGGTCTCTTACTCTGAATATTTTTTTTCATTAATCCAGAGGGACCAGAAATATTATGGCAGTCTTCTAAAGGGCCAATGTACCTGAAACGATGAACTGTCATATATTACCATGCTAGGGTCACTGCACAGAGTTAGGCTATTTGTCTAATTTGAAAAAGCCTAGTAAAGCAAGACTCACACACAAAAATCTACTTCCCTGAGGATAGCTGACTTTCCCTGAATGCTTTAGAGCTTTGTGGTGTTATTTTGCTTAACTTGCCTCTTCACTGTTAGTTCTCCAGGCTCCGTACAGAATTCCATTAAATCACCTCTACTGTTCTTTGTCATGAACAAAGAAGTGCTCAGCTGTGCTAGGATTAGCCCTCAAGAGTCTATCTGAAGATCTTGCAATCAAGAAGATCTGTAGAAAAAGAACTGGATGCAGCATGAGGAACAAAGCATGTTTACGTATGTATTAACACAAAATCAAAAGACACCAATCTGAACATGCCCATAAAGGAGAGTTTGTAGTGGTATTTGTTAATCACTGATCCCTAATCATTCTGCAAGATGCACACTGAAACTGACCCTGACATATTTCGCATGCATAGACTTCCATGTTATATTTGTTGCTGAAGGACCTTGGAGGCATTGCACTGGCACATACCAGCGAGGCCAAGGTCAAGGCTCTATCTCCCAGAGCCTAGGGAGTCCAGCTAGTGAGGCAAAAGCGTTTACTCTCTTCCACTGTCCTTTAACGGCCATCACAGATCCTCAGCTGTAAAGAATGAGACAGCTTGGAAGATATGTGTTAACATTATCTTGCTTTTCCTTCATCCTCAGCATTTCAGTGCCCAATCTCCTGACAGCTCCACACTGAGCGTGTGAAGTGCCACATCTTCTTACATCCTGGCTGTCATAACACTTCTTACCATGCTCTTTATGCTAGCAGCAGGAAAGTAAGCCCTTCACAGGAGCTGCTCAGATGGCTTCGTGCCTGCGAGTCTCCCCCATTCCTGCTTCAAAATCGGAACCTTCTTCCAAATGCTGCTTAGGCAGTGTAGTGCCATTTTCCTCCAGGAAATAAATCACCAGCACTTGTAATAGGTCTCTAGACAAATATGCACCAATTGGACGCCTCATGGTGAAGTATGCTGAATGGTTGTAACTGAATGAGGGAAAATTCACATGTAAGAGCTTGTCAAGGAGAAATTCCAAAGAATCACTTGTGTCTCTGAGGAATCTTTCAATAATGCTATTTATAGGACTTAAAAATGCCTGCTTTACTGGATATGTTTTATCAGTAACTATGAGAGCAATGACATTTCAGTTTTCTAACACATTATACAGGATCATTGAGCTGAAGGAGAACAGAAGCAGTTGTCTAATCACTGCTCATTAAGCTGTTTTGAAACACCACCAACTATGGAGACTCCATAACTTGCTCAGGTCACAATTTCCATAAAAAGTTTCCATAATTTCTTCCCAAGTGCTATATCGTAGCTGTCCACTCATTTTTGTTAGTCTTGTTGACTCAGTTCAAATGGATACTATTTTTTCCTTCGAATGCAGCACCCAAAACTCAATACAGAGTTACAACTGATGCTTTGTCAGTGTTGAGCATATGTATAAAAATGGCACAAGCAACAAATAAGGGGCAAGAAAGTATTGAAAATTTTTAAGAGTATTTGCAATTTAATTTACATGTGACCTGAACAATTACGATTTACAAATACTCAATACAGTTATTTGATTTTGAAGATAAAAACAACTACCTCATGAGTAGATTTACTATGTAATTAAAGTCTGATAATCATGGAGTATTGTCAAATTCTGTATTAGGTTAGTATTTTAGTAGTTTAACTCATTTGTTTCTACTTTGTGAAACATATAGTTGAAGGACTAGACATTACAGGCTGCATAGTAAACTAGGACGTGTCCAAGCTAATAAGAAGTGATTGTGCTGAAATTTAATTATTCCAGATATAGGCTGGTATGACTGAAATAAAGATCTGGTACCTTATTGTATGTTTTTACAACAACAAATATATTTAAAGTGAAACATCTAACCAAAAATTTACTGAATGTTTTACAATATTTCTAGCTGTATGGAAACACTAAAAAGATTGTTTTTGTAAACTGATTCACATGCAGTAAAGAATCTCCTCCACAACTTTAAGAAAATCTCTCAGAAAGGCATAAAATGCAAAAATCTATATGTCTTGATTAGAAACGAGTCTCAGTGCATGATCTTCAAAAATAATTTACAAGTTCACATATATTCTACAGATTTGTCATGGAAAATGTTTTGGTGGGTAAAGACATTTGTTTGGAATTCAGATGACCTTAAACATACTTGTACCTTGAAGAAAACTAGGTCCTTTGAAGAAATATTGCTCTTATGAAATTGTTACATTTTTGCTGTACCTTCTTCATTAATTTCTATCTTCGTCATAGAAGCTGAAGAAATATCACACATCACTATCAATGGGACATAAGCAAGTCTCAGAGGCCATGATTTAGGAACTCTGCAGCTGTTGATGCAGATAGGTTCTTATTTTGAGAAGACGTTCCAGTCTCACTCAAGATTCTTAGCTAACCCCGCAAGTAATAAATAAAAAGTGAAAAATAAGTCATATTGTGATGTATTGTTCATTTAAGAAAGAATGAAGGAACATGAAAATCCGTTTCAAAAAATAATCTGTGAGTCTTAATTATAGGCAGTCATCAGGCAGCCTCCCACCCTCTTAAATGAATTATAAAAGTAGGAAAAAGAAGATACAAGGCAATAGTTTAGAAGACAGTTTAAACAAAAGTGCTGGTACTGAAGCATTAAAACACTTCTGTGTCAGAGCTGAACAAGTCTGTTTTTTAGGGTTCTTGAGCCTCTCTGTTCCTGCTGCCTAGCTCTAAACAGAGGTGGTTATAAAATATTGATGCGATATACCGTCAGGTTTTTTTTACCCCCATCCAGAACATATTACAACTGGTGGTCCCTTAGGGTGCATCAGTGTGTTTTCTACTCACAACCAGAATGTTGTGAATATTCTCAAATTTCTTAATTTTACATACAGTTAGAAAGGAAGAAAAATAAAAGCTATTAGAAGCTAATAATTAGAAACAAAATGGCATCATCTACTGTTTATTGCACCTACAGTCATAGCATAAGAATATTTGGTCGCCATGTGCTGATAGTGTTCTAAACTGAAGTTATTCAAAATACTGCAGATTAAAACATCAGGAGACAAAATAATGAAGAGAATATCAAAAAACAGACAAGAAAAACATGACTTTCTGCTCTATTTAGTTGATATAGATATCCATGTATACTAGATAGCTCTTCAATTTAAAACATCATATGCTATATCATTTGTAACCGATGAAAACTTGATTATTTGTGTACCTTTATGTTCGTATATCTCTGTTATCTACATGCAGATATTTAGGAACTCAAAGCTGCAACAACTTCTTAATCTTAATTTTGTTTCTGAACATGTCATTAGAGACAAAGTAATGTTATAGCTGAAACTATAAATACATAGAAAGTGCATTTTCTTCAAACACTTTCAGATTTATGATTAATATCTACCAAGTTTGCACATTTTTATATTCACTTTTTCACTTGGTTATCATAAACACTGAGAAATAATAAATAATATCACTCAAAAGGACTGCATCACAAAAGATCAAAACAAGTAAAATAAGACTATGTATCATTTTTGCTACTAGAAAAAAAACAATCTTTCTTTTATCTGGAGCAGTCTGGTCAGCTCACATAGCCTTGCCATAAGCACAGTATGAAAATACCTGTTTTCCACCCACACTGTGGTCCTTTCCTCCATTTGCAACCAGCACTGAAGGTTAAAAGCTAAAATACAGCTTTCAGTGTCACTTTCAATCTTATTTGTATAACTACTGAAATACAAAGAGTACAGAGCTTAATGAGGTACCTTGGCAAAACAATTACCATTTTATCAGATCAGCAGAGAGCAGAAGTTATTTGAATCTTCACTTATGACAGGTGGCTTGCCCAGAGAGCTCCTGCGTTAAGTATGCAACACATTCATTATTTAAACTCAAGCTCTACAGCCAGGTTCTTGGCAACCAGCAGTTTGGGCATCAAGCTCACCAGCTAGGTGGTCACCAGCTGGGCTGCCTGACTTCCTGAATAGCCCCAGGGCCCATGGAAGTTGCCACCAACGGAGCCAGCAAAGGCAGTGCATCACTGACCCCCTGGGCAGGCAGGTCCAGGAGCCCAGCTGCTGGGAAACCACCCGACCTTCTTCACACAACTGAGAGAGCCAGACAACAGAAGAGCTGGCTGCCCGAGGCAATAGACGACTTCCAGTGGGCAACACCAGATAGAATGAAGAAAGCAGCCCAGTCTGCAACCTATCAGATGGACTACATGAGGAGCGGGTTATTTCAGTGGTCCAGAGAACCACCCAGAGAGAATCGTCCTACCAGCTGGGAAGCCAGGCAGCCTAGAGACACTCATTCAGGCTGATGGTACCACCAGTGTCCGCTTTGGAAGGGAGATGGGTAGGAACTCCTTCATATCAGTGATCAGCAAAGGAAAATTACCATTTTGCAAATTGTTTGGCAAGGTCAAAAAAGGAGCCCATGACCTACAAAGATTATTGGAATTCTGCACAGCTAAAAACACCCACAAAGCATGGATAGACTGAGGCAAGGGATATGAGACTGTCTGGAAGGCACAGAATTAAAACCTTACATAAACCACACAGCTCCAGAGGGAAATATCCTGCCAGCAAACTCCCCTGGAAGAGCTGTGCCAAGCAGTCTGCACGCACATGGATCTGCCTGTGCCTAGATAGTGGTCCTGACAATTTCAGTGCAGTGTGAGGTACCATGGTCTCAGGCTCAGTGAGGGTCCTGTGGTCCATCTGCACTGGTGAGCGCAGGGTGGTGGTCTCTCCATACACGTGACAGCTGTTCTTTGACAACAGAAATGGGGTGTCATCTTCCTTTTCCTCCACCCCAATCTCTTGGGGGTTTTGTTGGTGACCTGAGCTCACTTCCAAAACACTGGACTCTGAAAAAACAAAATGGCTTCAGTGCTCCTCGGCATGCTCAGACAAAATACTTTGCATTTGAAGGCCCACTTTAACAGCAAGACAAATAGCTAGGGACAGCAAGGAGCAGGATGACAGCATGTGAAAATCAACAATCTTCTGAAGTGATTTCAAAAAAAAATTGTCACAGCCAGTAGCTTAGTGCCTAACTATGTGCACAGATCCGTGATGTCAATCTGTGACACGCAGCCATCACTTCACAACATTAAAAAAAAAAAAGCAAGCATATTCCTGGAGCTGCGTGACAAACTCCCTTCAGTTCCTCAGCAGGTACTCCCTGGGATGTGAGCTGGTTCGACAGGAGAGAAATGGTTGGTTGAACAGCATGTAGCGAATGCTCATGACCTCAGCAGGGGAAATATTTTTGTGGATGCTACTATGTGCAATGGATTGTACAATGAAAGCTCTGCTGAAAGGGATATGCTGTTGCCTGGATAGGATGGACGGGGTGTTTTTAAATATCCTGCATAAAACTAGTGCAGGCGTCATGCCACTAATGAAAGTTTTGAAAGTCACTGTTCTGCAGCAAACCATCTCCAATTAATAACTTCCATGAAGATGTGCTGCTGCTCTGGGGATCTGCACTGCTGTTTTGCCATATGACGAATACACTTGTCTTCGAGTGCAGCTTGCTGAGCATAATTAAGAACAGCAAAGAATTTCTTTGATGCAAATATATAAGCACATGGTACATCCTAATTTGAATTGAATACACACAGAATAATTGTTCTTTCTGTGGTGTTTCGGTCTGTACTTTCTTGGTCTATTGTTTCAGATAGCCAAAACACGCTCTGGTCACTATTAATTTTTTCTGACTCCTAACAAAATACTTAGTCATTTATTCTGTTCTAAGATCTGAAATCACACGCACAAGCTTTCAAACTAATTAGTCCGGGGCTCCTGCATAAGTTTAACATTTTTTTTTTTTTACAACATTTAAATAGGCTTCTAAAAATGCATAAACATATTACCAGTGTCTTTTTCTACCTCTACTCTACGATAACAGAGCCCACAAAGTCTGTTCTTTTTTGTGCATGTGACAGAAGATGGTTCAAAGGAAGTCTATTAAAAGAATTTGTTCCTTTCTTGCCATCTGTTTAATTGCAGCACTCCCTTGTCCACCAATACACTAACCATGTAGGTCTGTCCAGCCTTGGCTTTTTCAAAGTTCACAAATAACAGCATCTCTATTCTCAGTGATGACCAGTCTGATTTTTAAAAAATGTCCTCTGTTGATTTCCAGATGGTGATGGGAACCTAATTCACCATGGCTTAGAATTAAACCTAGCAAGAGACTTGGGGTTAAAGAGTTTGCTGTTTTCTCTTCTGGTAAGTCTGCTGCAACCCTTGCTTTCTGCTTCACAAAAATCCTAGTCTTGCAAGCCTCAGATCTTTCCTGGTCCTTGCAAGTATGTGATGCACTTCTTCAGACACTTCACCGTTCTCCATATACAGAAGGCTGTTTCAAGGAAAACTAGAACTTTCTCACTGACTAATACCACAGCCTGAGTTCTATCTTTAGCTTGCTTGAACCTTGCTTGTGCAGGTGTAAATGGAATTCTAAACCAGACTGATTTCCAGTTCTAGTGATCCCCGAGCTCCCACATACAGACACTTGACGAAAATATTCACAAAACGCTGCAGGGATGTTTGTGTGTGCGGTTGGTATTGAGGATGGGGATATTATCACATGCACACAAAAACTCCAACAGACTATGTTGTTCAGAAAGCTAGAGCGCAGAAGAGTAGAATAAAAATATCCGTAAGCACTGCTTGCTGTGAGGTTTGATTGTGTGTGTAGAATGCTGAGAATCCTCAAGACTTCTGCCTAGAAAAATGCCTGCATCAAATGCCAAAGGTTGTACTACATTACTGTGCCTTCTCTTAAAAAAAAAAAATCCAAACTATTCCAATGACCTACCTGGCACATTCTGTCAGTGCATGTTGTAGCTCTCTGACTTCAGCATTCCCAGGAGAGCCGAATGCAGCCCTTTTCGTATTTTGATCAATCTCTCCTTGTCGAAAATCCTTCTCTGAACTCTCATTTATTCTGGCTTTCTCCAAAAGTTTATTCAGCGTATGCGCTCTTCCCAAAGGTTACTAGAGCCAGAAGTTTTCCACCTTTGCTGATACTTAACGAGCAGTTCTACCAATTGCTCTGTCCACCAGACTGCTCTTTCTCATTGTCACCGTGCTTGGAAAGTTAAACGTGGGGTAAAAGAGACTGATTATTTTCTTCCAAGTGTCCAAGTTCACTGAAAAGGGACCTTTTGAATGCCTCCAGTGAATTCTCCTGAAAATTTTTAAGAATCATTTTGCTGTTTTTCCCCTCCGTGTTAGAAGGGATTGGCAATTTATCTAAAAAACTTCCATAAATGAAGTTTGCCCGCTGCCATAGAAAAGCCCTTAATTTCCTCTATATTTGCCCTTACACCTTGACATATTGCATGCAAAGAGGACAACGTTACTCTGTGAAGTAGTAATTCCAGAGGAGCCTTACACCCCTTTATTATTTATACAATACTGGGGGCAAGAATGAGGCTTTAAACATAAACTAAAAGATAATATCTTGTCTTTGAAAGCATACATTCAAATTGGACATTATTTTTTTTAAGTATGGTAATCCAAGTATGAAGTCTAGGTATGAAGACTGGAGGCTAGGATATGAAATGGACTAAGTGACTTAATAATACTGGTTCTTCACAAGCACGCCTGTAGCCTGACCTGCTTCTCTTAAGAGGATCTCATGCTGGTGAGTGCATCTCCCTCAGGCAAAGGGTTCATTTATCACGCCGCGACAGATCTGAGCCAGTCTGAACTGAGTTATGACTACCGCATATTGACAAATAGTTTGGGATATTGACAGTGTGAGTACATTGAGATACCTCAGCTAATTAGCCTGTGAAACCGTTGGGATTAAAAAAAATAATAATAAAAAAAAATTAAGAGCTCTTGAAGGACAAAGCCAGAACCATTGGCTGAGAGAAGTATGGCTCAGCCGCTTATACACACCCAGAATAAGCATAAACCAGAAACCAGAACAATCACAACTCTATAAAACAGACTTGAAAGTATTCTGGTTCCTAATGCAGGAAAAAGTTGTGAGAGAAAACAAGCATGAGTGTGGTTGCAGAGGCAATGGATATATGATAAAAGAGATGATAAGTATTTTCACAGCGTATAGATAACTTTTTTCCACAATACACGTTTAAAGCTTTCCTTCTACTGCAAAGTAAATAAGGCCAAGCTATTCGCAGTACAAAATAAGAAGACCCACAAAGCAATGAGGTGGAGTCACTTGTCTTCAACAGGTATTCTGTGCAAGCCATTCTAAACTTCTCCCTTGTGGGGACATGCCTAAGAGCAGAAGAATGAAAAATTTGTCTCTGAACATATAATGGCACATCTCTGCCACCTGAATCTTTCACTCAGATCTCAGGAGTCAACTACACTGACATCAGAAGAATTTGGTAACTTGGAGCCAGGCAAATGCTAGATAGATTTTATACAGAAAATGTGAAGTAATGCCTTTAAGACCAGGAAGGGGGAAAGGAGTAGTGAACCTGAACAGGTTATGGAGATTAGGTTTTATAATCTTGAACAATTAATATTCTTAGATGTAAAAAATCAGAGAAGTGCCAAATACAGCCAAAAGACCAGTGTGTTGTTGTGTCAAGAGTCCAGGTACACATTTACCTCCCAGGGTCAAACCTAAAACCATCCCAGACCTTCCAGAAAGGTGTCTCACATCCTGATAAAAACCTGAAATCTTACATCACCTTTTCAGTCGGTGATAAAACATCAGCTTTCCAAAACTAAAAGTATGATAGAGTAATCTCTAGAGAAGAAAGACAGGAGTGAATATAGGACTGATTGGGAAAATTTGAAAAGTCTCAATGAACTTAGGTTCTTTTGGACAAAAAGAGAAAGTGGAACAGTGACTAACCACAATGTGGTAATATATTTACTGAAAAATCGATCAAATGAATACTCTTTGCTAGCAGTCAAGATTCAAATAATGTTTGTGAAACTAAAATTCAGACTAGAAATAAGGTACATTTTGAGCAGAAACATTCATTAAGCACTGGTAAAATTTGCTAGGCACTGTGATGACAACGAAGATTTGAAACCAGGATGGCTTTTTCCTCCAAAAGATACAGCCTACTGGAACAGGGATCAACTTGGGCAAAACCTAGCCTAACACTCTTCTGTAGACAATGGCTATTGCTTCTGCTTATGCAAGTGACAAATCTTAAATTTATCTTTGTCTGCTGAGAAATCTACAGGTCACTTTATATAGCATTTGGTAACAAGCATTTGGCACTAAGCATCAGGGAACATAAAAGTCCAAAATACTTCCTAAAAGAGTCTGAAATACTGAGACATTACATGAAGAATGACAATTGCCAAAAGAAAAAGATATAGGCATATGTGAATATTTATATTCTCCTTGTTAACGTTCTTATTAAGTGTTTCACTTTTCCTTGAAAACTTTTTTTCAAATTTAGTAAAGTAGCATTGTATGATAAAACCAGTGAGTATTCAAGAGAAATTTCAGACTTAACTTAAGCAACATATAGTCCTTACACAGAATTTCAGAACTGCATCTGAAATTTCCTTGGGAAAAGTAATAACCGAATTTTAATAATTACTTTGTGATGGCTGTGATTATTGCCTTTGGGAATCATAGAGTGCTCAAACATCACAACATTTTAAGATCTGAAATGGACAAAACCCCAAAAGCGCTAGTGGAAAGGAGTTAAAAGAAGAGACCAGTGCAGGGTGACCAAAAAAGTTTCATATCATTGTTTGTAGAGCATGAAAAGGAGATGGACGCAATAGCAAAAGGGACATTGAAGACAAAGCGGATTAAGATGTTCAAAAGCGAAGAGCTCTAAAAAGCATTTGGAGAAATTAGGGAGTGTTAATGAAGCCATCAGAAAGGTTCTTGAGGAAGACAGTCACAGGAAAACAGAACATTTTAGACAGATTTGAGGAGATATGAAATAAGAGGAGAAGAGATTTTTTTTTTCCTTCGAAGACATTGAAGATTTAGCAGGAACCTAAATACTGGCAGAAAAAAAATAGACAGCTGTGCTTACTTTGCTCTACTGTACAAGTCTTGAATGTCTTCACAGGTAGGCTGAAGAAAGATAATGCTGCATAATGGAATAAAAAGACATGACAAATATTAAGGCGAACACTCACAAAAAGAAGTTCTATTTCCCTGAATTTCAGTTACCAACTATACATTAGCAAAGAGATGGACAGTTAAATGTTTTAACTCTATGAAGAAGGGAAAGGCCAAAGGCAAAGCTGGACTTTGAGGTGTCATTAGTATAGAGGTTATAATCAAAGCTGTTGCAGAAGATAATGTAAACAGTAGCGAAAAAACACTGGCCCATGAATAAAAAAAAAAATATAGAGTTTCAGTGTTACTCATCATCAAGCGATGCCCATGATAGACCTGTATCATCAAAATGTGCATATTGATGCAGGGCTTAAAACCCACACATTTGGAAGCAGAGCTAATTCTTCTTTGCACAGACTATTTACACTGTTTTGACTGTGAAGGAAAATCAAAAACATAGTCATAAAGGGTGAGATCAAACACTGGCAGATTCTGCACTATCCACTCTGTGTCTCTACAGTTTTAGAGGCACTCTTGTGACTCCTTCCTGCAAGTGCAAATGATGTTGTATATGGCAGACAAACTTTGACCATGACTGACGTTGTATCTAGCATATTTTGACAGTAGTTGAGTCTGACATTAACAAACTATTCTATTAAACAGGTGATTCTGTTCAGAGTTATCAGTTCAGGATGACATGCAATCCATTTCAGAAGTGAAGCGTAGGCATTTTTACGAGAGGACACGTTGCCTGATGTACAGAACACAGGCAAGAGCATATTTTTTGTCTCTCCATAATACTAAAAGGTTAGTGCAATGGTGTTTCTACCACATTTCTGCCACAACAGGACATTACTGCTATTGGAAGGTAATAGAGTTTTGTGAGTATACAGTTCCCAGCTATGGGAATTGAAGATACCCAGTCGTGTCATTTTGCCTAACCCCCTGAGTGACAGCTTGATTTGATTGATATGGCTTGAATTCCCATTGCACCTAAGAATGTCAAGTTGCAACCAACTCTGTATGCAGCTGATAACTCTCTTTATTCAGTTCTGCTAAGATAAAATTGAAGTTTTGAGATTTTCTATCACAGAATAATTAGTATGTAGAATCTGAATATTTCACATGCTCGTCATTATTAAGATAAAACACAATGAGAGTAAAGCAAACTGAGTGACTGAGAACAATGCAGTCCCAGCTGAAGACTTTCTGTGCACTTAGGAAACTTATATTAAGCATAAAGAACAATCTGCAAAAAACATCACTTAAGCTAGAAACAATGGTGAGCACAGGTTTAAGACAAGGAACTGACAACTAACCTTTTTGGCTGCTTGGAATCCAATGTCCCACTGACAGATTCGTTGTATTATATATACACACACACAAATATGTATACTTACATACAGATATGTATATTCCATGTGCTGGTGCAGTATCTATGCACTGCAATGTAGGCATGTGTGTTTAGCACTCCATTTTCCCCTTGATTAATCAATTCAGTGTTTTAATGCTTATTATAACATGGCAAAATTTTTAAAAGTCGACATAATTTAATCCATCCTGACAGAGCAAGTTTTGGTTTGCGTTGTTTCACTTAATGTGGAATTTCCCTTAAATTACCAGCCAGTTGTGCTAAGATGAGAAACTCTTCTTCTACCCCTAAACTTGTCTTCTGTTCAGACTCTAAGCAGAACTCATACAAACTATGGGCTTTCTCAATGACCCCTCCAAGACCTTCCTCCCAGCCTTGTTAAAAATTGACATTGCTTGTGAAAAATAAAAGGTATTTTGCATAATTTTGGAAGATTTTCCCACCTCCACAAGGCTGGACTACTGAAGTCTGCAGTACTGCACATACTCAGATTACATAGCTAACTCAACACACGCAAAAGGTGTTCTTTTTTATGAGTTCTTAATTTGACTAGTTAAACTTCTTTGTGTAGAAGGTAGCTTTTCCTAACCGATTCTAATAAATTGCCATGGTCTAACATACTATTGTGTGCTCCATATGCCCACATTGTCTGGACACCTTACTATTACATCTGTTCTACATAGGATTTGCTGCCCTTTGTGATGAAAATGATGTAGGGATGTGTGACTTACTAAGACTTCAAGTTTATTAAGTTGGATCATCTGAGAATTCACACAGTGCAGGCCATGATCCTATATCTAATCGCTCTGTCCATTTGGAAGACCTTAATCAGCCTTCAGCAGCTTACTTGCAAAAACTCACTGCTTTATTAACTCCTTAGTAGCTGACATTACAAGTCCCATCTCTGTCCCATATTTTTAATTTATTTTAAGGGAGTGCCATAATCCATCCCTGGGAATCAGGCAACCAAACTCTGCATGGCATGAGATCTATCCTTGGACATCTATCAGAAGCAGCTGCAAAACTTACTCTTCTCTGCCACAGGTTCCAAGCCAATTTTCCCCAAATTGCTCTAGTATCAACCATGATCATTTAATTATTTGTTCATTCAGACTGGCTTGACCTCATCAACTCAAAGTGATTCGAACTTCTTCGAACTTTTTTCCTTCCAGAAATTCCCCTGCAATATTTTAGAGGTAAAAACATTGTCCTGGATATACTTCATTTTTTTCTTCCGCTCATTAAATCAATAGAACTAAATAAACCCATACAGTTTACACATGATGAAGAATAATAATCTCCAACAACTTCTTCCTGGATGCTGAAAACTGTGTTGGACAGTGTGAGTGGCTCATCTAAATGCCGAGTCCACTACCATGAATGGAACTCCTTCCTTCTTAAGTTACTAGGGGTCAATATGATAAATGCTCTCTTTTAGATTGCTTTTAAAGATGGAGTTCTGGCACGAAAACTAAAAGAAATCAAGAAAACTGAGTTTGAGTAGCCAAATGTACTATTTACAGAAGTTAAAATTGAAACCTCTGCTTTGAAAGCAAAAGAAACAAGTGGGTGGGGGGAAGTCAGATTAGTGTTATTGAAGTCATTGTGTTTTCTAATCACTTGTCCAGGAAGCAATGGGTGATGAACTTTTCAGGAAAATCAAGAATATGGACCAAGCCATACGAGAAAAAAACATGAACTTCACAGGAATATTCATTCTTACAAATCTCAAAGCTGCTAGCAATTCTTTTTTCTCTCATGCCTCAGACTCATCCTCTGGAAAACTTTGGATTCTAGTGCTCTTGTTCATCAAAACAGTCAATGCTTCATGTACCTTCTTAGAGTCTTTGTTTCCTTGGGCACAAGATACACTTTTCAAGAAATAACCAAGTTAAACTTGATACTAAAAAGAGATTTATCTTTATTAATTCTTGCCTCCCTCCCTCTCTCTGAATATCACCATACAAAAGACCTGGGAAATGAGTGCCTTTCACACATGGTCATGCTGCCAAGAACTTTGCAGGAATAAAACATTTTTATACTAACCCACACAGGTAGCAGCAGCGCAGTTTCCTAGACCAATCACCTAATTATGTGCCAGCCTAATACTAGTGGAATTACGCATGGAAATTAAAAAAGTTTCCATTCTCTGTCAAAGACTTCTTGCCATCTCTGCTGTTTCCATCCACTGTAGTGTGTTTTTGACATGTGGACACTAGTTCATTAAGGTCATTTATTCATTTTACATAGTCCAGCAAACAGCCATCTTAAAAATTTTTGGCTGATAGTCTATTATAACTGGTATGATAAACAGCTGACTGAAGTACTCCAATGTTCAGTGAACAATGATAAAAGTGTCTATTAAGGGTACGCAGCTATGCCAAGTACAATCATATATAATCAACTGCACCAGAAAAGCCTGTGGACACATTGGAGAATATCATCAGTCAGATGATGCATCTGCTACAAGGGGCAGCTGTTGTGCTTTGGAGTGTAGACAATTAGACACAAATATACTCCTTGGGCTATTTGCAGCACTCAAGCATGGTATTAGCTGACACCTGTTAAGCTGTAATCCCTATATTTTTGATGCCTACCCACCACAATTATTGAAAATACAATTTAAGATATCTAAATACATGAGATTTCATAAATTAGGGTGAGTATAACAGCAATAATGCATGAATTTCTGAACTTGAGTTTAGGAGAAGCTCTTTAAATAGTTCACAAAGAGTTAGGCTAAATAAAACTATAAGCCTCTTACCAAAGCCATAAATGCCAAGTTTTAAATGTATTTAGGTGCAATGTTCTACGTGCTACAGTATAAATTTTTATATCTCATTACAGAAGTAGGAATCAGTAATATCACAAATAAGGACACAAGTGAAGAAGAAATATGAACTGTGTGATCAGGAGAATCAGAAAAAAACCACTGCATGTAAGGTTATAAAGAAATTGAGCATAAATCTTTGCCTTCGGCATAAATATTTATGCACGCAGTGAGCTTATTATTGGATTTTGTGTTATTTGACTAGTTCTGGATTTTGCTTCATATCGCTAGATATGGTGATAATTTTAATTGGATTATCACCTCCCTGATTTTCTCTAAGGGACAAATTTTTCTTGTAGTGAGGAAGTAATCCAGAGGTTTATCAAATTATTTTATATATACGGATAAGAAAAATGGACTACTGCAGATGTCCTTTAAAAACACCAATAACAAGAAGTTATTAAAAACGAAGTCTTCCCTAATAAAGTCTTCCTCTTTCTAGAAAAATAAGATGCCCAAAGAAGTCAGGATAAATTATGAAAATGTATCCGAGCCCCAGGATCTTGCATATCATTCTCCAGTTCTTCAGGTCCTAAAGTTTGTTCATCATTGGTTGAAAACAATGACAGCAGTTCTCACAGAAAGTGGTAAGGCAGACAGGAATTAAGCACATACATTTAAAAATTAATGAAAACAGTTTCTGACCAGTTTTTTCCCCCCTCTCTTCCTGAGAACTATTCTTGCCAAGCATGAAAGAGAAAGAAGAGCTTTTGTATAAAATCTAGTCACATAGGATATCAAAAACATGGCTCCCAAGGTACTATAAACACATAATGCCTTAATTTAATAACTGTAAGAGCTGTTAATTTTCTAATTGAAAAATTACTATCTCTTGGTTTTCTATTTTTAAAACACAACTGGAGGTGTCAGGTTGACACCACTGGAAAAACAATGTTCTTCCCTTTAAAGCTTGTGATGCTTCTGAATATTCTTTTTTAGCTTCATCTAGTTTTCTTAAGTTTTTTGAAAGATAATTCAGAATAGCTCTTAAAGCTTAATCTAGGCATTAAAAAGAAAGCTCTTCTTAACCATGGAGCGCTGTTTTAGTTCTCCGAATTTGGAAAAAGCTCCTACTGTAGGCAGTACATAGTCATTTACCAGTGTTTATACTGATTACTTAGCTGTTAACCCTGTGAGCAGTCTCATAAAACTTAGTGAACATTGTTGCTACAAGCAGTTAAAGGCTTGCATATTTCTTCATAAGACTGGAATCTTAGTAAAATTCTAAGAGAAGGCAAAATACTTAGGATGGTCCTCAATAATGGAAAAACAAACATTTGAAAATGGCTTAGCTTTTTCCATGCAGAAAACACTAAGCAATGTATTGCATTGATTCACGATGATTAGTCTTTCACCAAAAAATTCAACTTTTTTAAAAAATACATTTTTTGATGAAAAACAGACAGAAGTATTTTTTTTTCTCAACTAGAATACCTAAAACTCTAGACTGCTGCACACAGGTGTTATTCTGCTCTCTGGAGAGCTCTCATCTGGAGAAGGCACCAGACACACAGCCCCTGCGAGTGGACAATTCCCTCCACTCCAGTGGTACTTACCATGCTACTCCACACATAACACTGATGACTTGAAGCATGCCTTGACACAGCATAGCAACCACCTCAGAAGTCAGCAGTAAAAGCCAACACAAGAACTAGGACTGAGGAATTAATCAGGAACCAGAGCCCAACCCAGTCAGGAAGTCAGAAGCCACCAGCTGCAACAACTCCAAGCACTGATTACTCAACAAACACCCAACAGGCCCTCCTGGAGCTTTTTATAGACCTTTAAGCACCTTTTGACTTCTATAGGATTGGCTGGACAACAAGACAGGCTGGACTAATAGGAGCTGGAAACCTTTCCTGGAGCACAGCTTTGGTCAGGGAGAGAAACCTTGCATGAGATTGATGGGACTGGAAACCACACTGGATTAACCATAATATGAGTGTTTAGTCAGCCATTAGGAAAGTGAAAAATTCAGCAAGCTGCCCAAAACACAAAATTTCTTGTAATATTCCCCAAGTGTCCCACAATATTCTAAAAATAAAATGTTGTGGTTTTTTTAACTCCCACTTCTCCAACAGAAGAAAATCCTTTCGTGTCTTGACTTGCTGAATTTTCAGGGAGCAAGATAATTTACATGCCAGCTGAATATGTGTGACAACATTCATCCTTATAAACATTTTAGGAATATGATGATAAGCAAACTGAAATTAGAAAAATAATTACTAGGAAACTATGACCAGAAATTATGTAAAGCCAGATGTTGCTAAACACTAAAATGGTCAAAAGAAAATTAAAATATTGCTTCACTGGTGTGTTTTTAACACAGATTTGGAAAAGGAGAGCAAAAGGTCCAAATAATGGTCTAAGACCATATTTTTCTTGCTTCCTAACAAGACTTGATTCATGTTCTTTGGGAAGGGTGGTTACATGCATCTGCAGAACCTCTGAGACCTTGTGGTGTGCATGACCCTCGTTGTCAGGAGAGATGAACAATGCCAGAGGAACACGCGTACCTTTTGCAGCAACACTTTCAGAGTAATAGATTTAAAAAACCCTCAGTGGTCCTATTAAGACTGCACTTTATTTGAAATGGAGCCAGTCTGCTGGCACTGAAAATTAAAAAGGTTGTAGAGGAGTATTTATGCTAGGAGCTGGGTGAAAGCCAACAGGCACAGAAGAGCACCTGGTTCAGACTGATGTGACCCCTGAGAGGATGTGGTTAATGTTCAGTGTGTCTCTGAAAGGCCGGGGGAAATAAACATCACAGTCACAATAAATAGAGTAGACAAACCAGACTGCTAGCCAGGCTGGCCGACTGGCATGTGCAACGTCAACCAGGAGAGCAAGGGCGAACTCTGCAGCAGACAGGTCAGAGGGGCTAGACCACTGGGGAATACATGTAGAAACAGTACTAGACCAAGTAAATGAGGTGTTAGCAAGTGACCAGGACTGGATAGGATTTATCTGAGGGTGCTGGAGCATTATAAGAAATAACAGAAGAGAAGACCGAGGCTAGGCTTTGGCAAAGGCTGAAGGGAATACATTTAACATTTACAGTGGTGGATAAGGCGGTTGCAGAGCTATTATTCATCAGATGAGCTTCAGACTTGCCATTAGGAAACATTTCGTTACTGAGAGGTTAGTCAAACCCTGGAAAAGACTTCCTCGAGAGGTGGTTGATGCCCCAAGCCTGTCAGTGTTTAAGAGACATTTGGACCATGCCCTTAATAATATACTTTAACTTTTGGTCAGCCCTGAACTGGTCAGGCAGTTGGACTAGATGATCATTGTAGGTCCCTTCCAGCTGAAATATTCAATTCTGTTCTATTCTAAATCCCATAATACCCTGTAAAATTATTAGAATATCAGTTTAAAACAGATGAAAGAGCTCTTATTTGAGCAGCTGGGTTTGAAAATTTGGAACTTGCTGCCACAAAAAAACAGCTGTGTCAGCAGCTCTGAAGAAGGATTACAGAAACGCATGGACAACAGATCCATAAACTGATACCAACTGTACAAGGCAGGGAATATGACTGTGGATGTTAGGGGAGTCTGTGGGAAAGAGGTAGTGTAAATCGGCCGTTGTCCCATGCTGTCCCTAAATACAATCCCCTGCTGCCACTGCCAGAGACTGGTCTGGCCCAGAATTGGATATTGTTTGGCCTAAATGCATTGATTTGGTTTTCACCAGAGTCCGCAGAAGTCCAACGGGAACGCTAACAGGAAAACTACGCAGAGTAATATCTAAGGTGTTTTATCCAAAGGGCGAACAGGAAAATTTGATTTGGAATTAGGACAAAGTCTTTAAATTTGACTTATGTAATGAAGCATTACTTCCATGTATTATTTTATTAATCTTGAGAAGGTAAGGCCATTAACCTGAATAACTTTCACAATAATAGTATTTACTGCAGACTCTTACAGAAAAAGTCCTAAGGAGTTGTAAGACTAACGGGTAGAAAAAGAGAAGGCGTGAACAGAGTAACCATGATGATTGAAAACACACAATCAAAAATTTTTTTCAGAAAATCATTCTCCCCAGAGTACAGCTGACAGATAGAGTACTCAATTCTTTTACAGCTGATAGCCAGAATTTTCCATACAAAATCTTATATTACAGAGCTGACATTTTCATGGGGGCAAGGCTGCAAAACCTGTTATTTACTTCCTCTTCTCCCTTTCACCACACAGTGATTACTGATTGTCTCTGGTGTGGAGAAAAGTCCATTCTCCATTTGTCTGAGCCCTTCTGCATCCCATGATAATAAATAGGGCAGTCGTTCAGCTCCGTAGCTTCTTACAATTTACAAACCAATTTCTTGTTTGTTTTTTAAATCCCTCTCCAAGACTCCAGTGTTGTGAAACAGCTGGCAATATACAGTGACCATCTGCACTACCTTCATCTTTTGAGAATTCAAATTGATTTTCTTTAGCCTAGCATGCGGAGTTAAGGGGGTGCTCATTGCCTGCTGATGTGCATTCTCACCATCCAATGTATCTGGGAAGACAATTTTAGTACGAGACCGGCAGGATGAGCAAACTGCACTGCGGCAGACGACATGTAGAATCAAGCTGCCTTTGCCCCAAACATCAAAAAGTATATTGCACTCATACAAAGCATATGCGAAACAATGGAAAACAACGTGAAATGTGAACAGGATTAGCACTTAGCTTAACTTAAATTCCAGATTAATTCTGTTAATAGAAAAGTTCAAAAAATTGAATGTGCACATCACAGAAGTTTATACTAAAGAATTTTATTTACATTTATTTAAAAATTGATATAACTTAACTTGTCATACTTCACAACATGATAATACATTATATACTTCTAAAAGGGAATAATACACCATTTAGAAATTTTTCTTTGGAATGTAAATACTTTGTCATCACAATGGTCTAACTGAAGTGATATTTGTTAGGCAAACTGTACAGTGTCAAATTTAATTATATGTTTGCTTGTTAGATTTCCTAAAAATAGATAGGAAAATTGCCTAAATCAACTGAAATTATACTGTTCTGTACAATGCGAGACAACGTGATTGAAATGTATTTTTCCCTTTCAGTTCTCAGAAACATATGGCCATTAATAAAGTTTTGTGGTTTAGATATATAATTTAAATCTCTTAAAAAGTACATAATGTACTATAGTTCAACACAAAGATAAAACTTACTTTATATTAAAGTCATGCAAGATTTTGGAAACTGGAGGTAAACAAACAATTTTAGGAAGCAGCTCCCGTCATCTGGTTCATTGTGTGGTGACTTGCTCACAAATATGTGCCAACATGCGCGAGATGTTTATTATCACAGCACTGTAGAAAGGACTGGTACGGTGTCGCAGACTTTCCCAGAGGAAAACTGAAGTACCAATAGTTTAATATCAGAATTTTAGTAGGTCTACTGTAGTCCAGCAGTTTATGTTAGGAAACATGACAATAGTCATCATAGAGAATAAATACCCTTATGCAAAATTTGCACTGCATATGACCTATTTCATAACTAGAGATAGAAGCTATTTCCTTATTAAGTGATACAAGAAGAGGACTCATCTGGGCCCTAAAACTGTAAAATGTGATGTGAGTAGACATAAATTATTATTAGTATTATGTGTTTAAAAAAAAAACCAACACAAACAAAAGCTTTCACCATTCCAGTTCTTTAGCTGGGGGATCTACCTTTCACAGCACAAGAAAGTTGCTGTTGCTTCTGGAATGCTTCCAAGTAGGCCTACTTTCTAACATATTTTTATATATGTATATCTATTTACAGAGTGCTGTGAAACAAATCATAGTAGAAGCCAAAGTTTGCTCCCAGATGCTGTTTAAAGAAATACACACCTTACTGTCCAAACTCTAACTTCAAAAATGAAAAATGCCAAAACCTCACAACCCCAACCTATAGATTATTCTCCATTTCATAACTCTTGCCCCAGCTGTTTTCCATTACAATGGAGGCTAACGTAAGCCCCAGCATCTCCCTTCTCCATCCAGGACTGTCCTTTGGTACATACTGCCTTATGTCTTCTATTTAGCTTCGATAGCCTTAGAGGTTCCACAGCTGTGCCTCTCATCACACCCAGAGTAGCAACAGAGGTTTTCTGATATTGCCTGTACCATCTCTTTCTTATGAACAGCACATTTCTGGTCTTGGAAGCGATCTCAGAGTCAATGCTATCCTGAAGCTTCGCCCTTGCTCCCTGTGCTTTGGGCACGACATATTTGACAAGGCCACAGAAGTAAAGAGAAATTTCAACACAAAATTATCGTCTTCCCCCTTCAGCTGTAAATCTCTTCTAATACTGCTCTCTTTTTCACTTGCCTGTATTCTCTTTCCATGCTCTTTCCCTGTGTCAGGTTTTGGTTGTATGTTCCATTTCTCCCCCTGCGTTTCACTCCACCATAGCAGTTAACAGCCACCTCGAGCCGTAACTCACTCCCTGCAGCAAGGAGAAAAGTCAGCTGCATCGGATTTTCTCTCCGCTTCAGACTTCAAAACAGGGATTATGGTAAGTCTAAAGATAAAGGGTGCAATGAAACTCATGCCTAAACCCCGGTGGTAAGGATTCATTTCCCTGATTTAAGAGCCCTGTGGAGGAGGGAAGGGGAGCAGTGTGGTCTGCAGAGGCTCTTTAGAAGTGACTGGGAAGGTCAGGAATAGCAAATCTTTTGCTTCCAGAAACAGTGCAACTCCTCCACCGTGAGGAGCACACTGGGCTGAAATATGAAAAGGCTGTGACAGTGGATTTTTTTACCGTTTCCTTTTAAGGCTTATTTTGGACATCTTGTAATTTGTTAATTCGTTTTTGACAAATGAGTGAAGATTGTATGATCATTTAGAGCTCTCCATGTGTAGGAGTTAAAGTGGTACCTGTAGTTAGAAGTGGGAACAGTTTTTAGAGGGAAAATTATACTGATGTTAATGATGCATTTTAGAAATACGGTGTAAAAAGTCAGGGATCATGATATGTTTTTTGGATGGAATTTAATGAACATTTAGAGCCTTATCTAAAGAAACAGAATTTGTCAGCATTTCCTGTTGTCTTTACCACTGTCTAAATCCACCCTAGTGCAGTGGTCTGTTTTCAGCTCTTTCTGTCTTTAACACAGATATACATGCAAACAGAGAGTTCACTGTCACCTTCTGTTTGAGAAGCACAAAATCTATACCTAGATTATTGCTTTTCTCCTTTCTAATGGTGGTTTTAAACAGAGTTGGTAAAAGCAAAGAAAACGCATGTTCCATGGATATAAAGACATAAAACCAGTTCATCTCCATCTGACTTTCTGTCCATATCTCTGAGTTACTATTAGACTTAGGGAGATGTGTAGTGACTGCTCTTTTCACTTAAAAAAAGAAAACAATCCAGCTTTCAACTATATTTTCATTGGGTACTGTTGCAACATGGCTGATTTGGATTCACTGCCTATGTACCACTGACCTACCCATTCGTACTGAGATGAAAAAACCTGCTGCCTTTCTGTCTGTCTGTCCAATGCTATTGTAATGCCGTGTTTTGTTCACCCTGGGGCACATGGAGCCGGAAAGCACCCTGACTGTTGTCTTCACAACATCAAACTGCTGTAGGAGACCCTCTCTCCTCACATGAGTACGTGCTCCTAAATCTTTTTCATTTCCATTGAGAGATACTATCACAGCTGCTTCTCTTACTACCTTATAGATGCTTTATGTCCTTTGTCATCAGGGGCTCCTTACCTCCCAAAGATCACACACAACTACAGAGAAGCAATCCACTGTAAAAGAAATCAAATTTGTAATTCACCGAGGATGAATGAACATGTCATCCATGAGCTATGGGAAAAATATTTTATCTTCTGTTATTTGTAGGGTATTTTTAATAGCTAGTTTTATACTATTTAACATTTTAGGTCATATTTTTTCTTTCAAACTTGTAAAAGTAAAGGATGACATTAGTTGAGAGGGAGAAATAGTGAGCTCAGTGATTACTTCTCTATTTGCAAAGAAAGAAAAAAGTATCAGGATAGTTTGCATATTTATTTTATGGTATTTTAAATATATTCATTGAATTATAAAACTTAGAAGAAATTAAAAGTTATTAAGAACTTTATAGTCCAAAAACTCCGACTGTCCATTCTAGAAAGTCAGACTAAAATTGGTGTTTACCTGTATTTGTTTTCCCTCTTACATAACCTCTGTTTTCGCAAAGCAAATAATCCTCCTCTTTGGTAGAAACTTCCCTTTTGACACAGTTCCAGCAAGCTACACAGGAAGGAGCCTGATAAAGAGACTTAGCTAAATCCTTTCCGTTGTCTACTCTGCTGCTATTTGGGGAAAAGGAGGAGGCTATGGGGGACAACTGAAGCGCAGTGGAAGAGGTAGGAGTGGGTGGGGATGAGGAGAGGATTTCACTTTCAGTAACTGCTGTAGTGTTCGGGGTAAGAAAACGGAGTAAACATCAGCTAGAAAGAAAAGAGTGATGCATTTTTTTCAGGACAGTTCTGTAACATGTACTTAGGAATAAGTTCTAGTGCTAGAAATCAGATCCCTCAGTGGCAAAGAATGCCGGTACGCAAGCTCCCAACGTACCGTAACGCACAGAAAACAAAATGTCTTGCCTGCAGGAATGCTTCTCTATCACCTAAGTCCTATTCTTCATCGTGCTCCAGATGATGCTGGAAGCTGACCTTCTCCCTCACAGGTCTCACGAACAAGGAGGTATAAATGTGATTAAAAGGCACCTTTACTTCTCAGATCAAGTCATGCAGTAAATGGACTTCATTAAGCCAAAGGTCAAATTTTTTAATATAAATCACTCTCAGTGCTTAAACATGTCAGGATTTGAGACTGGACACTCCTTAAAAAGGTCAACTGCCCTTAAAGATCTTTGTCTTTCCAAAACTGAGGGACTAATTTAAATTTATTTATTGTTTTGTAGGTAAGTAGGCTAGGCTTAGTTGTGGTTAAATGGCTTTAATCAGACCAAAAATACCAGATACGGTTTTACCTTGGCTCTTCTGAAACTATTCCTGGCCCTGGCCTGTATAAGAAATGTCTTGGTTACAGATCAAATGATACTTTCAAATTCAAACAATGTAATCTGAAGGTCAGGTCAGAATTTCAGAGGAGACCTTATTTTACACCAAGAGCTTGTATTAAATTCTAGTCTCAGTATGGACTGTGTTGAATCAATGCAATGTTTATGGTGGATTTTTTTTCACTGTACTTTCTATTTATCTTTTACAGTCATTAGGTTTTCCCAGATTGGACTAGTCCAAGCCTGAGCGTAATGGCTAAGAGTAGCTGTATCAGCTATCATGTTTTAGTCACTGGAGACTTCACAGGACCTACATTACGGATAGTTGTATACAACTGTTGCTCTTATTCAGAAATTATAACTTTTTTTAGGCATTATGCAGTTAGCTACTGCCTGGCTACTGTGGGTATTGCTGAAATCGCAGCATGGCATCAAGGAGCTCAGTGCAAACCAACCACCCACGCGCTCACCCTGCTTTTTGCTGGAGCTCTGCGAAAAGCTGAGCTGTTAGCAGAACTGACGCTACCCAACTTGAACGTAGAGAGGATTTGTGGGCGTTGATGACATCACCACAAGACCTTTTACATGACTGTGTAATTGTTAAGTGGCTTGTAAATCGGTGCAGTTTAAGCACAAACATGAAGTTTATGCTTATTCTGGCAAGGTCCAAAGGAACTTGAGCAGTGTAGATGTAGGTGAGATGCAGCAGTGTAATTTTAACTTTATGAACACTGATGTAGAAATGAAACCTATACTTCTTTAAAATTGTTTTTTCTTAACACAAGTACTGCATTTAAATGCAGTGTCTGTTGGTTTTTTTTGAAATAAAATTCCAGTATACTGTGTGTGAGGACAAAAAAAATTGAAAGAACAAATTAAAGCTATTACCATATGGCTAATGTAGATAGAAGTAAGAAAAAGAACACTAACAAAAAAAATCTATCAAATAGAAATAAACAGAAAAACTAAAAATTTCTCATTAGTTATCTTACATCTTCCTCTCACCCGCAGAAAGTTTCCCACTTGACTGTTCTTGAAAGGAGTTCTAATATGTTTTCTATTTTATACATCACATTCTTTATGGTTATATAGTAGCACCAGATGAAAATGCTAAGATCAACCAAAAGAAGTACAGGAGAGATTTCAAACTGACTGTGTTAATTACATGCTGTAGAAGTTCCAGCTTTCCAGTAAAAAGCAATTTCCAACTTCCAAAACCTTGCTATTATTTTCATAAAGCAAAAAATCCAAGGAAAATAAAATAAAAAATCTTAACGTTTCAGTGTACTGCGTTTGAACAATGTTATCTACAGTTATCAGACAGACAGTCCATTAAATAGAAAAAAGATTTGTTTTACATAAAGCAAGAGAGTACAAAAGCACAGCTTTTGTGATTTTGGTAATATTGCAGTTTTACAAACATATTGCATAGTATGTGTAAGAAAATAGTTCCCTTCTTTTTTATATATTTATATACACAAGAAAATCATTAACATGACGGTTACAAAACAAAAGTGGTTAGCAGACCTTTACTGAGTACTGGCTGAAACAATATGACACTCAAACTTCAATCCAACTTACATATGCATTACAGTGAAGCAGCTGATAACAATTCCATAGTCTAATGTTTGGGGGGGGGGGTTGTTTAGTTTTTCTTTCTATTTATTTAGACAATGATTTAGAATCTAAAAAAACCACACAAAAAATAATACATGGTGTTAGCAACTGAATATCTTAAACATCCTTCATTAAATCCTTCTAGACATTTATGGCTGTATCTTCAACTCAGACTTCATAGCCCTCCACACCCAAAAAGGTTTAAAGTGAATTCCCTTCTCCAGTCAAACCACTGTTTTGCAAGCAAAACAGTATAACTTCAGTTGAAACAAGCAATGTCTTGGCACATTTTGGAATCCACACTCTTTTGTTTTCTTAGGAACACCAAAAGATCATCGTATGCATGAACAGTAATGTGATTGCACCGCACTGACAGAAAATTTGAACCCTGGAAAAAAGTGAACAATCTACAGCTCAAAATGCTGCACAAGTCTAAACTATATTACAATTTCATGTTGTAATTACAACTTGTCATCTCTTCATTCCAACAGAAATAGTAGAAGCAGCAGTGTCATAGTGTTAGATAGAAGTGTCAGTCTTTGGTCTTATCACTTAACCGATGAATGAACTGCAATACAAAACCATACAGCTAACAGTGCTCAGAAAGCTTGGCTGATGCTTTTATTTTTCTTTTTTTAAACAAGAAAGAGACAGTATCCTATGATGTCATGGCACAGATATTTTTACAGAAGTTAAATCTATTGTATATTTTAAATACATGTAGCTAATAAGGTCTTTTCATATATCTCGTTGTTCTCATAAGGACAGCCCTGAAGAAGTCAAACAGCTGCAATACCGTCTTAGTGGTTCCCTTACAAAAATTCTAGTACAAAAAGAAGCTTTATTTGATACATCTGTTCATATACTATAAAAAACCTCGGAGGAATATTTTAGCCACTGGTATTTTTTTTTAAATTGCACTAATATTAATGCTTAAAAATATCCTAAAGTCTTCAGTCTTTCCCTAAAATTGTCACAACAGAGTGATTGGTTAACAGAAACTCTTGCCTTTGCCAGAATAAGAAATGACGTCTCTTTTCTAAAACACAATCAAAATACTCAGTCAGATAAGCACTCTACCTAGAGAGACATTAGACTGGGCTTGATAATAACCTGAACATTAGATATCATAAATGGCCAAAAAAGGCTGAAATAACTTGAAGACAGGGCCAGGAATCTATGAGGAAGGCGACAAAAAGAATCTGAGAATTTCCTATGGCTTTGCACACGATGACCTCAGCGTTATGAAACCGGCATTGAACTAGCACGTGTCCGGCTCCATGCTTTAATATGGTATTTGCACTGAGATCTTCTAGTTTCCTTGCATCTGAAATGACATGGTGGGATTATGCCATTTCCTTGATACTTTTGGGGCGCACTATAAGCAGAAGAGCTCTGGTATTGAGGTTTTCACTATTGCCAGCTACCAAACATTCAAAAAGCCTGTGCCTGTTTCTCCTTCCACTCAGGAATGATGATGCTGCTTACAGATTATTGGTGTTTTAGATTTTCAGTTCTCTAAATATGTTGAAATCACTTTTCCAATACTCTCTGAAATCATGTGGGCTAGAAATATTCTTTAAAACGAAAACTGAGATTTTCTCCTTCTTACAGTTTTCAATGGATTTAAAGTAAAACATCGATATTATGAAATTCACCGGAATATTAAGACATTATGAGAACTCGTTATGCTATCTCATATGTTGCTAGAGCTCTAAAATATAAGGGACTCCCAGCAAGAAAATCCTGACAGTGCAGAGCTATGTAGACTTACAGGCTTGGTTTTCTTGAGTCTAATGTGCCATCCGCACCTCTGCCCTGAGTTTTCTTCATACAAAGTGGTAAATTATTCCAGCCTTGATGTTAAAATAAATCTACTAATAAAAGATGTTTATTTTTTTGTACCTGCCCATTCCCATCCAAGTTTGTGTAAAATTTATAACGGTTCAGTCTTTCCATCCAGTGAGCAGAAACCTTTTTTGTACATGTTACAAGTAGATAATCACATAAGGTAAAAAGCAAACAAATAAGAAGTTATTGATGGAAACTTAATGACAAAGTATCTGCAAGCCATCTCGTGGGTTTCTTTGAGGAGAAAAAAAAAATCTTAGTCTACTTGTGTGCAGTTTTTAAGAAGCTACAATTTAATTCACCAAATAGATTAGTCACTATTTCCTCCTGAAATACTATTTATCCACATGACTTTCACACTACATTTCTATTACTTGTGTGCATAAGAAATATATGTCTATCTCCCTACAGTTTTTAGGGTATATTTTATGGCTATACTTTCTAATGTTTTATTATCACCTTCTTTGTCTTTGTATCTCTTTCTGTCCCTCTTACTAAAAATCCTCGGGCTTTTAATATATTTTCTTGCAGTATTTTCTAACACATTTTCTTTGCAGATGAAAGAATAAAGTTCTCAAAGAAATAACAAATCAGCTGTTAAGAGCTTTCTTTTGGAGAGATAAAATAACATATGTGAAATATTCATTTAACTGGTAGAAACAGCAAATACAGAATTCTTGCTATGGGGTGAAATTCACATCTCTGAAGAAGGCCAACGGAAAGGCAAGCAACAATCAAGTTGTAGACACACCTTGTGCTGGTCTTCTGCACAGGAGTGAATTTCACCTGTACTGAAAACAAAATTAACCTTATTAGGTGGTAATAAAATACAAAGGCAACCACAGTATTAATTCACTCAATTTTTTTTCTAGAAGCAAAAAAAATTGTGTAGAAATACCCACCTTGCACTCTCTGCCCTGACTTCAGAGGTACCTTGCAAAAGCCATCATTGCATTGGTGGTCTTACATTCAGAAGCCTCTAATGCTACATGGTAGGTGATGTAATTTAAAGGATAGAATTAAAAAGCACACTTACCTCAAGTAATCAAGCCATCTTCCACAATAGGAAATATTTTTATACTGTTATACATTCCTGGGTTCTGCAAGTTTCAAGATACTCTTGTTAATCAATGTTGTGATAATTTACTAGCAGCATACCAAAGCATTTTTTGTAAGATGTTAACTACCAACCAAGCCAAACACGTATAAACATTGACAAAAGAAAGAAACCCCACATCAAACTTGTCAAAAAAGAAAGTCAGCAGTGAGATCTGAGTGCAAATGGGGCTGCATAATTTAAACACAGACCTGATAAAGTTGATATAATATCAATGTAATTTTTAATACCGAATGTCCTTTAATATGTCTTTATATCTATATTACTTTGAAAACCTTAGCAACTGATAGTGAACAAAAGAGAATAATAAATGTGAGTGTCATAGCAGTTGTTAGTGCATTGCTTCTCAGCATTACACGTTACATTAGTACTAACTTTTGTACTGTGTTCAAACGGCAGCAGTTAGACACAGCTGGAAAATGGACAAGATGTACCTTCAAAGATTTTCCCTTGGTTTTGCATTTGCCAATTCTAAATACCTTGTGAAGAGCAATACACTGATCAACAAACACATAATCAGTATTTCCCTCTTTACTCTGTTCTTCTTTTCCAGAAACTGTGTGTCCTACTTAAAGCAATCGCTTCACATGCAGTAGTCACGAAAATACTACGTAAGGCCATTCAGATCTGACAAACGTGAGCAGATGTCTTTTTAACTCTGAAAGGTAATATTGCTGAGCACTTCCAAAATTTACCTAGTGTACAAAACCCTAGACTTAGTAGACAAAGAGTAATAACACATTTTTAAAGAAACCAAACTCAGGGAAGGATTCTGTCTCTTTATGTGTTAAAAACCATTTACTGAATTTAATTGTTTAGTAAAGCAAGCATCACACAATGCTTCAAAATTTTAAAATTCAGGGATAAAAGTTTACATCCAAAAAGATGAGTGGAAAATTGTGCTTTCAGACAGTAAAGTTATTTATCATACAGGGGGAACCAATTCATCTCACCATCAGATTCTGGGAAAATTTGTTTATGTACTGTATATATATATGTGCAGTTCATCTCCAGGTCCTGCAAAAACCTAAAACTATGTGCTTCACTTCATGTAGCAAAGGCACCTGTGTTATTCTCCCTTTTGGACAAAAGGTGATATTATGTTCCAGGTTTCCTGACGAAGAATACATTGATCTCTGAATATCTCACTCCCATCTCTACGTTGAGTGGCAACACAAACCACAAGAGAAGGAAGCGCCGTATTCCTGCTTACACTGGAAGAAGTTGCTCTGCAGGCCGTTTGAAGAGTCGAACTTGTCACGAGGGAAACCGAGCAGAACTGTGAAGCAGAGGGATAGTAACAAAAGGCTATTCTGGTGTGAGGGTCTGTTGGAGTCGTTCTAGCTCCACAAGCAGATGTTGCTACTGGATTGACACGTGGAGCTCGCTCCGGCTGGGGACAGGTAAAGTTTACCATTGGGACAGACGCAGAGCTCATAGATAGTCTGGCGAGGAGCTGAAGAGCTGGGTGAGGAGGAGGAGGAAAAGGAGGAAGAGGAGGAGGAAAAGGAACCCACTGGTAGATTTCCCAGGCGAATTGTATCTGCGTTTAAAAATATCTACAAGAGGGAGGAAAAAGAAAAAAGAGTAAGCAAGCTTCTCTCAGCATCACAGCATCTTTTAAAGGTAGTCATGAGCTTTTTAGAAATATATTAAAAAATTTAGAAATATTCTACTAGAAGTATTAGAAAGATTATTAGAAATATTAGAAATTTATATTAGAAATATTATTAGTAGTAATCAAAACACTGTTAACATTTCTTGGTTTTCAACTCTGTGTAGCTATATACCTATTAACACTCATTACTACAGTATATGCAAATACTTCATCCAACATGTTTATTCAGATACATGCAGCGTCTTACAAAAACATTTTGACAACATTCTTGAATAGGTTAAATTTTCACTTGTACATTTTATGATTAAAATTTATTCATTCATGGCAGTACCATATCCTTTCTCTGGAATAATTTGTATTTTAATAAGTGTGAAGTGTTATTAAAACACATTCCCCAGCGTGTTCCTGTAAGCAGCTGGAAATATGTGCTGAACTGTGCTAAATTGTAGGGGCTTAACAATAGCTACATGCAGAGAATAATTAAATAAGGGTACAGAGTCATACGTGCAAAACAATACCTAATGGTTTATTTGACCCAAATCAAGAGAAGAAAAGATATCAGGTTAAAGTCTTATTAAGAAGGTCATCAGGCTATTCCCATTTGTTTCTGAATACTGAAAATGATTAAATAATATTTTTTTTAATCTCCTTCCATTGGAAATAACATGAGTCAGTATGAAACTGTAAATGCCAATAATGTTCATGAATCTGTATTGAGTTCTGCAATATTTACACTTATGTTACATTTCCAGGGTGATGAATAAACAATATCATGAAATTAGGTAACTAAAGCAGGAAAAACCCGTGTCTCCCCCTGGCACAGACAGATGCTTTTCCATCCATTTCGAGTTTATTTTTTACTAATGGAAGGAGTAAATTAGAGCCAAAGTAAGATCCATCATTAGCTCAGGTACAGACTATGAACTTCTAGAAGACAGCTAACAAATCAAAATGACTCTAAGCCCTGCAGATAACGGTACCAAGCTTAGGAAAAGGTGAGTGCCTTAACTACTTGCTAGTGTTTTTCATAAGGTGTTGAAAATGAGCAAAGCTAACTTGACACAATTATACCAGCACTTTGGCAGTACATGCGAAGAACTTGGGGAGATATGCCATATATCGCTTTTCTTTTACAGGAGACAGGTATTATTTTGTGACAAAATTAGTAGTACATGGCACAAAAGCAGAGCAGAAGAATCATACAATCATAGGATGGGTTGGGTTGGAAGGGACCTTAAAGATCATCTGGTTCCAACCCCCCTGCCATGAGCAGGGACATCTTCCACCAGGCCAGGTTGCTCAGAGCTCCATCCAACCTGGCCCTGAACACTGCCAGGGAGGGGGCAGCCACAGCTTTTCTGGGCAAACTACTACTAAGCGCCTCTAAGAGAAGTGAAGGAGAGCAGACTGGGAAAAATTTGAGGAGAGAAGGCTGGATAAAATCCAGTACAAGGACTGATGCACAGTCATGTTACCTTTCACAGCAGAAGGGTTGCAAATGACTGGGGTCATCAAAGAAAACACAAGCTGAAATTAGCCCCAAACAATATAACCCCCACACACTCCTTGCGAGCTCTCCAGCTTCCAGAGTAAGACACTGTCAAAGTTGGGAATTGACACTAACAGGGACGGAAAGAGAGAATCTCAGAGGCACAGGCGATAACCGCATGGCACGATGCCTGGTTTAATTCACATCCCGACTGACAGAAGAATCGATTACAGATCTGAAATGCAGCAAGTTATTATCTTTGTGCTGTAATTTATATGACAAAGGAATGATGTATTTACATACATGTATACGCACTGCTGCTTTAAAAGCCCAGCATCATAGATTTGAAATAATTAGGAGTCAAAGCCTCTGCAGAAATAATGCAGACAGAACAAATGTGGATGGTGTTGTGAACAACTTAATAATGTTATAAAATTACAACTGCAAAAAAAGATTACACATGTAAAAACATTTAACTCAGGCGGGAATAAATGTGAAAGTAACGATAGCAAGCTTAATAAGAAAACAAAATAATGGGGTTAAAAATACTGATAGCAAACTAGAAGCTCAGAATTGGTAAAATGTAGTAAGGAAACAAAGGACATAATTGTCAGTAAGCGGAGTGACGAATAATAAAAAGTTCTCTTTTGCTTCTCGTATCTGGAATAGAAGAAACATTAACAAGTCCACTATTAATGGAGCAAAGGTGGAGTTATCCATAGTACTGTGTAAAAATCCAGTAACATTCAAGAATGTAAGCTCTATGTAAGTATAATTTTATCTTTTATACTAAATAGTGCTCAACATAGTTCTGTACTTGGAGGAAAATCAAGTATTGTTGTCAGAACATGACTGTGATAAAATGCTTTCAATTTCAACAGTAACTCGACAGGATATTAAACAGAAGCCAGCAATGTCATATACTTCTAATCAGCAGCTCTTGATAAGTTCTAACAAATAGATCTCAAAAAAATATCTGAGTAGCCTTTTGGACTTTAAATACTGATTTTCAGTAAGGCCTGATATACTTGGAATATCAAAGAAGATTAAAAAAGACTATTTATATGCTTTTGTTTAAAAAAATCGAAGCAGGAGATATTAGAATATTCTATATGTGACAACAAAAGGCACTTTGGTGTAGAACACGTATGTAAGAAAATAGAAAAACAAAACAAGATTAGCTATTTGTGCTTTTGACAGAGCACATGACTGGCTATTTTAACAGTTTAGCTGCAGTGGTAATGGGGAAAGATCATGAGAAATCCGTAAATCAAAATTAAATGGGTTCTAAAAGTTATGCCTTGATTCAAACAAGAATTCACACAGAAAAAAATCTGAGGGCATAAGTGTCAGACATTAGGCTACATTAAAATCTCTTGTACTTTATTAACTTTTATTCTATGAGCTCAGTATTTTTATGTGTTTGTTTACATCAGGACAGCTATGCTTCTGCAGCTCCTCTTTGGAGATGCTCGGAATGGTACTGCTCTAAGACTTTAATCCAGCAGACCTTCCTCCTGTGTGCATTGCAATACAACGTAGCTCGGTTATTTTGCTCATTAAATTAAATTACGTTTTTGAGCATAGGTGCGCATGCTTTTCCGCTGGTGCTTACAAATTTCACACTGAGATGTGGATTGGTCCAGATTTTTCTGGTGTTATAACCTTGAGTGGTAGCTCTCGGGTCCTGTCCCAGCAGGCATCCCAGAACATCTGGTGAGCGAAGTGGATACTGGGGTACCATGTCTGAGAAGAACTGAAGTGGCTTCTTGTGAGGGTGTATCTGCTGTGGTGAATCTCACAAGCTCTATGCCTTTACAGAAAGCTGGGAAGGCTGTGCAAATTAAATGGACTTCTATAGCTAATCACTGGGGAAGCCTGAGATGAAGACGATTAATAAACATGGCTTAAAGCCAGCACTAAAATCTATTCGGTACATAGGCTGTCAAGGTCAGAAATAAAAGACTAAATTTAAAGATGCAACGTTGCTATCATTAGTTAATCATAGGCTGGAAAGCTGGGCAGAGAGGAACCTGATGAGGTTCAACAAGGGCAAGTGCAGGGTCCTGCACCTGGGGAGGAACAACCTCATGCACCAGTACAGGCTTGGGGTGGACCTGCTGGAGAGC
>Ga0065711_1000464_pt1 | contig 65879 bp, 36 predicted proteins | sample Hoacrofraction12_FD_59098 | JGI IMG/M metagenome (GOLD analysis project Ga0065711, IMG submission 59098) | Hoatzin crop microbial communities from Cojedes, Venezuela - Epithelial fraction 12 v2 (version 2) | ecosystem: Host-associated > Birds > Digestive system > Esophagus > Crop | place... | reverse complement strand
ATGGAATACCAGGCTCTGTTTGGCCAGGTGGGGTCAGCCCCCACCCCCCGGCTGTGCCCCTTCCTGGATTCCGGTGAAAATTAACCCTGTTCTGGCCAAACCCAGGACAACTTCTCAGAGACAAAAGACAGTGAACAGCTTAATGCACTTGTGTATTTCCCATATCTTACTCTTCCTGAGGCAGGTTTGCTACCATATACAGCCAAGGAATGCCATCAGCACCTGGTCATTGTTGACAGACAAATTTCAGAGCTAGTGAAGGAACCATAGCACAATATCAATAAAACAGCTACTTGGGAAGCCAGAATTTCTTGTATACCAGGGCAGCCTTGATCCAGGACCATAAGAATGGGGATAGACAGTAATGCAATGCTGCTACTGGATGGTTAATAAAATGTTTTTTTAGTTTCATTTTGGAGTTTTTTTTGCAGGCCCAGGCAATCCTTCTTTTTTTTTCTCCCAGATTCAAAACAATAATTCTGTGAATGGTAGATGAGGTGAGAAATTTCCATTTCAGGTATAAATTTATTTTTCAAATTTCATATGTATTTTCAAGGCATCGAAATCATTACAATATCAAGAAGGGTTATCATCCACCATATTGAGGTAATAAAATATAAGAATTTTTTATAAAAAAATTATCATACTCTAGAAATTCAGAACTAGCATAATCAGAAAAGTGCTGAAAATAATACCTGTTAAAAAAAACCCCAACATTTTAAATGCGCTCACAATCATGTGCTCTTGATAAATCAGCATAAGTGATTTTAAGAATATGATTTCTAACACTGCAAGTGGGAATGTTTCTTTACATTTTCCTCCAAGCCTAATTCCCAAATATTACACTAAGTAATTTTCTTTATATATGTGGGAAAAGATACAGGAAAAGTCTTCAGTTATTTGTTTTCTTTGATGTCTCTTACTTTTCCTCGTTCTGAAAAGAGATTTCTAATCATCATGGAAATGCCCCTTTATGTCACTAAAATCATATTAAGCTGATAAAAAAAACTTTGTTTGACACTTACTACTTTTTCAAGCAATAAATCTTTAGGCCCCTATTGTATCTGTCTAACTCCATAACAGTGAATGACTTAACAGCACTCGAACTAGGGACTCTCCATATGTAGCTTCCTTCTCTTGGCTTTTGTCACACTGCAGAGTAAGATCAGCTGTAATTACTAAATAAATGACCCAGCCTTGCTGTACCTATCCAGCCACTGGATGTTGCTTCTTGCTCCTTTCTGAGAGCTGTGTGGATGTGCAGTGGGTTTTTAACAACATTCAAATACTTACCCTCATCCCAAGAGCTGCAGAGTCATTCTGAGTAAAAGGGATCTGAGGCTTGCTGTGCAAGTTTAATGTTGTTGTTCTCTTTCTCTTTACCCTGTAATTAGGTTAGCCTTGAGAAATTTGTTTAAAAGACTGACCTACTTCTGGAAAAGAAAAAAAACTAAAATTGTGCAAGACGCTTTATTTTCCGCTACTGGAAGTCTTTAGACTCCAGAAGAGTACGGCTGGGGAAAACAGTGGCTTGAAGAGAAAGAAGAAAGTCAGACAGCAAAACTAACAGTTTTTAGAATATAGTGCTCCTGTGGAAAACTTGTTAGATATTGAAAAACATTCAGGAGGATGATTGCCAAGTTTCCCCACTAATGTACTTTATATTTGATGAACAGGCTAGTGTCCTCTGTATATTTAAACTGTGTCTAAATCTGCGTGCTTTTTTTTTTAATTAAAAGAAAATAAATTTCCATGATTATCACATCTGGACTATTATTTAAACAGGACCAGTAGGCTACTGTCCTTCACTTTGGGCCCTTTTATTGTTGATATTGAAAACACATCAGCTGCCTGTTTATAACCTTGAAAGTTTGTTGTTAGCAGTTAAATTCCCCATTCACATCCTCCCATGGGAAAACCTTTCTGTCTTTTTCTTAAATACTATGCAGAACACAACATAAATAAAAAATAGCTTGAAAATAACTGAAAAGTTTAGTCAAAAACCAAGAGCACAAAGTGGGAGAAAGCCTGTAGAGGTCACTGAACAACTTTGGTATTTCATCACAGGATCACCTCACAAAAAAGATGAACCAGTACAAACAGATTTTGAGAGTCAAAAGTAAGATAGCTAAAGTTGGAGTGCACAAGGATAGGAACGCATCCAGCTAACTTTGGCTGATTCTGAAAATTGTATTTGCTCATCTGGAAGATTGCCATCTGGATTCAGGCATGTCACTCTTGCATATAAACAATCACTTATTTCTAATACGTAATTTAATAGTCTAGTTGTCAAGTGAGTACAAACAATTAAAAACCCCTGCACCCACTTAACAAAAATGAAAAATAATGGCCTTAGAATACAGTAGATACATAAACTCGTTACAAAGTGGGCATAAGTAATTTCCTGAATTATGTACAAAGTAATTTATGAATGATTCATAAAACCATTCTAACTTCACTTCTTTGTAGCCTTCTGTTTGCACATTTTTATTTTTTCCAGGGCCATAGGAATGTGGCAGGTGCACCTGCCCCGATAAGAACCACGGAGTTTCAACATGGCTGCCATTGTCTCTTTCACGCCCTTACTTTCACACCTCTGGTGTTTCTGCCACGGTGGTGATCGTGTTCACACTCCTGGTCCGGTGCCAACCACTGTGCCCCCGCTGAGACATTGTCACTCCGGTCATGGTACTCCTGCCTCGTGACAGGAAGGAGAAAGGTGGGACCTCTTGGTTGTCAGGCAGAGTCCCAGCCAATTAGGGGTTTCAGCTCAGAAAAACTTGTAGATCACTGGCCATACATGACCACAGGTCAGGTCTGACCTGGCTATAAAAGGGACTCCCTCCAGAGACCTCGAGAGAGAAGGAGCTGATTCTCTGTGAAGAAATAGGGTTGTGATTTGGGACTTTTCCCATGGGCTGAGGCATGGAAAATTCCAGGGATGGAGTGCCCTCATCCTTTGGGGGAGTGATTATTTCTTCTGGATATCTTTGAGTGAGCCCTCGCACCCTTTAAGCGAGCAATCCCAGCTTCTGGGTACTCGAGTGAGAGTTTCCCCGTTGTGAGTGAATGTATGGACACCCTGGACCACCATTCTCGAGTGTTGTTGTGTAGTGATAGCATCCCTGGCTGGTATAGCAGACCTGTCATGTGTTAAATGTTATCAGAGTATCATCTTGATTACCCCCGTTGTTTCATTAGTTTTGGTTGTTTAATTTTGGTCACGCATTAAAGTTTCTTTGAGTAGATCTAGCTACACACCTTGCAGTATTATCTCCCAGTTGACATCCTGAGCCTGCAAATAAGTTGTGTCTGCCAAAGAATTTGTAATGTAAGATGACCATTCAATTCAACATTTCTATATTTGACACCATTAAAACTGATCATTGGAACATATTCTTGTCAATCTCACACTTTCGTGACAAGGAATTAATCTTTTTCAAAAATCTCCAATAAAGTCTATATGACTAATAACTAATAACTAAATACTAATATAATAACTAATTAATGAATAATTGATTAGTGATGACTAATTAGTATTAACTAATAACTGAAGAAACAATAAATGTTACTGGAATAAGTGCAGTTAGTGTTTATTCTCTTCACCGCCTTTTAAAATATTGGTGTTATTTATTATTGCAGGTGAGAAGTATTTTCTGTTAATGAGCCATCAGTGAAAGACAATGAAATTGACAAGATCTGCAGCAAATTTCCATAAAGATTAAGTGCTTGAATTCAAATTATTGTTCTCCAAATACACAAAACACACACAACAGCTGTGTATATTGTTCTGTCTTCCACAGTACAGAATAAAGGTACTTACCTTACTGGCTCCGCACTACAAGTAAACACATGTATCCAAAAATCTGCATGTAGATTTCTGAAACATTTTCAAGGATTTTTCACTTTGACAGTGCACCGTGTTTTGCACTGAACAAAACTGGCTTTTCAAGCATCTTCAAGTAGAATACTTATAATATATAAATAAAAAACAGGGCACTGTAAATGATAAAGTGTTATCAAGGCTACAGTGACAATGCAAAGAGCGAGAAAGCAGGTAGCTTTCTGTCTAGGAAAGAATCTCACAAAATGCAGTACATGATTTTTTAAGAATTGTACTCTGGAATGGGTGTTTTTAAGATGACTAATATCTGAAATAACTTGGTTCACTTTTGGTACTCTTGGACCAGCTGTCACACTTAGCGGTGTATGTCTTTTCCCTCCAGGAGATAAGAAGACTGAAGATTTGATTTATAGTTCTTGTTTCTGGGTTAATCAGTCAAAGTGAATGTATTGAATTCCTGACAAAATTTGCAATTGAACAGAAAATATTCTTACTGGACTGTATTTATTCATTACAACTGTATGTATTCATTGAGTCTGAGTTCTGTAAGACTACAAAAGGGTCATCATTTTTTTAACATCTGAAGTCTTTTTTCATTTATGTTGAATGTGCTGTCATGCAAAAAATCAGTTCCATCCATACTTTTGTATATTCCTTCTGCTTGCCTATATTCACTCAGGTTGATATTTGTGAGAAGATGATCTAACCAGCAAAACCTAATACTATAAACTGTCCATTGAAAGAGATTTAATCCGGATTTTATTATTTGCACAAAATATTTTCCAGTGTGGAATCTGATTCTGTATGTAGCCTTCATAAGATATAAAAGGAAAGTAAAACCGGCTAACAAATCACCATAATAGATTTACTTTATAATTCATGACAACACACTCTGTTACTGAAGAAGAGTAACAGCAGTGGAGAGTTAAGGCAAAAAATACATCCCACTGCAAATCAAGCCTTTTTTAAGAACTTACAAGAACTAAAGGAAAGGGGGAAAAACAGAAAAGAGAAAAGCAGGAAAGACTAGCAACAAATCTGGCATAGGTTTTATAGTACATATTTTTCCTTCTGTTAAGGACAACAATCAGATCCATGCATACCTTCATATATGAGTTGCTAATGTTTAATTTCTGTTTAAACTCTTGAGGTTCTAAGGTTCTAACTCTGCAATTTCAATGCTGAATTTATCACTTTTGGCACTGATGTCAACCATACGTCAATGCCTGCTCATGCGATGGGGACTATGTGAATCTAGCCTACTAATTCAAGTCCATAAAGAAAGTATATTTAACTCTAATACCAAGTTGTTTAAGGTTATAGGCAGTCTAGTAGATGGATAACCAGGTTGTTTATCTGGAGATGTATTATCTGTTTACAAGGGTTGCTGATGACTTTGTAACCCACAAGAAGTAAAGACACTTTTTTTTACATAGAAAATGTACAGTGGGCAAAACCCGGTCAGTCACAAAATAAAAATGGTCACCTGTACAAGAATCTACCACAGTCCCACCTTTCCTAAATGAAACAAAGACTATCCAACAGCCTTTAACAGTTCTCTACATAATACATTTTTCTATCACATCTCTCTCTTCTTATGAGCAAGGAAACTTTCACAAAGGGCACACAAACCTCACAAGATACTGTCACAGTATTTACATTTTGTGTGGAAGAATCTTCATTGCTATAGAACCACAGAACAGAATTAGGGAATTACAGAATTCACACTGGAAGGGACCTCAGGACATCTCCTGTTTAACCTCCTCCTCAATGCAGGACCAGCTTGGAGAGAAGATGGAGATACTCCCAAGTTTTTCCAGTCCCACCTTGGAAAGCTCCAAGGCTGAAGACTGCACAGTTTTGGTGGGCTACTTATCCCATGGCCTGGCATCCTCATGGGAAGAAAACGTCTCCTTATATCCACTTCAAACCATTCATTATCTATTGTTACACTACCATGCAGTGCTGTGACTCCATCTCCTTAACCCCCTCTCCCTGAAGACATTGGGGGCTGTTGCTGTGTCCCTGAAGGACATCATCCCTTTGAGGAATGAGTTCTGTTCCCGCAGTCTCTCCTTGTAGGGCAGGGGCTCCAGACCTGACCAGCATGATAGTCTCCCCTGACATCATCGCTGTTTATTCAGGTCTTTCCTGAACTTGAGATCCTAAAACTGAACAACTGTTCCCTAACAGGGGGTCTCCCTGCCCAGGGTAGTACTTCCAGGCAGTCAAAAAATATGTAGATATGGCACTTCAGGACATGGTTTAGTAGGCATGGTGGTGTTGGGTTGACGGTTGGACTTGATGATCTTAGAGGTCTTTTCCAACCTTAATGATTCTATAATTCTATGATTCCATGATTCTGTGATTCATGTGTTCCTGTTGACTTTGGTAAGGCTCCTGCTGGTTCTCTCCAGCTTGTCTCTGGGTGGCAGTCCTGCTCTCCAGGGCATCCGCTGACAGCAAGGTTTGATATCACCTGTAGATGGAATATACACCATAATGGAAATGATGATTCCATCGCCTCCTTCAGGTCATTGATGAAGATGTCCCTCAGGTATTCCACTTCTTACCAGTTTCCAGGCAGAGTGAGACAGCTTAACCACTACCTTTGGAGCCTGATCATTCAAGCAGACTTTTGCCCATGTTAACATCCTTCATCCTATAAGACATATAAAAATACAACATGTTTCTGGAACATGAATTCAGTTATTGGAAGCAGCAGCAGGTATTTTATCATTGCCATTAGCAGTCAAAGGATTAATTGCTGTCACTGTTCATACTCTGGTACCTTGTGGGGTACCAATTACATTTCTCTAACCTCAGCACCTTAATCAAAACCAACATGATCAGAGCTCATATTAATCTGCTGCAGCTATCACCAGTCTTTCTATTCCAAATGAATGCAAGGTCAGCAGTATGGTTTTCTGAATGGAGGGAGCAAGCTTATCAGGAAAATACACATGGTGAGGTCCAGAAGCAATGACAATGTGAAAAATCAAGTTAACATCCATAAAAAGACATGCACGTTGCAGTGCTATTGCCTTTCTGTCAATTTGTTCCATGCTGAATGAAAACAGGGATTTGTATGTGTCTCAAGTGCCCACAAGCTCCTGGTAATTTGTCTGCTAGATATCTGAACTTCTGTTAAATGGCAGATATAACACAAAAAAGGTAGTGTGAGTGGTGTATATACAAAAGAGTCTTTCCCTTAAGAAATTAAGCTGAACTGTAAAAGCACTGTATTTGATAAATAGCTTTATGTACACTTTAGGCTTGCCTTCTTTTTTGTGTGTCTGTTCACACTCCAACTGGGGAGTCACACTTTCAACTACATATGAGGAAAGTAAGGTGAGTTCACTTGGCATGAGCCATATGGCTGAACTTTAGGTAATATCTCTAGTCCAACCAACGTGTTCATTTATGAAGATTTATCTACCAGGTTGCTAAAGGAATGATCTTGCAACACTCAGCTCATATGCCTTCTGAACACAAAACTACTGGAACCTTTCTTTAAGAAGTGCCCTTAGGTCCTGAAGAGAAGAGCACTGTCCTTCCAACCACATTACCTTTAAGACCATTTGAAAATACTTGGAACAATATTGAGCTGACTTACAATCACACTAACAATACACAGCAGAATAGTTTAACAGTTTGATTGGTCAATTAATCATAAACTGTGGAAATGTGATGTAGGACACAAGCTAAAGCTTGTGCAACGTGAAACCACTTATTGCAAGAGTTCAATTAGGTACTTCCTAAGAAAATCTTTGGCCAAATTTTTAAGCCTACCTACGAGGAGTTAAGCATCTAGATTTACATTTTTGTGGTTAAATATCTTTTGTAGAGTTCTATGTGATATCTATGAGATGTCATGTAATACAGATATATGTTATGCACATGTCATTCTGCCATATAAAAACAAGTCATATTTGAGACACTTAAGCTTAGTGTCTTACACTGAAAACTTCTGCAGTGAAGTTTCAATTTATAGTAAAATATTTGCGTCATGATAATTCAGTTGTAAAAAACAGTTTCCTAATGCAAGTTAGTGGCTGACTGAGGCATGTCTTCCTTTCAGGAGCAGGTAGTTGCAGTTGTCAGTCACTCATGGCATGGACTGCATGTCTTTGGGTAGCTGAGGTACCCATGACTTCATAGGAAAATTGAGAAGTATTTTAGTTTCAATCTGCTGTACACAGTCCTGCAGAATTGTTAATAAAAGCTTTAAATGTATTGCCCTTAGTCAGAATACTATTAGTATGTCAAAAAAGGCCAGTGTCGTGTAGTGTCTGCAGTAGTTCAGGCAAATGTCTGTTTCACAGTTCCCTTCACTGGGAAAAAAAGTCTTTTAGATAGTCTGATGACAGTGTATTAAAATGATTACTGAACAAGAAAACAAGTTAATTATGAAACTGAAGATAATATTTTGTTTGTTTGTAAATTAGTCTGCATAGCAGACCACCAGTTTTGACAGAGCATTTAGGCTCCACAGACATAAATATTAATAAACTATTGAATCCTAACTAAACAACATCATTAAGATCACTACATAGACTAAAAAATTTCAGCCTAGATGAAATTTAATATAACTGTGCAAGAACCAACAGATGTACTTACATTTTCCTTGCTTGGTTAGGTGATATTTGCATCAAGCTATAGAAAAAGGCTTTGAAAGGCAAAAGCCCAGCTAGAACTCACTGTTGTAAGGGATAACAAAAAATTTTTTTGCAATTACAGTAACAAAAAAGGGACCCAAGGACAATCTCCATCCTTTATTGGATGCAGGGGCGAACATTGCCAACAAGGATGAGGCTGAGGCACTTATTGCCTTTGCCTCAGTCTTTAATAGTCAGACCAGCTATTCCCAGGGTAGTCAGCCACCAGTGCTGGAAGATAGGGAAGGAGTGAGGAACAAACCTCCCATAATCCAGGAGGAATCAGGTAAAGACCTGCTATGCCACCTGGACACTTACAAGTCTATGGGGTTGGATGGCATCCATCCAAGAGTACTGAGGAAGTGGGCAGACGAGCTGGCCAAGCCACTCTCCATCATCTATCAGCAGTCCTGGCTAACACGGGAGATCCCAGATGACTGGAGGATCGCCAGAGTAACACCCATCTACAAGAAGGGCTGGAAGGAGGATCCCGGGAACTGTGGGCCTGTCAGTCTGACCTTGCAGCAGGTCAAGATTTTGGAGTGATTCATCCTGAGTGTGTTTATTGGGCATGTGAAGGACAACGAAGGGTTCTGACCCAGCCAGCATGGGTTCATGAAAGGCAGGTCCTGCTTGACCAACCTGATCTCCTTCTACGACCAGGTGACCCACCTAGTGGATGAGGGAAAGGCTGTGGATGTCATCTACCTGGACTTAGTAAGGCCTATGACACTGTTCCCCACAGTGTCTTCCTGGAGAAACTGGCTGCCCATGGTTTGGATGGGTCTACTCTTCGCTGGATAAAGAACTGGCAAAAAGTGGCCGAGCGCAGAGAGTGGTGGTGAATGGAATTAAATCCAGCTGGCGACCAATCACAAGTGGTGTTTCCTAGGGCTCAGTGTTGGGTCTGGTCTTGTTTAAGCTCTTTATCAGTGATGTGGATGAGGGGATTGAGTGCTCCCTCAGTAAATCTGTAGATGACACCAAGATGGGCGGGACTGTCGATCTGCTCGAGGGTAGGAAGGCCCTGCAGAGGGATCTGGACAGGCTGAATAGATGGGTCAAGGCCAGCTATATGAGGTTCAACAAGGCCAAATGCTGGGTCCTGCATTTGGGTCACAGCAACCCCATGCAACACTACAGCCTTGGGGAAGAGTGGCTGGAAAGCCACCCTTGGGGTGTTGAACGACAGCTGGTTGAACATGAACCAGCAGTGTAGCCAGGTGGCCAAGAAGGCCAACAGCATCCTGGCTTGTATCAGGAATAGTGTGACCAGCAGGGGTAGGGAGGTGATCATGCCCCTGTACTGGGCACTGATGAGGCTGCACCTCGAATAATGTGTTCAGTTTTGGGTCCCTCACTACTGCTGGAGCGTGTCCAGAGAAGGGCAACAAAGCTGGTGAAGAGTCTAGAGAAAGTCTTCTGAGGAGTGGCTGAGGTAACTGGAATTATTTAGTCTGGAGAAGAGGAGGCTGATGGGAGACCTTATTGCTTTCTACAGCTACCTGAAATGTGGTTGTAGTGAGGCAGGTGTTGGTCTCTTCTCCCAAGTAACTAGCTATAGGATGAGAGTCAATGGCCTCAAGTTGTGTTGGGGGAGATTTAGTTTAGATTTTAGGAAAAATTTATTTACTGAAAATGTTGGGAAGCATTGGAACAGTGTCTGAGACCATGTCTTAAGACAGTTGCCTCAAAGCCTGTTTGCAAAGCTTGCTGCAGGACCTCCTGGCAGGCCAGAAAATCTTGTTTAGAGCCCAGCTTGATGTGCTGGCTGGCCAGACAAAGACAAGGAATAAACAGCCACCCAAAACCAGCTTTGAAGTCAGTTGGAGGACAAGCACCTCATTGTAGAAAATGTTTCCAGACACCAACCCCTCTCTGACTTGCTGGAGTCAGGACTGAGAAAAAAATCACATGCATGGGACTGGGGGAATGTGGGGTACCTACCATTGCCACAGGAACAATGTCCCTGAACACATTATAAAAGGTCCCCAACTGACGGGGAGACCCCCACCACTGATGCACACAGGAACTACGGATCAGTGGGACACTGCTGGATCCATGGTGGTGACTATATCTTGCAAGTCTATTCCAACTGCTTGCTCGGTTTCTTTCTTTCCTGTCTTTTCCTCTCTTTCCTGTTGCTGTTTCCTCATGCCTTTGTTTGTATAGGTGATCAATAAACCTGCTTGATTGGAGCTTTTGACCTCGTTTGTGTCTTAATCTTACTCTGGGAATAACAACGAATCTCTATGGCTTGGGTCTTCCTGGACCATAACAAACAGTCTGCTCAAGGAAGTGGTGGAGTCACCACCCCTGGAGGTGTTCAAAAAACGTGTAGATAGGGCACTTCGGGGCGTGGCTTAGAAGGCATGGTGCTGGTGGGTTGACGGTTGGACTTGATGAACTTAGAGGTCTTTTCCAACCTTCTTGTTTCTGTGATTCTGTGATTCTATAAATTAGTTGCAGGAGCTCTTGTTCCTGTAGAAAAATAACATCAGATGTGGGTTCGGAATTCAGCATTCAGACCTCGAGCTGCGGTTAAATAGACTTAGAAACCCGTGCATAGCTCAACACAGATAATACTCCTGGAACTGCAGTTAAAAGATGAGATTGTTAACAAGGACTGAAAGTTTTCAGGGCAAGTTTGGCAAGATGAAATTCCCAATAAGTACATTCCAGGAAACCGAGCACCCCACAAGATAATGACTTATCCCCACCGCTTTCAAATACACAGGGAAATAAGAAATACTATTAATTCTCAATGACATATTTCCGCTTACTAAGGTTGCTGCAACAACAAGATAGCAACTTTGTTCTGCGGCACTGATAAACTTCTGGTTATTTATTTGCTTCACCTGAGTTCAATCAAGCTGCATGGTCTAATGCCTACGTCAAAATAAGAAGCTTCAGGGAAAGACACTCATTTACAGAATGCTGAGGAGGCAAATTTTATTTCAGCGTGAGCTGGACAAAAAGTCCCTGAATTCTTTTTCTTTCTCCCCAGTGTTCAACAAAGCCTTGTGACATATGCATGCCAGGCTATACAAGCTTCAGAAAAGCCAAGGCCACTCCATTTAATCAGTGCTGACTATGCAAGTATTGGCTCTATAACCTTTCTGATCTACTTTTATGAAGCAACTGATGTTAAAACATGAATTTGAAGGAATACATGCTGCTACTTGTGCTGTTTCCCTGTTTAAAAATTAACGGGAGCTCATAAATTTATAACCATTAAAAGTCAGGCTGCTACTGAAATGCAATCGAAGTTTTAAATTTGCAATGAAAGGCTTCTGTCTAGCAGGTAGAGAACAGAAGGAGATTTTGCTCCAAGAAGTGACCCCTGTGCTGTGTTGGAGGGTTGAGCAGCAACCACAGAAGAGTCAGTTCAGGGATGTTGTTATGTGAAAATACACTGCAGATTTTCCACAGGAAGAATATATAACAGGTTTTAACTTATCTAGCAGAAATATTTGAAAAAAGGTTTCCTTGTATGTATAAAACCCTCTTGTCTTAGACCAATATATATCTCAAAATTTTGCTAGACCATGTTCTTCTGTATGCTCTATTTTATATTGTTGTACTCCACTTATGAAATAAGGAGATGATGAGCTTAGCTAATGGGAGGGGTAGTTTTAACCTTGAACCGTAAATCTCATAATGTAGTAAAGAATGGCTTTAAAATTGTTATTAAAATCTGGCAATTCTATTCAAATTTTCTTCTCTGAGTAACAAACACACTTTGTTCATGCTCACAAATCTCCTTGAAAAAAAAAGGCAGCCATATTAGAACATGCACAATATTCCAGTGGCTGCTTAAACTCTTCTTGATTCATTTTTGCAAGGTAATCAAAAACAATCCTGAATAAAAAATTAATTATATGCCACCATGTAATCCCTGCATCATATGGTTTTGTGTATATGTGAAAAGGAATGTGTTCTAAGAAATATTCTACTGTGACTTCAGATATTACCTGTAATATAATATTAATGCATGTGAGGTATTAAGCTTTAATTTCCATGTTTATGTTAATATCAGTTCCGTTTTTATGATGTCTCAGAAACCAAAATTTCACTCGTTAGGAGGAATTTGATAATAATTATGCTAACTACTAAATATGCATTCTGCTGCAAGGTGTACTCCCTACTCAGTAGATGTACCTGCCCAACTGTAAGATACCAGTCTTTGCTGTGGAAGATTAAGTTCCCCTTAGTAAACACTTCAGCTAATGTATCAAAATAACATAAATGTTACCTATCTTATTAACAGTCATTCTTCAGAAATTATTTTTTTCAGGCTTTCAGATGCTGACCAACTTCTTGTATATGAAGCAGCTACATGGTGTTTTAAGATACACCTAGTTAAGACAAGTTAGGTTAAAAAAAAATACTAAAAAGTTCTGAATATACCAAAATGGGAAGGGTTATCCTATTTCCTGTGTAAAGCATGAAAAATAAACTGTCTTTGAAATGTGCTGAGCATTTTTTTTTCTTTTATTTCTCTTGTTTTTTTTAAGATTGGAGATTGAAACAAGGAAAACAACCATTTAATGTCATTGATTAAATCATGCTTTGGAAGCAGACCATGGATTAATGGGTTTAGGAACGTTCTTCTAAATTACAAACATCTGTAATGATTCTCCAAGGACAAACAGGGCACTCTGGTTCAATGAGCAGGTAATGAAATCACTATATAGCCCTTCTTATCAGCATGCCGAAGTTTACAGGTGCTGCAGGACAGACTGGCCCAATGTCCTGGCAAACCACTGTTGGCTTATCACTGTAATTTCCCCTATGTTTTCGTAAAAACTCTCCATGTAGTATTTATATTAACTTTTCAAACGCAGAATAATTATAGTCTGTCACTTTGCCTTTAGGTAATGTATTCTCATACACAGGTTGACATTACTGTGAATTTAAAAGGTTTTAACAAACATGTTTTGCAAATCATAGCTCTAATAGATATCCTTGTGGAATATCTTTTCCTTCAAGGTTTGTTTGATAAAATTACGTCTGGGTTCAGGATGAATGTGATTTATCTGTTACAGTTCACTTACTGTCTCTCTAGATCAATACAATAATTTTTATGCTTTCATGTACGAACATATGAACTATTTCATATCAAATCAAGATATTACTTTCTTCCAAAATTTTTTGTGAATTGAAGCCAAACATTGTAAAAGCTAGGTGATCTCTCTTTTAAAAACAAAATACAATAAACACCATTTCACTGTTTAATCTGATGAAAACTGGAAACTGAGCTACAGTTATGGAAGCCAAATTTTGCGTCTTCATAAACTGTTTAATTCAAAGGAGACTGGGTCTTCGGTATGAGAACCTTTTCTTCCATTATTCTAAAAGACTAATCTGGAAAAAACAGATATTTTGGAAGAGCCTTATCGGATCTGATTTTCTTAACATTGAGAGCCCTCTATTTCTGTCCCTTAAGAAGAAAAACACGTAGATATCAGAAATCATCCTATGAAGAGATGAAACGGCTGTTACATGACAGACTTCTAAACTGGGACTAGAACTGGAAAATCAGGGGTGGTTTTATTGCAGACCATATTAACTCTAATCTCCGCAGATTACTGACCTGCTGTGTTTGTTTTGGAGGACTACAGAAGCAGATCTTTTCTGTCCTGGACCACCTGCACAAAGTAGTGTTTTGGTCTGTCCTCAGAGCTGAGTCACAGTGCTATTAAATGGCCCTGTGGACATCAGAAGAGATTTGTAAGTGTGAGGGTAGTAGCACAGACAATAAGAAAATGCGAGACACATGAACAGAAGAAATACTTCAGCTCCCAGTATATGGTTTTAGAGTGACAGACAACTGTAGAGAAATGTTTATGACTGTTATTGCATTTTTTCTCTAACTGATGCAGGTCTGAAACGTGACACTATTTTTTCAGAATACTAAAAAATGATGACAAGCTTCTGAGATTCCAGTCTCATTCTTAATGCCAGCTTTTAGGTTGGGTAAGAGTCACCTGCACTTACTGTGTTTTCCAGAATGTGAGCAAATCATAGTTTATCCTACTAGATTATAGAAAAGTTGAGCCCTCCTCTGTCATCTATCAAATTGGTCACAACACAGGTAAGCTATAGAATGATCATTTAATAGCCAAAAGAAACACAATATTTCAACAATAATAAACAGTCAGGATGATTAAAGCCTCCTTTTCCTGAGAGCTGTTAGAGAGGTTTCTTTCCAATGTCATCATTTGAGATGTCCTGCCCCATGTTGAATCCTCCCTGCTGTGTCCACAATGGACCTGTAATATGTCTGGAAAGTGAATCTGTATTTCAGCCATTGATATATACTGTAATGAAACAAATCTCTCCTTATCTGTGTCATAAAGACTGCTTTCCAAAGATTTTGAAGATTAGTGCATGAGAGGTTGATCCATGAGATGAAGAGGCTATCATCTTCTTAGGCAAATTACACTTAATTATTAATTTCCACAATCACTCGCTTTACCCACTTAACTTACACTCACTTTGTGAGTCTGATAGCCACACATCTTTAGCAGATTTTTGACAGTATATCTTCATTAACTTATGATACCATTTTGTGAAAATGGGCTCATTTCCTACCCATTTAAGGGCTCTAGATCAGAAGTATATTCGTCCCCAAGTACTTTCATTCCAGAATCAAACTGAAACTCTGTTTTCATTACAATCTCTGCACAGTAGTTTCTAAATATAAAAGGTGATCCTCCTTCTTTGACTATCAAACTATTTGGACTAGACAGCTACAGATTTTTGAAGTTAGATGAGATGTATCTTACTCTTTGTACTCAAGATTATGGAGAACATAATTCATCATAAAAATAAACTAAAATAGAAACTGTATAGGCATTTCACAGGAAGATCTGACACTTGGTAAAATTGCATTATTGTAATTGTGAAAAAATTGTTATGGAAAGAATGGTAATTCCAAGATGAAGCTATGATCACTTTTACGTACAGGTCCCCCAGTTTTGCATCAAAAATGCCTGCAAAGAGAAAATGTTATAGAATCATAGAATCATGGAATGGTAAGGGTTGGAAGGGATCATCTGGTTCCAACCCCCCTGCCATGAGCAGGGACATCTTCCACTAGACCAGGTTGCTCAGAGTTCCATCCAACCTGGCCTTGAACCCTGCCAGCGAGGGTGCAGCCACAGCTTCTTTGGGCAACCTGTGCCAGTGTTTCACCACCCTCATGGTGAAGAATTTCTTCCTAGTATCTAATCTAAATCTGCCCTCTTTTAGTTTAGAGTAGTTCTCCCTTGTCCTATCACTACACACCCTTGTGAAAAGTCCCTCTCCATCCTTCCTGTAGGCCCCCTTCAGGTACTGGAAGGCTGCTAGAAGGTCTCCCCGGAGCCTTCTCTTCTCCAGGCTGAACAAGCCCAACTCCCTCAGCCTGTACTCGTAGGAGAGGTACTTCGGCCCTCTGATCAGCTTTGTGGCCCTCCTCTGGACCCACTCCAACACATCCATGTTGTTCTTATGTTGCGGACTCCAGAGCTGGACACAGTACTCCAGGTGGGGTCTCACGAGAGCGGAGTAAAGGGGCAGAATCACCTCCCTCGACCTGCTGGCCACATTTCTCTTGATGCAGCCCAGGATATGGTTTGCTTTCTGAGCTGCAAGCACACATTGCCGGCTCATGTTGAGCTTCTCATCCAAGGACCCTCAAGTCCTTCTCCTCAGAGCTGCATCTACAGAAGACAGCTACAGAAGGTCAGCTGTAATTCCACTGGCATGCACAATCGTCACTGGTTGTTCAGAGGCAGAGCTGCCTTTTGAAAAGTGAAATGTTACAAAACTTGAATTTGCGTTTCGACTGCCCAAAACCACTGAACCAAAATCATGGAATCACAGAGTCATGGAATAGCTTGGATCAGAAGGGAGCTTTAAAGACCATCTAGTCCAATCCTCCTGCTATGGGAGGGGACATCTTCTACTGTAAGAGGTTTCTGAAAGCCCCATCCCACATAACCTTGAAGACTTCAAATAATGGGACATGCACATCTTCTCTTGGCAACCTGTTCCAGTGTCTCACCAATCTCATTATAAAAAAAAATCTTCCTTATGTCCAATCTAAATCTACCCTCTTTCAGTTTAAAACCATTGTCTCTTGTCCTGTCACTACAGGTCTTGCTAAAACTCTCTCTCCATTTTTCGTATAAATACCTGTTACATACTGAAAAGCTGCAATAAGATTTCCCCAAAGCCTTGCATTCTCGAGGCTGAACGGCTGCAACTCTCTCAGCCTTTCTTCATAGATGAGGTTTTTCATCCCCTTGATCGTTTTAGTGGCCTCCTCTGGACCCACTCCGACAGGTCCATGTCTGTCTTGTATGGGGGATCCCAGAGCTGGATCCTGTACTCCAGGTGGGTTTCTTGAGAGCGGAGTAGAGGGACAGAATTACTTTCCTCAAGATGCTGGCCACATTTGTTTTGATGCAGCCCAGTTACATTTGGCTTCTGGGGCTGCGAGTGCACATTGCCAGCTCATGTCCAATTTTCCACCCACCAGTACGCCTAAGTCCTTCTCTGCAGGGCTGCTCTCAATCCATTTATTCTTCAGTCTGTGCTGATGTTGGGGATCGCCCCAGCCTAGGTGCAGGACATTGCATTTGGTCTTCTCAGTCTTCGTGAGGTTTGCACTGGTCCATTCCTCCAGTCTGTCCAGGTCCCTGTGGGTGACATCCCATCCCTCTTGCACATCAACAGCACCTCTCATGTTGGTGTCGTCTGCAAACTTTCTGCGAGTGCACTCAATCCTGCTACCTATGTTGTTGATGAAGATATTAATTAGTATTGGTCCCAGTATGGACCCTTGAGGGATACCATTCATTGTTGGTTTCCACTTGAACATTCAGTCATTGACAGTAACTCTTCAGGTGTGGCTGTCAAGACAATTCCTTTTCCACCAAACAGTCCATCCTTCAAACCCTCGACTTTCCAATTTCACCGAATCACAGAATCAAAGAATGGTAGGGGTTGGAAGGGACCTCTGTGGGTCATCTAGTCCAACCCCCCTGCCAAAGCAGGGTCACCTACAACAGGCCGCAGAGGACCTTGTCCAGGCGAGTCTTGAAGATCTCCAGAGAAGGAGACTCCACAGCCTCCCTGGGCAGCCTGTTCCAGTGCTCCGTCACCCTCAGAGGGAAGAAGTTCTTTCTCATGTTCAGACAGAAATTCCTATGTTTCAGTTTGTGCCTGTTGCCCCTTGTCCTGTTGCTGGGCACCACTGAAAAGAGTCTGGCCCCATCCTCCTGACACCGACCCTTAAGATATTTATAAGCATTTATAAGGTCCCCTCGCAGCCTTCTCTTCTTCAGGCTAAACAAGCACAGTTCCCTCAGCCTTGCGGAGGACCATATCCAAAGCCTTGCAGAAGTCTAGGTAGATGACATCTGTAGCTCTTCACTTGTCCACTAATGCAGTCACTCCATTGTAGAGGGCCACTAGATCAGTCAAGAACAATTTGCCCTTGGCGATGACATGTTGGCTGTTTTTAAATCAACAAGTCTCTGTTTATTAGAGGCCAAACATGAAATTCTTGAATACTTGTCTATACAGATATTAATTTGTCATTGATATGCTCATCTTGATTTCAGTAAGGACTTGGTCAGTGTATTCTTGCATAATCTATTCACTCCCTAAATCTCATCAGCTGTGATGTTCTGTGCTAAAGTGCTGACATATCTTTTGAAACAGTGGTGACATAAGTGTGCAGAGAGATGCAAAGGACATCACTATACTCTTGACTGATAGGCACTTTTGGAGAGTTCAGAAATGATACAATCCTGTGTTCTTATTTTTTTGTTTATTTGCATTCAAGTTTCTTCTGCCACTGTCAAACAGATTGAAATGATGACATGTTTTCATAACATTCACCATTGCATCCATTTTCCATAAGAGATCAAGTTCTACTTGGGAAAGTAGTATTGCTACTTGCATACAGTAATGAATAGTTACCACTTTTCCTCTGGTCTTTAAGTATCTTTACTCCTGCAGTCTTCAAATTTGATTTATATGTATGTTGAACAATGGATTTTCCTTTCATTTCTTGCTTGTTTTGGCAGCCTGAAGCTCAAATAATTTGCTCATTTTGAAAAATGGACAGCTTGCCTTGTCTAGATCGTCACTTGGAAACCTCTGTTCTGTCAGACTTTCTGGATGCAAAGGTATGATGAATTCACAAAACGCTGTTTTGCAAAACCTGCTTTTTACTCCAGATTGGATGTAGAGACTCTAGAACAACACACTTGGAATTACCGTAAGTATACTGCGGATACAAATTAAAGAAGTTCACCAGGTAAATCACAATATACATTTATGATTATAACACAGGGAAACTGAATATTATTATTGATCAAGACACATTGGTCAGTATAAGCAAAATGTCTAGGAGATGTCAGCTGGCATATCTGCTTTGAAATATTGGTCTTTCATGTCAATGTAATTACTTCAGTTTACATTAGACAGGACTATTCCTCCTATTCCTTCCCTGTATGTATCACCGTGTTCCTAGATGAACGTATTTGGCTTCATGTTAACTTTAATAACCTGAAAAAAAAAAATTCCTCCTATGCTGCAGCCCATCATAAACTGGCAGAAAATATTTTTATAATCATAAGGTGAGGCTGTGGGGAATAAGAAAGTATGCAAATTAGAAAAAGGGGAAAAAAACCCTCTACATAAAATTGGGGTCATATTTTTTGACTACAGAATAAATAATATGTTGTTTAGGCCCTCTGCATATCATTCAAGAAAGTGGCTATCTAACTCTAGTTAACCCCCTACCTGAAAACCCTGTGAAGAAGAATCTTTAAAGAAACAAAGGTGCCATTTTTTTGTTACTTTAGTTCTCTCATCTGCATAGGACACCCCCCACCACTGCATACCCACTTACTGAATTCAAGAGCAAAAAGAATTTGAAGGATCAGACTCCTAAACTGAGAAGAAACAGTTCAACTGATCTAGAAATAAGCTAGTTTAAAAAAAACAACTTAAGAGCACATATAATTTAAAAAGTATGTAACAATATTCGAGTAGCCTGAGGTCAACTGGCTGATGAGATAGTAATGGCATATAACATAACACTTATTTTAGCAGTAAAAGGACAGATTATATTTGTTGGTATAGATGTTTTTAAACATTTCAGTTAATGAATTTTTTGCTGTAGGTTTACATATGTAGTAACTTCACAGAGTATGGGCTGACTTTATGACTTGTTAATCTGCTATTAAATGAAGATTTAGCAGACATATTAAGGGCAAAATCAGAAGATCATCATCACAGACTGAGATCTATCTACAAGAAGACATGAGGAGAAGATACCGCTCTCAGAATACGTGAGTAACATGAGGAAGACTGAGGTGTGACTGTCAACAGACAACAATTGTTCACAGGCATCTCTAAGGCTGAAATTTTGACATCCTTTCACCAATGGTTTTATTGTAACTGTATACATTTGTATGTTTTACTTATATATATAAATACGTACACACACATTTACATTATATATGCAAATGTATAAAATTTGGTACAATGTATAAAGATTTATGTATAAATTAGGAAAATAATCACAGCGACAAACACATTTAGAAGATTGACAAATCAGCTTTGTTCCAACCTTCAGAGCAACACTGCATGGGACTGACACTCTTTAATAACACACTCTGCCACTGGTTACCTCTTAATCATTGTCAGGCATTCTCATTGCTTATGGAAATAAACAGCCCTTAAGAAGCTAATGATAAACTAGTTTTATGTATACAATGACACAGAGCTCATGCATACAGTGAATACTGCCGGTGAAAATCCTTGACGGCCTTAGTGGTCAAGATCCAACTGATGCAGTGTGGACTGGAGTGGACAATCTCCTGCTTTCCTGCTCCTCAGCCCCCTTCCCAAAATAAAAGGGGATAGCCAAATCTGCTCTCAAAACAGGTAATTTTAAATTGAGGATTTTGCTGGTTTCACCAGACTTGCTCTACAAAGATCGTTCTTGCAGAATTTAGCATTTAAGCACCCTTTCCAGCACTACCTTTGAGTCACTATGTTACCTCTCCATTTGCCAATTTACACTTAAATATTAATTATGCATTTATGCTTAGCTGTTTTACAAATTGCTTGCTGATGATAATGCTTTAGAAGTGTTACAGTTTTACAAAATGCTTATACACTGACACAAGTATGCTATTTTACTGAGTTTACATCTCGTTCCAAGTCAAGCAAATATCAATTGTACCTTTTCTAGTCTACTGTTACTTCATAGGTGAAACAAACCTCTGATATGGCTACAATTTTCACTAAGAAGATCAGATAATAATAAGGCTACCACAATTGGAACAAATTACAAGGTAAAGGGTAACCAGTCTGCAGCACAAAGAGCCTGTCAAGAAGTTACTTAGAAGGGAGTGCAGAATAAGATATTTGAAATGCAGTCTCATGTTAAACCATTCAAACTTTATGCAACAGGATGGGAAATGGTAGAGGTATATTTGTAATATAGTAAGGCTTTTGGCTCAGTTTGAAATGTATTTTCATGTTAAAAAATACAGTCTTATAATTATAGAAGTATATCGCTACAGAAATGATGCAAAAGTGATTAGAAAACTATACTTATAATAACCATAGATGCTTTATATATCGATTACGCAAAGGTCATCAATATTATCATTAATTATATGGGTGACAGAAAGAACAAAGTTCACTTTTAAATTAGTAGTTTAATCAATCTGAGACGGCTTAAAAGGACCCTGGAGAATGGATGAGAGATCAAAATGGATTAAAACCAGACAAAAGTCAAGAGATATCTTACTTCATAGGAAAAAAAATCTGAAATCATAGTCAATGGCCAGCTGAGTATGATCTAGCAAAGGAGTACCTTTGCAAGAACAGCAGTTATCATGTGAGGTACAGCGCAGTCTGCAATATTAGTGAAATAATTATTCTGTTCAGCTTTGCCAAAGTCTCTTTTAGTGTTCTATGTCCTTTCAGATGCCAGGCTTCAAGGTTTTAGTTATATAAGCCTGGATATCCTCTCCTTTAAGAATATTTCATTATTCCCCGATCCGTAAAAATTGGAAGGCCTCCTCTAGTCACAGAGGATATTTTTTCTATGTTTTTTAAGTCACTTAACTGCGTGTATTGATTTGTCATGTCTAATCATGTTCACCGACATTTATTAACGGTTATGTTGTGGTAACACCTTCTAGTACAGTTAGGTGATGCTGGACAATTCATTAACAGTGGTAGCTCATGCTAATAATGAGTATATGTAACAGACGACAAGTTTTGCCTGATGAACAACTGATTGTGTATGAATATAAATATGAACTAGCTTCTTTTGAGATTGGCAGCAGTGTGGTTTAGCTCTAAGCTTAAAAAAATTGTTTTTTTCCGTTGTTTTTTTGGTTCTACTTTCTTGCTCCTTTTCAATGTACTAGCATGCATCTACCCAATTTACAAGTTCAGATAAATAATTACATTAATTACAGCGTGGCTGAATATTTACTACAGAGCCTTTAATAGCACTTGCAAAACCTTGCAATGCTTTCCTTCAACCGAGCAGTCACTAATTCATTTAAAATTCATTAAAACTTGTGTGCCTTCACTTGAGATTCATCAAGACAGTGTGATTCTGTATGGCTCTAAAATTTCCTTGCAGCTATAGTGTGAAAGCAGTTGAAATAGGTAAGACATCTGAAGTCTTATATAGAGTTGAATCCAGTCAAATAAGATCATCTGTAGATGAATGCAGAAGTAATGACTGTACAAGCAGGGAAGAAAAAGAAAAAAAGAATGGGATATAGATGGCAGAGACCAAATTGCCATTGTCTAGTAGAAGTTAGCATGTTTGATATATTTAGAAGTTAGCATGTTTGATATATTTAGAAGTTTGTGTGTAAAGGGGAACATATACTGTACTTAATAGCAATACAGCTTTTCATAAATTGTTATTTTTTCTGATATTTAGAATTATTTGACATATACTCAGAAATACATAATCTTCATTCCCTGTTCTGTAGTGTCATTCGTGATTGGCATAATGTAAAATTAGCCTTTAATGAAAAATGGGAAACATGACTTTCGGTTAGAATGGAAATCCATGGCGAAAAAACATACCTAAAGTACACGTCCCCAGTGTAGCTCTCACTGCACAGAGGGCTCAGCTTCAGACTTGAATACTACCAGTACTCTCTTGGTGAAACATTTATCCTCTTGGGAATGCTTGACGCTTCTTGAGCTCTATTGCAGACTGTCTCTGTATAACTTATTTGATGTCCACCGAATCAGGCCTCCTGTTCCTCTTTTGGGGGTGTGAGCATCACACCTTTGGAGCTCTATAAAGTTCGTATTCTGTGTCTACATGGCTTTTGTGAAGACAGAATTACGACGACCTTTGCATATTTCTTCTTGTATGTTTCTAAATTTGAAGTCTTCTTTGAATGGCGAATTTTGCCTGGTTTACATTCACACCTATGCAGAATGAGTCACTGTTTTCACTTCTTCAGAGAAATCCATAACTAATCCAAAATCCTAAGTGAACAACAGGAATTTACAATCCCTCTGTGTAGATGTAACTGATTGTTCAGGTACAAGTGAACAGCAAACCAAGCCACATATATGCATCCAACTCACTTCTTTAGTCAAATATAACCAATTTCTGGGTTTACTATGTGGCACTTCTAGCATTTTTTTACTGAAATATTTTGTAACTTACTTTCTGGCAGCCTCACAAATACAAGTATTAGAGCTGGGTGAATGGGAAAAATAATCAGTGAGTATGTGCTCAAAGAAATCTGAATTAATTTAGGCTCTATTTGCTATCCACAAAACAGTCAAGTGAAGAAATTCATCAGTTATAATGTGCAAGAAATTATTGGTGAGTGTTATATAAATCATTTAGTGAATAATGAACATGTAAAAAAATCAAGTATGTTGCTGCCAGGGCTGAGTACTTGCAGCTGCGTACCTTAGGCCAGGCTGCTGTAAATGCCTTTTAATATTCCAGCTTCAGGTGCTGAGAGAATAAGCACACAATTCAGAAATGTTTGTTTTATATTAAACGGCAGTTAAAAGCTTCCTAGATCAGAGTTTCTAACGGGATGCATTGGCTTGAAAATAATTGCTCCCTGAAATTCTCTTATCTTATGCTTAGGGTTTGAAGATTCAGTTTCTCATTCATCAGTCATGCAGAAAAACATGACCTGTGGTTCAGTCAATCTACTGTCATGTTGGTGAACCTCAGACATGTAAGTTGAAATTATCAAAGGCAGGAATAGACAGTGGCTGACTGCCTTTGTGATTTTCTTCCCCTTTTTCATCCCATAGCCTGTGGTTACTTATTACATTCTGTCAGTCTGAGTAGGAGGGCATTTATCTAAGTCATTTCTTTACCATTTTTTCAGCGGACCTGAATCTTCGAGGTCTCCTCCTGCTACTCAGGTTTTCACGGAACTATTTCCCCACTTCTTTCAGCTATACTCTGCAATACCTCCATGTGAAGGAAAGAGGAAAAGTATCCTTGTCTCAAACTTAACCATGCTCACCATTATGATAAATAATCATGACTTTTTAACATGCACCCTCTGCTTTAAAGTGAACCTGTGTTTTTTGTCATCACCATCATGAAGTCTGAAGTGTGATTTTTCAAGAAAGGGGAGAGATTCAAGTGTACACCTCAGTCACAGAAAGCCTGATCAAACAGGAAGGATCAGCATGCACCTCACCAGCAGAGTTTCCAGTCTTTCTGTCCGCCAGTACAACAGAAAAATAAAGCCATGATCTGAGTGTAAATGGAAAAATGGAAAAGTTATAAAATGAAAATTTAAAATTTCATCTTCACCTGATTTAGGATTGCTGACTAGGTGGTATCTGTATTTTTCCACTGCAATGGTAAGGAACCTGTCTATACACATTGATGTTGTCCTAATTACCTGTTTTCTTGTACTGCTATCTATATATAATTTAGAGCTATTCAGATGCCTTTAATAGCGGGCTGTCTTCTATGAAACAAATTAAAAAACAAGAAAGCAAACAGGAAATCGCTTAATAGCATAAAAAAATGCAGCATAACTTAACTATACATCGTATCTTACATACTGGAATAACTTCTGAATAAGTATACTGTAAAGCTAATGTTGCTAAAACAGCTAGGGAGTCAACGCATCACAGAAAAAAATATGAAGCAAAGCTTTCTGCTATTATGACTAGAACCTATATGTTAAAATACATATTCTAAATATACGCAAAATCTGCTTTAATAATACATTTAATGATACAGTTTGCAAGTATTCAACATAGCTCCTGTGTCTAACCATATTTCTAAATCTCTACCAAGATTAATACTTACTAAGCAAATATGCATGCTTTAGACATATGGAAAAAAACATTGCAAGCAAGAGGACTTTCTGACGTCTGGACTTTGTTTTACCACTGTTTATACTGCCAGAAATTTTCCTCATCAATCATAGTCTTCCTTCCTGTCCAAAAAGGATCTCATGACACCTTAACGAAAAAATTTTTTTGACACATAAGGTTCAAAATTCTGATGTCTTTTTCCTCACATTGTTTCTTTTTGTGCTGCCTTTCTGCAAGATCCAATACCATAATTTATACTTGTCCTACATAATCATCAAACCAATCAACTGCCTTATCTGTGCTCATTCCCATGGATTATAGGAATATTTCATACAAAGTCTCCTGACATCAGAGAGACCACCTTTTGAACTAGTCCAAAACATCCTTCACTACATCACTCAGAATTTGGGAACAACATTTTATTTTCCAGGATTTTGGGATAGCAAGGGTCTAATTTGCACTGAAATGAATCGTAACTCTCAGAAAGTTCTGTCCTGCAAAACGAGAGAAGTCAGCGTGACCACTTGAAAGTTAACCTGAATAATTAAGATCATCTTATTTTAGTTAATAACAAATTTTCCTTCTAGGTGACAGCTTAATAGTAACAAATAACTTCTTTACTATTTACTGTACTCCCGAGGTATCACAGATATATTTTATAGCATCGCCCAAAAGGCTAATAAACAACAGAGGCTTTTATGATATTTTTTACAGAACTAGCAAGTAAGTTCCAACAGAGTTATTTTAATTGATTCTTTTCCTTGTACTATTGAAGTGTGATATGTCATATCAGTTGTTTCCACAACTTGTAAATTTCTGGACAAACCTGTATTCTTCTTTCATTAAATTAAAGAAAGAAAATGAGATGAATAGTTTTGAGGGTTTTTTCCCCGAAAATGGCATGATTCCTTTCTCTGTCAATTTCTGCAGTGCTTAAGTATATTCATATTTATCTCCTTGATGACACTGTGCAGTGTAACATGACATTAAAAATACAACAGTTTTGTCACACTTGCAGACTCAGACACACATACTAATAATTTAGCATGATACTTTTCCTCTCAAAACATTAATTCCACAGCAGTCCTCAAGCATCAGTAACCCCATTACTGTGTGTTGTTACATTATGATTCATTCAGGAAGATCAGTAACTAGTGTCTGACTCTCCAGGCCATTCTTTTCCTGTGAAATGGAGATGCCTTGGATATCACACTACCAAAATTTTGTCCCACGCCGTCACATTTGTTTTGTCTTCATCTTTAACTGTCCTCCACCTTGCAAACAATTTTTTCATTTCTTTTCATCTCATTTCAGAAAAACACAAGAAGAGGACTAATGTTCTCTTTAGAAAATAAATAAAGTGACAGTTTAGGTCCAGACCTTTTAAGTTCTGTTTTGTGTTTGAGCCTGTTATTACCTGGGTCCATCACACTTTAAATGAAGCCGCTACAATGAGTGTTATCTATAGAGATATTGAGTAAGTTGTTGCCCTGGCAACAGAAATAAAGTTCAGGAAAAAACTTCCCCTCCACCTGTGTTTTATTCCATCTCTTCTCATGGTCACCAAAACTGTATGGTTTTAAGGTTTAACTAACTGTGATGTAAAGGAAATCAGGTATATTACATCAATGCTTTTCAGCAATGTGTCTTGCCATCGATTCAAATACAATACTATTTGTGAAAATAAGATATCTGTCATAATTAGTGATTGGACATCAGGGATGCAAATGAAATAGTAGTTTTATGCCTCTTTTCACTTTGGGGAAAAGTGTCTTTGTCTAACAATTACACAGACAATACTTTACAGAACTACCCATATAAAAAGTTTAAAAATAATATTCCTAGAGTAGAAGCTGGGCTTCTAAACCACAAATATCTTGTTGGTCTAATATCGATTAGTTACTAGATGAAGTCAAGAACTTTCAAGGTCAAGCTTTTAACCAATTTTATAGGATGAAGTTCACCTAATTTTTTAATATAGTCTTCTATTCCATTTTAAATATGGTAATTTACAACTTACTATTCTAATGAAAAGACTAAATGTTTATGCTGCTTCAGGAGAACAATTTCACAGTACATTAACAGTGTTTATGTTGGAATCAACTGGAGTACTGCATCTGGCAGGCCATGGATATGTGCGAATTGATGTGTGCATAAGTTAGGACATTACAAATTCATGACTTCTTTGGTCTGTCAGGTTCTGAAATCAAATTGGCCAATGAATACTGCTTGTGTCTCCTTTCTTTTACACAAAAGAAAAGACGTCTCACCTGATAGGCAATTTCTTTTCCAGTGTATTCTTTCTGTGATTTGTAGAGGAATTATCAGGAGATTGCAGACTTCCTACACTATCAGATAAAAAGGACACTAATCCACTGGAAGAAATAGATTATGCATTCACTGACACTCCACTGTAGAAATCATCCCAATAATTACCTTTTTAAAATACCCAGTTAACTATTTAGGTTAACTAGCAAGGGAAAACCCTCACTGTGGTGTTTGGCTGTTATTGTAAATTTGAAACTTGAAAGGTGATGTGCTATCTAAGGGAAAATATTACAAAAAATGAAAGTAAAGGTACTAAAGAAAAGGAATGTGTGTTAAGGAACTGTTCTAATGAAGGAAAACTGGCATTTTTTTCAGAATGGATCAGTCAGCATACTGTTTCAACCTGGAGTTTCATTTAACCTGAAATTATATGAAAATTTAATTAAAACATAAACAAGAATTTAATTTTAAAAAGATTCACAAAGCAGTGTTATTGAAAGCCATTTGTTCCAGGACAAAAAACTCCCATGTCTCAGGAGTATGCTCTAGTCCCCAGTTATAGGCTTGATTTAGGTGTATCTTTTTCAATTCACTTCAAGTCTACGCTGCTCCTAATAATATTCGGATTTTCTTAAGGTGGAAGACAGAGACAGTAAGAGTGATGCTGTGAATTGGTTTCTACAAATGCTTTAATATTATGCAATGCAGGAGGAGAGGCATTTAAACAGGAAATATTGCTGCAAACACATTGTGAAATAATATATGTTGTGGGCATTTTCTCAAAAAACATACAAGCCCATTTCAGAGACTTATTTTAAATTAGTCAAAAGAGAGTAAACTCAGTGGAAAGAATAAGCCACTCCTCTTTCTATCCAAAATGTTCAGAATTTACCCTTGGAAATAATATATTTTGCAGCCACCCAAATTAAACTGAGACTGCAAAATGGAAAAAAAAAATTGTTTTATAAAATGTAAGAGTGTCAGTTGGAAACAAGAATGGAGGAAAAACATACATACATTTTAACTGACAACAGAGACCCAAAAATGTGAAATGATTCTGAAAATGCAAATGAATTCTCAGATACATAAAAGCATTTCCAACAGCAAAAGATAACCAATTCGTGCAAAATAGAAGTGACATTTCTTGTGAGTTTCTTTGGAACAAATGAGATAAAATGGTTTCTAGAGCGAATAGACAAAGAAAACATCTTTTTAAGTGAAAGTCAGTTATCAATCCGACAAGAAACAAATTTAAAAGGGTCGTTGGTCCAGCAGTTAGAGACAGCCTTGTAAGTCTAAGATATTTTTGTATGTAAAATAAATGGGGTCCTGGAGCATCTTCTGAAAGTGCCTAATTTGGAGGTGTTGTGTGTGGGAAAAGTAGTTACATCTTGCAAATTTTCAAGGTAAAAGTTGAAAGCTTATGAAAAAGATTGCACTGTAACTGTTACAATGTGTAATTGCTACAAAGTAGTTGTGATTGCATTTCCCCAGTTTCCCACAAACAACCAGAAAAGGACAGAAAACAGTTATTTTAAGAATATCCTGTTACCTAATTTTTTTTTTTTCTGGATAATTTCACTTCATATTGTATTATGTTTTACAGAATTCAGTGAGTAATTTCTGTTTATTTGGATTTTTCCTTTGTAATATGCTTCAATTTCCATTTTCATTTCTGTTGTTAAGGTCTAAAAAATCGCAGAGGGAGTTGCATGCATTCAGAGAGCATGCAATGAGAAAAACATGGAAAGGTTGCAAAGACAGTAAAATATTCACTATGTCCTTCATCTATAAGGAAACTTTTATCACTCAACTCCTGACCACAGGATTCACTGGTATTTAGTTTATATGTCTGTGAAGCTAAATGCCCCCACTGAGATATTAGGTTCCCACGTTTTCTGCTGATCTTAAGTGGAAGATGTTTAGCCTCTCAAAGGACTAAAGTCATGATGGTGAGACCTGATAATGTTTGCAAATCAAATAATCCTAAAAAATGTTCTAAAAGATAAGGAAAAACACTTTTAAAGATTATTTACAATTATTAATCTTTGAGTTAGTGTGTTTGCCCATCACAATTCCATATGATGTGTTTCTGAGCAGAAAACTGTGCAAAGGTGGTAAATTATCCCATGAAATATTTAATAAAGTTAAACTACCTTATCAAATTAAGAGATATTGGCAAAAATAAAAAAAAAAAAAATCAAATCAATCCCATTCTTTTGATTTCACAGTTTAAACGGAGAAGACTTGGGCAATGTTCAAGTAGGTTGTTACCTATCACACAGCAATTCATTCTGAGATATTGTTGAGCAAGAAAGGATTGACAGCCCTTCAATGCTGATACATACCAAAAAATAGCTGTCAGAATGTATTGGTGTCAAAATAAAGCTTGTGAACAAAATATCAAGGAAGGTGGGGAACGAAATAAAATAAACCCCATCAATACCTCTAAAACAGCTTGCACTTTCCCCTAAGCACCTCTAAACACAAATACACAAATCGCAAATCTTATTCTTTACTCCTTTTTTCCAGTCTTCTCCCACAGGTTCTTGGTCCAATATCCTTTAGGGAAATCTATGTCACTGGCTTTCTGAATGTATTCCATTCACATGATGACAAAACTGCATGAACTGAATAGGAAATATAAGCAGGGGAAGAAACAAAACCTAAATCACACACATGAGTTTCTAAATTATACATCTGATTGACATTCACAATGAGATTATTTTAAATTCCATAATCGCACTTATGTTAAAGCCCTTTCACGCTTTCACAGAGGCTGCAATGTAACACTCTTACATTTATGGTATCTGAGAGACCATGATTTGGAGTAGACAATGATGGAAATTAGAGTGGCACTTGTCAAAACAGCAAGATTTGGCTTTATGAAACAAGGAGTTCAGTTTAATTACTTGCCTAAAGCAAAGAATTTAGCTTTGTGGAATTTGAACCAGAATAGTATGCTGCCAGCACAAACTCTATTTGAAAGAATCAGCCTTTCCATGACTTAGCTTTTCATATTTTTTTGTACCACACAGCTATAATGGAAAATTACCACCCCAGGTTAGTTTCTTAAAAAATTCTATACCTCCAGGTAAATCTTCCCTCTGATATAAATTCAAGCTTTCTGCTCATAACTTCTGGATTCAGAATTTAGCCTTGATGTTATTACAATTTTAAGAGTGATACACTTACCTATAAATACAATTTCAGGGCGTTGGCAGAGATAATGTGAACATAACGACAGTGGAGCTGTGAGCTCAGAAGCACACTTTGTGGTACAGGGAACTGGATGGTACCATCAAAGCAGATAACAATGTTCATTTAGGCAGCTATTCTGAGGATAAAACATCTTTCAGATTTGTAACTAGATCTCACTTTTCATGGATTACAGAGAATCTCAAACTCATATACCTATACATGCAAAGCTATATATATGTATAGCTACACATATGTATGCATGTATTATCAGTAATTAATAATAAATATTGAGGGGAAAGTATACATATCTGTATGTATGAATGCATACAGAAATATGTATACACATATGCATATACATACAGATATGCATGGACAAACTTATTGTTTGTGGTATTCCAATGAAAAAATCAGTATGCCTTTGCATAAAGAGAATGAGCAGTGTATATCATTTTATTATTTGATTTTAGACTGTTTGATGATGTTAAGTCTCAGACACTAAGTCTCAGCTTCTCAAGGGTGTACAGACATACATCCTTCCATTGCTGTTTTTAACATCTGTGACTCTGTCTTTCTGTAAATCTAACCCCTGATTTCTCAACTACAATCATGGTGAAGGACATGCAGACTATCACCACAAACTTGGATTTGTTGAAAAACACCAATTCAAATTCATGTCGCTTTTAAGAAACTGAAACATCTGGATTATGGAAAAATCATGTCAACTGAAAACGATATGTTAACTGAGATTCATAATTGCAGTAAAACTTACATTATTCATACCCAGTGCTTTTTTTAAAAAAAATCTTCAGGCTTCAATTATCTCCACAACAAAATTAGATGCTCTAATTCTTTTATTTTGTTATGCCATTTAAGAAGATGTTATTTAAATGCAGTGTGCCAAGTTATCTGATTGCAATCCTTCAGCTTGTATTTCAGCCTCTTCTCACGTTCAGGTTTATCATGGAGTAAAAAAATAATTACGAAAGACTGAACTAACTTACTGAAAAGGATTTTAAGTAGAGATTTTTGTCCAAGTCCCATTTACACAGTTGTGAGCAGGATTCACGTGTTTAAACACAGCTATGAAGTGCTTGTATCAGGAACAGCATGGCCAGCAGGAGCAGGGAGGTGATTGTGCCCCTGTACTCGGCACTGGTGAGGCCGCACCTCGAGTACTGTGTCCAGTTTTGGGCCCCTCACTACAAGAAAGACATTGAGGTGCTGGAGCATGTCCAGAGAAGGGCAATGACGCTGGTGAGGGGTCTAGAGAACAAGTCTTATGAAGAGCGGCTGAGGGAACTGGGGCTGTTTAGTCTGGAGAAGAGGAGGCTAATGGGAGATCTTATTGCTCTCTACAACTACCTGAAAGGAGGTTGTAGTGAGGTGGGTGTTGGTCTTTTCTCCCAGGTAACGAGTGATAGGATGAGAGGCAATAGCCTCAGGTTGCATCAGGGGAGGTTTAGATTGGATGTTAGGAAAAATGTCTACTGAAAGAGTGGTCAGGCATTGGACCAGGCTCCCCAGGGAAATGGTGGTGTCCCTGTCCCTGGAGGTGTTTAAAAAGAATGTAGATGTGACCCTTTCGGATATGATTTAGTAGAAATGGTGGTGTTGGGTTGACAGTTGGACATGATGGTCTTTGAGGTCTTTTCCAACCCATGATTCTATGAATCTATGACTCTATTTTAGGTAGTGTAGTGCAACTCTGAGGTTGCAAGTCAATCTTTTTTTTCATCGTGTAAACTCTAATTCCTGAAACATGTCTTCATTTCCTCAGGAGCTGTGTTACCAAATAAACCTTAAAAAACTAGGATTTTTTTCGGTGGTAATACTAACAAGTTTTCCCCTGTATTCAAACATTGCATGTAACTGGGTTTTCAATTTTCTAAGTCTAAACTGAAGCTGATCCCATGCAAATAATGTGCAGAGTGTCCAAGGAGTTGTCATCTCTACAGTGTATATGGACAAAACACGCCATGAGTGCAGTGGTCAAAGTCAGTAACAACACAGAGGCAGTGTTCATGAAACCAACCAGGTAAGATTTCTGTAACATCAACCTCTGCTTCTGCTGACCAGGTTCACAAGACCTGGAAAATTGTCCAGGTCACTTAAACAAGGGGAATACAAAAACCTGATCTGCTTCCCCAGGGTCTTCATGGGCAATCCTCACTGTGTCCACCGGACCATTGTTGGAGCATAGCTCTCTCTGTATCACTTTGTACACCATATCACTGGCAGATGATCACATACCGGTCTTTGAAATGTCCTTTACTATGCTTGCCCCTATCTACACGATTCACATGCATTTTCTGTATTTCCTTGTAAGTGTTGTCCTCAAGCTGTAGTGTAAGGAGCTTAATTCCGGAACTTGAATAATTCTCTATAAATCTGCTCTAAAACGGATGACTTAACATCGTTGATTGCTTGTTGCAATGCAGCTTATGAAGCATAATATCAGTTGGAGTTTCACAGTCCCGACACCACGTAGACACAATGTACTGTAAATCAGCTGCGCAAAGCCCTTGAGATAGAAAAGTTGCAAGCAGGCATGAGGACAAGTGTGCTTTCCTAACTCTCTCAAGTCTCTCCAGAGGGATATTTCATTGTGTCATTTCAGGCCACATAAAGGCTAAGAGCTGAACCATGCAATTGCTACCTTCAGTTATTCACGAATCCACCGCAGAACACACAGAAATGGCTGACAGCCTTGTAGGGGCACCACTGCCACAGCTCTGTGTTCTTGGACCACATTATCTTTTCTGGTGGAGTTATTCGGGTTCCTTAAAAGAGATAAATTATTTAGGGTGCTATTTCTACATCCCTTGTTTGTTGCAGCTGTGCTGCCTTCTTTCTTTGCCTTGTATAAGGTTGCCTGTAACAGTGTCTCCTTTAGTTATGCTAACTTTTCCACTTTACCTAATCAGGAAACAGCAAGGAATAAATGTGTTCACAAGGTTTTAGAACATCATTTCAATGGTGTTTTAGAATCTAATGAATTTTATCAATAGTTTAGCCTATTGTTAAGAAGGCTACAACAATACCTTAAAAAGAAGACAACACAAACTCAGGCAATGGACACGATTTTATGCTGCTTTCATTCCCGTAAATTATGGCAATTTAAAAGGTGCTTTGAACAGAGATCACTTTTAGCTTCTGTGGTGATGTATGTAGCCTCTAACTGGCAAAATACGTTTGTAATCTGCCTTGAGAAGTACCATTTATATATCACCTTAAATTTTATTTTAAAATTACAAGAAAAAAAGGAAAAATGAGAATTAGATAATACAACTTCATACTTGTAGACACCCATAGCTGAAATTATTAATGAAACTTTCAGGTTTTATTTCTTTCTTTCTGTTTACTAGCCTTCTTTTTAGTGTATAACAGAATGTTTTTCTCATGTTGGTTCTTTCTATTTAATAAATGAAGATCTTGCATGTGCATGAGTGTTACATGCAATGTACTGGAAAAAGGGCTCCTTCCTCAGAGAATTTCTTTAGCTTGACTGCGGAGTGAAGGCATTTGCCTGTAGCATGGTTATGGCGGTTATGGGAATGGTGGTAAATAAATCCATAGCTCCTTCAGCATTTGATGTAGCCAGACAGGTGAACTTCTTACTAAGGAAAAAACCCACACACATTTATTTTAAAAAAAGTAGTTAAAAAGAATGTCAGAGCACCAGCAACTCAAAGTCCTTTTCAGACACGTTATTCCTTGTCCTTAGCTTAGTTTTTCCCACTGAATAAAGGGCTGCAGATTATTTTTGGGGTGTGGTTTTGCTTGTTTTTTTGTTTTTTTGTTTGAAATCTCTAATGTACTGAGTTATACAGTATTGTCTACAAGTTCAGTGATCTGTACACTGGTGTTTCACTATGTCTTACTCTTCTGGGGCTATTGCTTGAGTTGACCCATCATAGCTGATCTTTCAGGCACCTCTTATTGTAACGTCTGTCTTTGGCAAATTTATTTAAAGCTGCTTTTTCTTTCAGATGAGCAGGGCAGTTGGTCCTGACATTGTTCAGTACAGTATTCCAATAAATCCATCTTCAACACAAGCTATTTTTTATTTGAACTTTATAGTAATAAACTTTGTATGTAAATTTTTTTGTATTGCAATGTGTATTCATGGTCAAAGAATTAATTTTCCAGCAACATCTCCTTTACATTCATGATCCTTCATAATCCATTATTACTGTAGTTAAAGACTTACTTTTCCTAATTTTTTGATTATTATTTTTTTAGTATAAAGAATTTATAAGCACATTTACAGACATATTTTCCCCCTGTCTGAACAGCTCACTCTTATATTCGACAGTAAGTGTCAGAATATATGGAAAATTCTAAGGCGGGTGACATCTTAAAAGAGTGAAGGACTGTTTATGCCAGGTAGTTTAGTGTGTCGTATTGAAAGAGCCATATCTACAGGGGAGGGCCCTCATGGGTTAGAGACAGATAAATGTCACAGAAATATAGTGAAGGCAGCTTATGAGGTCAAGACTTTTATTCATCTTTTTTTCTACAAGTCACTGCACCATGAGGATATTGCAGGGATAGAGAATGTAAGATAATTGTGCTGTGTAGAACATCTGCATGTAAGTCAGCATTTGGAGTGGAGTGCTAAAAGTCCAATTTTAGCTGAATTACAGTTTTGTTTAACAGGGTATATTACTGAAAGGGAATGAAGACAGAGAAATATACAAATTGATTTTGTATTGTATTTCTTCCTGAGATATGCTTTTGTATAATATATGTGGACTGTCCTTTCAGAGGTCATAAAAAACTCATGCTCTGTTAATAGATAATAAGCTAAACCACTGTGCGTAACCCCAGGCCTTTGCAGGTGCTATTCTTTAATGCACAGCAGAAAAATAAAACTTTTTATACTGCATTCATAAGATAACACTAGAAAACTTTCTGGGATACTCTCCCTCTGCCTCTCCTCTCCTCTGTTGTATACTTCATTCCCTGTTTTTTTTTCCCTTATGTTACTGGTGTGTGAAATCCCAAACTCATGCACAAAGGGCATTGGCACAATTTCAGTGATCTTTTTCTCCTATTTTCTCACCTGTTGTGCAAACATATAGTACGGTAGACTACTATCTCACTACTTACAGATGTTACTCATCAGACTATATAAAATTCTGCCTACTATACAGATACACACACAGTGATTTATGTTCATTTGTGGTACGCTAAAAATCTAGCTTTTTCTGGTTTTTCTTTGTTTGTTTTTCTAGTCTGTGCAAAATACAGTGGCTGAAATCTTCAGTCACAGTTCTTAGTACATCTTTCCCTGTGGTCATCCCTAGGTATCTCCTGATCTGCTGGTTTTTTGATGTTTTGATTCCAGTTCCTGAAGGGTTCTCTTATTTCTGATTAATTTGTGCTAATTCATTTTTCCCTATCACTCCACCTTTCCCCACACATCTGCTCCTTTTCATTATGTTTCCCTGTTGTTCCTGAAATTCCATTTACATCCCTACGCAAAAAATCTCCCCTTTCTTTCACCTGTCTTCTTGTAAACATCTTTTTCAGTATGCAGAGTTGCTGTCCCTGGTCATTAATACCACTGTCTCCTAGCTATAAGATTTATAAAAGTTGTTTGAGAGACAGAACCATCCCCTGCGTCAGTTACAGCAGTGTATTTCTATTTAAGCTGCCTGGGTTTTGGGGTTTGTTTATTTTTTTATTATTTTTGGCTTCTGTTTTCTCTTTGTTTGGTTGTTGATTTTTTGTTTTGTTTTTAAAATTTCTTGGGACTGCTAAATCACATTCTCAGCTGGGGCAAACAGGCCTATTCTCTTTTACCTCAGGAAACTATGTAGATTTATGCACTACGTAGTCTAATTTTTGTCCTTAATGTACTGAATGTTCTTATACCGTGAACCTGTGTTTTACTGTAGTTGTGGATTTTATAGATGCCTAAAATTAGCTTGAAGATTGCTTACAGCCAATGCCTTATTCTAACTAATTGTGCTACATAATGTAATTTATCCAGGGTCTGGTACAGTTAACATCTAAAATACAAAAATTGTCGTAAGTCATTGATGCCCATGCTTATCAGAGCTACAAAAATATTAGCTTTTGATGTAGAGCAGAGGAATGAGTAAGGGATATTTAATACTAGTTACTGAATTATATCGCTTTATTGTATCAATATTCTTAAGTATCAAACTAAGCATTTGACAGTTCAACTGATTAAAAACACGTGTTTTTGCAGAAATAAGTTTCCTGCCTGATTCTGAGGGAGAAAAATACTGTAAATCAAAGTCCTTTATTGTTTTTTTTGATTGCTTTTCTCCGTTCAACAGCTGGGGAAACAAAGGAAATAGTTCTCTAAAGAGATCTCAGAGGTACTTCACATTCAGTCCAAAACCATGGTATTTGCTCTGAAATACTGACTAATTTGGGGTTATATTCAACAAGTTCTGCTGTAAAAACAGTGCAAAGGATTAGTGAAGGTGAATAAGAGTCACATTTGTACGAAGATGCTTGCACGGTTGCATAGTAACCAGATGCACAACATTTTGTCTGAGGCGAGGTTTTCTGAATAACATTTTATTAAGAGCTGCCCGTGTCTCTTCTTAGCAGCTACTGAGGAGCATTTGTTTTCATTTTGTTTATTAAATAAAATCCTATATTCCCAAGTTGTAGGATATATTTATGATTCCTTTAAATCTATACCAAAAAGTGTAGAATGCCGAAGAGCTGAACTTTCCAGACACAGGCCCCATAATAATGTAGGAAAGAAGAAATCAAACTTGAAAGGCATTATTGCTTTTGTTAATATAATAAATGTGTTCCTTCTGGGTTAAAATATAATAATTTTTACTTGGCAACTTTACCAGTTGAATATGACATTTGTGAAAGGCACTAAAATATGTTAATTTTGCTTTACGGGTCCTGTTTGGACAGGAAGAGAAAATGTTGTTTAAGATAGAGAATTTTTCCTACCAGTCTGCTGTTAGATGAGTAACAGATTTCTGCTGTCTCTGGAAACGCTGCTCAGTAACCTGCAGGTTGTTGTATTTTGTCATTTTAGAGAAGCAATATTTTTTCATTGTTTCATGAAAAAGAAGTCTCTCAAATTGTTCCTCTGCTGACAGTATTGTGTTGTCATTGACACTGAATCACATTACAGGGTATACCCTGTTAGACGCGTCTGAGTTTCCTGTTACTAGCAAGCAGACATCTGGTTCATGACTTTTAGCATAGCATGCCTCTTGATGTAACTTCAGCATTCTAAATCAAGCATGGAAAAAGCTCACACTTGGAGATCAAAAACTCATTTGCAGTATCATTAATTTCTAAGTGTGTGTTAAAAAAACCAAATGAATTGTATTTACAAGAAGGTACATGCATTCAAATCAAATGTCTAAAACGAAATACCCTATTTGGAGCAACTAAGGTATTATAAGCTGCTCCTACCCCAGTCATCAAGGTAATATCTAGTGCATCTTGGATGCTAAGAAACCAGACTACATCAGCAACTTATACCCTGTGAAATGAAGATTAAAGCAAGCCATTGTTTTCTATTACAGCTTATGATATGGCTTCCTGTGCAGTGGCCCTGAGGAAGATCAGTGGGCATTGAAGGTCTAAACAATCTCTGTCCAAAAGTCTGAAACCATATCTGTGATACTATTCTTGAAGCATTTCCACAGAGACTCCAAGATAAAGTAACTCAAAAAAATATGAGTTTTCTTATATATTGCCTTGTGGGTTCAACTCTAATTTCCCAGATATTCTGTCATATGGAGATGTAAAGCTACAGAGAGCTGTTGTTGGATTTTTTTTCTGATTGCTTTATGACTGATGCTTACCCTGTCAGGGATCCACACTGTTTAGATGACCAGCTGAGATACAAGGAAAGTGAGAAAAAAACACATCTGGACCTTTCAGTGCAAGGCACCAAGCATCTGTGCAAACCTCTTTCTGCTGTTGATAATAATGTGCTGAAAAGCAGCATGAGGAAAAGTCACCATGAACCTCAACATGAGCATAAAAGACAAAGTCTATCAAGTTAACTGTTCGCAGTAAAAAATTTATGTGGCTATATATATTGCATACAATTAAGCAGTTCTTACTTTGTTCTGTAAAGGACTGTTACAGGTTTGCCATGATGACTAGTATATTTACAGCCCACTTTGCAGCTTTGTGTTGTGCTTAAAAGAAACACTTGCCTGTGCAAACAGTGCACAGAGCAATCAAGAGTTTCAGAAGTGGACACTCAGAAAACACAACACATGTTTGATTTCTGTTACTCCGTGGTCTTACTGTTTCCCAAGTATAAAGGCTGTTTAAAGGTGGCAACTATTATCACAGGAACAGCCAAGGGAGGGAAAAAAAAAAAAAAAGAAAAAGAAAAAATAGAAGAAGAATAGGCTATTTGCCTTCAGTCCAGTTTGTCACTTCAAGATCCAGAAAATGCAGTATGTTTCCGGATTTTCAGAAGGACTGAAATATTGCCACTATACTTCACTTCCACCCTGCAAACAGGCTGGGCATAATATGATTTGTTACATTCCATCTAGATATTTTGCATCCCTCTGACTCTTTCCCAAATTTATAGATTTGGGAAAATACGGTCTTTACATTTCCAAGGTTTATAGTCTTTATATTTACATGATTACTAGTGAGCATGAATTGTCTGTAAAGATTTGATGGAAGATCGTAGAGTAGTTCAGTAAGTACTCACTGTCAGGAAGAAAAAAGCACAAAAATCCAGAAAGCATTTTCCTAACCCTGAACTGGGGAACTTTCAGGGTAAGAGGATGCATTTTAAGTTACATAAGTTAATGTAAATAATATTTCTGTGTATTTGCCATGTAACTGTCATACTGAAATCACTAAAAATATATTTTGTAAGCATTAATGAACACTTATGCTGTAATCTGAATAGGCTGCCCCTTAGAACAGGAAAGCGTACATTCTTTTTAGGATACATTCAGAGTTTATGAGGGATTAGAAAGTAGCCATCTGAAAAAATTAGTTCTATGTCATTGCCTTAGTGCCTTTACACAGTAGACAAAGTAAATTAAACTTTCTTTCCGCAGTCCTAACAGCAAAATGAGTCCTCATATTTTACTATAGTTACCAGTGGAAATATTGGCTAACTTATTCCTTATTAAAATGTTCATTTTCCTTGTACTGCAATGCCCGTGGCCTTGGCATATTTCTTGTGAGCTGCTGCTGGAAAATTCTCTGTGCTTGGCAGAAGTCAAGAATTTATGATGTGCCTCTGAGCAACACTGAGGCAAACAGCAAAAGCTGTTATCCTTAATGCACTTTTGCAAGGCTATCTGTTAAAATGTGCATCTGATCTGAAATTCCCGTTTGTGTTTCAATATTATTTAGATGCTGTCTCGCCAGAAAAAAAAAAGAAACCGTAGCAACAAAAATCCTCTGCCCAGTGTGGTGTTCAGGAGCTGAATAATCCCAGAAAGCACAGATCAAATGTTTCTTATCTGCAAAGCATTTTAAAATAAGTAGAAAAACAAGGATGAATTACCCTTGGCCTTGTTAAACCAGGTTGTGATGTGTAGCATAAGCCTGGACTTCCATTATTATTCTGACTTTGGATAAGATCAGGACCTAGGTCTCAAAAGCTGTGACAGCCTTGGTTCTGGGAAAAATGTACACAAGTAAAGTTGTTGTCACAGGCACACAGTGAAGGTAAATTCCCACGGGATATCTGCTAAATAATTCTGTGTCTGAGTCTGCAAGGGTGACTTTCTTGGGAACAGTATTTGTGCAAATGGATTTTTCAATGACAGGAAGTTTGCATTTTAGAAAAATTCAGTGTTTCTTGCTTACTCATTTCACCAGGCTGGCCATTTACTGGGGGGAGGGGGGGAGTGAGGTGTGGTGTGAGGGTGGATTTTAAAGGTTATGTTTCCTGTAACTTTCTAAAAAATTAAGTGGTCTCTGCAACACACAGAAAAAGACTGGAGGATCCAACTCTGTATTTTTATTTATTCCAGCTAGAAATTTTGTATTTTTTGTGTTCATGGGAAAATTCTTGACAATGCCATCTGCAGTGTTTTTCTCCCAAAGTGTTCAGAGACCTTGTCAAACTATCGTGGCTTTAACAAATTACTGCAAGGTAGATGAAACATGTTTACTGTTTCTGTGCCTGATCCTTCTGCCACAGATGGCTGTAAATGAAGTTTAACCCACAAGTACTAAGTAGTCTCACATGATAGGATCAGCCGTGTGTCCTACTCGTCAAGTTTTTAAAGCAGTCCAGGATTACCTGGTTAATCTGGAAGGCTTCTTCTTAAGAGGAATATTATCAATTCAGGAGGGAGGGGAGGATGGTATGAAAAGGAAAAAAAAAAGGATATCACCAAAGCTATTTTAAATCTGGACCCGAGTTCCCTGAAATAGGTTGAAAGCCTCCCATTTAATTTAGGGAGGTTTGGCTCAGACTATTAATTTGGGATTTTTTCCACTGAGCATCAACTCCAAAGTTTTTATGGAGGCTTGAAATGGTAAATAATTTGTTCCAGCAATTAATGCTGCTCATTTACTGCCTAAATTACTTTCTAATGCTTCGATATATCACTGAAAATAGGCTGGCTGATTTATCAGTAAATTCACCTTAGTTGACGACTGTTGTCCAGTTCTTTACGCACTACTATTTTTTATAATGGTTTTCCTCCTTCTAGATTATATGCTACGGTACCCTAGTTTTTGGTAACATGCATTCTGATATAGAATAAGCTGTCTTCTGGGCAAAATATACAATTTTCAAGTGAGTAATCCTGACCTGCAAATATAGCTTCAGTGACCTTGCCTGTCTTGGTGACCAGGACTTGAAAATAACCTCAATAGATATGGGAAGAATATATTTTTTCCACATAAATCAAAACTTCAAGACACAGAGACACATTGACATGTTCTTAGGAGCGTATACTAAGCAAAACACGGGCTGTCTTTCTAAATTCCTGCTAGACAAATTTATAAAGGAATCGGCTACAAGAACAGTATGCTCATTTGTGAATCTCCTGATTTTGTTTACTTGTTTTTGAAAAGTTCCTTTTCAGCATCTTTTATGAACTTTTCCCTTCCTTTCTTCTATCTCACTTCTGTAATCATTCTGTTACGCAGCAGTAAAACTTTGATTTTTAATGAGATCATCTGCCATGATTTATAGCTTGTTTTCTTCTCAAGCCAGAACCTCTCACATTGACTCATACTGAATATTATTTGATCGCTCAAATAGCTGTATTGAATTCATCTGAACTACTGGAGGGGTATTTTCTTATCAAAGAAAAAGTGAAGACTAACAGAATTATCCCTATAATAATTTCCACACCTTATGTGAAACATTCCAAAATCCGGATACAAGAAAGGAAATCAGAAACCTGTTTAGGCATTTTCTTTAAAAATCCTTGATATCTGAGTTCATTGTCACCTTTTCTAAGTCTTAAGTATTGCGTGAGCAGGTCCTCACAGTAAAAAATTGTTCCACATTTTTTTCCTGCCGATGAGGCAGCTTATGTCTTCTCGTCTCATCTCAGTCTATCAAGCTTCTCTGTCTTGTACATGGTTTGGTTCTTCCCCTGCTTCAGTGCATGACCGTGGAAGATAGAATTTCTTTTGTATGTGTGCTTAACAGCTGTGACCAAAGAAACAATGTCACACTTCTCTGTTTTAACTAAAGCAGACATTAAGATGAAGGTGTTTATTTTGGTTGCTGTTTGTCTTTTCTTTTTCAACCATTGCCATCTAATGTTGGCATAATATACTGAATATACATTTGTTTTTATTTGTCCTCTCTGCTAAACCATTGAATTGAAAATACTGTATAACCTGCATAGGACAGGGAATAAACAATAGATACGAGTGGGAAGAGGGTCACTTCTATTATTATTTTTTTAAGCAATTATGAAAAGAAATTTTCAGTATTTCTTAAAAAGCAAAGTGTCCCAATGTCCCATTGTACCATAATAACTGTCAAAACCCAAGCAGCTAAGATTTTGAGGGTATTTTTGCAAAAAAAAAATGCATTCTTTAATGTTTTTCCAGTTCAGAACTGAAAAAAAATACCCAATATCACAGAATCACAGAATCACAGAATGTTAGGGGTTAGAAGGGACCTCTGTGGGTCATCTAGTCCAACCCCCCTGCCGAAGCAGAGTCACCTACAACAGGCCGCAGAGGACCTTGTCCAGGCGGGTCATGAAGATCTCCAGAGAAGGAGACTCCACGACCTCCCTGGGCAGCCTGTTCCAGTGCTCCGTCACCCTCAGAGGGAAGAAGTTCTTTCTCATGTTCAGACAGAACTTCCTATGCTTCAGTTTGTGCCTGTTGTCCCTTGTCCTGTCACTGGCACCACTGAAAAGAGTCTGGCCCTATCCTCTTGACACCTTGAGATATTTATATATTCATCCAAAAAGCTCTTTTGATGGAAGTAAATGGAAATCAAACATGTCCTGTGTACCTGCTGCCAACAGTCTTCAACAGTAATAGACAACCAAAGCTGGTGCCAACTACAGAAATTAAAAATTAAAGGGTATTTTTTAAAAACGACTCAGAGGAACTTTAAAGAATACAAGTGGCTGATGTGTTAGACTCTGCGTCCTAAATTGCACAGAGGTGCTATGTCCACTGCGATGACTTCCCTTTTGTGCACTGAAGACTCTATGAACAGCCATGTTAGGCCAGATGAAAGACCAATCTACTGCAGCATCAATATCCTGTTTGCTCTCATGTTTTTTGTTTGATATTTGGAGAATAATCAAGTATGATTTTCCAGTTTATAACTGAATTCCATAAGTAGACTCTGTTACTTGCCCCTTTCAGCCACCTGCAGTAACCGCAGAGATCATTTCAGAGGTAAATTGTTGATTAGATCCCAATAGAATGTCAGTGGTTTTTCCAATCTGTCTTAAATTAGTACAGCTGATTACTGCTGCATGTCTGCAGCATGGATGGGATAGGGGAGAATTAGGTCGACAACACAGAAATAAACACTGTGCAATGTCGGCAGCAACTGAGGCTGGGTGAGCAGATGGGACTTTCCGTGCTGCCTGCCAAAGGTGAACATCCATCCCTCACCTTCACCCAAGGCAGAAGGACGTCATTTCATCCCATCTCCATTGCAGCTCACCCTTTGAGGACTATTTATCTCTGACAAGCAGTGTGTCAGTCCTTTGTGCCAACAAAATCATTCATACTTGGCATGGTATTCTCTCAAAACTGAGGCTTATTTATTTATTTATTTGTCTATCTAGGACTACAGCCACATGATCAAACTTAGCTTATCATGTTTCCTTCTGCCAATATTATTTCTCATAATCCTACCTACAGTGCAGGATAGAGTGTAGAATACTATTTATATCCTGTGCACTGTTTCAGTTCATTAATAGTGAGTATCAAAACATACTTTTTCTTCCTATGTAAGAGTGCAGGCCATGGAATCTTAACCTTTTTAGTTTGTTTGTTTGTTTTCCCTATTCTTCAGCTTTCTAATGTAAAATATATTGGTAAAATTGCACATCAAAGCATTCTTACATTCCAATTCAATAGTGGTTTGAAAAAGAGTGGTCTTGGAAGTCTGAGAAAAAACAGAAAAGTTTGAAATTATTTTTAAAAATATTTTGGAATTGATTTGTGATTTACTGTCTTACATTTACTTTCACTAATTTCAGCTGATCTTTCTTTAGACTGAGAACCTGTCTGAGCTAGGAAACAAAAATGGAATAAAAAGTAAGGTTTTAGTTTCATTATCTTTTAATAAAGATGCATAAATTATACCAAAGAAGTAATATTATGTATAAAACCCACATGTTTCTAATGGAGAAGTTGGTGTTTACATTTGACAAGTATCCCCAAAAGGTAGTATTGACTATCCATTACATGAAATAGGAGATGTTTTTAAGACTCATTACCAAGAGTCGAAACTAATTTACAAGACCAGGTTTTCATGTTTGTGTTTTTGGAAAGGAACCATTTTTTAAAAATGAAGTAGCAGTGTAACATTTTAAAGAATTTTGTTTATAATTATATTTTAACATGTATTTCTTTATTTGCTTAAATTTTTTTTGCCACAGGCTGATTTCAAGCAGTTCTTAATTATTTTTGTTTTTCCCCAATGTGATTGTGTTATTAAAAGAGTATAATACTATGTATTGGAAAACATATTTGTAAATGAAAAATTAGCTTTCCGCATTTGGGCACAGTAGTGGCTTCCTCTAGTGAATATTGCAGTATCAAATACTGAAACAGATACTTACTTATATAGTCAATGTTTTATATGTGTTTTTGAGACAAGAGAATTTGTCACAGTAAGATCTTTGGTTGTCTAAACACATTATACAGACAGTTTTTTGAATTTTCTCTAGAGGAAAAAAACAATCTGCCACAGGGAGAAAAAGGAGGATCCGTTATATGTATGATAAAATGAATCTATGCATTTAATGCAGACAACTTGGAAAGTATACGAGTTAAATACTGAATATTTAATGCAGAAATGCTCTAGTGGAAGGCTCAAGCTGCCATTTACCTCTATGTACGAGCAAACAACCGTCACAGTGCAATTCTTTCTCCAAAAACAGATTACACAAGTATCTCTCTTTAAGTACAGAGCCCACTGAGTGACAAAATGTTGTTAGAATCAATGCAGATTTCAGTCTGGAAAACAACTTGGGGTAGCACCAGCTGTTTTAATTGTCAGATCATTTTAACTCTTCAAATACAAAGCAGCAATGTGTCTTTACAAAATCAATAGCCTCTCCAATTACAGCTAACATGATTCTCAAGACAGGCTACAAATGCCATGCAATTACACTCCAAGATACTGCTTCTTTCTCTTGTGCCAGCTCTTCTTGAGGCTGCATAACTGTAAGGAGCAACTAGTATCTCACTTTCTCAACAAATATTTATTTTTTCTAGTACGCTATATATTATCAGTAGAAAGTCAGTTTTGCTTGGAAATTTTGCCTTTGATGTGAATTGGTAGGGAAGAAGCAGAGGGCCCTGCTTTTTTAAAGCATTTATTTAATAGGAAAAAATTGACTGTTCAGTCTCCTTGATCACTTTGGAAGAATATGCATAAAATCCATACTGCGTTCTGTAGCCGTGCTCAGTCGAGATGGGAGTGACAATCTCTGGTTAGTAGGTCCCATACTGTATCTGTCAAGTGCTTCTGCATTTTTGTCCCGTCTGTAGTGATCTAGCATAAACCTCCCTTCCATGTCTTCCTTCATGTTACAAGATGGTTCTTCCAGGACTCGTTTGTTCTTGGGACTGGCAGAAACACTGGTCTTACACGGCTGAGCTTTGAGCCACTGAGTATTTCATCACAGAAGTAGGTGGTCTGTGTGCGGTATGCAGTGAGAGAAAGTGAAAAAATTTCTTGGCTTATATTATTCAGCCATATATCTCTTCCGAACTCCAAGAGAGCCAGGTAGTCCATCTGATCCATAGATTCTAAGGGTCATCAAGTCAGGGCACATACAATACCATCTCTGTGTAGTGTATCTTCTGACTAAAACTCTGAGAAACATTTTATCTTGAATGTCCCCCTGCCATCCCATTACACTGGACATAAAAAATTCCGGCATAACATTTTGAAAAAGAAAAGAAGTGTCATTTTCCATTAATTTTGAGGGAAACTTTATTTTCAGCAGTGGACAACTGAGGGAAATGTAAGGATTAGAAGAGTGAGATCAATGGTGGTCACAAAAAAGCAATTAACCATGAATGCAAACAGGTAATACAAAATTTCTTGGAAATTCTGTGTTATTTAATCAATTGAGGGGGTGTTGTTTGTTTTAATTTTTCTTCTCTTTTTTTTTTAATATTAGTGTATTTTGAGCCATAAGCTCTTAGTGGTGGAATTCCTGCTGGAGTTGGTCAAGCTCACAGCAATGAAAAAGTTCAAGAAAGTCATGCTTCTAGCACACCTTCTTTTTATATTTAAAGAAATTATAAGCATAATCCAATTGAAATGTCAAGCTCATCTGAAGCAAAACCACAAGCTTTGAAAACTGTGATTTAGAATTTTAAAAGTAACAACCTCTACTAAAACACAGCAGGGCTTCAGGAAGGATAAAAACAGAGAACATGAAGTCCACTATCAAAGAGCGTACTTGTTCCAAAAGTTAGAAGAAAATAATTCAAAAGCCAGTCTAGAAGGGAAAAAATACCCACAATATTTGACAGAAAATTTCTGTCTGATTCAGGAACACAATTTTTGACTTATGTTGTTAGGTTATTTTTAATTGAAGTCTCTCTTAAATTTCTCAAGTTACCAAAGAAAGCGTATACATTGTCATATTTAACTCTTGTATAGTCTTTTCTTCTAGTTTTGAAAGGTGTAATGCAATTGTTTTTTTGTCTTAACTGAGCAATGCTAGCTTTCGGTCATCTACTGGTAGAGTTGTTTTTAACTGTAACTGTCTGAGGTATTTGCATGGAAAATCCACAGTCTCCACCTTACCTTTCAGAAACTTAAGAATTAACAACAGATAGGAGTGTCAAGATGCCAAATAAATTAATTCAATATTTTGTTAGAGTGGCACGAGGTATACATGTGCTACAGATGCGTTGAGGATGTACTATGATCAATTGCAGTGCATAGACTAGCTGTGAGTCTCTCTGCGTAAGACATAATAACCCTTTCACTTCCCAGGAGAACATGAATCTCTGTAGGCATGTATTTATTTAGAACATTTCGCATAGTATGTCCATGAGTGTTAAGAGTCACCACGTATCCCCTACAGACCACAATTTTTTGTAAGATTAATTTTTATTTCATCTTCTTTTTGCTGAATATATCCCATGATTTTGCCATACTCCATTTCTTCTTAGAGCCAGCAAGCCCTTACCACAATAAAAACACTATGATTATGTTATATTAAACAAGTCATAAAGTAAGTGATAACAAACAATTTAATTTCAAACCTAATTTTAATTATTATTTATTTTATTTTATTTGCCAGCGTGACTACTCTTTGCATTACTGGTATATAAAAAATAAAAACGTGAAAAAAATCCGTTTACAAATAAAAATGTAATTCAGCAGAAAATTACTACATTGTTCATTAACTGTAAGAGTACAAAAATTGATGCCCATTATCTGTTTAGTTTTTGTAATTTTTAGAAATTTTTGAGCCATATTTCTAGGATGAAAATTTAGCTGAGATAAAGTTCACCTCTCTGTATTTGAAGATCGTTGCCAGCAAAGTGCTGAAAGTAGGTGTTATTGTTCCACTAGTCTGAAATGCTGGATGAGTGCTTAGCAAGATCTGTTTGAGAATTCACAATTCTCTTTCTCCTTATCTCTCTCCATAATGCCATATAGTTCATTTTGTTGTAGTTTATTGTCCTACAAAAGTGTAACCTACAAAAATAGTGACCTACAAAATCAGTACCTAGTGCTGGATCCAGGTATATGAACTGGGCAATTCAAAGACTTACAGGAGATTTGTATTAAGAATTTGCAGAAGACATGCAGTACTTCATAACTAGAAAAAAACCCTGTACTTTAGACTTATCCTGACTCTAGACAGGAGGAAGTGGACATACACACTAATAATGCCTGCTAAACTGTTTTGGATCAGAGAAGTACACATGTGTTGTTACCATACCTCCACATTTTCTTCCTCTGTCTCTAGGCTTGACATAAACCTTTTATTTTCTTCAGGAAAAAATGCAACTTAAATTGCTGTTTCTTCTGTGTTCCAGAGCCCTTAGGTCAATGCTGATGGCTTATTCAAAAGAGTGCTTTACTCTTAGAACTTATGAACTGCCACAATTATTTTTTTAATCCTTTGCACAAAAGGAAACAAAGGGTCAAAGCATGAAATATTTTAACTTTTTTTTTTTTTTTTTGTGTTAGATGGAAATGATTCGTTTTTTTTCCCCTCCAGGATAAAAAAAATATAATGAGATAATTATCATTGACATTCGTATTTCATTTCCATAATTATTATAAAATACGCACAGGTATGTAAGGGAATTAACCTTGAGAGTGCTATGATTTGCTAAAAATCCTTAAAAATTTTTAAAGAGAAAACCTCTGTGTGTGAGAAGATATTTCTGAAGAAAATAACAACACATAGCAAAAAGGGGGGTAACACAGTGAACACAGCTCATCTAGCCATAGCAGCTAACCATAAACCAATGGTAACCACTTCTCTGCTAGGAGAATCTGGCAGGGCACCAGAGCATGGATATGCAGGTGACCTCTGATCACAGCCAGGTTATCATATAGCTGGTTCCCACATGCCCTGAGTCCTGCCACAAAGTCCTGATTATTCTGTCATTTCAGCTGGCCACACCTCCGAGGGTGACATGAGAGTGTGGGACCAGCCAGTGCTGAAGCAGGTGAATGGGCTTTCCCATATGATGTTGAGGTAGGCAAGGGTCACCAGTGACAATTTGTTGATATTGTGGTTTAGGGTCCAGCCATAGTCACAAATGGATGGAGAAGGGGAAAGTCACAAATCCTTGATTTCAGTAAGGAATATGCTATGACTGTAAACTCTATTATACAGCAGATTTATTTTTTTCTATGTCGTTCTTCATCATACTGTGAGCAAAATTATGGCTATCTTTATGCCACCCCGCAGAAATTTTTTTCTCACTGGGGCTGACTGAATAGAAGGAAATTTCGGTGAAAATAACCTCAAATCTCCGGATTTTGTACTGTCCTGTTTCTTTGTTTCCTCACAAAGAAAAGCAGGTACTGAGCCTTAATATCAACATTTATAGTTTCCATGGTAAATGGTACTTTCTGCCCACACACATACCTTTATCACACCTTTTTTCTCTGGTGCAGTAATATGAGTTCATATTACTAGTTAATTTTTTTTTTAAGTGTCTGCCAAAGACAGTCACCTCCTCAGTGCTGTTTAATGAGAATGTATCTCCAAACTTTTCAGCAAGGCTGCAGACTCCTGTTATGCTTTGGCTGCAGCTGCTCGTCACTCCTCATCTGCACCTTCCGATTTTCTTTTCAGTTTTTTCTTTGGGTTCCTCATTAATTGTTCAATTAAAATTAGCTGTGTCTGTTTATAAGCTCTTTGCACTAAACAGATGCACTTCGAGCAGAAAGTCATCACAGAATTGTCACAGCTAGCAGTCTCAGTGGGTTGGCTTCCTTCAGCAGTCAGTGAAAAACACTCAGGTTGGAAATTTCAAAATTTGAGTAGTGTTGCTGATAGAGTCAAATGAAGTTGGCGTGTAAAAAAACCTGTAAACCAGTTTTAAACACAGGCAATGCACAAAGATTTTATGAGCAGGCTTTGTGAAAATGAGTTTCTGAAATATCTTGAGTAAATTCTAGATGTTAAGCAACATCTCATTTTGTGGCATTTGTACTGCAAAAGTAGCCAAACTTTCCTTAAAATTGGTGTCTGTAAAATGTCAAGTTCCTAAGTCAATATTTGGGAATGCAAAAAAAATTAAAACTGACTAAACTACTCAGCTTATGATAACCTGTTTGCCAGTAAGGTCTGAACCTTCATTGAATCGGCCTTTGAAAATATTTGCAAATATTCTGTTTGGAAAAAAAAAAACACATAAAAAAGAGCTGCAAGGAATATTTTTAAGCAGTTGAAGATAAAATATTGTAATGAAAAATGCACACCTTGTCATATTAAGATATTTTGCTTTATTACTGTCTGTTTTACAAATTGTGTAACAGAAACATATTAAACTACACTAGTTTCAGGTTTGTAGTCAAACATTTTATTACTGTAATTTTACAACGTGTCTTTAACATTTATAGTTGAAATACGGGACCCTTTATTTTCCAGACACTGCAGGTTTTTTTAAGAAGTGGTTAATTATTGTTCCTGAGCTGAGCTAAGCGGAGAGGGCAAAGTTTTCCACTATTTGTACTGTAAATCTAATCAGACATTCTGACAGCATTTATTACATACACTTCAGCTTTTCAGCTAAATAAAATATGTCCAAAATAATAAACTGCTGCACTGAAAAATAATGACACATTAGAAAACAAAGATTCTGACCTACTGAAATGTGATGGCTTCAAGAGAGCTAGAATAAGCAATGACATTTTCTGTGTTTGTCTGGGATAGGAAGGGCCATGTATGACAGTATGAATAATCATCAAAAGATTGCTTTACAGTTCTACGGTGTTAATTTAGAACTAGAAGTTTGTGGACAGGGTGTTAACCAGAGGGGCCCCTGACTTGGAAAATCTTGTTTCCATTTCAACCTGATTGTTTGGCTTTAATGACTGCTAAAACTGTCTTCTATTATTTTGTGTGTAAGTATTCAAAATTACAAAGAGACAGTAGGGCTTGGGGCTTTTCTTGTTTTTATGATGTGTTCATACTTTTACAGTTTTGTACTTGGGAGAAAAATTTTACTACAGATTTATATGTCTGCTGACCTCCACTTTTCAAATACCTACTATTCACACAGATAAATGGAAAAAAAAATTAAGCAAAAGCTGTACCACTTATCAGATTCTGTAAGATTCCAATTTTTATTTTTCTCTTGGATAGAGAGCTCAAAGTGGTGAGCTCTGTATGGGAGTTGTAAACCTTATTCCGCAGGCAAATAATTCTAAAATTGTATGTAAAGCAGCCAGAAAACTGTCACTTAATGCTGCTGTTCAAAGGGAAGTAACTAGCTTCTGAAAACCATATATATCCCTTTTTCGTGGGAGTTTAACGGCAAAATACAGTGGAAAAAAAGAACACTTAGCATAAATCAATTTCCTTGATGGAAAGAATGAATTAAGTGATGTCATTGCTGGAATCTGTTTATTGGTCAGAGATTGTTTCCCCCCCCCCCCAAGGAAACATTTTTTCGTAATATTAAGCAATTTAACTACTTTTATGATGTATTTTTGTTGTGTCCAGATGGACTTTATACAGGAATCTTCACTGTCTAAGGGATATCAAGATGCCAGGGTAACATGCAGAAGATGCAAAAATCAAGGAAATAAAAAAATTTAACCCTCTGTGCTCACTATACTTAAACAGAAGGGGGTTTCCTCTATGATAAAACAGAACTTTTTCATTGTTCTTCAACAGAGAATTTAGAGAGATGGTGAAGCTTTGCCAACAAGCTGGCCTCTGAATCTTAACCTTCTTCCTCACAGCAACCTATTTGTTTAAACTTGTCATAGGGTCCAGAATTCATCCTTGGGTAAGTAAGTCATTTAGCTCCTGCTGGCCACATATCAGAACACTATTTTCCGTTCTGAAGATGACAGTATAGTAATCTGCAAAATAATAAATGTTTGACAAAATGCAGACTTTATTTTTAAAAGAATTCTTGAAAAATGTCTGGGTTTGTCACAATTTATTTTCTCCTACTATCTTATACCTAACAAACTGAAATAAAAACATAAAAATAATGAAAGTAACTTTGAAGTGAAAAAGAGACACTGAGTGCATTAGAAGAAAGTTTAATTGTAAAAGATGATGTGGAAAAAAAAAGCTTTGAGCAAATTCCATTTTCACAAGGAGAAAACTGCCCTCAAAAAAACTTAGCTAAATTTAATCTGAGTATGTGTGCTGCTTTCCTTTCTAAGCCTGAAAAATTACTTTGCAGAAGATTTCAAATACTATGAAGGCTCTTCTTGACAGCCAAGTTATACCTCTTCCTTCCATGGCTAGAGATATTGGTATGGCAACGTACTCTACTTACTACTTGTGCAAGAGAAGGAAAGGGTGGCAGCATCTGGGTAAGGAGTTAAAAACTGTAAAGAGATGAGCTCAATTTTGCTACAAGAAAAAGGCACAAGGTGTGGACCAAACCTCCATTAGATGATGGGTGCTGTTTATGTACATAACTATTTACAAAATTTCCTGTCCTTTTTTGGTCCTTTGAGAGAAAGGTTTATAATTGTTGAACATTCATGAATGAAAATTATAAGCAGCTGCATCATCTGACATGTGCTTTATGAACATTGAAGAGATTTGCTTCCAAATGTTACACTTCATTGAAGTAAGGAATGCATACAGGTCCTTTACTCTGGGTTCATGTAATTTTAGTTTTTTTCTTTAATTACTTTGAAAATTCAACAATTCTGTATGACTACTTCAAACCGAATAAATGCTTTTATGTTTTTTATCACTAAGACTTAGCCAACTTGAGAGATCAAATGAGTCATACTCTAGAATTCACTAAAGGCTTTTCTTCTTTTATCATAACAAGTAATGGAAATTTGTTTCTGTTTTGCTAATGAAAAATACAGTTTCTAAGAGTAAATGTTCATTGAAGTAATATGATTAAATGCATTTAATAATTTAAAACAAGTCATGCTGATTGAGGTCTATCATTACAAAGCCCTGCTTCACAGCTTACTAAACATCTTTTGTTAAAGTTAATTCTTGTCTATGGTTTCTGTATAAACCTCCAATATTTCTCATCAGTGTAACTTTTCTAGCCATGCAAAGATTCTTATGCAAAACATTGTGATTTATGCATTCTTATGTAACATATCTAGTGCTACTTAATTACTATATTTCCTGTTTTGTGTTGTTTTCATTAAAAAAAAAATACTTTCAGTGTTTAGCTTGGCAGTGCACCCAGATGCTGTTTCATGGGGATGTTTCAAAGTCCACTTTTGTATTTGCTTTCAGTTTAACTGCTGAGGTAAAGTAATCTCCCAAATCTAACTTTGATCAGTAGTTCATATTCTTCTAAGAAGTGATTCAAAAACAGCTACAGATACAAAAAGCATGCAACACTCTTTACTTGACTGCATGCTTTCAGTATGCTGCATGATTTAAGCATGCCAACAAATTTTGTGAAATAGCAGAAATATATTTGAATACATACTGCATGTTGATCAACTCTAAGCACAATTATTTATGATTATGTACAGAAAAACAGCTGAATTATTGAGACTGAGGTATTGAGATAATTTTAATATTCACTAAATAATCTATATAATTTTAAAACGATTTTAATAAAGATCTTTACTCAAGCCTTAAAAACATGTAAGATCCACAGGGGAGAAAACAGGAAGGAATAATTACATATGACAATTCGTGGGAAATTGCTCCAGATTAACAGTTTAATCACAGAAATGTAAAAATATATGTTGAAACAGATATCACAGAATCACAGAATGGTAGGCGTTGGAAGGGATTACTGGAGATCACCTAATCCAATCCCCCTGCCAAAGCAGGTTCACCTACAGCAGGTTACACAGGACAGCATACAGATGGATTTTGAACATCCTTGGAAAAGGAGACTCCACATCCCCTCTGTGCGGCCTGTTCCAGTGCTTCGTCACCCTCAGAATAAAGAAGTTCTTCCTCATGTTCAGATGGAACTTCCTCTGCTTCATTTTGTGGCCATTGCCCCTTGTCCTGTCGCTAGGCATCATTGAAAAGAGTTTGGCCCCATCCTTCTGACACCCACCCTTAAGGTATTTATGAGCATTTTTAGGTCCCCTCGCAGCCTGCTTTTCAGAGACAAAAACAAATTTCACACAGGTGTTTAAGAAATCAGAATGATAATCCTCTGTAAATACAGCAATTTCATGGTAGTTCCTTTCTTATCAATTTTATTGATGTACTGATGGAGTATAGTAACACTTAGATTTTTAAGTGAAGAACTTATAGGCAGAACACAAGTTAAACTTCTACCTTTTAACTAATTGTATTATTGATACTTACCATCTCTTATGTTTGCTGAATATTTTGAACTTCTCCATTTTCTACACAGTAGGAAAAAGAAGGGTACTGGAAGTATTCATGAGTCACTCATGATGTTTTATTCTCTCAAACTTGGAGAAAATATTGTCTGAAAATTGTGCTTTTTATGTACAGACATCTCAGAATGGTTCTATCACAATTAGATATTCTTTAATAAGAATTGTGAAGAAATATCCCTTGTTACAGCAGCTGACAGATTTGACAAGGGAGCCCAAAGACATGACTCTGGTTACCCAAACACTTCTTCAGATTTTAATTGTAAACATAAAAGTTCAAGTAAGTAGATGCTGAGAAGTCTCCTTCCAGTGTTTCAGACCCAAGGAAGTGCTTAGACACCTGAGAAATTTCTGAGAAAAAGATATTACTACGTCTTGTTCTATTGTTTTAGACCATTGTGTCTATGCTGATGCAGCTGGCTATACGCAGCACTCTGAAGCAGGAATCAAAAAACACTCCAAGACCCTTTTTCAGTCTCCCACTACTTGATGAAATAATCAGCTGCAGTCACTTCTACTATAAACAATGTTGTCAATGAAGAAAGGACTCTAAAACACCATGTAAAATATAGCTTCCTATGAAGACAGAACACTGAAAAAGCAGCTATACATTACCTAAGGGTGTAGGCCTATTTCAAACAAACTCAGCTTTTCTGCTATCACAAGCATGTAAGAGCCTGCTGGAGAGATAAAGCACTAAAATACCTACAGCTGAGTGAGATAAAAAAAGGATAAAATAGGCTGGTTCTTACCCTTCTGGCTTGTGCCTAGTGTGTAGTCACACAGCAGAGTAACATAATGACAGTAACTTCCAAGTGAAAGCAGAGTCGTATTTAGACTTTGTACCAGCCTGTAGTTGGAATCAGCTCTCAAACAGCACAGATACTGAAGGCTATCATGTGAAAAACCAAGTATTTTTAATTTCTCATTAATTTCCTTTCAGTGTCCACTGAATATTCTGCAAATTTTGTACGGTCATCATTGTTTTGGTAGGGTAGCAGCAACAATTGGTCCCAGCTTTAAGTAAAATATTCAAACTCCTAAGAAACCTTAAATCTTTGCTATTATTATGTATGATTCCTCATGTGTTTGCTTATACTGTATTTATCCATTTAAAAAAAAATACATTATTAAATGAAGTAGACTAACAGAGATAAGATTTCCTGATGATAATAACTCTGTGGATCACCATCTGTTTGGAATAGTATTCTAAGCTTTGCAGCTTAGAACCCAGCACAAAGCAGCTCTTAAGCGCAGGTATACAACTGTGTTACTGGTTTAGTTATTGAGTAACAGCTTACATCTGAGATGGGCATTCTGCTGTATTATTTGAATGGAGTGTTTTACATAAGCAGTTTGTTGCATCAGTGAGGCTATAACAGACTGGAAGATTTTTGGACCCATTTGTTAATGATTTGATAATAGGAAAATAAAATCTGAATAAATTCTACACAATTTATTATTGAGTGATAAAAGGTAAAAGATCTAATCTGCTTTCTACTAACGTACTTTACTAGGTATCAGAAATAGCTAAATATGCAGGTCATACTAGTAAGAATTTGGCTCCTCCTTCAGATTGGTTTTAAAAAGTGTTGATATTGGAAAAACATGGTGAGATAACAATTAACTTACTTGTTGACATTAAGCAACAATCAATCTATTCACTTATGCGTATCTTCTTATATTACTGTGACAACCTACTTTCTTTTCCAGTTGCTGGGTCTTAAGAAAGATTTGCCTGAAGGACATCTATCCTGGTCACAAGCTTTCCTTAATCTCTTGGAATAGCAAGTATTCACTCATTTTTTTCCATTTGTAGAGGACAGGCTAGTATGAATATGACCTTGAGCCACAAAAAGGTGCAAAACAGAGACACAAGCAGCAAAAAAAGTACCATAGATAACTTCATATGTATAGACATTGATGCATGTGTTACTTGGCGCTAGGGAATTTAAGAGAATACGAAGGTGCCTGCTTTTACTTTTTAAAGACAGTGACATACAGACAATGATAGATTAGAATGGAGAGAATTGCATAATATAATGTCGTCCTGACTAGATAAATGTATTAAAAATGTGAGAAAGACCGATGGGTGATACATAACAAAATAAATATGACTTCACATTGCAGAAATGCTGGAAAGAAAGCCAAAGCCTCTGGAGTTTTCAGACATGATTACAGAAAGGTTCAGGTAAGAAATGGGGGAGAACAGAGTTGTTCTGCACAGGACTGGTTATAAATCCACCTAAATATGATTGTAATTGTTTTTAATTTGCGTTGTAGTGCAAATCCTTAGTCCTAAAATTGAAGGCTGGATCCTTAGTCGCAAAATAGGACATAATACAAGGCACTGTAGAAAACACTGTATGAATAATGAAAAAGGAGCTTAAAAGCACCTAGACCACACTAGCTGCATTGATGATAGGTAGCAATGGTAGGATTTCACAACTTTTCAGTGGGATTTATAGCAAAGACCATTTTTCATTCCTACCTTCACTGTTTCTTGGGAGCTATTCCAAGTGCCAGGCAGGAAAAACTGTAAGGACATTTCACTGGCTTTAGATATCTGGAGCAACTTCTCGCTGTACCTGTAGAGACTCAGATCTGATAATTTATGAGATGGGCTGTTAAAAAACAGAAAAAAGTAACCAGTGTCAGTAAAATATTGCTGTAGAACTCAACCCTTTATCCTGCTCTTTGTAACAAACAATGACTTCTACAGCAATATATGGAACTGGCATGCACTGATCAACTTTGACACACACTCCCCAGTAAACAGTAAAAAAGAATAAGAGTAAGGGAAAATATGGGAATTCTGCAGGAAGAGGTAATTGTTAATTCAAATAAAAAGAAGTGACAAACAGAGGTTCACCACTTTGTTGTGGCCAGAAGGAAAGAGGTCTGCATCAACCAGAGAGAGATTTTTTTAATCTGCATGAAAAGGATAGCTGAACTTGGTGGTAAATTAGGTTACCTAGTGATAATGAGCAGAAGTGAAAGGGATAATAAATCAAGCAGAGTGTAAGCAACACTCTCTAGATCAGATCGCAGCTTGAGAATTAGAAGAACCTGAATTTTGATGAGGGGCAATCTGGTAGAGTGCAAGAAGCCGTACTGAATACCTTCTAAGATGCCACTGAATTTTAACTTCATTAATAACTGAGAGATATAAATCCAGACAGCCATTTGTAGGTAACACCTTCAATAAGACATGAGAAGGAGATAAAACAGTAGTATATATTGGGAGATTTATATTCTGTCTATCCTTTTCGATTACCCATGCACATTCTCCATATGAAGGAGAAACTTTCATTGTCTCCATAAATTATCACCTCTTACAAGTATATGTCCTGCCATTTATACACACTGGGTAACCTTGCACTCTTGGAGAAATTTGCTTTATCTCCTTGAAATTTTCTGTGGAGTTAAGTTTGACTTGGTGTCACTGACAGACTTGAGATGTGGAGCATAATCCTGAGTGAAACTCACTAATGCTCACTTCTCAGTCTGCAGCCTCAAATCTTCCACATCAGTAAGGACACAAGTACTTGAGAATCCAGGTTTCCAAGTATTGAAGAGAAATATTCATCTAATTTCTGTAAAGTTTACAACACATATTCATTACTTCCCGAGGTGGAATACCCCAAGATTTTGTCTCCTCATCCATAAGAAGCACTGAGGTTTGAATGCTTTTATTGATTTGTGTTAGAAATCTGACTGCTTTCCGTGTTTGTATACATCCCACTTGTTGCGAAGTTTTGATTCAAGGTTGTTATTTTCCATCAGCATTCCTAGTAATCTTTTATTATCTGTCCCTCAGCTGAGAAACAGAAAGTGGGATAGAAAGCAGAAAGAATAATGTATTTATGTATTCATTTATGTATGTGTTTATTCATTTATTTAGAAAGATATTTCAGTATTTAATTAGTTCAGAACATATTAGATTCAGTAAAGAATTTGTCTGATTTTGAATTGCCTATGAGTAAATCAAATATTCGACAAACAAGCAGATCAGTTACATGATATTTTTGAAGATGCAATCTCAGTTTAAATGGTTTATCCTTTTGCAAATATTTGTGTCTTTGTAAAAATTTGCTTTATGTTGGGATGCAGATCGTTCAGAAGTAATTCTATGTAAATAATCATGTGAATGCTTGCTAGAAACTTAATTGTATTTTCAGCAGGAGGTTTCCCGCTCTTCCATCTTTGAGCAGAATTTAACTAAATCAATATGGGTTTGTATTACTTTTTTATGGTTACCTAACTGAAGCAAATTGAGAGGATGGCTCACTATTTGACAGAAAATCAACATGTAAAATGTCCTTGCATGAAGATGTTTGTCAGCTGCTCTGCGGAAACAGATTGCATTTCATACTTACAAGTGGTAACTCAGCTGTTTGTCACTTCTCCTGAAACCTCAACCTCAACCTTGCTATGGCCACCTGGTGCTTTAGGTGTCTGAGTTTACCAGGAAATCTTGCATTGCTGTTGTCCTTAACTGCAGCAGAGAAGAAAGACTGCACATCTGATTAGTATTTCATGTCCTCAGACGAACTCACCAAATCAAGTTTTTGGGCTCCAGGAAACAGTCCAGCAGCAAACTTCAAGAAAAAGTAACTCCCACTTTCAATGTATAACTTTTCTCCACCCCTTCCAATAACACTCTGAAATAATATGATTTTTTTTGACATTGTATTGAAGTTGGAAAAAGAAGGAGAACAGAAAGGAACTAAAAGTTCATTTTTAGTTTCCTGTGTGAGTATTGTACACTGGAAACACCAAATTTTCTCTTTGCTGGTCAAGAAATGACTCAGCCTTTAAAAGTACCTGTGCGTATTCGGTTTGTGACACCAGTTATGACAGAGGAAAAAGATAGTGGAATATATATGCAATCCTCATTGGCAACGGCATCAAGCCATAAAATGGAAAAAAAGATCATTATTTTTCTCTTTCTGTTGTGCTCATCTCTTGATACCATAGTTCATACAACATTGTAGGAAATGGAGGGAAGGATTAGCAATCAGGAGCCAGTAAAGACTGAGGAGTCTTTTAAATTCTGACTGAGGAGGCTTATAAATTCTGCAACTCTTTTCTTAGGTGAAGAAAGCACAGTAAGCTTGTATGCTGTTTATCTAGCTATTACAGAAAAAAAATAATCAGAAATGGTTTATTTTGTTCTTCTCTGTCTACTTCTTTCTGGCTGATTTGAGCTCCTGACCCTTCTTCCCTGCTCCAGGAAGGAAAGATATATCAAGTTGGATGAAACAATTCAAAATATATACTCTTGTCAAAAGGTAACTACGAATATAGGGAAAGAATATAAGCTTTTGTGAAAAGTAGTTCATTAAGGGAGGGGAACCAATTGCTTATATGAGAGAATTAGATTATTTCAAATGGGATAAAATTAGGGAGAAAACATAGACCCTATAATAGGGGAAAACAGTAGGGATTAAATGGAATTATTCTACACCAAAGTTTTAGTGCTTTTAATCAAGTTATTATAGTTAATGGCTCCAATATCAGCAGATAAACACTATCTAGTAAAGTAGTGGTAACTAAGTTTCTAAATACCCAGGCTCTTTGTTCTGTCCTTCTTTCTTAGAATTTTATGTAGTCCTTCCACTAATCTCCATAAAAACCTGAGAAAGAAACTGAAATCATACACCAGTCAAACAACATCTGCTTTTCCAGGTTTGTAGTATTCTACTCCATCTAATGTGTGTGCTTCCTATCTGTCTCTCCTTTTAAATAGTGTTGACCCACAGACCTGTGTCATTAAAGTCTCAACTTTTTCAAGAATCTCTGAACTCTGAGCTATTCTTTTCTTACCTCTCTGCTGGTTCTTTATTCCTCAAAAAAGATTTCTCTTCCTGAACTTTCCGTATTCAGCTACTTATTTCAGCTTTTTCCTCAACCTGATGCCAGTTAAGTAAGGGAAACTGGAGCTCACAGAGACTGCCTTAATTGTTTACAGAGAAGGAATTCAAGGACATACCCTAGCATGTCATTAATCTGACTGTCAGTAAAGAAAATATCTCTAGTCCTGCATAAGTTTTTTAAATTGAGAGGTATAGTAAACCCTCTACTGTTCACTTCTTAAAGGTAATGCCAGAAAAACAGGAGAATGAAACCAGTAAAATATCAAGTTAGAAATGAGGACTTCATACTACTTACACGATGACTAATGTTTTTGTCACACTTATAACTCTGAAGGTTTCAGATTTTCTGATTTTAAACCTTTGGAAACACTCAGAATAAAGTAGGTTGTCTCTTATACTTGTTAATATGAAACTCTGAAAAAAAACAATTGCCATTTAGATTTCCAGAATTCTTTAATTATGTTCTTTGCTTCACCTATTTAAAAATTTCTCTGGAAATTAGTGAGAGTTTAATATAGTGTGAGATGTCACAACTATCTTGCCCCTTGGTGCGCTAAATGATGTTTACCTTGTAAAACTTGTGAAAAAACTTGCATCTCTAGTCACAGTACAGGCAAATATTGACAGCTGTTTAAGTTCATAAGGCAGCGCTGTCTACCAGAAGAATCATGAGCTGAAAACAAGCAGAAACACAGATAGCAAACACCATCTGTAAATAGGACTATTTCTGCAAAATAGTATGTCATCTAGTTCATGGGATTACAGACATATTCTTTGAGATGTTTCTGTATTTTTACTACTCCTGTAATGAATTATAAAAAGAGCAAGACTTTCTTCTTAAAGAATTTTTTTTTAGGAAGAGTGCTGAAAATAAGAACATGAGCTTATAGTAAAGTAACAGTTTGATAGTGAGATTAGTCGTAGTTCACTGTTCTTTTGGCTAATCTGTAAGTTAAATGCAAACTTCTTAAAGAAGATATTAATATCAAAACAATCAGGAAGATGACACTGAACAAATGTGAAATAATTTTGTTGTCCAAAATATTTAAAAAGTCAGCCAAAACAAGGCCCATTTCCTGAAGGCTGACAGTTGTCTTTCAGGGAGTTTCAGGCGAGAGCTTCAGGCAAGCCTGTCAACAAGTTTTCCAACCCTTCACCAGGGAGGGGAATTTGCAAGGTGCACTCTGTGCCTCTATCAGGCCTGCCTTCTTTGGGCATCCATTCTTGTTCTTCTGCTCATGGCTCAAAACCTCACAGGCTCTCTGCAGCGCTTGGAGGGCTCTGCCACTAACATGATGAGGTGTTCCATCAACATCTTTTTAATTGGGATATTAATTATGCAGAATGTCTTTCAGATTCTGGAATCACAATTAAATCATTGTGCAGGCTTTCTTCAAAGTAAGTGTGAAAGGAGTAGTGCTAGTTCCCACAGAGACAACTTTGTAGGTGTTGATTTGACAACCACCTGGCAAGTGCCTTTCTTTTACCGTAGGGAATAGGAGAAAGCAAGTGCAGGAAGGAAAAGGAGTCGCAGAAAAAACACCCGAACCAATATACAAGCACAGGTGCATTATTTTTTCCTCTGATTTTTACCTTTATCCCCCATGATACCTTCTCTCTGCCTGTTGGTCCATACCCAGCTCCAGTTTATTCCATCATAGATCTCAGTCTCTTCCATGTCTGTGGTTAAACTTTTCTGTTTCTTGGAATATATCATGTAACTCTCTTATATGATCTGTTTTGACATATCTACTTTCAATGCAGAAAGGCATTTCCAGAAGATTCAGTACATTCATCTTTTGACGGCAATAACAGATGTATGGTAACAGTAATTGTGAGGGATTAGAACATGCTCAGTTAAGAAAGATTTTAAAAAAATTTAGCTGCTAAACTCTACAGAGTCTGTGCTGATCTTGAGCAAGAGGAATTTTTATTTGTTTTATTTTGGCAGGGTGTTACTGAACTGACAAAATACATTTGAATTTTTGCAAGGTGTTACTGAATTGGAAAATACATTTGAATAGTGAGAGACTCAGGAAAAGACAAAGCTTGAAAAAACAAGATTCTTTCCAAGCAGAAGTAACACTCTGAATCTAAGGGATTTAACCTCTAGCACAAAGCAAATGTGAGTCCCCCAGACCTTCTGTAGCTGAAGTAGCAGTGCATAGAACATTCCCATGACAGGTATAAAGCCAGATAAATTTCCAGCTCAAATAGTTAAAATGCAAAAGCTTAGAAACCACTGGAAAAAAGGTGTGAAAGAGAGCTATTGAATTTTCTAAAAAACAAAGTTTGTACCTAATAACGTGACAAATTCTATTTATTTCATTTAAAAAACCCACAATAACCTGAAGTTTGAAAAACCAGTGATTTTCAAACCTTGAATACTGAAACAGATCTGTATATTGCATAAACTTCTTTTTGAAGATGCAGTAAAGCTAAAGATCACCATTGTCAGCTTGTTTATACCAATATCAAAAACTATCACAAGGTACACCAGTTTGAAAATTTCAGTTGGGAAGTGTGTTTTCGTAAAAAATGAAATTATCTTTAGGAATTTGTTTGAGAAAATTTCATTTATAAAACCATATCAAAAGAAGGCATACTGAAACTGTCAAATCATTTTGTTATAACTTCAACTTTAAACTTTGCTACGCCTAAGAACCTGATTTTTCTTTTTATTTGTTTGGAAATATATTGGTTTGGAATATATCTTACATCATAAATTGTTATGTATTTTAGCATAACATTTTAATCCAGATCCAGGAAATACATCCAGATCCAGTTGCTGACACACGTGGTTTTCTTATTGAACATCATTATTTTGTATGGAAAAACAGTTACTGAAATTTTCTGCAGACCCACACTTTTTGCATAAACGCAGCTCTTCCTTAAAGGCCCTGGGAGTTACCTTCCAAAAAATAAATATTTACCTGTCAGTGTGGTTTGTATGTCAAGTATATGACCTCTGAAATGACATGATCATACACAATCCAAGACAAGATGCATGGGTCATCTTCTGCTTAACTTGTGCAAATATCATGTATGTAGATTTTCTGAGCCTTAAATAAGTAGCCTTTGCAAGGAAAGCACCTGAGGAGTCCAACTAGCCATAAAAGAGTTCATGGAAGTGAAAGCCTCTGAACTGCAATACTATCCAGGTTGGACAGTTTTTCTCTCCGTGGAGAACTTTAAAGGCTCCTCCTCTCCCCATTAACTGCACAGAAACACGAACACTTATTTCACACAGGTTGTTTCATTCCATACATAAAAGTAAATGGACGTTAGATGCCGAGATTAGATGGTCTTGGTCCTGTTATGCCTTTAGTATTTCCATGTGACTCATAGCTACAAAGATGCTCTTTTTCTACAGCCTGTGGTTTTATGTCACTAATGCAGAAAAGAGACAATGTAGAGGATAAAAGTTCACAAGTTACTATTTCTTTAGCTTCTTTTACACTGTCAGATTTATAGTTTTGGGAAGTGACTTCTTGTTTTATAGTACAGTATTTACCAGTAATGAAAACCATACTTCCTTGTGCAATACTGTCCTTCCTTCCCTCCCCACCCCCAGCACTAGAGAAGGGCACAGAAAGACGACTATGTCTCCTCGTGTTGTTCTTTAGACAGACAAACTATTAAAACCATATAACTCATCTTTGTCTGAATGAATTTTGTAATAGGTCTCTGAAAACTGTTTTACTAAGGGGATTGCATAAATAATAGCACTGCAGGCGGGCTAACTCACTTGCAGAATATAACTAGCACTAAAACTGTGTACAGTAGCATGGAGGCTGACTGCTACTTCTTGTACTCGTTCACAAGATGGATTGGTGAAATAAAATCTCATTACCTGCGTTAGGTTATGTAGTCCTGTTATGTGTAATTATCAAAGTCAATTTGCTGCTATACTTTGATGACCAAATCTAAGGAGAACTTCTTAAAAATAGAAGTAAGTATTAACAGCATCACAAGGTTTCAGATTATAAACCATGTGCAATTTACCAGTGTTGTCATGATATTGTTTTTAAAAGTGTGTCCTTCATTCTGCTGGTATGCAGCCATAAGTCGACACCCGCCTTCACAGAACTAAAGGCAAAGCAGGAGATGAATCGTCTTATTTTTACATTAACTCAAAGTCTCATGTAAGACACTTGGAGTTAAGGAAAGAGAAGGGGAAACAGAAGCTCTATTTAAATTCTGATTTTCATTTACACTAACTGTGAGGGCTCTTACAACTACTGGGAGGAAGTACGCTGTCCTCGACAAAACTGACACTTAAGCCTTTTCCTTAAACTCTGGGACATCTACATTTGTGTAAGAATAGTGTTAGGTCTGAACTCAGAAAAAGTCTAAAGACTGCTTTTTCATCATGATCACTGGTTTCTAAATGTGAAGTTTGGAGAATGAAATATATTATTATGATCAGAATTGCAGGAGTTGAGGAGAACGACTTATCCTAATTCAATATCCTTCAGAGTAATAACCTTTAGAGTCACTTTTGCTTTAATCTATAAAATGTTATATTGCCAGAACTATTATAATAAATGGTAGAAACCTTACGAAACACATGCCCATACATTTGTTACAAAGGTGTTTTGTGCTGGGTGTCTTTTTTTTTTTTTTTTAAATCAGCAAGAAACTGTTAGAGTTTAGGAAAGTTCTTATATTCAGGTATAAATCTGTCACCTACTAATGATCAGGAATGAAAATACAAAATGAACACTTGACTCATTTCTCTCAGGTGACTTGGTTGCTCTTGCGAGGTCACTACTGTTGGTTTCTCTGCAGCTGGAGGGACTGGTGAGCCGGTGAAGCAGTCTGCAGTCCAGGAGGGCCACTGAGTCTGCAGTCTGTTGCACACTGGAGAACAACCTCTCATCCCAAAGATGACTGGGACCAGCAGGTTCGTATATAATGAGTACCCTGTTTGCTTTTAGAGAAGTCACACTGTAAGTATTGCCTTCGCTACTTTTTTCAGGGTTTTGTGAAACTTTGACCGTGAAAGATTGTTAATGTATAAAAACTTCCCTGTTATTTTTTTTTCCTCATAGACCTTCATTAGGAATTACTGAAGCACAGAGAGGAAGAGTAGGACTGACACTGATAGCTATCTCTGCTAAAAGTTAGTTGAGATAATTGTCTTGTCTTTGTCACTCTAATCTGTAGTTCAGTTTGCAGTGCAGAAGCTGAAGATGAATCTATGGGCTACAGTATTATTTAAGCATTCAATTCTTCAACCTTCATTCTGAGTGAAGAGTGCTTTACTCCTCAGTTATAGTCTCACAGATTTCACTAGGGCTACTGGGTTTTGCTCACCAACCTAACAAAATTCTTGGTGAAAGTGGAAAATCATGATGGATTTTCTAAGGAAGACGGCTCTTGTGGAATAGGGATTTGTGATATTGTGCTATGTGTGAGCATGCTTTTTGTTCCCCAGTTTCCCGTTCAGTGGTATGACAGATGGGTGCACTCTCATGCACAGTGATGTTCCTAAAAGTTCTTGGAGAAAACAAAAGAGAGAAAGTAAACTCTCTGTTTCCTGTGACAGGTGCAGGGAAGGAGACTATACAGCCCATCGGCAAGAGACAACTGGCCAACCTGGGTGCGTAGGCCTGGTGGCCACCACACATGCAGCTGTAAGCAGACTGAAACACTAGCTGTCCCTTGCTGGCTGGGAATTTCATAGAAATTTTAGATAGAGAGATGAGATTTTTGTTGCACGAATGGAAAACAGGTGTAGAAGAGAAAGGACAGAAATCTGTTGGAAAAAGGACCCGTTCTGGTTTTGGCTGCAGCCGGCAACAAAAACGCCACGCCGCCGCACCTCCCCCCACCGGGGTGCGGAGGAGAATGGAAAGAAACAGGCAGAAACTTGTGGGTCGGGATAAGGGCAGTTTAACAGAACAGCAAACAAAGGGAACAGTAACAGCAACGATACAGAAAAAGGGGAATATACAAAACAAACCAGCAGAACAGAACTGCTCTCTCGGACC
>Ga0065711_1001797_pt1 | contig 65885 bp, 31 predicted proteins | sample Hoacrofraction12_FD_59098 | JGI IMG/M metagenome (GOLD analysis project Ga0065711, IMG submission 59098) | Hoatzin crop microbial communities from Cojedes, Venezuela - Epithelial fraction 12 v2 (version 2) | ecosystem: Host-associated > Birds > Digestive system > Esophagus > Crop | place... | reverse complement strand
CCCTTCCCTTCCCTTCCCTTCCCTTCCCTTCCCTTCCCTTCCCTTCCCCTTTGCCTTGGGTTGCCAAAAGCCCCCTTCATGTTCCATTTAGCCTGTTCACTCTGTGCTGAACATCCTCCTTATAACTTGCCGAAGAGTGGTTATGCGCATCATTTATTTTCCTTTCTTCCTCTAAGTTTTTTCTGGGTTTAGTTTATTTTATTATTGTAACTAACACCTTCTTTTCTTCGGATTTCTCCCAATACTCAAACATTCAAACAGACCCTGAGTAGGTATCAAATGTAAGCACTATGTATTTACTGTGCCTCTGAGATGCACAGGACTCAGAGATGCAAACAGACAACAGCTTTTTGCCTGCTCATTCTACACAGGCACAAGGTAAACCTCCCATTTCACTCCATAGTGAGACCCAGTTTTTCTGGAATACCATTTTCTATTTCTTTCCCTGAGGAAGCTGCAGGATCAAGGCACTAAATGACATAGGCTTTGGGTGACCTCTGCTGCTTTTAGCGTAGTCAGTGTGACTCTCTTCTCTCACCTACCTTAGCCTGAGAAGAAACCAAGAGATAATTTAGTATAAGAGCTTCCTATTACTAATTCCTACCTTTAAATATCTGCAGATCCTACCTCACAACTCGTTGGGTTCACACTAGATTCCACAGTGATTGGAGATGGATGTCAAAACTCTAAGAAAAACAGAAATAATTTCCTAACTCTGGAGCACTGCTGTAATATTCCTAGTCAATGTTCTGCATTATTTTCTTTGTGGCATGGAAAATTTCTTGGAGAGGAAAAAGCCAAGCATGCACTGAAGAGTTCACTTGAAATACTTATCTTGCAAAGCTAGGGTATCACTGGTGGTCAGCTATGCTATTATACCTAAATCTACTGCAGATGAAACTGAGAAAACCTTTTCAATATTATTTTCAGCTAAAGCAGTGACAGAAAATATTATGAATGTAATAAACAGAAAGAGAGGGAAATGCAAGCTTTATACAGCAAGGCAGATTTACATTTTCCTCAGCTCTTTGCCAGCTAACAAAAGTATATCTCTGACTCTGGGGTCCACTTTTATTGGAGGTTGCTGCAGCAACCTCACTTGTGCATCCGTCTAAATCTGGAGGTTGCAATAACCTTCCTTGATATTAGAGATGCTAGAAAGATTCTGGAGGCTCACTTTAAGCAAAGGAATCCCTCAAATGAAACAGGTGTTGAAGATGAATCATTTTACTTGACAGCTTATATCCCTATAGTCCTGACTGGAAAAGCTGTATCTAACTGAAGAATAATAAAATTTTACATTTTTTTTATCATATTATTTTATTGATATCTGTCTTGTAAGACTATTAGTTAATAAATCTTAACATTTTCCTATCGAATGAGGATGCTGTGAGGGAAGATTTTCTCTTTATGTTTAGACAGTGGAAGTCCTGATTAAAACTCTGTTCCTTTCTCTAAAGTTTTAATCTCTTCACTCTATCTCTGACCCTGATACAGGGCCCGTATCCTTGGTCCACTCAGAGCTGCTGCCAATGAGTTAATCTCTTCTCAATACAGTAAATACACACCCAGAGTAGAAGGTCACAATTTCCTTTGACTTTAAAGTCACACTCCAGCTATTCACCAGAAGCAGCTCAGTGGCTCTAAGGCAGACCATCTGAGGAAAGATCATGGTCTCACCCTGTGAGGGTATCCAGTAGGGTATCCAGCAATGAAGGACAAGTGTTTTTCTGAACAACTGAGCATCTCTCACCCACCATGTGAGGAGTCCAGGCACTGAGCTGGGAATACAGGGAAAGCCAAGATGAGTCCTGGTGGAGAAGCTGGATGGACCACCATTACTACTGCTGATTCCTCTCCATCTCTGCATCATGTAACTGATGTGAGGGAGTATTGCCTGAAGCACAAAAAGATGACACAAACAGCCAAGCTGTGTTCAGTCACAGAGAATGGTGTGACGAAGCAGCCATCAAGATCTAACACCTAAATGTGAGCTAGGAATCCATGCATTTAGGAGGGCTGCAAACTTCTCATAGGATTTCTTTCCACAGTCCTGCTGAAGAAGCCAACACTTTTCTAACTAGACAAGGGGTGTGACCTTCCGTGAGATCCCCTCAAAAATTACTTTCATTTGGCCTGTGTCATGAGCCTGGTGACTCTATGTTGTGCGGCAGAGCAGCAAAGGCTTTGATCCACTGCTTGCATGGGAAAGAATTTGTACTTATTGTAGCAATGAAGTTTTCTTGGACCATCCTGAAGGTTTGCTGGGCATAGCTCCTTCCCAGGGGGTTTTCTCTGATGTGAACCAGAAGCATCCCAGCTCTAGCTCTAATAACCTAGTATGTTTTACTTACTTCTGTGCTTTGACTTTTAACACAATCACCTTCTCAGGTCCCAAAGCTGCAGTTGTACCCCTGCTCACTAACTCAAGGAGCAGCTTTAATAAATGAGGTATCCCTGAGGAAGAGCAGATCATACTATTGCCCCCTGGGGTATTTCTAATCTGGAAAAACTTAAAATACCAATTTTGAAGCTCTTTCACTGGATTAGCTTTGTAGGGTGCTGAGACAATATCTCACAGATTCCCTAACTACTGCTACAAGTATCCATGCCTGTTCCATCCCATTGTCAGCTTCAGTGTCCTAGTGAAAAAAAGCACTGTTCGTACAAAAAAACCACAGAAGTACATAAAACAGATTTGTGTAAGTGGGATAGATATAGTGTGGAAACTACAGACTTCATCAGCTATTCACTGTGTTTCTAGGTGTCTTGTATAACTAATATAACTCATGAAATGGACTCAAGACATTATGGCTGACTTTGGAACTTTAATTAATTTTTTTTTTATTTAACTTTAATTTTTTTAAAGATAAAAGACTATTTTCAATTTGTTCTTCCTTTCTTTTGAAGGGGTTGAGGGACATCCAGGGATTCTTCTAAAAGTACAGAGAGCATCGTAATGACTAAATTAAGGCAATTTCTGTCACAGCGAAGTGAAAGTATCAGGAGAAAAGATTGTTCCAGTTTTTGCAAGAAGTAAGGGTCTTTCTGGTGAGATATAGGATAGAGTTTCTCTACGGCTCTTAACTTGCATTTGGAACTAAACTTTGATTGGAGAAGAAATCAAAGAATTGAGGAAAACTTCTTTCCTGTACAACAGAGAGTCCAAAAATTTCAGATGTCTGTGTTGATGTTTAACCTCACAATAACAATATTTTAGTATTTTCAGGGGGAATGGGGGAAGCTGAAGCTAGATGGGGAAATAAGTGGTTTTGACTCTTAAATTTTCATGTGATTCAGATGAAAAAGAACCTGGACAATTTCTCTGTATAATGTAATATCTATTTCTTCCCTTTACCATGTGGCACACATCCCAAGCTATTTAGAAGGTGTGTGAAAGGAGTACAGATAGCGAAGAGAGGTCAAGAAAGGCATCTAAAGGGATGGAAGCTGTCAAATGAACAAATTGCATGTATTTTCCTCAGTGCAGTATGTGTATAGGCTAAGAACAAGAGAAGAAAGAAAATCTTCCAGCATGCTTGGTTTCTCATATCTGACTTCAAAGTCAGATTCAATTCTTGGCCAAATAAAGTACATAAATTCTGGGGCCTGTTCAACGGGAGATAGTGATCCTTTTCAAATTCATAACTCCGTCAGAAAACGATCACTCATGTAATGCACTCCATTTGGTGAAAAACATTCTTTCCAGCTCTACTGAAATAAAGAAAACCTGAAGAGAGAGAGCTAAGCCACATTGTACTAACATGTGTAGATGAAGACATACCAGAAGTGGAACTAACAGCAGCTTCATAGCTCAGGGGTAACATACTAACTAAGGTTGTCTTAATTTGGGTTATCTTTTGGCTAGTGTGTCCTGATGGATTTGCATAAGTAAATTTAAATATTTTGTTGTATTTATTTTGGAAACCCATGTTGAAGACCAATAGTTTCTCTAAAAGGAGTGCATTTTGGGAACTAATGTTTTCATCAGATAAGGTTTTTCTTGGCTAAATCAATGTAACACAATAAGCATAGTCACAACAACTACTGCTACCTAACCTGGTTAGTATAATTGCCTCTGTATTTATTTAATTATTATTGCTACTTTGTGCACTTTTCGTTAATACTAGCAGTGAGAAAAGTCACCACCCTCTTTCCAGGGTCAACAGTCACTTATAAGAACTTAATTAGGTTCTGTGAGTTAGTGTTTGGCACACATTTGAAATGGTTTTCCCCCTGTAGTTACACTCTTAGTTTGACTTTTCTATTGCAATTTTCTTCTAAAAAAATCTATTCTCATTGGGTATCACTTCTATCTGAAAGTAGCCTGAAATGGAAAGTTTTAAAGATGTGTGTGAAATGCAGGTTAGTCAACTCTGCCCTGAAGATAAACCAAAAGTTAGCCGTAGGAAAAGGTATACGAAGAATTCTCACATCTTTCCAGTCAGCTCACACGTGTTCAAGGAACATAAATCCTTTTGTAATTTTGGAATGTTTCACTTCATTGAATAAATGGATTAGAGATTGGGTTAAAAAAAGAAATGCTGAAGTGTGAAGTCATGGCCTCTGTGTTGATGCCTATTTGCAGAAAAGTCCACAGGGACCAGAAGACTGCCATTCTTCACACCTGCCTGCCTCTGAATGGCCTCACGTTTACTTGGTGACATGCTAAACCACCGGGAACACTTGAGCAGAGATCTCTTCGTGGTCTAGACACATTGTGATCACCCCTCAGCTGAAGCTTGCTGCATCTAGCTGCACACCCCAAGAGCGTGACTGGACCCTCCTAGGACTGGTGCATGCAATTACTGAAGTCTAACTTCAGGGAGACTAGGATTTTCCCTGGAGGAAAGTCATCATCAGACTACATTCGGTGGAGATAAAATACTAAATACAGCTAAGAATCAGCTCCCCTATTGTTTCAGTTCCATGATGGTACATATATTCATGGCTGTGGTATGTATGGAGCTAGAGACAGACATATAAGGAGCATTATAGAACTCTATGCTCATGTAATTTGACATTTGGATGGGTGGCTAACCTAAATACAGCCATGGTTGTTTGGCAGATATCCATCTAATCTAATTTATCTCAAAACACAATTCTCCTTTTTAAAATGACTTCATTGAAGTAGCATCTTCTGACTCAACAAGCTCATCCTCTGTGGGTTCTTGGTGGCTTAGCTGTTTACTTTAACGACTGAAGTTCATTTTTGTCAATTACAGTCTTGACAGTCCTGCACTCTGAGGAAGAAATGGTTTTGTAGAAGTAGCATTCTGGGAAAATCTCTGCAGCTCAGTGATTTCCAGGTTAGTCACAAGTGATTGGAAACCCTTCCACACACCTTATTACCCCTGCAGGTTCAGCTTTTTTAATGTGAAAACTGAAGCTGTTATTTCTTGCATGTTGATCATACGTAGGAGAAAATCCAATTTAGAACAAAAAAATGTAATAAATTACTTACAGAAGTAAATTATTCACACTCTAGCTCGCTTCAATGACTTTTTTCATTTGAGAAACTGCTGCCCCGGCAGGGATGAAGTGAGCACAATCTAGTCTTTGGCTAAAATACCTACAGAGCTGCATTCTGCTCTGCTCTGAGCATCATGAACAACATCTTAAGCAACGCTCAAAGGAGTGGAGAATGCTGCTCCGTAACTCAAAGGTGTGCTTGCCACAAGTGACAGTGGTAAATATCTTCCGAGTAAAGCTGCTTCAAACCCAAAGAGCAATCATCCCCTTCCTGCAGAACAGTGTAAATTGGTTCAATAATTAGAAAGGACAAAAACAATGATCGGTGTTCTTTTACAGCACAGAACATTTCCCAGAACGTTTCTGTGAGCTACCGTTCTATTAGCCCTGCACTGTCCCCTGACCTCACAGTGTGCTTTGCATTCCCATCTTTATTTTACATTTTGAAAACAATTTCAAATCAATTTCACTTGAGAAATAACACTTAACCAAATGTAATAGGTGAAGTCTGCTCTTTAGCTTTACCGCAATAAATTTCTGAAGCCACCTAAAATACATTTTGGGGCAAAATTGTGCACAGGTATATAAACAAGAAAAAGCAGAAATCTAGCTTATAAGGAAACATTTTATTGTGGAGGGCATGCTCAAATTAGATCAGATGAAGCAAGCAGACAGAAAAGTGGGCAAATAATGATGCTAATAGTGCAACTGAATGTATAATCCAAGCTACAGGATGACAGAAATGGAGAAGGAGACAGATACATATATAGAAATGCAAGCAGCACTGCTGTTTGGGCAGGTTTGTTACATTCCCATGGAGACTCATGTTTCATATGTCAAAAGCCAGTACTCACCCCTCTCCTAAACACATTAAAACCACTTACTTATTACAGACACACATACAAACTGCAAATAAACACCTGTGGAAATAAGTCAAGAATATTAGTATGTCAGTGATAGCTGTCTTCAGTAGTGCGTTTTTGTTTCAATAATAAATCCCTGTGGGAGAGATAGGCATCTTCACAGTTTGGACATTTAAAGTCTGAGTCCTTTGGAGGTCTTATTCACAGCTGATTGTAATAACTAGGGAATTATTTCTATTTCAGTAGGTTTTGGTCAAGCTTCTGACATACTGCATACATAAGCATTAATTCTAACTAAAACTCATGACCATTATTTCTAACTAAATCTTTGCTCCTTTAAAACCAGTTTTCAGGCAAGCTACACCATGGAGTGTAATGGAGGTGTTATAGTAAGAACCTCCCAAAACTCATACAAGAGCTAAGAGGTTTCTGTTGGTCATAGTAAAAGCGCTCAAGAACTGCACATATGCAGAGGGATGCTGTGCTTTACCAGTACTGCAGAGGCAGCAGTTAGAGTAAGATCCGTTTTCAGATGCTTTCATTCTGCTCAACTTGGTTGGCTTATCCCATCTGTGTGTTGCCATACACCATTTTGAAGATCGGTTTGCATAGCTGTTTTCTTCCTGTTCCCTATTATTGCTCACGCTATTTTTCACAAGCTTTGAGGCAAATCTCTTTCCTCATTGGCTTTAATTGAATAAACAGAGTTCTTTAAGGAACTGTCTCTCTACCCAAACTTGGAACAAGATACGGGTTGGAAGCTAGAATGATTAGTACCTTCTGCAGCTGCAGAAATGGTAGCGATGGACAAAGATGCTCTGATAGAAACAGAGATTTTTGGAGTCAGGTGCTTTCAACTGCTGTTTCACTGTCTAAGCAAATGTTTGGTTGTTTCTTCTTTTCTGGTGTATATCAAAGCAGAATAACAATGAGAAATAATAACTTCTGCTCCAGGACTCCTTAAGTTGACAGAAGATATTTCTGTGAGCAGATTGTTTTCGTAGGCAAAATATGCAAAAATGAGGTATTTAACTTATATTCACAGGATCTGCTTATTGCTTTAAGCCCCAATTTGCATTAGCTATTATTGCTGCCAGGCTTCTAGAGAGAAAATGCAACTTTCTCCTCATGATTCTTCTAGAGACAGGACTACAGACTAGGAACAAACCACTCCACCTCTGTTCCCACAGAGGTTCTGAGTTGCTGGAGGAATAACTATGAAGCAGCTAACATAGTCATCGACAGTGGAAAAAGAAACATACTCATAAACCCAAAAAAACAGGGCAGCTCTCCTAGTCTCAACGGGTGTTAGCAGGAGGTGGCTCTACAAGGAAGTCAAATGCTTTAGTTTATTGCAAGAAGTCCTTTTAACTTCATGCTAAGCTGGGATGGAGACATGTACCTAACTGAAGCTGCAGGGCTCTACATTTAAAACGATCTCTGATGAAAGGAAACCAAATTCCAAACTCATTGAAGTCAGTGGCAGCATTCCCACTGACTTCAACGGGAACAGGAGGTAGCCCATGGTCATTACAGAATTGCTAGGAAGCTAATTTTATTTAAATCCAGATATGACACACTTCTGTTTGTGATGGCTTCTCGTGGAAGAGATTCCGGTAATAATAAGAGCTGACTTTGGTATTTCCATTCTAGCAAAAGCATTAGCTCGTCTACTTAGCTCAAAATGTGCTTAAGTCATTAAAAAAAACAGGATACCACACCCAGTTTATAAAGCACAGATTCTTAATGAAGCCACTCTTGAAAGAACTCAGACTGATTTTCACAGAGAGTACTGGTTGCTAGAAAGCACAGATGTGAATCTAGCGAGGTTTTTGTCGCAAAATGTATAATATTTAAGAGCCTGAATACAGTAGTTTGTTGTTGCTGTTGTCACACAACTCTGTTGGAGCATTGTTGTTGCTGCTGTCTTTGAAAGATGCATGTAAACAATGGGAAAAGTTTCACAACTTTTAATTAAGATACTTTTGTGAAGATTAAAAGCAGTACAAGTTCAGCACTCAGTGTCTCTGAAAGGATGGACAACCTAGTCCCTTTCTCTTTGCACTGGCAGTAGAAGGCACAGTATGTGATATAGCTTGCCTAGAGCCCCCATTTCAAACTTGCCACCACATAAGCAGCCTAGTGGCAGCCACCCTTCGTGGCAACATGATAAAAAGCCCATAAAAAGTTCAATAGCTAGTAAAACTTTTGAAAAAGTGGGACTTCTTCCTGAAAAGATGTCACAAGGACTTCTACGCAACCCATAGAAACAGCTTCTTTCTAGGCTTCAGAGGGTTTTTTGAGAGCTTTTAAATTTCTCATACATTTCCCCAGCCAAAGTATAGATTAAAGCAATTTCAGTACTGCAATTTGAGGGATGCCATAACATTAAATTACACCCACTTAAATAATTACATCTCTTTAGCTACAAATGATAAAATAAACGTATCATGTTTAGTGTGTGTACTTTGCATGCAGTCACATAGCAGTTTACATGCAGAGCCTTTCCCAAAGTAGCAGAGGGGAAAAAAGCCCTTCTGGAAATCTTTATCATTACACTAACATGTTTGATTGTGGGAAACAATAATTCAAATGAGGCAAAGGTTATGGTAGAAAAATAAATGAAATCAAATGGGAATAAAAGCTATAGCTAGAAGGACAAATTTCAGTCAGTGGACTTTCTTCTCATTTTTAACTTCAATTAATTGTTAAGAGGAATTTTTAAATTATGTCTTCTGTTGGCTTTATGAACTTCTCTTTGCGTACTTGCCCTCTCAGGGTATATAGAGCTAATGCAACTTTTTTTTAGTATCTTTATTTGAGTGGCCTATAACATACACAGCAGAAGTGTGAGATAAGGGAGAAGCAGATGCTGCAGCAGGGAGTAAGAAAGAGAATAATTCTCCAGACAAACCCCCCCCCAACTTCGCAACAGGCAGTGAGGACTCTTCTTCACATTTTATTATTTGGCCCAGGGAAAGGAAAGAATATTAGAATTAGAATTAGTCTCTTAAGAGCTCAGCAGAATGCCATCAGGAATCCCACCTGTTGCTATTGTAATCGACAGCACAGGATCTATTTGTCCCTGGCCCTCCTGAGTGGTTAGTTCATGGAAGATATCAGCTGTAGTAGCCTTTATGGCAGAAACCAGGGTTCTTCTTTCCAGCTTGCTGTCACTCATGGTTTGAGAGTTGCAGCCTGTCCGGAAGGCTTTTATGCTCATCTTCACAAATAATTCTGCTGCTCTCTGGCTGCTCTGTGCCTGGCTGATGCGTAAAATATATTTGAACACATATTGGAAAAGAAAGAGAACACCAGAATGGTGGTAATCATTTGGTCCTTGGGGCCAGTTCACCCCCCTTGCACATAGCAATGCTAGAAATACATTACAGTCTAAATTCAGCTCTGAATTTTGTTCTGAATTCCAGTCGGGCCAAAATCTAGTTTACATATGTATTGATGCTTGCTGCTGAATTTAGGAGGAAAACTTGAGTCCATTTCCTCAAAACTGCCTTTGACTTTTGGCATTCCAGTCTGGAGTAACACCCTGGTTTAGGACCACAGCCCCAGGCAACTGACCCAAATCTACACCATCCACAGGGCCCATTCTGTCAGATATTCTCCAAGAACACCTCGAGGATTATGCCATGCACAAAACCAGCTGGAGTGACATGCTTCTGCCTTTTCTCCTATGTTTAGATCAGCAAGACTTTGAGAAAGGCACAGCTTGGCCCTTGCCTGGAGGGGGTTGACAAAGGAGCCGTGAGGGAACAGAAACCGGGGGCACTGCAAGCAGCTTGAATTTATGTGTTAGTTAAATGCATGATAGTTAAACATCTGTCAGAGGAGTGAGAGAGAGAGCAGGCAGGACTGTGTAGCTCTGCAGTTAGATGCTGCCCCAGGAGACTGGGGTGCAGTCCCACAGCAAGCAGGGTACGGCTGTCAACAGCAGCTGTGAAGCTGACACGACTGTCGGACACAGTCAGCAGCTGACAGGGTGCTGGGGAACATATTTCATCCTGGGAATAACCATACGGCCTTATTTCCAAAACCAAGTGAAAAAACAATAACAACAAAAAAAGCCAAATACTTCCCTTTGTCCCACTTCCCCAAGGTTTTAATCTCATGGGATTAAAAAAAGAAAAGATAAAATGATTTGTTCTGAAGAAAAATGAAAGCAGCATTTGAGAAGCTGATTCTTCTGTTTCCTGAAGTCTGCCCAGCTCTGCTCAATGTCGTGGAGACTGGGGCTCTCTGCGGGAAAGGGAATGACTGGGCAGGAGAAGAAAGGACACGTCTCCCAGATCAGGCAGACCGGGTACAAACATGTCTAAAACAGCCAGCAGCACTTCTTCCCAGGAAAATGGTGGGATGCCCACACCATGGGTGCAGAGGGGAGGGAACGTGTCTCATCACAAAAGCCCTACTTTGGTGGTGCATGAGCAAGGTGACATCCTCTGAAGATAACTGCCGCAAGGATCATAAGGGAGCTCGGGCAGGAGAGGAGCCCAGGAGCTGGCAGCCAGCTGGGCTCAGGCAATGCTGATGCAGCCCAGCAGCTCTGGCAATGCCAGAGGACCCTGCCCACTGGATTGAAGTAGCCAGGCCTTTGGAAGTCTAGCACTGATGCTTTGTGACCAACTATGACATCATCTAAAAGAATGATCTTAAAGAAAATGATATAAATGCTTATAGTATAGTTAATTAATGATTTTATAGAAGGCAACATTGGGTTATAAAAATCTATGTTTTTCAACAGAATTCAGTATCTTTTGTCTGGTGTCCTCAATGCACTTCACAGAGGCTTTCTTTGTGTCACAATATATCGAGAAACAAGGTAAATATTACTATCTTTTTTGACTGGTGAACTACAGAGCAAAGAAACCTTTATCACAAAATTTATGCTTCTCAGCACCAGCAACAGGACATACTGATCCCTTATTTTAACAGTAGTCGGGCGTTGTTTTTACAGGTAGCAATTCCTCAATAATCATCTTTTGTTAGTTACGCTTTTAGGATTGTAACTTCCGTCAGTCTAATGCAATTATATCTATTGTAAAAAAGTGTTTTGGATTTGTATGATTATACAAGCACACACCAGACCTCACACTGGTTTGCTCCTGCTATAAGCCAGAGATACAACAGGTACTAGATACAGATACTATAGGCATGGACACAACTGAAAGCGAAAGCCTGAGGAAAAATAGAATCAGAAAATGTACTGCATGGTCTCAAACCTTATGGTAAGTTTCTTGGGCAGTTGGTCTAGCACCCCTCACATGCACTTTAAATTTGGTCTAAAAGCCTGCAAAGCAAACGGACGTGCTACTGCCAGCACTCCTGCCAGGGTCCCAGCCACTCCAGCTCCATCACCTGTAGGATTGCCTAGCTCCACCTACAATAACTGTCACAGACTGCTGCCAGTAATCTTGGCATTAGCACACTGCTATGGAGAATTATATAGCTATTACTGTACGGAGAAGAAAGGGGAGATCCAGTGTGATCAAAGAGTGTGTTCCCCTCTGTCACTTCTATGTGACTTAGCACCCCCCCTTTAGCAAATGTTGTGCCACTTCTGAATTCAGTCATGGAATTCCACAGCATACAGCGTAGTCTCTCCCAGGAGTATATTTTCCTTTCAATTTCTAGATGAAGTTCTGAAAATTTGTTTCATAAAAACATTACCATAACATGAGGAGTTGAGAGATGTTACATAATTGGGATAATTCGTCCTATCTCCTGCCTTGCTTCTGCATTCTTTTTGAACCAAAGAGGGGTAGATGAGATTGGAGCTCAGCAGACACTCATTTGTGAGGGCTTGGTGCATGCAGCCTGTGCCTGTTTTGACCTGTCCATTCGTTGAAGCCCTAAGGTTAATATGGGGCATAAAGACTGGGCTGATGTTTCTTTGGTAATAAGAACCACAACCTTGTGCTTATAAGCGGTAAGAGTATTGAGATAACTTCCTTCCAAATCTCCCGAAACCACATCTGAAATGGTTCTGTTATTATCCCTGACACAAGTGCAGTGTTTATTCACATTTTTGTGTTCTTTGCAATCTATATTCAAATCACAACAGCCAACACATCTAGCAGGGTAAACGAAAAGTCTAGTTCCTCTGTGTGGATTTTTACACAACCCAAACAGTTCTCTCTGTTTTATGAAGGTCATTGAAAAACAAGGCACGAGTAAGAAAAAACACACAAGGAAGCTACAGGATATGATTCATAAAAATCCCATGTCTCCTCTATATGCTCATACAGTTGTCTTTGAAAAAATAAATAAAAGATTTTGTTCTTTAGCAATGTTCCAGTACGTAATGCACATGCCAGAGAACAAGCAAGCTCAAAACAATGAGCTAAAATTAGAAGAGGCAGATTCAGCATCTAAAGTCATAAATACACACACATTTACTTTATAGTGTGAAGGCATCTGGAAGAAATATAGTCACATGGACGGTCCGGGTGCTGGCATTAGGCTGTAGCTCAAGGAGATTCTTCCATCAACTACAAGCTCTTTGTGGATCCTTGAACAACTCTTTTAATCCCATCTGTGAAAAGAGGTAATAACTGGCCTGCTTTTGTGGCTGATGTGAGGATGAAACCCTGGGTGTTTACAAGGATCTTGGATTTTTGTGTTGAGTGTCGCTGAAATAAAACTATTGCTTCAATCCACTCTTTTTTAAAAAGTGCTAAGAATGTAATTCAGTTTGGGTCATTTTGCTATTCAGAGTAAGTCTACTTCCTACGGAAATGGATGAGAAAAAGAGACATGGTGTGCACTAGTACTGACTGTTCATCAGCACTTCGGTATTAATACAAATAATATCTTTCCTGGCATATTTTCTCCTAACCTAACAAAAAAAAAGAAGTTCTGTGCAGCCAGATACCTGCTAGCCACCATCAATTCTTGGTAGACCTTATCAGCTCAATTGATAAATCATTTACATTCCCATGGGAGACAAGTTCAGCAACACCAAGAGCAGCAAGATCTACATAAGAGTCAGGGGAATCATGACTTGTGACCAGGACCACTCCTTCCATACTGTGCCATCAGCCAGTAATCAAAGAAAAAGTTACTTACACCTACTGCGGAGGAAAGGACAGCAGTCATGAGTACAGACAAATTTTGCCGTTACAAAGAGGATTCAGGAGGAGCTATGTGATACCACTTTGGATTTATAGGGAAGACACAGGCTCTAAAAGGGGCTGCTTGAGCTGTTGTAGGTCATTGAAGATGGAGAGGTTCTTCAGCTTTCAATAATCCTACAAATTCCAAAGATTTCATTGCAAGGCTATAGTACACTGTGATGATACTTTTTATGAAAAAATTTGCTGGACATTTTAAAGGATAACTGGAGTCCACATATTAATTTTTGAAGTTTTTCTGTTCTTCTCACTGTTTACAGTTGTTGTTGAAGCTGTTCTTAAACTACGCGCTCAATTTCCAGTACAAACCCAAAAGCCCACTGCAGGCAGCTGCTCAGAAGGAGCCAGGACTGGTTTCTTCCAGCTAAGGTGACACAGACAGAACTGCTGCATATCAGATCTAGTGACAGACAATACACGTTCGCATTTTGGCTAGCTTCATACATATTCATATAAGATGATTTTGAAGAGAGGAACGAGAGGAATCAATTGGGTTTATTTCCTGAGAATCAGTTGTTATTTTTCCTGCTGTGTTTGGTAGCTAGAACAGGGAATGATCAAATTTATCCCCGCTCATAGACCAAATTAATTATAACAAGACTAGATTAATTGTAGCCTCTATTCTAGATTAACTATAGATGTTCCAATAAGATTCTCAACACTAGATTATCTAAAATACTGAGAAAAATGTTAGACCTTTACTGGTTGTGTTGCCTGATATAGCTGAAGTTGGAGAGCAGGATTTAGGCAAGAGAAGTTGAGAAGAAATTATTACAAATGACCCCAGTTATGTTCATACCCTTTGTTACTGTGTGGAGTCTGATAGAATGACATGTAGTTGATCTGGGACTCTGTCACAGCTAAGATTAGGTCCTGTGAATACGGAAAGTGAACCTGTACCGAGTTGGGGGAACAGAAATATTTGTAATGCATGCTTTTAGTTTGATTGTTTGATTGATGGATATTATGTTTTGATAACATGTAAGAACTTTAGCACAGACTAATGTTTAATTAGATTAGCCAGTAAAAGAGCAATGCATTCAAATGTTATAATGATCTGAATGATGTAAAATGACATTGCTTGTACATAAAATATATCACAAAAGAGGTAATTTGGGATCTTACTAGCATTCCTCTGTTTAATTATTAATAAACTATGAAGACATTAATGTGGCAGTTATAACAGGCTGGGTATTTTTCAGACGTATGTGGACAGAGAAGCGCAGCCTAAAGCAGCATACAAGCTAAGAGCAGCAAAGAAGCTATAGTTTGCACAGAATCCTGGACCCTTCCTCAATTTCTAGTAAAGTACACAACTTCATTTTGGGTTTTCACTGAACCTGCTACCTTTTGTAAGTAAGCCCAGAGAAGGATGTAACAAGAATACTGAAACTCTGTTTTCCAAGTCTCCCGGAAAGTAGTGTACCTGGGCTACTGTGATAGCAAAGGGAAAAATAAACCCCTTCTCTGCTGGGGGAAAAAAAATCTCAATAGCATGATGAAACCATAATATTAACATCATCTTCATCTTATTTGGCAGCAAAAAGAGGCAGAAGTAAGGAAGAGCAATGGCCCAATACATACCCATCCAGCTTTTATGACACTATTTACCAGTTCTGACAAGGAGCCATCCAACTCTTGCTATTCCTTTCAAAGCTTCCAGTGGAAAGAAAGATTTTTCCTGAGGAGGAGTATCTCCAAGGGAGGCAGTGAAAAAGCATGAGAGGAGGAATCTGGAAGAATTCACTCCCACCCACCTACAGGAGATTCCTAGAAGCATTGTTAGCTTGAAGGTTTCCAAAAACCCACTCCACTTCTCAAAGGCAGGGTCATTTCTGTGGCAGGTTGATTTTAAAACAGCAATGGTGTCTAGCTGGAACCTCTCACAAGGCTGGAATGTTAGAAGTAGTCCCAGGAGAGAGGGTTTAACGTACAAAATGCAGGTGAGGCAGCCAGAGGGACATGATGAATGCGATTTATCACAGGGCTCTGCAATTTATCACAATGGAATCACAGGAAACAAGCAAAGCAGAGAACTAGATAGATGGGCTGGACAGATTAAGCTCCTCTGGGCATCGAACTTCTTTGAAATATGCCAGGGAAATTACATGTTACACATCCAGATTTTCAAACTTTATTTTATTGATTAGAACGGAGCTATGGGTTTCTGGGGCTGGGGTTCTCTTCACCTGAAAGGAAAAATATGTGTTGTTCTGAAGAATGAAATAAAGCTAAAATTACAGGGTGCTGTTTTGCTTCATTTGGGTTTTAATCCACCTCGGATAGGTGCCAGGAGGTAGGGATTTGCGTGTGCAAATCAAGTGCCTGTACTTCCCAGCTGCCCTTCTGCCCGCTCAGCTTTTGGGTTTCAGTGCACGGAGCTCTGCACACAGGAGCGGCTTCAGAGGCCTGAAGCCGTGAGCTGTTCTTGACGACTTGCAAGTGATCAAAGAGTGCTCACAGCAAACACAGTCGCTCCTCGCTCCACTGCTTTCACAGGGTGCCTTTCCCGAAACAGGTCTGTTGTATCAGCGTAACAACTCTGAGTTTTACAGCGGCAGAGCTGGCACGATACCGCGGTCCAGAATATTGCTGCAGTGTGCTGGATATTCCCCACCTCCCACAAAGTAGGGGCCTTACAGCTTTCAAAACAGCGCATGTGCTATTTAAATTGTTTCACTGGGAGGAGAATTATGTGTTCTGCAACGCCTCAGGACAATGAGCCAAAGGAACTATAGAATATGAGCTTGGTGTTAAAGCTGGAGCTCTGCAATGCTCTGCTTTGTGTGGGTTTTAGCCTGCTATGTAACATTACTTTTACATTAACGTTTGTGGTTCTTTTTTTATGCACTCCAGCTTCACCATGCTCCGCCCTTTATATTTTAACAGTCAGATTTGTATGATCCAACCACGGTGGCATGTTCAAAGCTCCACTTCTTTTTAGCACAGATTTAAAAAAAAAAGGCTATAAAAGAGCTCAGAGTATCGAACAAGCTTACTTCAAATAGCTTTTATTCACACTAGGACAAGACTATAGCCGAAGAATTATACAAAACACAAGACAAAAGGGATTTTAACAACTTGCTTGAAGACTATTTCACACCAACCCAATGCTCGTATATCAATTATCAACAAAGTTTTGGAGCACAATATTACTTAACATTACTTATGGGATACTTTTAGATACAAAAATGTATCAGGAAAATAACAATAATCCACAAGTTCCTTTTACTCTTATGGAAATACTACTACTGACTTTTAAAAATTTTGACCTTTGGGTCAGTCACACTGATGCTTTATCCTTTAGAATATGATCTGCCTGGAAAGACAAATTACAGATACACTTCTAGTGTTCTGAGCAAAAGGATTGGGTTTTATCATAGAAACAGATAGCAACATCAATTTCTCAAGAAAAAAATAGACGTTTCAGCTGTGCATCCCTAGACCAAAAAGTCAGTGTTGTAAAAACTCATGGCAATAAAGTTTGCTTCGAAAACTTTAGTTATGACTTCACCAGGTATTGCTTTATTCTTTCCTACTGCATCCTATCTTGGAATGTTAAGCCAATCAAGAAATTTAAAATAGCAGTAAACTAAGCAGCAAGAGACAGGAGTATGAGCCTGTTCCCATAACATATGACATATACACCCTCCTGAAGCCAACAGAATATATCCACTACTGTCAATGCTCTTTCAGACAGAATTTTCTAGAAGCAGAACTGGTACTTCATACCAGAAACAGGGATGTGTGGCCAAGTACAGGTCTCTATCTGTGTTTTTTTTTTACAGTTTGTGTGTGGCTGAGTGCAAAGTTAAGGTTTCTTCTCTAGCTGCCTCCCGGATCTTACCCAAAGCTTGTTCAAGAAGGGATTTCAGTGTTCTTTGAATCAGGGCATCCTACGGCTCTGCTACTGCAAATGTGCCTCTGGCCAGACAGGCCAGGGGAAGGGGCTCATGTGTGGAGGTCTTAGCACAGAATCACTCTCACAGCACAGCACCAGTGCCACCGGTTTCACGCGTCACTTGCCTTTAGACAATCCGCGCAGGAGCATGTCTTCCTTACAAATTACTGCCCAACTCACAGTGTGCTAACTAACATCCGAACAGTAGTGTCTTTGATGGCACAGAGCAATTTAGGTATTGCTATAAGCTATGCTACTACACTGAACCAGAGAGCGTGGTGCTAGAGGAGGGTGAAGGATTGTGCAGAAGAGATATAATTAATATTTGTTGGAATGTCCTTTTTGGTCTTCGCTCTCTGTGTTATTTGCTAGAGACTAAAACTGAGCTAGTAACAAGATGTCATGGGACAAAAACCTTTTGGATCAAGTGAAAATATTACATTGTTAAAATCAGAATGGGTCCCTTCTGAGGTTAGAGAGGAATGTGAGTTTCACAATTTCTTTTTTTAACAATCAGCAGACAGCCAGCTAAATCGTACTCATAAAATACCAATCCAGTTTGGATCTGTCACAAAAATGAAGCATTTAATTGCTGCTAGAAGTGACAAAGATAAGCTATTCTCATTCCCACACCAAGGGCAGGGGCATCTGTCAGAAAACACAGACCTTATTTTGGTAGGTTTTTGTCTGTTACATGCATGAATTCAATTATAGGTAAAAAACCAATGCATGTGACATGACAAAGTAAAAGTTTGAATGATAATTAAGAATCCAGCCTCCTCCAAACCTGGCATGAAAAGCAGGTAGCAGAAGTTTGATTTAAGAGAAATTCTTTCCCAGCAGGTTTCCCCCCATGTACATACTCTGTTTTACTTCCATATGGAGTCTGTAAAAAAAATAAAGTTCAGTGGTTCACAAAGGTCTATTGTGACCTTTTAAAATAAAACAACAATGCACTGCTACACTTCTGGAAAGGCCACTATCATGGAAAAAAAGTATATTGCAAAGATTTGCTCTATCAGTCGTGTTATGAAGTGTCTGCTGGGGGCTGACGGCTTCTCGGGCAAACGCACAGCACAGATGTCAGGACAGCACACCTGGCTGCTGCTGCCGAGGACAGCGAGGCTCGTGTCTGCATGCGTGTGGCCATGCTTGTGGGACAGAGGGGGCATTTGCCAAAGAATAAATGCTCACCGGGCACCTCCTTGCCCCTGCAAGCTAACAGAAGTTAGTTGCCTCACAGTCGTCAGTGCCTTTGGAAAAGTTCCCTCTAATTCTTCATCCCAGACACACTGCCCCGAAAGTGTCCTGCTGTCTGTCTACACAAATTAGTCAGTCTCTGCATTCTTGTTCTCTACAGGACCTCTGATGTTGGCTGCAGCAAAACCTTTCTAATATTTCATCTCCTGTTATGACTCTCAGCTTTTTAGGGAGGCTGTACTTAGATAAGACACCAACTCAATTATTATGTGCTCTAGAGAGGGATTCATTTTGCCACTTCCATTCACCTGGCAGCATGTCCTTGACTTTTTTGAAAAGTAAAGAAGCAGTTACCTTTGTTTGCATAACAGCTGTTTACATTTTCTTTTTCATTTATGATGTTTGTTTAAGATGATACCTTATTGAATTAATTATCCTAAGATTCACTTGCCTGGAACTAGTTACTTCATTTTAACTGAAAGTAGAATTAGGAAGGTACACAATTAAAAAAGAGATTAATTCTGTCTTCTTTACACTGGCAAAATTCCCATGAACTTTTATTGCTCACTAGGAATTTTGCCTGAAAAAGGATCTTATAATCAAGCACTTCATTGCTGCAGATTACATTAAAGCCAAACGAGCACATACAGAATTCCTGCACATAAAGTCCAAAAATTAAGTGCAAGACACTCTTAGGTTTTAGCAATTCTGAGATTCATCATTGTTCCCAACCCCAGCCCAGGTAAAAACATTAAGCTGTATAAACATCCTTTTCTTGATATCTTGAGTCATATCTCTCTTCAGTTTTCTGTTTCTACTATGAATTTGAGGACCTAAGAATACAGAAAAAGTATTAAATGACCTAAGAATACAAGAAAAATACAAGACTACAAAAAAAGCCCCACTGAGCTTAATATTTAGTCCCTAACACTAGGGAAGAATACGAACTGAAGCAAGCGTGTTAGTGGTACTTGCTGCTGAAGCTGCTCTCATTCTGGGGGTTGGTGGCTTGAGGACACCTTGATCTGGAGGCAGAGTGCAAATTCCTTCACGATTTCCCTGTGAGGCAGAGATTTGCTGCCAAGGGCGATGGCAGCCCAGGGTGGTAGTGGCATGGGACCACTCCTCAGCTTCACCTGCTCTGTGGAATTGCATGCAGAAACCGCCATTTACCCCCTGTCATTTATGTATTTAGGCCCATTTCCAGAAGTAATCTAAGATCAGATGTGAATATTTTGGCAGCCAGCTTGAAATATCTGGGACTTAATTTTCAGAGGTGTCAATCTCCCTAGCCTGCACTGAGGTCCANGGGATACATGAGACCACGATGTCTCTTCAAAAGCAGCTCCTAAACCTCTGAATTTGGGCATTAGAAATGGAGAAACATGCAATTCATGCGTCTTTCTGAAATTATTGGAATTCGTTGTTGAATCCAGCTAAAACTGGGCATTTTTAAGAGTGTCTCTGTGAATATTTCCCTGGAAGTATGTCTAAAATTGCTGGGAGATATTTTAACTGTAATCCATGGGGAGCTATTGATGGTAATAAAAAATGCTGTGAGAAGAAAACAGCAGCCAGTGAAACTGCCCTCTTGGAAAGCCCAGGTCTGCTTTGAAGGAAGTGTTGATATTCACCATAAGCCTCAATCATTTCCCAGAGGGCTGTACGGTGCCTTGTAATGACATAATCAAAAAGTAATGGTGCTCTGGACTTCAAGGAAAAAAAAAAATGAAAAGCAGGGCCTGATCAGTCTCCCATTGAAATCAAAGAGGATTTTGCTGTTGACTTCAGTGAGAACAGAGTTCTGGACACAATCTGTGTAGAGTTTATTTGCACATTTGCTTATCCAAATGATCCTAACTTTAACCAATAGCATGTCTAGATGTCTGTCTGGGAGTACGCTTGTACAGATGCATAAGTGTGAGTTTATAATGTGGTTTAATTCAAATTATTCTGGCATTTCAAAAGCATTTCCAGCTACAAAGGACAGCTTTAGCTGATTTCCACTCCAGAACACAGACTTTCATGGGTAAAGTTTGGAACTCACATTTCAGGCTGCAATTCATAAACAGCTTCATGCAAGCTAAGGACACAAGCAGATTTTGCATTTGGGGGATTAATTTTAAAATGATCTTACTATGCACTCAATTAAAATTTTGTAGCCATTATTTCAAAATGTGAAAACTCTACAAATTACAGAACCCATCATCTCTGGTCCTTCGTTTCCTTGAAGGGAAATTTCTTTGATGACCAAAAGAAAATTGCAGTAAATGGCAAGTAAAATTGCCATCACAAGTCTGCTGAAAATGCAGGATGAACTCCTGATTGCTTTAGTCATGTGAACAACCCCTTCAGAACAGCCCAAAGTCAGACAAGGTGGCTTACACCAGGAGTTAATTTAGCCTGCTGGGACTCTTTGCATTACTAAAATGAGCATGATTTTGGCTTGTAAATGGGGGGTAGAATTTTATTTCACTTTCTGAGGGGCATACATCCATTTTAGAGTAAGCCTTTCAGAATAAAAGTTTACTTCACATTATAGGAATTGACATTCCTTTTTTAGATTTCCCTTTTCAAAGCATGCCTCAGCTTTCTAACTTGTAGCAGAGAGCTTTTGTATAAGTCATAAAAGTCTTTAAAATTAAAACGCTAATCGTAAACAAACCCAAATGCATAAAAGATACAGTCTGACTGCATAACAAAAGAGAATTATATAATTCTATTTGAGTGAAATCTTTCATCTTTGATTTACAGGTTTGAGTCTGCGTATAACTGAAAACATATTGTTCCATATCTTTCCTATCATGGCCTTCCCCAAAATCTTGTTTTAATTAAGGTTCCTTTCAGATTTCAGAATAAAAAGCATGACAGTCTTCACTTATGGCTTTAATATACCTTGTGACTTTGGAAAATACATAAAAATGAACATCACTTTCTTTTAAAAGCTGAGCGAGATATCATATACTGCAAGTTGAATACTTCAAGGTATCTCCCGGGTTTCATTAGGTGAGAAAGTTGTAAACAAAACAAAAGTTGCTGTAGCAGAGTTTTGTTCATTTGAAGTAGTCTTACATACATGCCCTATCTCTTTCTCTGACAGTAAGGCAACACGTGTAACAGTTTAAGCGTTCATTATCAGCTAAAGGCACAACTCTATGTTACGTTCTCAAACATGGAACTGAACAGCTAAAGTCACATTGCAGGGAGATCTTGCCGCACTTTGGGGATCTGAAACAAAGCCTAAACCATTTGAAGTTTCTTAAGCAACGTCAGTTCTCTCGGTGCAGGACTACATAAAAGAGCCAGCTCCTATTCACATGACGACCTGTAAAAAACACCCCCAACACAGCCTCCACAGAAACACCCGAGCTTCAGATGAGCTGCAGGCAGTTACTGAAGATCACCGCGCTTAGAGTCGGGACGCAGAAGCATTTCAGAACAAACTGAAAACACATTTGAAAAACCATCAATTTTTCAGAGACTACTTGATCTCTGCTGCACATCTGGTGAGAGCTACTGTCAACTACGGAGGGTACAGCACTTTTTTTAAAGACAGAAAATCGCTCGTTTTAGAGAACCGTGAATGGGCTTTTATGATAGAAAAGATTACATGAAATGTGGAGGGATGGTTGGGAAAAGGGAAAAGAAAATAAAGCACCACCAAGCACAGTACTTCAGGGGATTTATAGTACAGTAAGAAGTGCTTTCCCTTTAGCTAAAATGCCTTATTGTAATTTACACACCTTTCGCTTATTCAGCTAAGAACTCATTAAGGGGGTTAAAAAATGGCATGTAAAATAAATTTCTTTTCATTACACAGAGCAAAGAAAACAAATTCTATTAACATTTTAACACAGTATGAAAAAAACTACCCAGTAAAAAGCATCAGAAAGTGATTCATGGAGTTTACCAAGTATTTGGCTGGCTGTTGCAATTCTCGTATCTATAATCTATCATGTAGAATTTTGTAATACTCTATTTCACAATTTATGTTGGTGGGCGGGTTGAACAGCATATAAAAAGCATGCTCTAGGCTCTTTCTCCCAAGCCTGCTTTTCTGTAACTCTAGAATTGTAGCGGTTACATTTAAGGAATCTTTAGGGCCCTTTCAAGTCCATCCAAAGAACAAGTGAAGTTGCTATTCAGAGTTTTGTGCCCAGTGTTTATGTTCCATCTGATCTGTGCCACCCAAGCAGCAGACAAGACATGTCTGAGGGTGCTTTGGGGGGATACACAATGATGTCACCCACAGGAAATATCAGGGAGGACTTGGCACTTCACAAGGCTGGCTCTTCTTCCATGGGCTCGCCAGCAGCTCTGTAAAAATAAACAGGCAATCAGAATACGGCACAAGAGTACACAATGACATTGTAGATTTTCATGCATAATCAAAGCTGATTTTTCAGCGCTCTCTGATGTTTATTTGTGTTATTCAGTTATCCATAAATAGAGTTTCTTTCCTAGGAAGTATAAACAAATGTCAAGTGGAAAAACATTTTAGATCCAAGCAATCACTGCAAATGTTCCTGTTTATATTAAAATATGTCAGAATATTTTATAACTTTTTGTCCAGAAATGTACATGCTTTGTGTCAACAGAGTCAAATAATTTAATGAAAGAAATAGCTGTGATACTTTTATTTTACAAGCTTTTGCAACTAAAAATACATGCATTTATTTTTTTCAAGTGGGCCCGTACCATTAAAGTGAAATAGCTCACTAGTCAAGTAGTTAGCAGTGTTTCTTCTGGGGTTCTTCTTCTGTCCTCTGATTTTTGATTCTGTGCTTTCACAAATGCATTGCCTGCCTGCCTGCCTGCCTGCAACTTCTGAGACCAGATTCTGAACTCAACCAGCAGATCACCATCATATAGAAGGTATCTATTAATAATATCCAATCAGATTATACATATATCTTTTATTTGAAAGCCTCTGGGAAATATTCAGCTTAGGCAAGAAGACCTCTTTAATACTTCCAGTAAGAAAACAGTGGGGACATACGTTGAGCTGGCGGAAAGTGTCATGATTTCTTGTATCTGACATGCTACCACACCTGAGGATTATGCTGGCAATTATAAAATGGGAAGCTTCTGGGATCACAGTGACACTTCACTGTTGAAGGGATAAGAGTTTGGTCACAAACCTTTTTTCACCTCAGTCTGGCAGAATACCATATCACAAATGAGCTTAAGATGTCCTTAAAAATAGTCACTTCAAGCAATTTTGAAATGAGGGGAGAGTAAAAAGTAGATGCAAATTAATAAATGAGACATTTACCAGTTAAATCTTGTAAGCCAGTGTAATAACTGGCTTCAGTAAAACACCCCTCAGAAAGTACAAACTCATGAGAACCCATGGAAAATAAAAGTAATTAATGAGGTCTTGCATGGTCTCTGGTAGTTTATTCAGCAAGGAAGCCAGAGAATTTTAAATGAATCTGGAGTTTATTAAAGTCTTTCCTAATGAAGGTTTCAGCAGTGTAACTTTAAATGATTTTATACAGGTTATTCCTTTGCCATTTGAAAGGATCACAGCTAGTACGTTGAAAAATGTCAGATGAATGATATACGAAAAAGAAGATGTTATTCAGACTAATCGCTTTCCAAAGGGTTATTGACCCTAAAAGATTATTAATCTATAAATCTCAAATCTTTTGTTCCTCACCACACGGTGGAGAATGTTTCCTATGTACAGTAACCACTGCAGCTCCCTCATTCCTGAGAGGTGAGGTGAAGCCCTCTTGCATTCCCTCTTTTTCCCCCTCTTGCATTGTTCTGGCTTGCACCAGAGACCACACAGTGACAGCCAGGGTGGGATGGAGCCCAACCTGCTGCTGAGGCCCTCAGGTGTGATAAAGGATCACAGACTGGGTGGGGAATTAGTACTGGTGGAGTATGTTGCTGTTGTGCTGACCACACGCTTCCACTTTCTCCAGCCACTTTTGGAAGACCTGCATGTCCTCTGGCATAATGTGAAAGCGCAATAAGGCCTCATTAAACACTCAGGACCTTATGGGACTTTCTGGAAAGAGGATAATTTGGAAGCAGGTAACAGTTCAGTTTTTAGATTCTGCTGTGAGTAAGGGAGTGAGAAGAAATATTTGTCAGTAGATTTCAACTGGAAGTTGGCAGAATGGGAAGGAGTGGAGCTCTGAAAAACCTCTGGAAGTGAAGGTAGGGGTCTGGGTTATTTATAAGGATCTAGGGAAGCAGTATGTACAACTGTCTGTCCACATGTATTTGGCTTCTAGGGCTGATATTCTCATGACCGTAACACAACTAAGAGATGATCTTATGCAGGGTTTTAGTCCTGGGCAATTTTTCACTGACAAGGATGTATCTGAGTGCCAGGACTGACCTTGAATGCTATATTCTAATATATTCCAACAATATGCCAATATTCTGCATCAGCCAGAGCCTAAGCACCAATACAAATTTTTGTATGCAATTGCCAGATGCAAGGTCCTTTTCAGAAAAGAAGAGGAGGTTAGGGTGTTCTGGTGAATCCAGCTGTTGTCTCTCAGCATGGGTGCTCTCACAGCCTTCTCCAGTCTCCTTTTGAAGATTTATGTGTATGCTTTAACTTCATTTTATTAGTGTCAGAGTATTCACTGGATCTAGCCAACGGCTTATCATTTAAAACACACATTTTTATGGGATAGTGGCTTAGGCCAGAGTTTTGTGTGAGAGTTAGTAAAGTTTTAGGGCCCTTAGTACGGAGAGAAAAACTGTAGTCCCATAACACCGAGCAGTGAATCAATATACATCCATTCTGCCGAAATCAAAAGTTCTCTCAAAAAGTCAAAAAGGGCAGAGTCTGACAGGCCAAATTTATGTTACCTCAGTTATGTCATTGCTAGTTACATCAGTTCAGTCAGTCTTCCTGTAGCTGACAAGAAGCTGGCATAAAAACACAAAACAGGCAAAAATCCCACCCTGTACTGTATGCTCTGACTGGCTCCTCAGAGGTGCAGCTGTGAGCTTGGGTTTGAACTGGACTGATTCCGTGCATTCAGCAGATTCAGAAAGATACCAGCTGGGGCTGTAATGATTGTAGAACCGCAACTGTGATTTTTCATCAAGGCTTCTCTGTGGCGCAGTTAAACTGCAAGTTCCTAGGAGCAGAGCACTCTTGCATTCACTCTGTTTATTTTGGTGTGCCAGTAAGAGTGCTCACCTATAGCTCTCTATATGTGCAACACACACTATAGCAGAATGAAGTAGTCTCTTTGCAGTTAACACTAAACAAAATATTTCAGTTTAAACCTTGCAACAAAACAAACAGATGAGGCAAAAATCCTATCATATGGATAAAATCTGGCAAAACGTGTGACATCTTAAGTATTGTTCTGTAGCAGTTAAGAATAAACGGCAACCATATTATTTATGAGAATATTATTTAAAATAGTTCATATCTACACTTTAAAAAAAAGTTAATATTTAAGAATATAAACCCTGTACACCATCCAAAAAAGTAAAAGTTTCTCTTACCTTATTTTTAAAATTAGGATTACAGAGATTCCTCATAGCTACACCATCACACATATAAAAATAAAAATTCAAGGTATGTTTCCAAGTCACAGAAACTGCTGAACAAAAGATAGGTTTTTCTGGCGTGGCATGGCTGTTTTTTGCCATAATCTGTTCCTAATTTAACTCAGCTGTCTCAAGGAAGATCATTGTAATTGAAAAGTGATCCTCTGGTAGCAGAGAGCTGGGGAAAAAGAGGTACATTTCTATACCATGGAGATGATTCGCGGAGTGTCTGAAGACATCATATAAGAGATCCTGAGTAAGTGTATATCCTAGTAAAAACGGACTTTGTATGGATCAAAGAAAAAGGAACTAAAAGTAAAAACCATCAGAGTTTAAGAGCAGAATAAAATATCTACACGTATACTCTCAAAAGAGGAAATAATGTCAAAATAAGGAAAATTAAACAGACTATAAACTCTGGCAAGTTAAATCTAAACTCTCAATGAGGCAGGCTAAAGCAGAGTCTGAAGAGCAACATGTTAAAGGAATAAAAACTACTAACAAAAAGATCTTTCAAAATACATCAGAAGAAATGATCAAAGCATGAAAGGAGCATCAAGGAAGGTAGATCGCAAAAGCAAAATGAACTATTTATATCTGTACTCACTAGAGAAGTGTCAGGGAGATTTTATTATTTGCAGATGAACTATCTTAAACTGAATCAGCACTAGAACAAACTGATATGTTAAACATTGCCAAATTGCAAAGAGCAGATGATATTTGTCCACTGAGTTCCAGGGGAACACAATTATGATGTTGCTAAAGAAATAATTATTGAGGGTAGTCTACTGTTTAAGTCAGCATCCACCTAAGAGGTAGAGAAGGTAAGAAATGCAATTGCCCTTTTGGAAACTACAGGAGGTACAGTAAGCCTGTATGGGGAAACTCAAAGCAGCTATAATCAGTGATTGAATTAGTAGGCATTTAGGTAATAGGAATTTGGGTAAGAGTTATGTCTTAACACTTGCAGAGAAAGCAAACCTTACAAATTTATTAGAAGTTTCTGAAGGAAAGGAACGAAGAGGGATAAAGTGATATGTCTGTGCAAAGAAAGTCTTCCAACAATTTTATCCAAATACTCTGAGGAACCTAAGTTATGAGAGAAGGTCCTCTCATAGATTAACAGTCCATCAAAAGTAGGAAACGAATAATAATATTGGTGAATTTTCACCATGGAGGGATTCTCCAGAGCAGCTCAAAAAGACTTGGCAGGCTACCAGTAGATTTAGGTGAGGATGTTTGTTGATGACACCAAATTACCAATACTAGTCAGTTCTAAATCCCATAACACCATTTCTAATTGGAAAAGAAAGTTAACAAACACAAACTAACACACAATAAACAACATAGGGGAGAGGACAGGTTTAACTGTTTATAGACAGTGATGGATATGACTGGGAGCTTGGAGTTAATGGTAGAAGAGCAGAAAGCACCAGAAACAAGAAAAAATCCCCAACATTAAGCTGTTATGTAAATTCACAATGTGCCCAGCACCTGGAGTCCTGTATGCAGTTCTTACTCCATCTCAAAGAAAAGTACAGAAGGCACAGAGAGGGGCAGGAATCATCAGAGGTTAGAAAACATTTTCATCCTAGGCGGTATACAGAGTCTTGAGACAGCTGAAGCCTTTAAAATCAGAAATGGGATGGAGACTAGGAGTAAGAAAAGAGCTGCTTTTATTTCTCACAATGCAAGAACTAAGGATTCCCCAGTGAATTTATTGATTAATAAGTTCAGAGCAAAGAAAAAGAAGTGCGATGCCTGATGAGGCTCTGGGATTCATTATCTGAGTGCCTAAGGTGTAAGTCCGTTCGAAAAAAGCTTTGAAAAGTTTTTGTCTGGGTAGGTATGCTGGAATCTTTTACACAGGACGGATCAGATACAGCTGTTGAGATCTACCAATTCACCAGGGCTCTCAAACTCCTCTGCTCCTGATTCTCTTCCTTCTCCACCCACCACCGGCAGACGAGAGGAAGGTGGGCAAGATAAGGCTGCAGACTGACCTGGGGAAGATGTTCTTCAGCTCCTGAGCCTGCCCGTTATTGCACATCCTGTGGGGTATGGCCAGGTAGGTGCAGGTCACTCAGCTCAGCGGAGGTGGGTACACAAATAGTGAAATGTTAAGTGAAGCTTTATGAGATGACACCCAAACACAGCAAGTGACCCTAGATGGTAGCTAGTTGTACCCATGGTCCAACCAGTTGCTGTGGTATATAATACAGTGTATGTAATGTAATGCAAAGTCACTGAAACTGCAACTGGTAGCTCTGTAACACGAAGAGTAATATCTGAAAATTACTCTTTGTTTTCGTTTCCATTTGAGTAAAATCTATGCCTAGCTGAAAGAGGGCCATAAAGTCAAATTCTGATAAATGTCATTCTCAAGCTTTACTGTTTGCTGTAAAAATAGTAAGTACAGGAGATGTCCCTCCACGCCCTTTTATTTTTCCATTTTAAGAAGAAACATACAGAAGCTCCACTGTATCAGGGATAACACTGTACTGAATATTTTTGTAGCAAGATTTCTAGAGCAGATGTCTAGCTAAAGCAAAATTCTAATCAGCTAAATCTGTATCTTAGATAGGGAATAAGCAGTTATCAAAACACATAAGTTATGGGAGTTAGAAATATTTTATAGGGCATGACTGTTCCTTTAATTGCATCTCTATTTAAATCTGTGTTAGCATCATGCATGTTTTCTTTCCTATCCACAGACTCTTTTTTCTATATCTGTTCTCTTCTGAAGTCTATAATCAAGTTTCAATTCGATCTTAAAATGCAGAGCTGTGCTTTGGTAAAGTAAAACAACAAAAGCATAGCAGCTTTTCACAGTTTTCTTCATTTAGCCTGCCAGAGAAAATCAAATAAAAAAATAATCGGCACTGTCACTTGAAGAAAAGAAAGAAAGAGAGAAGAAAGAAAAATACTTAAGATGGGCTTTAGCCAGGAGCATTTTATCCTTTATTCATCAGTGGCAAATGAGTCAGATATGAGTTGGCCAGGAAAAGAGCTGCTTTACCCAAAATCCGAGTTTAAAGTGAGTCATCTCACTCCAAACACCAATATATCCTCCAACAGAACTGGCAAGAGTTTCCCGCAGAGAAATTCTTGCTGCCGCTCTCTTCATCTGCAGGCCTGACCATCCAAAGCTGAAGTCAACAGGATCTCTACCATCAGTTCATCGAAACAGGGTTAGAGATGCAGCCCAGAATTATCAGCCTGGTTGACCATGGTGGAAAATAAGGGAAAGTAAATCAGCTCCTGGTATAATGAAGGAACCCTTCAGGCTGCCCTGTCAGCCATGGTGTTTTCTGCTCTGATCCTGCCCTACCCGTCACAACCAAGTTTCCCAAACAAACACTCAATGAAAAGGCTTGCAACAGGTCTTCAGAAGGTGGCCCCCATCTACAATGGGAGGAGGAGGGGTACCTCTACAGTGGCCTTTTCTAGAGGGCTTGAGAGCGCAGATGAGTTCTCCTGTCCCTACAGCCCTGTTGTTTGCCATAGAAAGGGTGTGGAGAAGGTTCATTGCATACTTGGTCCTTGATTACAACAAACATAACAGATGTGAAAAAACAAAGTTGGACTTATCACTACATTACTGCAGTTTGTGTTGGTGTGTGCCTATGAAATGTACAGCATGTTTTCAGGAAATGAATGAAATAATACTGGCACGAAACAGAGTGTGCAATGTTGAATCAGTCCCCGGATTTATGATCCTGTGCTGGACTTTCATTCGTGTTCAAAGTGAAGCCGGGTCCTCTCAGGTCTCCCCGCAGCTCAGAGGCCCCTCGAAACCAGACCTTCAGGGTGACCATTTCTTTTTCCATATTTCTCCTTACATTCAGCAGGAACAAACCAAAGAGAATGATGTCCCAAAGCCTCAGAAAACCTAACTATCAATTATGGCCCAATGGGACAGCACTTCTGTTCTCTTGTTGCTTTCTGATGGCAATCTGGCTTCAGGTGACTTCTTTGTGGGTTACGAATGTGGAAACAGATTTAGGAATCCGTGCTGGCATAGGTGTGGTTTTTTTGCGCTGCTGAAAAATCTCTGCAGCACCATAGCAGATATTCAAACAAAGCAATTTTTCCACAGAACAATTCATCATGATGGATTCATCCCTAAAAGAGTTCAGAACTGATGAAGTGTAATGAATCTGGCAGCCACGTGAATTCCACTTGTGTACATTTTAGCACATCCATTTTTTTTCATTTCTTTCAGCTCCACCCTCAAATTCTCTTTTCAGAATGGGTGGAAACTGTCACAGGTTATCAGCAGGTAGGTAATAAATATAGTAATTAAGTGCAGCGTTAGCCAAAGGGCTATTTTGTTAAAACCATGTAAGATCAGCAGTTGCTCTCAATGGCTGTAGTTTTAAGTGAGTGGAGGTGCATAAGAAGTACAATTCTTGGTTATTCTGAGCAATGTAAAAATACACAAAATTAACCACACCTTTTTAAAGACAATTAAAAGCTTTGCTTTGTTTGACTGCATTAGTTCCAATACTTCAACTAAAATTCTGTAAAATTCAGACCTATGTACATGTGAGCAGGCACCCTTCTGTCCTTGGCTAGCAGAAGTGTCTCGTAACTGTCACAAGTTTATATGACAAACCTTCCATTATTTCTTAGCTGAGCACTGATTAGCACTCTCACAAATCCAAAATATGTCTGCCGTTCATCATGGATTCCTCCCTAAGTTTTTATGGATTTATTTGCAATAATACTAGCACAACAATAACCATAACGTATTAAAATATAATTACAATCGGAAAGGTAATTACGCAAACGGTGTGAACTTTACTAGCTAGTTCTGCTCCCTGTGAGTCCCTTTGAGCCATGCCTGTTAACTCATCGACAGACGAGCCCACCCACTGTTGTGAGAGACTTTCCCTCCCAAACGGATTCACAGCTTTTACCACTGCGCTATGCCCCCGGCTGCCTATCAGTTCAGTTCTGATTAACAGAGCCGAGGTGGGAGGCAAAAACTGAATCAGACAAGTAGCTGTCACAATGTAGGAGCCATGGATCTTTCTGGCTGCACTCCCACCACTGTTCTGCCTACCCACAGCTCCCTCCTTTCTCTTCTGTCGTTACACAGCTCTGCTCCACAGCCCGCAGGGAGCTGATGAGGCTCCTTATAAGGCTTTTTTCTTCTTTCCTGCTCCCTCTCCTGTTTTCTCTGTGTGATGGAAACCGAATGGTTCCACTGCATATTGGGTCTTCCTCTGTTGGAGAAGACCAGGAAAGTTTGTCCTTAAAATGAATAAATGAGAAACTCGAAGAACATCTGCAGTGGCTTTTCTGAGTCCTAACGACTCATTGAAGAAATATTATTTTGTAGATGACACAGTATTCAGTGGCTATGAGTTTATTTCATCGCTTATTGGCAAAACAACCGACAGCAGTTACTGTATCATTTTCTCAATTTGTGAAATTGTAAGCAGTCTTCATTAATGTAAAAAAGCATCTGGCAATCTGGAAAAAAACAGCATTCTCATTCTTTGCTGGTGTACCTTCAACTTGGTACACAGAAAATGTTGGCCCGGATCCTGGTCAGGATTGCTTTAAGTTTTATACTGGCAATGTTCCATTGCTTCCAGGGAAGTAACTTTTAATACCTGGCTAATATCATTAAATAATGATTTAAGTCCATATTTATGAAATTTATCTGACCGCATGTTAAATGCCTTCCTAGAAAATTAAAACTAAAACAGGTTTGAATATCTTCCAATGAGAAGAATATGGTTGATTACACTTGATCATGTCTATTTTTCCTAATATGGATATTGCACTTTTTATGTAGTACAGGGCATCAGATGTGGGGAGAAAACAAGTTTCTTGTACTAATCATGAACTTTAGCAAAGAATTACATATACCAAAAAAATACCTGCTGGCTTAGAATTACTCTGCTTCCAGCAGCCAAGTGAGAGAACTCTAATCCCGGGATGAAAAATTGCAGGTACTTCAATTAGCCGTTAATTATGAAACCACCCTTAATCTAGCTGTCGTCTTCATCTCGCTTGACTGGAGTGAAAGCCTTGTTCTCTGCGATAATCACACACGCTTACCTGCTGCCTTCCTGAGGGATACACTGCTCGACATCCACTGAAAGAGAGGCCATAGCAGATACTGTTTCTGTCTCCTCCCTCTCTCGTTTCTGAGACTCCGCCAGAGCACAATCCACTGGCACAGAGTATGGCTCCACTGACTTCCAGTACTTGCCTAAGGAAAACACACATAATAATTTATGGGAATTTTAGCTAGCATGGTGGTACAGGCATAGTAATCACTTAGTTCAACACTGGGTGATTATAATTTAAAATCACTGTGGTGTAAGCAGTACAGCTGAAATTTCAGACTGCAGTGAAGAGGTATATTTCCGAACCTAAGAATGCCAAGTTGGAAAGTGCTTTCATTCCAAGGGCTGTGTCACACCCTTCCCCAGAAGGTAATAAACTGGAGGAGTAACACATAGGCTAATGAGCTCATACTGTCAGACAGGCTATTTGCTTTATCTATGCAAGGTGAAGGGAGTTCGGGGCAGGGTTAATACCTAGAAGCTCTAATATGGCAGACAGTTGATGCATATACGGCAAATAGGACTAGAAAAATGAACATTGTTGTACAAAGTGCTCACACAGCACTGTCTTGAAAGGGAAAAAAGTCAGAAATGCCAGCTCGGACTGAAGTGATGTTGCCAGAACAATCAGGTTTGTTAGTCCTGGATGTTCTTTCTCCTCCAACCTCAGGGCGTATACTAGAACAATAATTTATTTAAAACTTTCATATATGAAGTGGCTGTTGCTGGAAAGCCGCCAGATATCATAAGGAATAGAGCTTTCTGGTTTGCTGTGTAAAAACACAGCAGTGGATTAAAAGCATGAGTAGTCTCAGCTTTCTGCCTGCAACAGAAGAGACAGTAGTTTTTCAAGCAACGCAGCCTATAATGGCAGGTGACTCACCATGAACATATAAAATGGTCTGCTACTGCAGTGCTATTAAGAAAAAGAGGTTGATTAGTGGTAACCAGCTGAACAAGTAAGGATTTACATATGTATTTCTTACAGTCGAGCACTCACTAATTGCCAGGTGGATGGCACCTGGAAGTTAGAAGCTTTGGGAAGGCTACAAGCTCTGGACCAGGGCTTATTCAGTCTTTCGCAAGAAGCTTCCAGCAGCTGCTGCAGAGGTTGGTTCAGGGTACTTATCTGGGAATTAGACGGAGGGTTTCAACAGCTGTGAAAGAGAGGGGATCAAGTAAGGGACTTTTCTGAGGGCTAAAAGGAGGACTTTGGCAGCTGGGCAGTGGGGTTGAGTCGAGGTGCTTATCCAGAGGGTAGCTGGAGGCTTTGACAGCTGGGAGGCCAGGCCAGCGGTGGGGCTGCCTGTGCTGCACAAAGACTGCAGAAAACCCCCTCTTTGGTAACACAGCTCCCAATGCAGTTTCAGGCTTTTCGAAAGATGGACTTTTTCCTCCAGTGAGAAAGCACCTGTCAATAAAGCCTGAAAATGTCTTTATTCAAAAACATCATTGCAAAATGAAAGCCCAAGTCAATCTGCAAGAACAACCAGCGAGCATGGCGAACGTGTTTCTTTGAACACTAACAGTGTGTACATTTGAGTAGTTAGCAGAATCTTTAAATAACAGGGAACTTCTGGGGATAAAATATAAAGTGTATTAAGTATCCTACAAAGTTGAGATTAAGTGTTAGGAGGTTGGCTTTGCTCCAAAGGCATGAAAGACGCAGCTAAAAAGTTATGTACATAACAGTAGGCGCTATGATTGGAGCCTGGCAAATTTTACAAAAACAAGACAAAAATATTCTCTATTATTACTGTGCTCAGAGACCATATTCTCTATTCATTAAAAAATACACTAAAAACAAACTAAAAAATTATATGAGCATTCCACAATGTTCTCACAGATCACATGTGCAAAAGTCGGTCTTTGCAATATACACCCAATTCAAACCCTATAATTTATGAGCTAAATGCTCGCAGAGTGGGTGGGGTTTTTGTTGCAGAAACAGATGTGTAAGAAAATCAAATCTGTTGGCATGGGAGTAATACCCCCTCTTGCCTATAAAAGAAATGAACCCATGTTCACTGCTGGAGTTTTCAAGGGCTCTTATTCATAAAATAAAATATTAGCACCCAGCTACCACTGTGTTGCTCTCCTGCAGCAACAATAAAACAGCATCATTGAGGATTGCTACATCGCATTCATTCATTCACACACACAGGCTCGCACACCAGCTGCCCCCTGAATCCTGACTTTCTTGTAACACTAAAACTCAGGGCCAGTTCAAGCTTATTAGTGAGCTCCCTGTGCCCATTTAACTGCCCTTCACTCCCAAATGGTCAGTGATTTTCCTTGTTTCCCTGCATTGAGAATTGTGTTATTAGAGGGGCTTCAGTGATGAAGAGGGAGAGCAGAGTCAGGCCAGAAAGCAGGTGGCGGCACCTACGCTGCAGTGGAGGTTCTTGAAGGGGACTACATGGCAGGTGTTTGAGGTTTATGGGAGGAAATTTTAAAGCAGTCACAATTAGGAATAGCATCCAGGTAGCAGTAGGTACCTGATGCAAAGAGAGCTTCTGATGTTTGTGAAAAGCAATGCTAGTTTTCTCTTTAAAATCAGAAAGCTGTACCTTACAAACACCTGTGGTAAGCACGACAGCTTTGCAAGTTTCTTTTTATAAAGAACATTTGTATGTTGTGCACAAAACATACAGGCCTTGCATGTGTGCTCAACCTGAAGATTTACAGGCAAAGTCTTGTGGAATGGAGGGGCAATCACAGCAAGCAACTGCAAAGAATCTTTGCTAGAAACCCCAGATATGCTGTGGATTGACAATCAAATGAGCTCAAAATGCATCTCACCTAAACTGCTCACACCTCTGAAAATGCCCTATCTACTGTGATATGCTGGAATGTGAAATTCTACCGGTCCTGTTACGTTCATTGAGAAGAACTTGGTGGAGCTCAGGGGAAAGAATGAAGCATACTGCTAGCTTCATTCATACAAAACTTGAAGAGCAATCACGACTTGCAAGAACAAACAATGAAAACAAATCAATCTTCTAGGTATGCTTTGCTTTTCAGCATGAAAATGTGCCTAGTCTCCCTCAAAGATTTGCGGGAGCAGTGATTATTATCAGGAAATAATAAAAGCGAATGTTTTTGTCACTGTTACAAGCATTTGTAATTGCCTTTCACAGATAGATTTGGACATGCTGTACCATGGTTTGCTTGAAAAAAACCAGTTTGGGGGTGGTATTCAAGCTAGTGAACAGGACTGTTTAGAAATAGCATATTACATGGGTGTGGGAACTACTACTTCCAAAAGTATTACATTACCAAAGGAGATGTGGATCACTGTCACAAAATTTATACAAATTCCATTCTACTTAGAAAAAAGTTGTTTCCTCTCATTGTCTAACTAAATATTCTATCGTCAATCTTTTTCCAGCAAACAGAGAGGAGGGACTTTTTTGTCTAAAATATTGCTAACATTCATTCTCAAAGTTGAATCACAGATACGCTGACTCAATATATATGTAAGCAATCATCTAAACAAATCAGACTTTCTCAGTATTTCTCAAGGCGTTACCCCACAGCCTAATGCTTTTCAGCCTGCATAACTCCCTATTATATTCAACATGTACTTGCTTCTCTTAATTACCTCTAAATATGCATTCTCCATAAAGCTGCACTAAACTTCCTCAATGCTCCTTTCCATCCTCCAAGCATGTTCCTTTCTAATACTTGGTGTCTTTCTAGACAAATTGAGATATGGATAACCCTTTAGGTAATAGCTTCAAGAAAAGACAGAATACTGTGTAGAAATAACTCCAAACCCCAAGTAGCCCAAGTTTGGTTTCAGAAGAGCCCACTGGACTGTCGTGACTGTACCAGCCCAGCTCAGACGTAAGCTTGTTCTGAAGTAGCAAAGTTAAGCCACTCTGTAGAGCTCTGATCTATGTTTTTAGATGCACGCTACATATTTGTTTCTAAAATCATTCCTTCTTTCTGAACTGCCATCATTCATGTGTATTTCTGTTAAGACACTATGCCTTTCTGGAGCCAGATTTTTTTTTTTCTTAATTCACCCTTTTTCTTTTCAGATCCATTTTTAAATATGTGTCTTATTTCAAACAGAATTGCATATTCTTTCTTCATATCTGTGGCCTGTGTGCAGCTTTCTGTGCTTATTATCATTTGCAAATCTGCTCTATCTTGCATAGTAGATGAATTTTCCTAACTTGCTGATTCCTTCCAGATCATTAACATGGAATTTTAAGGAAGATACTAACTCACAATCTGCCCTAGGACATACCACCCAGCAAAAATGACTTACTGGAATTTATCGTGTACAGCTGATATACTTAGAGCATTTCCATATCTGGGTGACTACCAGATATGAGGGATGAATTATATATACCTATGATGAGTTTTAATTGTCACTTTACAACTAAAATCAGATTGATAATTACTGCATGATCAATGGATAATGCATGGTGTCCCTTTTAAAAACTGCATTTATTTTATACAGCTTAATCCCAATTATTTGTGATTCATCTAACATGAAGAAAAACATTTGTTCTCCATTTGTTTTTGTTAAGGAGCCAGCAAACAGTAGAAGTCAGGAAGCTCCCACTGCCTCAGTAAATGGCAGAAAGCAGAAGATTAGAGAATTTAAGGGAAAACTGCTCAGTTGGATTAAGGCAACTGATGGCAAAGAGAAAATTTTTGAATGAGACCAGAGTAAATGCCATAAGGCATCTGGGCTAGTAAAGGGTTGGGGTCAGGGCACAGAAGTGAAGCAATCAAGCATTCTCTGCAAGAGAAACAGAATAAAATGGTGTATTTGTTAGCATTCTTCCATGGATCAGTGCCCATTTTGAGCCTTGGAACTTTATCTCAATCTTCTATACATCTCAAAGCAAGTAACTTGTAAAGGGCTGCACAAACAGAATCTGAATAAACTATTTGTTAGGGCTCTAATTTACCTGTCTGTTTCTGCCCCTCACTGACAAACACCTATTTGATCCAAGCTGCTCTGGAATAGAAAGATTTGGGAAATTTCAGGAATCAGAAAGTTCTAAATAATTTCAGTGGGTTAGTTTTTTGGGGCTACATACACAGCAGAAACAAACAGATGTCGAAGCAACAAAAATAAAAGCATATATATATATAAACACACACACTAGACACAGCATGTTGGTTTATACATAAAACATTTGCCTGTTCTTTTCTCTGAAACACTAATTTAATGTCTATGACTTTAATTAATAACAAAAAATACCCCAAACCCACCAACCCACTAACCCAAACTGAGAAACATACTTTGAATTTCAGTGGTCTTTTTTAAAGAAGCTATTGCATTCATATTGGGGATTTGGTGCACAATATCTTCCGGGAGAGGCTCCAGCTGCAAGAATAGAATAGAATAATATAAATTTTCAATAAGCCACAGGGAAGTAAAACAAACTGAAATAATCTAATCCTCAGGAAAAGCTCACCCCAAGAACTGGTTAACATTTTGCTGGTATCAGTTCTAAAAGTATAACCATGATTTTGTTTTCTGTTTTCCAGCCATGTAATTGAATTCCAAGGGGCTTTTCTATTGGCTGCAAGACTAATCTATGGAGTCTCTGAGGCAGGTGCATGTCTGTGTATTATTCATTAAAAAAATGCTAGTTATTTGTGTAATTTTTGTATGTTCCTTACAAACCAAATTCCACTGTGTCTGTATATGCAGCTGGGCACTCCAAACAAAACCTTGCTGAAGCCACATTGGAACCAAAGTGTGTACTCTATTATCTGTATTTTTCTGGTGTTATTACATCTAACCATCTTACACATTTTAAGATTTGTAGGGGAAAAACCATAAAACGCAACTGCTTTTACTAACTTTGCATTAATTTCAAATAAAGTAGTAGATAAAAAATGGTTATGCACATCAGCAGTAAGAGTTCTCTCAGTAAGTTTTTTGTATAGTCAGCTTCATTTTAATTAGTCAGTTTTAATCGTATATTCTTTGAGTAGGGCTGCATCATAGTGAATTAGCAAAAGGAATTTTCAGTTAGTGCACAGTTGGTTTTGCCCTACAACAATGGATAGATATGCCAAGTAAACAGTATTTTGAAATTAATCCACTCGTGCTTTTTTGTCCACCTTCCATACATTTTCTCCTAGAAAAAGAGTGAAAGATTGCTTGGGCTAAATGCGTCTTCTTATGCTGTAATAATGATATTCTCCTCAAACTATGCTTAGAGTCCAGCCAGTTTTTCCGCTTCCCTGCACAGGCTGCTAAGGCTGCTTCCTGTGGAGCCAGGAGTAGCGACGATGTCAGGGTAGACAAGGAAGAGCAATATCAACACCAATCTCTCTTCTCTAAAGCTAAGGAAGTTCAACCTTTGCTGACAGGAGACATCTGTACTGCAGACAAAACTCCTTTTTTATAAATGCCTGGGTCTACTTCAAACTAGGTCAAGTCAAGCCCACCCAAGGAGCTTCCTCTGCGAAGTTAATAGTTCAGTACCCATCATTTGTTGTCCTCTGGGTTGCTACCACTGCATTGCTACCCACCAACTAGATAAAATCAGCTTTGATCCAAGTACACAAAGTGGGAAGCAACTGCAGTGTAGATACTCCCTTAGTGGTGCTATTTTAAGCAAGCTCAGCTCCAAATCCCAGAACTTCTGGGATCTTACCATTATAATCAGCAGTGAATGCCTGTCAGTGATACAGACTTCGCAAATATCAGCAGTCTTTTGGAGTCCTGGTAACTAAAATGAATAGGGCTGTTCATGTCATTGTTTCCTTAGAATCCCATATGGGATTGCAGCTGGAAGATTTCCTTGTGGCTACAAACAATAGCGCTATGCTTTGTTTTCAAATAGCATAAATCACTCCACTCTGGGCAGTGAGCAAGTGTGCAGAGAAGTGCTGGGAGGACCTGACTGGGTCCCAATTCTACTTGGTTACCAAGGAGGCCAAACTATGTAGTATGTATCATGGATTAGAATGAAGAGAGCAATTACAATAAAAATAATATTTACAGATACATTTTCAATTCTTAAATCACATTCACTTCATGATCTTCATATGTTACCCTATTTGGCAACTCTTGCAGGTACCTGGGGGAAACCACTGTGTTTATGAAAATGCCCACCAACAGATCAAGCTTCACAGATTTTAGAATAATAATCCATATAATAATCTTAATAATCCATACCTCAGGCTATGTAGATAAATAGCACCTGCTTTTATCACCTGTTATTTTTTTTTTTTAAAGCAACCTGTCATTTGGCCAGGAAGAGGACAAAATCCCAAAGTTCTGTTTGGTTGTACTGTGTGCAGGAACACAGAAGGGGAAGCAAAAAGTAGTTTAAGGTTCTCTTTTGACAATTTCCTAATTCTTCAGGCTTTGACAACCAATTCACTCCCCCGAAGTAGGAGAAAAGAGCTGCAGGCTAAAACAGTAGGAAGAACAGTCCAAGGTATGGAATTGACAGACTGCAAGATCTAGGAGCTGTGTCTTGCTTTGCCCTTTGAGTACCTTGAGATTTTTTCTGCAGACCTCTTGTACTAATTATTAAGCTGGGAGCAACTTATGTAGACATAGCTAGAGCAGATTTCCTATTAATAGGTGAATATATTGTTGCCTTCTTCAGAGTCGGATTTTTCCTGGAGCTAAAAAATTGTCTTGCTTTTTCCTAATATATCAGACATCTCTTTATTTATCAGTACAGAAATAAATTTTTTAACAAGTAGTCTACATTTTAATATCTAGACATTTCAGATGAATATTTAGAAATGGCATATGTGTTTTTAGAAATCAGGAGAAGTGGATGAATCATTAAAGAAAAGAAGAAAAAGTCAAATGTCTAACAATCATACCAGTCATTAGTCCTTCTGTTAGCTCTATTAACAGATCTGCAGGTGATGTGAGCATATTAGTCATGTTTGATCATTTCCCTACCTCTTTTTTCCACAAAACTTTCATGTTGTAACCCAAGCTTGACTTCTGCTCTGGAGTTGTTCTGCCGCCTCACTCTTAGGGATAGCCAGGCAGAACTTGGATCCTCTTCTATATCAGGGAAAACTTATCAGGCTTCAGAAGTAAGTTCATTACATCATATACCCTCTTTAGCCCAAAGGCAGTACTCTTACAAAAACACTGTAGAAATAAAGCCAGTGGCTTATGGCAGCTATTTCTATACACTGTGAAATGAGACCGTCTGCATTTGAAAGAACGGTTTCTGCTGGCAGCTATTGACAGGTTGGATGCAACTATATAGACATAGGGGTGTTCCTGGAAAATATCAGGAGTTAGACCCAACTGTGAACAAAAGAAATTACGCTACACCTGGCACATATGGCACCATCGACTTCCCTCCTACACTTATTGGCATTCAGATCTTGAAGTCTATCAAATTTGGAGGCTAACAGAAAGGAAGCTGAAAAGAGCACTGGAAATACACTGTCAGGAAAGAAATCTTTCAGAGAAGAACAGCTCAAGTCAGTGCAGAAATAACCAAACCACTGGAGAGACAGTTTGGACCAGACACAAATGGTCACATTTTCAAAGCTTTTATATGGCTAAATTGGGCTTTTGTGCCCGAAGTAGCAGACGAAAGTAGAAACTGTGTCCACTAATCATTTTCAAAGTAGGAAAAACAATGTAAATGGGCAAAAATCACTTGGGTCGCCAAAGTCTGCCAGCAGCGTATCAACAAATGTTTGAAGAAGGAATGGAAATTTCATGTGCCCAGAAGGTGATCTGAAATTGTCCTTGGGAACATGGACAGAATATGAAACTATAGCAGTCTGTACTGAGACTGAGCTAGAAAATCTAGAAATTCTAGAAATATCTGCATTGTTCTTAGCACTGTCCTGTCTTGAAACGCCAAGATATTCTTCAGAGAATCTTGCTGCAGAGTACAGTTCGAGAGAACTGAAAAGTGAGGCAATTGAGGGCATCAGGTAAAGAGCATGGAGGGTCATGACAGAAGCAGAAGAAGGGGAGGGGACAGGCAGGCTCCTCAAGGATTCCTAGGTTGCAGGAGGAAGTACTACAACCTCCCTTTCCCAGACAAACTGTGCAAGAAGCATATCGGCACAAAGACTGGGCCTTGGTGCTCTTAGGGTCGCCTATGATTACAGAGGACTAAGTTCAAAGATCTCACAGGTCCTCTCTGTTCTTATGTTAGTAATCTTCTCAAAGTTTCTGTGTTTTATGGTTATACATAAGCACTTTAAGTAGATATTTTTGTGATGCACTGTTACAACACGGTACACAAACGAGTCAGTTTTCAGTAAGGAATAGGTTCAAAGGCAGAAAGGGTCATTAAGACCTACTAGTCCTTGAAAAACAATGGATGACTTGGAAATATGTAACTTTGGAATCAGAATATTCTCTGTTTCCTTGGCCAAACCACTTCCTGACTAGCACTCCCTGCCTGAGGGACTCTGGTGTCACCATGCTGACTGCTGGCACATACATTGCTTCATTTTCCTACTCCATCTAATTCTCTATTTCTGGGGCAATTTCTGGACTCTGAATTGATGCAAGCAGCAGCTGACAGGTGGCTTAGACTCGAGGTTAATGATTTACTAGTATGAGACTCAGATTAACAATGAGGATGTAAGACTGTGACCAAGTTTACCATGCAATTTAAAATTGATCTCAGGTCATATTCACTTCCATGACTATTTCCATTTTGAAGAGAGAAATGCATACCTGTTCTGGCAATAACCCCTTTTTAACGCAGTCCAGGCCCTCTTGGCAGAGCTCACTGCCTAGCTGGCGAGCTGCCCCAGATTCACACTGAATTCCACAAAGGAGAAAAATGCCAACTTCTCATCATCAGCAGGAAAACTGCAGAGTATGAGCTTTCCACTTAAATTACCATCCCCTCCTAAATGCCAGCTCAACAGATTGCAAGGAAGAAGCACATACTTCACACACTCTGCAAGAAAATTGTCCAGTATAAGTTTTCAAGCATGCTTGGGAGCCAACCAATCACAATGTTTTGTCAAATTCTACTTCTGACTGAAATTCAAGCCAGAAGAATATTTACTAGAAGATGTTAAATTTAGTCACTTTGAAATGTTTTTGCACTTAGGGCCAAATTCAGCCTTGGCCGCCAGAGTCAATGAGAGCAGACATGCGTCCTCTCTGTGCCTTTGTTGCAGGGTCCCGCTGGGTAGAGCACACTGTGGACTGCACTTCTCTGTTTCTTTTATGCAAAGAAGAGCATGACCCCATCTGTGACTAATTATCACTTGTTATAGACCACGGCAAAATGCTGTACCACATAGAGCTAAGAGACATTGCCCAAACCTGTGGACAGATCAGAGTGACCATCATGTTAGACTGACTTCTGTGTCCCATGGAAATATCCCACCTGGCTACTTGAAAAGGGATGAGATAAAGGAAGAACTAAATCATTAGATTTTGACTCAATGAGTTTTGTACTTGATGGAATCCTTCCTTATTCTCTTTGGCTGCAGAAGAACCCCCAGCTGAATGCCCTTATGTTGGAAATAAGCTGCAGGATTTAGGATGCTGGATTCAAGGAAAGCTTATCCTTCAGGGATTTTTTAAATTCAGGCATTGCCTCTTCAAAAGTAATGTGGAGGAAAGAAACCAGAACCTATCCTTGCATATATAGAGCAGCCTTACTCACCATCACCTGGCACCAAAATGCATAGCAGAGGTCTTTGTAGCACTGAAGCTGGACAGAAAAAGTAGTGTGGAATTTCCATCCTTCATGAAAAAGGCTTTGGGGAAAAATCTCAATATTCAGCCCAGTTTTCACACACTTTTTGGAATAACATACAGATCTTACCATCTAATGATTTTCTTAATTTAAGTAATATAAAAATCTATATATGATTTTCAGTAATTTAAACTACACAACCAATCTGAGAAAAACTGTAAAACCATTTAAAGAATATCACAATAAATGAAAGAATTTAATTTTAAGCACAAGAGTATATAATAATCTCAGAAATGCTTAAGTTTAAAAGCAATGTCTGTTTTCTAATTATCTGAAATCATAATTCCCTTTGTTTTGACAGCTGCTCTTTAAACGGACAAGTTTTCAAATCCTGTTGAGAAAATTTGGGGATATTTTAAAGCAACTGATGCTCATCCTGCCTTTTTACCTTCCAGAAGGATTTCCATGTTTTCATTTTGGATTTCAAGGGAATCCAGCTGCTTAATCTTTTCTCACCTCTTAGGAAGATTTCCTTCCAAGGAGATAACCTACAGTGCTCCTAATTAGCTCTGCAGATGGCCAAATGGATTTTTCTTAATGTGACATGGAAATTTTCTGCTTGTAAACAGAAGCATGGACAAGAAAACCTGAGATCTTTAAATCTTTTTTGTTTAAAAAGTTTTATATGTAAACTTTCTAATTAATAGTTTGATCTTTATAAAAATTATCCTTACCTTTACCTCTATAATTTCTTTTTTTAGTTTTCTGATCATTTAAGGAGGGATTCATACAACCAAATCAGATTGAGCCATTTCAGATACTATAGGATGTCTTGTCTGATCTCCATTTGCCAGTTAGAAAGGGTGTGGATCTCCTCTAAGTTCTATGATAGATCTGCCAGTCCCGGGCCGATGTCCTGGACACCCTAAGGTTTCTAAAAAGGTACTTTTCTTAGAAAGAAACAATTGACAATAGAAGTACCTCCAGTCAGACAAAATCAACAATTATAGTCCCATTTGTGTTCCTGTCAAAATCTGAAATTATTATTCAAAATTACTTCTGCAAAGTTCAGAAGTATTGACCACACATAGATTGAGCTGATCACTCATTTAAATTCTGAGCTCTTCCGAGAAAAAGAGACCTTTTGAATATTTTTTTTGTTAGTCTTCAAAATCAACAACTGTATGCAGGAATTTCCTGTGCCATGCTCAAATTATTTAAAGAAGATTAACTTGATAGTGTATTCTTTTCCTAGTGGCTCCACTTGCATTTGTTAAGAGTGGAGTAAAAAGTTATCTTGCTAAACAGATGACTTGCTACAGGCCAGATATAACTAAGAGAAAAATGTATCTATTTTGGATGTCAACCTGTTTTCCTTCTTGGTGTTCAGAGACAAATTAAGAAAAGCAAGCATTTCTCACTTGTAAGTTTGATGTTACCTCTACACATCAGACCAGCTCTCCACAAAAGTAGGAAGTTGTAACTTAGTTTCACATATAGTCTTTTTTAAAAATGTTATTCTTTTGGTAATAGAACACACGAAGCAGTGAATTTCTTTATTGACAAGTGCTGGCCAAAAACAACAAAAGAAAAGAAAAAGTTTTCAAAAATCCCTGCAAAATATTTATGAATTCTAATCCTCAGCACATGAATAAATAGATCTGACAAACTGCAGAGTACCTTACAAAGGCCTTTCCCAACCTTTCTAATTTGAGTTCAATTCCATGTGTAGTGTTTAGAAACTAGAGTTCATCTTGCCAATGTTTTCAAACTAGGGTTACACTACATACCATTATTTGTAAGTGAAGAGCAGATAATAAGATATAATTATCCTATTAATCACCTGTAAAGAATTGCATTCAAGGAAGAATGTATCCTCAAATTACAATAATTGGTTTCTTGAGGAAAAACATTTTTTTCCTGTCTTTGGCAGGAACATGTTTGGAGTTTGCTGTGCAAGTTCATGAATATTATGATGAAATCAAGCAGTGTATATGCTATGGGCCATGTGGTGTAGATTGCCATAAATCTGTAGATTTTAACAGATGTGCTGATTTCTAACTGCTAACTAGGTATCAAACTTCCTCATTAGTGTCTGCTCCTCCGCAACACCTTTACTTATTCTTTTAAGCAAACATCAGTGTCTTATGGTAGTATTGATAACAACATCCTCTCTGAAGTATTTTTCTCTTCTTAGCAGCCACAGCATATTTGCTCTTTGAAATTCTGCTGCACTAGACCATTTAATGCATGTCCCTGAAGACAAAGCTCTAAGAGCACATGATGATCTTATTGCACAAGACATTTCAAGATATTAATGGTCAGTTCTTTTACAAGTGAATTGAAAATGGAATCATGGTTATGTTTGTCTTCATTCTCAGTTACCGAATTTTTGTCTCACCTGAATTTTGCAAACAGATAGATTCACAATTTATCTAATTTCCCAATCTCTAGTTACTCTAAAATAAGAGGGAAGAAAGTGTTTATTCCAGTGCACTTATTCCATTCCTTTTTCTCACAATCAGTATTTTTTATTGGATAATGGCTAGTCAGTGACAGCAGAATTAGTAACTGAGTGTGACAGAGTGTTAAAACAAAACAAGGCAGTTTTCATAAATGGGTAGCACCACCAAATGGTCATAAATGGATAGAAGGACCCAGGACCTACACAGAGGAAGACATGTCATCAGCATTGTACCATTTGCATTAGTCCCACAAGGGTGCAGATTTCAGAGAATGGGTTTAGAAGGCTGTGAAAAGCCACTGCTGCCATAAGATACTGCTACCACAGGGAAGATGATGACAGAGAATATCAATGAGAGTGCCCTGGAATGGCAGCCGATCAGAAAGGCAATACTGCATTCCCTGAGATTGTCAAATGTCTCAAGCTAGGTTTTGCAATCTATATTTCAGCACTTAAATAAAAGGACCAAGACTGAGCTGATCATCTATTTCAGTAGTATGTCACAGCACTGAAAAACCCTTCTTATGAGACTTGTCAAAGGACATAATAGATAAAACCTAATGAAAGCTTTTTTTGTGTGTGTGTGTGTGTACTTTACATTTCTGAGAATATTTCTGAAACAGCTATCACTTTATTCATTGCAAGTATAATGTAAAAAATTATTAGCATAAACACGTTTTTCTCAATGGGTCATAAAGATAAAAAGCAAAGGATGAAAAGAACATTTAGAAAATCCTTCTATCCAATATCGTCCAGAAGACACATTACTTCACATATATTCACATAGGTATGAAGTCTTGAAGTGGAAGGGAACTGGCAGACTAGCTTGGAATATGGCATTAATACATTTGATTGAAGACATTATATAGTTATTACCTATTCCCCTGGGGGAAAAAAAGTAACACACTGCACTTGTGCAATGTGGCAAAATTCACAATTTATGGTAAAGACTTTTGCCCTTTGATAAATAATTTTGGCTGCACCTTCAGCAAGCTTATTTTCCTTTTCACCCTGTTTGTGGGAGAAAAGATGTTTTCTAGTGGACAGCAAACCCAATTTTTGCTAAAACGAAATTTTATCTTGTGTTTGGGTACATAAATAGCACGTACTTGTATTTGCTTAGTCTGATAGTTGACTTTAAAAAAATTTAAAATAATATATAGAGTGTTCGATAAATCTTGGACTCTCCATTTAAACCACATACAGATCAACCTGAATCTTTGTCTATAACAAAAAAAAAAAAAATTTGAACTCTTGGACAGTTTTTTATAAATGTTCTTCAGTTTCAAAAGCCTCTGAAATGTGTTCTTTCACACACCAGCTGAAGTGTCAAAATACTGCAAAACATGTGTCTTTGCAATATCTAGTTCCTAAGACTACCAGATACCTTGTAAAAGCCATTTTTTTTCCGTGGTAGTTGGCTGAAAGTTCTGATCCTGATAGATCATATGCACACCAATGACTACCAATGATGTCAAGTCTGGTATTCAGCACAATAGCACTAAAAGCAATTTTGAGGTATTAAATCCTACTCAGAACAGGGAATAATTTAGGCGAATACTAAAGGATTTATAGAATCATCTAATTTAGCCATATTTATCCAAACTAGCTCATCTGAAGTCTGTTCATCTCTAAGACATGTTCAAATTGCATGGTTTTTACACCAAATGAGAAAAGGACTGATGTTATTGTTACTAAAATAAAATAAAAGATAGGAGTTTCAGCAAACTTGGATCATTCTCTCCATCTATTACGATTTATGTTTTACCTCATTTCCTAAAAGGGCGTTTATACAGGCTTCAGATGCATCACAGATGGCAGTAAGGTCATGTCCTCCCTCCAGTGCCAGCACCACACGGCCTTCTGCTAGCTTCAGCAATTGCTTGGTTAGGTGACCAAAACCTAGTATTCAAATACAGTAGTGCAAATAATTAAAGCAGAACAGATATTACTGCATATTTCACATCTGCTGCATGAGGATGTAGAAAGCTCAAGGAATGTTGCACAGGGAGCATGGGATATATTTAGTCCACTATCCTGTTTCTGACTACGGCCCATACCAGATGCTTTAAAGTTGAGTGCATAGAATTTTGTACGAGGCAGATGTGAGATAATGTCCTTCATGTTGAACCCTAATAGATGGAGATTAGTAGAAACATGAGGTCGTCTCTCCTTTTACCATCATTAACCATTATCCCCCCAGATTCTCTTCCTATTTTCATGTCAGTACAACATTTACCCATGTTATTTACAGACACCTGGAATAAGCCTTGTCACTTATGGAATCAATACGACAAATAATATTTGTAGTTGAGCTATGATAATATAATTAAAAGTAATAGTATTTTTCAAATTAAATTTTTATTTACAGATTGATTCTTCGTATGTATTTGGGGTTTGAGTATAATGTATAACCATGGAGTGAAGAATAGTGGAAACATATGTTACCTTTTTTAGCTCTATTTTGAGGTGTTTTTGGAGGCAACACTAACAACAGCATCACTTACTTTGTTTCAAGGTTTTGGTATAAGTTGAAACTGTCCAGAACTTTGTAGATATCTCTACCAGTATCTCTCACTCCTGACCAACAATGTTCCAAGCAATTCTGCACCACAGTCAAAAATGATGGTAGTTCATTTTATGTGATAATCTATAACTACATAAACATTACCACCAAGTTTCCACCTTTGATTCAAGTAAAATTAATTTATTTCAGTTTTAATGACAAGAAAAACATGAAAGAAAAAATCTTTATTTAGACACAAGATTTTGGAGAGAAGTTTTATGGTAGTTTCCTGGGACAGCTATTGTTTTTGATTAATCTCCTCTAAGTGAGTAATGATAAGTAAAGCTTTGAAACTATTGAAGTTAAAATCCTTCACTTCTTGTTCTTAACTTCTGTACTTGGTCTGTTCTGCTTGCTCTACTGATGGTCACTACTCATTCCAGTGCACTTCATAACCTTAAATTAAGCATTTAGAAGGTACCTGCTAAAGCCTGTGGCCCTGTGAAAACAGGAAAATAAATGTCTTTTTATTACGTTCTAGTGAAGAACATAATAAAAAATTAAAAAGTACAGAAATTACAAGCATATTTTCTACAAGAACTTTCCAAGACACAGACTTGAGGCTTGGTCTGGCAAACAAGCAATCACACAATTAGTTCTGTTTACACCTTATGACTTAGTTAATCACTTGCCCATCTGTTTTGAGAGTAGAGACTTTAATTACCAGATTTGGTTTGGCTGTTCAGACAAAAAAGAAGAAAGATTAAAAAAAAAGATCTATTTGCCACTTAATCTATAGATGATCACAGAACACCTGAGGTGTAATAATGTTTCCTTAAGCCACTCCACAATCTTCTATACTGTCTAAGAACTGCAGGTTTGATTTTAGCAAAGTAACTACACTGTGGTTCAAATTACATACAGGGTTAAAAACCAAATAAAATCTTAAACTCTCATTTAACCATAACCTTTCCTCATGAGCCCCATCAGCCCACTTTCCTCTCTACAAAAGACCAAATTTAGACAGGATAATAAAAGAGAAGGAAGGAGTGGAATGAGGATAACCTTTGATCTTTAGCCAATTTCTACTTTCTTTTACCTACAGGATTTATTTCTGCCTGCATGTTACACACGTGATCTTCGGATTCATAAGAAGAGAGTGCCAACAGCGTAAAGTGAGTCGTACATAGAGCATTTAAAGGAAATGAAAAAGAATGAACAGGCGCAGGCTCTCCACATCTACAATTCACCCTCTGGGTCTGTGAGAAATCCAACAGCACTTTTAAGACACTTTTATCCTTCATGTTATACAGCTTCTGTGAAGAAGCGAAAGCCCTACCACTTTTCCCCTGCACATTTTGAAAATTTTGTGTGACCACAAATGTTTCTACTGCCACATCGTAATTTTCTGAGGTATGCGTGGCAGTAGATGTAAAGACTCTCTCAATGCCTTTTTCTTCTTTTAGGCAACTACACATAATATCACTCATAGACATTGTTATAATATTAGTTTGTCTGCTTGCTTTCCTAATGGTTTTCCTAGTGTCAACGTTATAACAATCATCCCTGGCTGAGTCAGGATCCATGCAATGAGCCATACAGAAAGCATCTTTCCCAACAGAGATCACAGCTACAAGACTAAGTGTTGCCAAATCAAATCAACATCATGGGGCTTTTCTTCATTGTAATTACGCTGAGAAAGTAAAGGTGACTTGCTAGAAAGGGAGGAAATAGTTTTAGCCAACAGTACCAACATTGCCTGTGACTGAATGAGTTATGGAAATTCTTAACAAAGAAACTTGGATCCTGTGTTGTTGCAGCAACCTAGGAAAGATATTAGCTTCCTCAAGGAAATCCCCTGGAGTGCAGAAGTAACAAAATGGAAAGAAAGGAATCCCAGTCAAGTAATGGTTTTAAGATGGGCTTAAGTTCATGCCAAATAATTAAGAAAAACAAGAAGAAAATAGTAACAAGCACCATGAAAAGAATCAGCCATGTCCCCTGATATAAGGAGATGAAACATGAATTTGATACTCCACTGACCAGCTCTCAGGTGAGAAAGGAGACAGACAAGAATTTTGAATCCTGGATCTTCCAACTCACGTGAATTCCTAGAAATCAGCAGCAGTTCTTGGCCCTTCTACTGTGCCTGCTAACAAAGGCGCCAGCTGTGATTGTGGCTTTAAAAGCTGGTTTTGGTTTGGATATGCCATATTCTAAAACTGTATGCTTTCGCAGTGGTGCGTAACAGTTATAGATCAGTGGCATTTTATAAAAACAGAAAAGGTTCCATTATGAAATGGAAAGTCGTGTTAAAACATCAGTGCTTGATTTTCAGTCCAACCTAAAGTGGGCATGTCTTCTTTGAGGCTGCAGGTGCCTTTGGGTCATTAGAGTCTGAGTGCTGGTCTCTCTGACAGGCATGTATTAATCAGGGCTTGAAATGGCCCTGGCTGTATCCACAATTATTTGTGTCCATAAACACAAGTAGAAATGTCACACATTAATATTAAAAAAAATAAATAGTATTTTAAAATTACACTTAGAGGGGTATTTCTCAAATTTTCTTGATGTGCTCAGCAAATTTGTACTTCAGAGAAGTAACAGCATATTTTAAGATTAGGCTTGTGCAGTATGCCAGGAAATTGTGAGCATGGTTTTGTGCCAACTATTATTTTCAGAATTTCTGTAATTTAAAAGTACCTATTTCTTTCACAGAACTAATATTCAGACATCCAGGGTAGAATTTGCAAAAGCACTTAATACTCGTTTGCTATGATCCTAGTAAAGACAATGATAAACCTTTGATTTACACAAGAAACAACATGAAAATACTACTAAGTAGTTCTGAAAATCCTACTCAGCAATTGGTTTACATTTTCCTGACAAAAATCCTGTGGGTGCACAATTACACATCTAAGCAAAAAAGACTAGATTAAAATGGAAATCATTATAAAACATGTCATGTGTTGGAGAAATATGCAGTATATAAGCTGTTATCTGCTGACCTTTGAAACAAAAATGTAAACATTTGAAACAAAAATATAATAGGTACCTTTTAATTATACCCTTTCCCCTCCTCCAGTGCTATTAGTGGAGGAGATACAATATTCAGCATTATATATGAAAATATTCTGTTGTGGGAAGGCAGAAAGAGAGAAAATTAATACTGTATTATACTAATGAGCAAGCAGGCAGGCTGTTATTGAAAGACAAAGTGCGCTGATCACTTGAATTACTATCTAAGCAAGTAATTCAGCTTTTGGTGGACTGATGTCCTATGAAGAAAAGCTGAGAGAGTAGGGGTTGTTCAGCCTGGAGTAGAGAAAGCTCCGGTGAGACCTTCTTGCAGCCTTTCAGTACCTAAAAGGGGGCTCATAAGAAAGACAGGGACAAATTTTTTATGGGGATCTGTTGTGACAGGACAAGGGGTAATGGTTTTAAACTAAAAGAGGGGAGATTTAGATGGGATATAAGGATGAGATTTTTTACGATGAGGGTGGTGAAACACTGGAACAGGTTGCCCAGAGAGGCGGTAGCTGCCCCATCCCTGGAAGCATTTAAGGTCAGGTTGGATGGGGCTCTGAACAACTTGGTCTAGTGGTAGATGTCCCTGCTCATTGCAGGGGGTTTGGACTAGACGATGTTTAAAGGTCCCTTCCAACTCAAACTATTCTATGATTCTATGATTCTATGATCTTCCAGTATGACACTAAGAGCCCTAGTGTTTTTCCTTTTGTAACAGACAAGCTCCCTAAGCACTCCTTCTAGTTCTGCTGAACAGCAAGCAATGACATGTGAAGTGTCTGCCTCATTTGACCAAAGCTGCTGGAGCATCTATAATCTACTTGGAATTACTGAAGACCAAAAAAATATTAAACCCTGTAAACAGACAACCTGGCGTTATCTCAGCTTTCTATTTTTGTTTTTGAGGTATCCTTAGTCTGACAACCTGAAAGTGGCAAACAGGGAACAGGTAAAACCCCTCTTAACCAGGCCATTTCCCCTCCAATGGACTCATCACACAACTGTGTTGTGTATTACAGCTAAATGAAGTGGAGCTAACAAGTCAGAGTTTGTATGTATGGTCTCCCATTTTGAAATAGAAACATTTGAGAACAAAGACAACTTGTGAATGTTATTCTTTTCACATCCTTTCCTCAGCAGACAGGGAAAGGAACCATATGGATGGGGTATACTCCAAGACAGCACTGCAGCACTCCTTGTTTGCATAAAGTCATATATGCAACGCAATTTGCTCGCCAGCAACTGTGCAAACACCCAATTAGTGGGGACTAAACCTGCCTTAGCAGAAGACAGACCCCTTCCTTCTCCCCCACTGTGCAGAAGGAGAGCAGATGTCTCCTGCACAGTCATTTTTTGGGTGACAGCAGACTGAGGAGAGCAGAACCGTGGCCCTTGCCCTTGCTCAGGGGAGGTGGCTGGTGGAGGAACAAGGATGTGTCAACAACCAAAAGGCTGGAGCAGCTTTGGAGTTATGGAGAAAACCTCAGCTTTCTCAGCAGCAGGGCCCCAACAGCTCTTTTGGCTTCAGCATCTTAAAAGCTACAATCCGACCCTAAATTACAGGCAGAGTTCTGGTGAGCTCCTCTGGCTACTCAGAGCAGCCTTGGAGAGGAATACACACAAAACACAAAAACTCCACAGTCTCTGTCCTGGACCTCCAAGCATGTATTTAACTATTATTTACCATTTAATCATGTCATTACTCTCTAATTTACTTGAGAATGTGTTTTCCTCTCGTTAAAACTGTTGCTATGATCCCTGCCAAAAGTCTACCCACCAGTGTTCTGCACTCCTTCCCTGTGGTTCCTTCGTGACTATTTGATTAATTTTCATTGATATTTTTCCAACAATAGCATCTAAAATTAACTGGGTCAGTTTTTACATAACTTTCTGAGTCATCAGGCTATGTGTCCTAAATAAATATGTCCATACAGAAGTCAAATGATAATTTACCCTTCCAGCACTGGCAGGAGATAGAACATTTTGCAAAGCTTGTGCTCTATGATAAGAAAACATTTTCTTCTCAGGTCCTAATTCAGGACCTTTTATTCAATCAAAATTTAATTTGGATTAAGTCAGAGGTTTGACTCAGTTGGCAGGATGTGGCCCTGAGTGAGGGGGAAAGGGAGATTTTAATGCCAAATACATTCTCAGGAAAAACATTTTCCAAATGGCTGAAATTATGAATGTTAGTGTTGAGGTACCTGAATTTAAATGGTAGAGATCTGGCCTCCAGGCATTAGCTGCTGATTTCTTGCTTTCAATACAGGAGAAGGAAGCTCAGTAACACTTCAAATTACATGTCTAAAGCAAGCATTTAATTTAGATTAAATTAGACAGTAATTGTACTTTAAATAAATACCATTGGTCTCAGAAATACATTTTTTATGGATTAACAATTTATGTAATAGATGTTTTTATTGCATACATGTTAGTTCTACAGTAATATGTTTTTCATAATTAGCTGCTCTTTAGCTGCTACACTGAACATAACTTACTAAATCTGAACATAACTTACTAAATCTAACTTACTAAAGTACACACTCAAGGATACATAGGATACCTCTTCAAAAGTCATATAATGCAAACCTGTATCACTACATGAAAAAAAACACCTTGACAATGCTCAGTAGGATGGTCTAGGCATCCTCAACTCACTTGAGATATGTATGTATCCAAGCAGGTCATATAGTCCATTGCATTTGCTTAGTCCTCTGGGAAGGGGGAACTTGTACACATCCACCACACAACGGCAGCACTGACCACCTGGCAAAATGTTCCTCAGAGAAAACACATGGAGGAAGAAGACTCCCCCAAACTCTTCTCCTAACTAACTTATACTAAAAAAAAGGGAAGGGATTTCTTTTGTACCCTGCATTATCAACCAGCAGAGATTCTGCATCCTCCAGGAAAGGTCATAGAGATTTACAAAATAATGCTGATGTTTTCAGAGCTGTTATAATGCTGTTATGTAGATTCAGAACGAAAATATTCAGCAACAGATTTCAGCTGCCAGAGTCAAAGCAGGAACTTTTGGATATTCCCAAAACTGACTGAATGTTTTTAGCCCCATTCTTACTAGCTATTTGCTCAGTGCCTTCCTTTTTTTCTCAATTTCCTCACATTCTCTTCATCTCTACCTCATCTTGCACCTGGGCCAAAAAATAATTTCTCCACTGTCCTGTCACCCCCCATCCCCTCTTTTCTTTATTTTGCTTCCTATTTACTAAATCCTTTACTAAGTAAAGCTGGCCAGGAAGCAAGATTATCTGTCCCACAGTGTTCTTCAATGTTTTTTTCAGGAACATGTAGCTGTTCTGCATCAGAAAGCAGGAGTTGAGAGGGGAAATGTAGAACTGCAAACAGAAAGCTGGCATTTCAGAAATTCAGATTCAGAGCTCTCTGGAAAAGGCTGTTGTTTCATCTGTGTGGTGAGGGCATTCTCCATGGTTTTTTTTTTTTCTTTTTTTTAATTTTTTTTTTCCCTGGGAATTAAAAAACCCTCTAGAGGGATTCTGTGGAGGTAGTCTAATAAGACTGATAATTATCTACTGAAAATCTGTCCCACCTATTGTGAAATCTGCCAAGCTGATAGTGTAAGTGGTAGTACTGTTATCATGACAACTTCTTCCAAATCTGATCAAGTTGCCTGATTTGAACTGATATACAATACATGCATGTGATGTTACAAATTACAGACGATTGTATCTCCAAATCTGAGTCCAGACTCAGTAAGGGGTTGGCTAGAAAACAAGATATCTGACAAAAAAAGATGATTCAAAGTATGAAGAATTTGTTTCTAATCCACGTTGGAATGAAAATCAGATACTACTATTGACTGTCCAAATAAATCAGTAAGCTTGATTAAGTTTGGAGAAGTTTATTATAACGCTACTGCCTATAAAATCAACTTGACATATTTTTAAAATACGTAGGGCAAAGTTTTTGCTGTTATAAATGAGTATAGCTGAAATGTGGGCACTGAGTTACGATTGAAAACAATCTGATGGGAAGATCTAGTCTTATTTCTTTTTTTAACTGATGAAAAGCCAAGTGAGTTAATTTTGAATTGACCCAAGAGACTAACACAAAGGATTTAAAGCCCATCACTCAGAAGCTGAGACCTGACTGCCATTTTCTGAAGATGGTCTACAAAATTTTGCCAAGAAAAGCAACATGGACTAACTGACCTTTCCAACACACACAGTTTCTCAGAGTCTTCAGATTAAGGCTCTCACTTTATTTGCAGTCATTCATTGACCCTGCCACATCAACATATCACATTATATTAAGAGCTAGTTCCTTAGCCAGTGTTCATCGGCATATACCATTAAATCAAAAGACCTGGCATCCAGATGTGGATTATTCATCATTCCAAGACTAGGCACATAGATATAATAACCCTATCATGGATGGGTTCTTGTAGGTGGGTAGACTTGAGGTAAATACTCTATTTCCTGACCAGTTTGGCACCAAGTGTCCTGGTGAACTCGGTATTACTATCAGAGGTCTAGTGCCCCTCAAGATTTGGATCACATTGTTTAATAAACATCATTTTATAACATCAGGGGGGAATAGGCTGTGCATTTCTAAGGGATCACTGTACATCTCAAGTAGTTACTCACTTTGCCTCTGGCCTTGTGCCCATTAACCCCACCTGACATATGCTATAATCACCCAGAAATGCACTGCCTGTCACCACTTATTGAAAAGGTAATGTGTAAAACTCACTAAAGGAAATGGTATTGAAACTAGATTTGGGGTCTGACTTCTAGTCTTCTGATTAATTGCAATTTCCAAGTAAAATACATTGAGCAACTTTCTATTATGCTGTTCTTTTACAAAAACATGTAAGAATAAAGGATGTGATTTCAATCCATACAACAGCCCCTTTGTCCCTTTTCATACTATTAAAAGAACACACAGATGCCTTGAAATGGCAGGTAAAATCCCACAGAGTAAAAGAAAATGTGGCTGCCATTTGAATGACACAGGTGGCTCTATCCAGCTTTCTTCCCGAGTGGAGAAGTCATGTCAGAACCTTGTCATTCATATTATTACACAACAGAATTTGCAAAAGCCTTACACTACTAGGAGGACAAGATAAGGTGGAGGGAATTGTTGGGCCTCAGGTGAAGGCAGGATTGACGCCACTTTGTTCTGCTGCACAGGAGGTGGAAATGTGTAGAAGACGTTCTTACTGGCTGTTTCCGAGAACGAAATATGTGGCCCATGCTCATCACAGATATGTAATTTTTTTTAAAGAATGAGAGGAAAGATGTTCCTGTGTTTTTCTTTTTTTGGTTTTGTAGACATTAGGGTCCGGTTCAGCTGCTGGGTGAACGAGAAGGCTTCATGTACAATATAACTTGTGATCTGGAACAAGTTAATTAGAATAGGAGTGGCCTCTTTATTTCCCCACAAATTTTTCCCCTGGAGCCACATGTGAGAATAAAATATGTTCTTAGAATATTGAATATCTCATCCCTGTCTTTTCAGTCTTCTGTCATGCAGTGCTCAGAAAGAGCCCTTCTGTGAGCTTCTGTAGCCAAGTTGTGAACCATTAATACCGCTTGAGAACTAGTGTTCCAGAAAGTCTCACAGAATTCTTCACTGAGTATTTTTCCATGTTTTCTTAGAGAAACTTAAAACAATGAAATAAGCATGCAGGTGCATTGTAACAAGGTCTGGGTGCAAAAAACCTTCAGGTGGCTGAGCAGTCATGGAGTACTACTTTCTGGGTTTTCTCACAGTGAGGAGTAGAGTCATGCATGAATGACCTGATTCTGCAGGATCTCCAGTCTCCTGTTACCATTGCATGACAGCAGTATTACGGCAAGCTGGAAAACCTAAAATAATTGGTAATCTTCATCAAGCAACAGAAACATCAAGACAAACAACGGCATTTCTGTGCTACACTCAGACTTAAATCCAGCTAACTAGTGTCAAGGTAATTTGAGGACTCCAGATGTTATTGCAGCTGCAATACTACAGTCATCTTAGTCATTCTCCTTAAAAGTGGGAAGTTCATAACTGGGCAAAAATCATTCACTCAGTCTTAAGGTACTGTTTCTTAAGCAACATCAGTAAGTTCTTCTGCAAGGGAAAACAGTATATTGGCTTTTCTAAATGGAGACACTGAAAATCTACTCCCAGAATATCTACTGTTTCCCCCTCCAGAGCTTGAACAGATAGAAGTGAAATAACCTGCTGTCAGAGCTCAAAGCTTCCTAGTGGCTCCAGAAACTTAACAAACAATGTACACCAAACTGCAACATCAGGATTCCACTTCTTCTTCCTTCTGACAAAGCCAAAGAGCCGCAGCAGCTGAAAGCTTGGGTAAAAATCACCCAAACTTCATAGCAATGCCACTTAGAAACCCTCGACAGCAATGGTGCTTGACTGTCTCACTACAGATAAATGGAGAAGCTCATCAAGGAAAAATATCAAATTCAGAACAGTTGCACTCATCAGAGGATACGGTGGTCACTCTAGCAGAGAAGGATGCACTTTTTAGTCATTCTCAGTTTTGGCTGAAGTGCTGATTTCATTTCACAACAGCAATGGTCATAGACCAAAATTCTAGCATCTTCCCAATGTTTTTACCTGAGTTTTACAGCTGGACATTATTTTAGAGGGAATTAATTAATTAATTAATATTGATTACACATGAGAGAGAAAGATGAAAGAGAACAAAAAATGAGACACGAGAGAACTGGGAAAAGGATAGAAGTGTATGTTGGGTTAATAAAAGAGACATTAAATAAGATGACAAATAATACATTTGTGACTAAAAGAGAATAAAGGCATGCAAACAAAATTACTGGACGACTGAGTAGATGAGCATGAACAAAAATGAATGTGATTATGAAACTAAACATTGCCAAGGAATAAGATTTTCCTATAACCATCAGGAATGGTCAGAAAGTAAAGAGAGCAGAGAAGACTTATGACCTTATTTCTGCAATGGGATGCAGAGCAACTGTGAATACTTATCCAGGTGTATACCTTTGTATCCTTTATATACAGAGAAAGGAGAGGCAGTCCCACAGCTATAATGACATGAAAAGGATTCTTACATTGTCTGCAGTGAACTCTGAATTCCTCAGTGACAGGTTACTAACTCAAACAAGGTCCAGAAAAAGGCAGCTGGCACTGAATTGAAAATACAGTGTGTTTCAGCTGGCGGGTTTGCATGTGTAGGCAAAAATGTCAGTGATAACACTCATAGCAAATTAGGTATATAAATAAGCAGGCATTTGACAATAAGTTGCTCTCCCTGGGAGCAATCACATCACTTGCCATTTATTCAGATATACTACCATATAGTCATAGAGACAAAATCAGAAGTAATCCCATGGCTGCAATGAATTTATATGTCTGGAATGGTGACCAAAATTTGGCCAAGTAAGTGCAAACATTTCTCTTCTTTTAACCATAGTAAAATAAGTTTAGAAATTGTGAATGAAATCCAAGTTAAAGTTCAAATGCATATTTGGAGATCCACATTTCATCAACCAGAACATAGATTTTACAGTGAATGCACAACAGTTTCCTGAACTCATCTGGACTCAACAAGTCAACAGCAGTTGCTCCTTCTAAACTTTAAGCGACTTCTATATTTTACCAGACTACGCCTTATTCTAGTGTGTCATTACACATAAATTCAAACTACCTTTCTGTATATACAAATCCTTGGTGGCAGTGGAAAGGGTGGCTTCTGTCTCCTTCCCAGGTGATGTGTGACTCCATCTCAACCTGTTAATCCCTGGCATATACCTAGCCCAACCTGGCACAGCTCAAAGATGGCCTGGAAGGTTTTCTAACAAAGATCACAAACAAAAAGCGTGGTGGTGGTAGCTACTAATGAAATACATTTCTGTAGTGCTAAAATCTATACAAATCAGAGTAAGACCCAGAAGACACCCAACATGTTTAACCTGCAGAGTGGAAACACATGTGAGTGAGCAGATATGTTTAATCGGAAATTAAGATCAAAGAAACAAGAAATCTAGAGCTCCACTGTGTATCAACCACTTCTAACAACAGAGCTTGTGGTGTTTAAGCTTACTTTTCATTCTAGAAAACAGAATAACAGAAAAAAGGTAGAGGAACATGTATTTAACTCTGTTATTTAGGTTTAGGCAGAAACTTTGAAACTAACATTTATTGCTGGTTTATAGTTATAATCTGATCCCACCCCTCTCTATACTGAGAAAGCAAAGGTCCAGAATAGTAGATGTTAATTTAGTTAACAACTCTATCTTAAAGCATATGCAAAAGGGGTCCATTGTGCAAGCAACCATAAATCTCACTTAGCCTAACTTCAGAGCAATTGACCTTACAACCCAAATAATATTCCTTTGTCCACAGTTTTTATATGCAATTTCTAGATTTACTGTTTCAAAGGAAGAGTGTGTAAACAATTTCAGCTGAGCCTAAAGTGAGCAACTCATTCATCCTACAGCTGGATGAAAGTTTGTGCCAAACTGGAAAACTTGTTCTGGAAAGAGTCTCCATTGATGCTACTTTCAGTGGATCCAGACTCAAATTTTTCATTTATTTATTTTCACATGCCGCTGATATCTTGATTAGGAATGAAATGAGAAGAAGAGAAATGATAAGTTTTAGCAGGTCGTTGGACGGCAGAGAATATAACAGGAAAAGATAATGACACTTTGCCAGCCTGAAAGCATTCCCCTGTCAGTCATCAAATGACTGCTGCAAATAAAAAACTTCTGAGGACTTCTCTAAGAAGAAGGTAGAAGAGAAAACATGCAACATAAATGCAACTTCAGCTTGCTCCCACTCTAACTGCCCAACATCTTAAAGTCTTGGTATTTCTTTTTTTTATAAACAAAATTTCAGGCCACATTTTAAAAGTTCATTATACAAAGCACACATATCACTAGATGACCCACAGAGGTCCCTTCCAACCCCGAACATTCTGTGATTCTGTGATTCTGTGATATGTGTGGCTTCAGTGACATCTATACGGAAACAGTGACAAACCCTTTCCTTGATTAAACATCGTAAAGCCTTTATTAGAAAATTTACTGAAAAGGAAAATGTGTAATCTGTATCAGTAGTGAGCATTAAAAATCTCAAAGTAACTGGCTCCAAGATGATGTGGGAGAGGCAACTTTAGCACTTAGTAAATATCCAAAACTCTGCAATTAACCCTGAGAAGATTTGAAGAACTCTTCGGCTGGCAGGTTTTTTTGGTTAACCACTTCTGGAGAGGTCTGGTACTCTTGAGTCAGCCTCTGGAGGCTCCATTGGCCATCTAAGGGATCAGTGTTTTCAACTCAGACACCAAGGTTGGGTGGTTAAAAGTTGGGGCAGCCCAGAACATCTCAAACTCACTAGGAGGTTATCCCTGTCCTTATATTACATGTAAGTATGGCAAACCTTTCATACATTAATATAACTGATTGAAGTATTAATTACAAATAAATAATTCAGATAGTGTAGCTTTGCTTCATGTTCATAATACTGTCTGTAAACGTATGTTAGTGTTTGCCAGATGCTATGTTCATAAAGTTGTTTGTGAAGTGATCTGTTAGCATTTGCCAAATATATTCAGTTTAGAGGTTCCCTGCACACTGCTTACTTGGACTTCCTAACCTTTATTATCCATTTCCTACTGAATAGGAATAAAATTATACCCTATAGTATCTGCTGTCTTAATGTGTAATTGAAACTTTATATACAACAGAATAGGGATTAATGAAGATAAAGTGATAAGTAGTCAATAAACACTTCTCTTTATCACGCAAATATCCAGGAATCTCAGCAAAGAAACACCACTCCTCAGATTTAAATAAGAACATAGATTAGAGCCTGTGATTACTTGTTACAGGAAATGAAAAAGGAACACAAGCAGGGATGGGATGAATGAGTTTCAAAAGTCAAAGAAATGTTTACTAAAAAGAACAGCATTTGCATTCCTATTTGCCTGGGCCACTTGTCCTTTTTGCAGCCTGATGAAACAAATGAGCCAACACAAATGAAGACGACAGTACAAGAACAGCAAACGGCCGTTGTAAAAGCAAAGGCCAGAGGAAAAGGGACGCCACAAAGGCCCCAATCCTGCAATTTTTTCTGCGAGCGGATTTAACTGGTGTACTATGGCCACTTTTAGAGTCAGACATGCCATTTCACTTAAAGAGACAAAAGAGCATCATGTCCAAAGACAGCAAAGTAAAATGGAATAATAACTTGACCTGTTACGAAGTTCATATTTTGAAAAGAAAATAGTAGAAAACTTGCACAAGTAATTTTTCATGAGAATCTCTTCATTCTTTGACCATTTTCATATGATAAAGCAGGAATGTTATTCTTTCCTTCACAGACATACTGCCTTGTTTTCATTGATTTACCCTAACTATCAAGGAGCCTTTCAGAAAACAGTGGGTAAGCTGAGAATTTATGCAGTCCATATCCATCATCAGACAAATCACTGCAAAGTTTCATTTTCCCCCTCATCTGTCTGACAAAACTGCAAGACAGCCAAATACAGGTGTTCAGATATATTCAGACAACACTCTTTTTTCTTTCTCTCTTTTTAATATAGTATTTTGTCATTTACTCTGGTGAAAACATTATGGTTGGTAAAGTAAAATCAAGTAATAATTCTAATTTTTTTAAAGACTTTAAAGCAATTTTTTGAGAAATATGGGAGTTCAGACAGCACATTTATTTAGTTTCAATTTTTGTGCTGTCATACATCAGCACTGAAGTCCTGATTTAGAACACATGCAGCTTGCCTTTGAAGTTTTGGCTGTTTTGTAACAATGGCAAAAAAATATATAAAGAAATTAAACAGCACCAAAAAAAATCATAAAACAGGGCTTTTGTGCTCTTGATTTATATATTGTTTTTTTATGTTTGTTTAAAAAAAAGCTTTATTCTCAATAATCTTTCATGGGAAGATTTGCTCTGACATACCTTTATTCATCTAAGTCTTTTCTTCTGCACTGACCTTTCTTTCTCCTTCCAATCCCCCCAAGTGTCTGAAGAGTGCTTTCTAATATCATTCCCCTTCAGTAGTAAAATGAATTTATTGAAATTCTGCTGAAAATTGAAAGATGAGAAAATGTGCAGTGATATGGTAGACTGATATTTTTGGATGAAAGCAATAAATATTCCAAGTAAACAGGACCTCCCCGTGAAGGCGTTTTTCTGCTGGTGCTTGCTGGATTCCCCTTCTGGGGGTGCGCATGTGCAGTGGTATACGTGGCCCTTTTGGTCAAGTTACACAACACTGGCATTTTTGAAGGAAGGGCATGAAAGCTGATAGTTGCTGTTCATTTTTGTCCAGTGTGTTGTGATGAATATGAGCCAATGTTATATTTATTTGTTCTGTGCTCAGCTTTTTCCTGTTGTTGTGTCTCCCTTTCAGTTGAAGGATTAAATTGTTGAAACAACAACAAAACCACCACATCTGGCTTTATAGTTTTTTCCTCCACAGGGTCTTCCATTCGCTGGAAAATTATAGTGTGTACTAGTGTCATCTAAAGGTACCAACACCATGTACTGCTAAGACGAGGTTTAATTGCAGTCTACCTTCAAAACATATTGAAAGTAATTTCTAGACAGACCATGTCCTGAAAGGGCCCAGATATTTGAAGCAGAACATTGAAAAAACCCATAATTATTAGTTGTCAGCCCAAATATGCATGTGTATAGTACCAGTCTATACATGTAGAAGGATATATGCAGGACATTTATGATAGCTGATGGAGCTGGAGAAGCAGGGGCTGACAAGGGAGCTGGACTTTGTCTGAGGCATTGCAGAAAGGTTAACGGCAGCGTATCGGGACTTTACTGAGGACCTCCTCACTCACTGTATCTCTTCCCTTACCTTCACCATCTCACATCCATATGCTTCATCTCTGCCCCTCTTCTGAAATACTGCTTACTTTTAACAACGAAATAGTGACAGTTGCATCTGAGGAGAAGGTTCTTTTTGTATTCCAGCTCACTCATGGCTTAGCACAAAATAACAGAACCAATAGAATCTCCTATCACCAACACTGACACTTGAATTTATGTAAAAATATTTTTTCCCAGTGAAGCACAGTGGTAAGCTTATTGCAAAGACATCTCTGAGTTCCACAATATCTCTCTTAAAATCCATATGAAGAACTTTCATTCTATGATTTGATTCTATGAACTTGATTCTATGATTCTAACTTGTGTAAAATTTTGACTGAACACACAAAGTTCTGCAGTGTCTTTTATTTTTATGGAATTCAACTATTGATTTTAGCAATTCGGTCTGTGTTAACAGAAAACTTGCTTATGATTTCAATTAATTTCATATTTAATCCATTAACTTTTTATATCTTGAAGTAAATATGGCTAGATGGGGAAAAAAACCTTTGATTTTAACATTCATCAGGATTCTTGTATCCTACCTTTAGCCAAGGAAAAGTTAGATGTCTTGCCTCTGCTAATCCTTCAGGCTAGTTACTACTTTAGTAGGCATGGTGGTGATGGGTTGATGGTTGAACTTGATTATTTCAGAGGTCTTTTTCAACCTTAATGATTCTATCATTTATCTATCTATCTGTCTTCTACTCAGCAGGGAAAGAGCAATCTCCCCAGGCAGATCTGTTGCACTAGTTTTCAGAAAGGATGAAGGTGTCTTTGGAATTAAACACCTCTCTGTATTGACTGCCATGGACAAATCTGGACTAATTAAGATGTATAATGTTCAGAAAGCCAGAGAGGGTAAGCTCATCTATGGCTCTGAAAGACTGCTTACATCAAGGCAGGTAAAATTTGCTTTCATCTACCAAGGTCATGCTTTGGCATTGTGAACACAGTATGCTCATTGAGAAGCTTCTCAGGTAAATATGAAATCAGAGATGAATGCATTTAGATTAAGCAGACTACGCTTCTGTTAATGCCTCAATAAAAATTACTTTTGCTAGAGATTTTGTAGGTTACAGAGCCCTGCTTTCAAATTATTTTTTTTTATTAAGCAAGTCATAATACTAATATAATCGTACAATATATGTGTATTAATTAAAGAGTTACTAGGAAATTATTTATAAAAATATCTACTATACAATAATACTATCCAATATATTTATAATAATCATTCAAATCTCAAACTAGCAGGGGTATTTTTGCAGAGAAATCATGGAAATGATGTAGAAATTATGGTTGTTCTACTTGTAACATGGAAAAAGTAATATTAGCATGTCGTACTAATAATCTCTTTTAGCTTTAAAGCCTATTCATCCATGAATACCTTGCAGAATATTTCCAGATTCATAAATTTTGAAAATATTTATATGCAGACAGAGGATTTCTATGCCAGATTTGTTCCTGTACTCCCAGTAATAATTCATCAGAGTACAATTATTCTGACTCAAAATATTTGTTATCATATCATCCCACTTTGCACCTTGATTTCTTTGGTTAAGACATACATCAGCAGATCTTTTAAGCTTTGCTCTGTAACTAACTCAGTCTCTCCTTGCACATTTGCATTCCACTGTCCTTTTCCCTTGAATATATTGGCACTTCTCTGCTAATAACATGATAAAAACTTGGTAAGTGGTATGCACTTACCAGGGTGTCTTTCAGATATCCCAGAAAAAAAAGGACTTTGGCCATTTGTCTAGGTGTTTAGAAGTTAAGCCACCTGGTCAAAAGAATAACTCCAGCTCGGATGGCTGCCATCCAGGCTCACTACACTCACACCTAGGATTTTTCAGGCTGAAACACAGGAAAATGTCCTCCTCCATCATGAATTAATTTGCTGCTCTCCAGCCCTTTCTTTCAGATTAGCAGCTGACATATCTCTAAACAGTGCCACCATAAATATGTACACGCTTCAAACAGGAGACGTTTGAAAGAGGGGAATGGCTGCTTACTTTAGAGAGATAAATTGAAGCCAATGAACATCGAATCTCTAGGGACATGCTCCAAGAATAAAATCTGCACGGATCAATCTCCCAAATGTAGTAAGTGATACAAGTCATTGATCTGAAACTAACACAGAAGGTATAGTTCAGTAACATGGTAGTATAATTACAATAAAATCAACTAGGGAATATTCCTGTAGTAGTGAGAGGCCTTTTCTCAATTTTTTGATTGTATGTTTGTATTTGATGCTCTTCTGAAGCACAGTCTACTAGTTGTGCCTCAGTTTTCTTAAAAGTTAAGGAAACATTCAGATCAAACCAATATATTTCCCAGATGTGCTGTCTTTCACCAGAGTTTCAATAAAATAAAAAACAGGTACAGAGCAAGGACAGTATTATCCATGGACTAAATTAGACAGCCGAGTCAGGATGACAAGAAGGATGGTCAGATTTTGAAGAAAAAAGCAGGCTATTCAAGATGCAATGTTTGACATCTTCTTTATGAAAGTCTGATTCTCAGTAGTCAGCCAAAGCCAAAAGACTGCTTTTGTCTTTTGGATGAAAATCTAGAACAGTGCTGACTATTTGCTCAATCAAATATATCTTCCTAGCTTCTGCTTGAAGCATATGTCCTACATTGGAATAGCAGATATTTTCTACTTTCTCTCTTGAAAATACTGTGTTTTATTGTGACAAGTCCTGATGGTCATTGCACACCTTGCTACAGGTGGATATATAAGTAAAGTGGTTATGCTACACGTACCCTTGTTAGAAGATGGCCAGTTCCATTAAAATCAATTACAAAATTCTTTTTTGAATGCAATGAAACACAATAAAAAATCAAACCAATCATCTATAAGTCCTTTCAAAAATTCTATGCAAAAAATGAAAATTAGCAGTGTCTTTCTTACTTTTCCTTTCTTTTTTAACCATGAAATGCAGATTGCAGTAGGGAAACGCTTAATTGATCTGAATGGAAGACACTCTTCTTATTTTATGTTCTAAAATTTCTTTTTCTTTTTTTCTTTTCTTTTCTTTTCTTTTCTTTTCTTTTCTTTTCTTTTCTTTTCTTTTCTTTTCTTTTCTTTTCTTTTCTTTTCTTTTCTTTTCTTTTCTTTTCTTTTCTTTTCTTTTCTTTCTTTTCTTTTCT
>Ga0065711_1026555_pt1 | contig 65890 bp, 20 predicted proteins | sample Hoacrofraction12_FD_59098 | JGI IMG/M metagenome (GOLD analysis project Ga0065711, IMG submission 59098) | Hoatzin crop microbial communities from Cojedes, Venezuela - Epithelial fraction 12 v2 (version 2) | ecosystem: Host-associated > Birds > Digestive system > Esophagus > Crop | place... | reverse complement strand
TTTTTTTTTTTTTTTTTTTTTTTTTTTTCTGAGCTCACCTCTAATGCCTGCGTAGGTAAAGATAAGTATGGATTTTGCTGTTTACTAGTTCATTGCATAAATTGAAGTATATCAACAACACAGAGCAGCTCTTTCAGTGAAAAAGGTTTATACTCTTTTTTAAATACAAGCTAACACATTATAGTGGCACCTCTGCCTGCTGTGATAATTAAGGGTCTGTTTGTATTTCCATAATAAAATCCTATTTTCAAGAGTAGGGAGGGGTGAGTGGGTTATGATTTGTCCATATAGCACCAGCTGAAGCCAGAAACGCAAGGTCTCAACCAAGAATACATTTTTTTCCTTTTAAAGGCAGTTTCACTGTAATCACGTGAAAATGTTTGTCTGTATTTTTACCACAGGGTTTTAGTCTGCAGCCACACTATCATGATATGCCCTTAAGGGGTCCCCTGGAGCAGTGGCAGCATAAAGTATCAATAAACTGCTCATCAAAATGTGCTCAAGATTTCCTTGACACTGCAGAGTACAGTAGCTGTCGGTTATGCCAATAATCCACACGCCACATTATTTAAAAATGCCCCAAATAAGTTCTGACACCACCAACCCTAATGCCATTTATTGCACATGTCAACAATCTATATGTTGTATCCTGTGTCCCAAGTAGGAACTGACATGATTGCTACGCACTGTTACTATCCGTTTCACTCCAATTTGTAACAGACCTGAAGGTTAAAGCCTCTCCCTAAGATGACTGTAGTTAAACTGCCTTCACCAATGGAACTGATGAAAGAAAACTCTTCCTCTTGCCAAATGTTAGCACCATTTTCCTGTTATTCAACACCACCCAGAGAAAACCAAAGAAATGCTTCTAAGTTCTTCTATGATGCTTTAAACACATAGTATGAGTGTAGCATCCTAGCTTTCCCTGCTTCCATTGTGATATTTTTCTTCTTTCTGCTCCGTTAAGAAGTCATGTGTACCTGTAATTGTCTCCTGCCTTGAGCAATGACTTCTTTTAGATCCTAAGCAATACCTTACATGTTTGCTCGGTTGTCTAAATTGAGGCAGTTGTCGTCAGTTATCTGGGCATCTTTATTGTGCGTTCTGAATTCCTGCTTCTGTTACCTGGAGGTCCTGTAATGTTGCATTTTGACAACATTTCTTCTCCCTGATGCAGCGTACTTTCAAGCCTTACTTGTAGTGCATCAATGAAAGAACTTCTAGGGCAATTTTAACTTCAATCCTTTTTACAGAAAATAAAATACAAACCAGAACTTCCTCAAACATCCCTTTATTTGTCTCAGTAGCTTCTTTTTTTTCTGCATCTTTTTCCTTTTCTTTAAATCATTGGAAAACTACCCTGAGCCAAAATCAAATAGAATCATAGAATCATAGAATAGTTTGGGTTGGAAGGGACCTTCACAGGTCATCTAGTCCAACTCCCCTGCAATGAGCAGGGACATCTTCAACTAGACCAGGTTGCTCAGAGCCTCATGCAGCCTGACCTTGAATGTTTCCAGGGATGAGGCATCTACCATGTCTCTGGGCAACCTGTTCTAGTGTTTCAGCACCTTCATTGTAAAAAACTTCTTCCTTGTATCTAGTCTGAATCTACCCTCTTTTAGTTTAAAACCACTACCCCCTGTTCTATCAAATAGACAAGTAGATGCCATCAGTGTTTTTTATGCTGCTGTGTGAATGTCTTTCCAGCTCAGATGCTGTTCTGTTACCCTGCCCAAATGAACATGTTGCCTGACACACAACACAGAAAGCAGCACAGATAGATTTCTGCATGTAAATTTGCCATTTTAATTGGCAGCAACCCTTCCAAGTTAAAATAAAAAAAAATTAAGTGGTCATGCTTTAACAAGTTCCGTCATTTATCTGAATTTCTTCAATCTGCTTTCAGTCACTATAGTGAAAAAGAAATGGTGTTTTATCAGTCCTTGCCTGATTCTGGTTTGAAACCAGATGGGAAAGAGCAGAAGCACACACACACAAAATAATTGCAACAGAAATACAACCAAATGTTTTCCACATCTAAGAAGACTCTATGAGTTCTGACTAGGGTTTAAAATCTAAACAGTATTTTCAGCCTAGTACTATCCTTAGCAGGATTACAATTCAACCTGCTAGAGGTGATTTACTACAGTACTTAAGACTAACTGGTTTTATTTATATATTTATTTTTATTGTGTTTCTAACAGAAAAGAAAATAAACACAGCACAGTGCTTAGAAATTCAGAATGGTTTTTAATCCTAAAAGATGGACATTCATGGTGTACAAAACTTTAAAGCATCCTTGTCTGAAACTGCAATATGTCTTGCCATATATTTTTAGCTAAATGTTGTTGGAATAAAATTCTCCCTCACAAGTTTCCTGTGCCATTTCCCAATCCTGCAATGAAGTCACTATGCCATCCACTGATATCACAAACTAGTAGTAAAATTATTTGTGAAAAATCATACAATACAACAAATGTAGAATTAGAATTTCCAATTAGGAACACACAAGAAAAGGAAAGGAGTCTGACAAAACCAGTTTTGGAAAGTAAACAGAAAGTATGCACATACTACAGCTTTTTGAAATTAGTGTCCTAAATTTAAAGATCAAATTCTGTGTACAGATGACTCCTAAAACTCTTACTGATGCCAAAACTGTCTCCTCCTGAGGAATCTCACCCTTTGGACACCAAAACTTAATTCAGTGCAGAATTAGTGTTTCCTAAACCACTCTCTAATAGTAATCTGAAACTAAACAAAACCTAGAATCTTGATAACTGACAAATTTGTTATTGCCTTTATTCCAAATAAAAGAAGCTTCAGATACTTTTGCGATATGTTCATTAAATGTGCAGATGTATAAATAGCCTACAGGCCTCAAAGTTAAAATAGACTAGACAAAATCACAGAGTATAGGTTAAAATCACTGTGGATGGCAGATCAGTTGCACAAAGATTGGAAAGCGTTTCTAGAATCTGTGAAGGTAAACTGAAAGATTTTTATTATTGCTAAAAAAGAGAGAAATTTAAGCTGCATGAACATTGTAAAATTAATGAATTGCTTCAGAAAGCTACAGACAAGAATTTAAATGCACAAAACAAAAAGAAATCCCAGAATTTAGGCTCAAACATTATCATGAACAGAGAATTTCTAGAGGCTAACTACTGACACATGATAGGCGTGCTGGATTTGGAGCAAATCCATACAAATCTATCCATATTTGTGGTTCACATACAAACTTATGCTACTGTCTATAACCTACAATAATTATAGTCTGTGCATAGTAGTAATATTTAAAACATCACAGTTATCCAACTACTTAAAAGCTCTTTCCTATTACACACTAAAATGTTATGCTTCTCGTACAAACGATATCACAGCATAAACTGCTCTGGCAAATATTACAGCTTTAAATAGCATTTACTATTTGTAAATGCTTGTTGAACACAGCAGGTGGCAAAATGTTTTAGCATCATGGACAAATACATATGGTTGCTTGAGCCCAAATTTTAGAGCAGATAAACCTATCTTCTGGTTCTTCGTTTAATGGACTAGAAATGAGCAAAAAGGCAGCTAAACCATTGCATATATTCTGGAAACTCACTGCTTCGAGTGAACTTTCTCATATGAAGTGCAGCGCTTAAAACAACATAAAAGCAATTCACAGGTCTCATGTATTCAGTGAATGGCTCATCTGCAATATTTCCTCTTACAGTTTTCAAGTAGGATTGTGCACTATGGAAAAAAAATGCAAAGGTAAAAGCAAGAGCACAGTGTTATGTAGTCTGAAATCAATAGACAGAGAGAGGACATTAACCAAGAGGCTAATAAAAAGATGCTGCCCTAGACAGCAACATAAAGAGCCCTGATATATTTTTCTCTTCAAAAATGCTATTCTTTATGCCAATTTTCCCTTAGCAGTGCAGTAGTTTCTCTGTGTAGATACACGTCATCTCTACTTTTTTTGTCTTGTTCCAATTTTATGTTTGCATTTTATTTTCTCATTTCCTTCCTGCTACTCCCCTGTTTCTCTTTACTAGCTTGATGTTTACACAAACCTTTACTAGAATTGCAGGGTTTGGAGAGATCCCATTTTTTTTCTTTGTTGTAATGCCCACATTTTTTTCCCAGAGAAAAGATAAGTTTACCCAGAAAATAAAAAGCTAATACAACCTTTTGCTCATCAACAAAGTATGTCTTGTTGTAGCCAGGAATAAGTTAATAAAACAGGGAAAAGGCTTAGTGGCTTAAAGAAAAAAAAAACACCACCTCCTTGGGGTTATGAACGAACAATGTTGTTTTTTCTTCCCAGCGTGCAAGGATTTAATTAAGTGATAACAGTCACCTTGGGGTGGCTGCACAAGGCAATAATATCTAGGTGAAGAAAAATGCTGAAGAGAGTTGAGTACAGTCAATTTATCTTCAGAGAAGGCAATAAATGAACAAAGCATAGGTATTTGGCTGATTGTTTTGGAATGTTTCCATTACTGATAAACATCAAAATAAGAGGACAAAGATTTGGTATTTTCAGTATCTGAAATGTATTAAATACTGAAAGAAATGAAGGAAAAAAATCAGTGTGAGGTCATATCCTAGAGTTCTAATTGCAAATGGTTTGGTAATTATTCAAGCTAAACATAGAACAAGGGAATTTTATTGTTGACACTAAGGATAGAAATAGAACTGAGATGTGTATTTATAGCAAACACAAAACACAGGATGAATTTCACTCTGGAGAAAAAAATTGGTAAGTGTAGATGGAAAGAAGTGACATACTAGACCAATATATGTAACTTCATGGCCAGCAACCCAAATTCAAGGATTTAAAAACATGTTTGTTGGAGCTCTTCAGGAAAGAAGCAACAAGCTCAATTATCTGTAAGCCTATGCTCTGCCACCTCCATATGCAGACAAAGAGACTTGTGAGAGAGAGCAACACGAAGCAGAGAGGAAAGACTATGACAAAGAAACATTCTCCTTTACCACAAAGCTGCTAACAATTTGCTTTACATTCTTTGCAACATGAGGTTTGAAAGGGTTATGGGCTGTCCTTAGGGAGTCTGATGTGTGCAAAGGGGTCTGAAAACTATGTACCCATTTCCAGCAACAGTACTTAGCCTTCCAAAATTTAACACAACTCAAGAGTCCAGCTACAACAGTTGTTAGCAAGCAGCATGATCAACCAAAGTCTCTGCCAAATGGACACAAATCATTCTTAATATGGAAGATGGGAAAACCAGCACAAACACACCAATAATCCTGGGAATTCAACACATTCTTTTTTCCCTCTCAAGTTGGAAACTCTCATTTTTCCTTTAATTTTAATACTTTTCCTGAATCCGTCTCCAGTAGTGAGGGAATTGATAGCAATTTCCTTTACAATCAGGTTAAATACGCCTCACCCACACACTTCGGCATGAAGAGGATGAAGCCTATAGACAACTATTTTTTTAACTGTGTGGGCAGATATTCTTTCAAAGAGAAGGAACAAGTCAATAATGAATGGCTCATACAGCGTCCTGAGAAAAAATATGAAATATGTTTGTGCGAGAGTGTGAGAGCAGGCAAGCATATCTGAGTTTAAAGAAAAATATCAACCTCTGAAAAACGTACAACATTTTGAATCTGAACAAAAATCTTAAACCAAATTCCACTAAGTTGCCTCACTATGTCTTCTAGTGTATGTACAGCTACAGTATTTAAATAAGAACTGCTTTTCAGGGCCTGTCTTTTCAAAGCCCTGTAAGTAAGATCTACATTAACAATTGGTCCCCCTGCAGTTACTTACCTCCTAAAAGTGATATGGCCTTTAAAAATGCTTTATGAACTACATACAGGCATTCATTTCTCACTTTTAGGAGGATGAAGGTTTGTCACCTTCCTGCAGCTGCTGTTTAGCTGTGGTAATGTGGTTCCAGCAAACATTTATCTTGATTACAACTGCAGTCTTACTGGTTAACTCCATCAAAACACTAGGGGAGAACTTAAATGAAGCTTATCCTTTTCTTCAGGTCAAGACTGGGACACATGACACCAAGACCTCTCTTTCATATGGTTCAGTAGTGGAACATCTTTTTCAGGCTGCCAATCCAGCACCTATTCTGAGCTCCACAGGGAACAAAAGTGGCGTGAGCTTGGTTTGCCACAGAATTAGGACAAGTGACTACAAAATACATCTTAAAAAATTTCAGTGCAAAAGTGCTGTTTTTAAAGCTATTTAAATCTGATCAATAAGACATATTTAATCTTTCATTTTGTCTGAGGTGCAGGGCTGGTGAAAATGTATATAACTAATCAGAATTCCTATTTTGAACTGCTTATGTTCTTCTAAATCTTTTTATTTTGCACAAAGTACCTCTCAGAAGTTCTAAACATGCTACCTGAAAACTCAATGTTAGGAAGCGCTGGTCACTGTAGTCTTCTGGAAGGCTCAAAGTCTAATGTCAGAGGACTAGAAGAGCCTTTCTTCATTTGTTCACTAAGTGAGCTGTTATTGAAACATTTAAATGCCTTAAGTTTCCTTCATATGTAAGACAGTAACATACAACACCAACCCTTCTAAATTATCCTGAGATCATTGCGTTTTAGAGAGTCTTCAGGCACATATAAACAAATATATATAGTAAAGGTTTGGGGGGTTTTTTACATCACCAGAAGAGAAAAAAAAATGACACAAAATATTTTTTAGACTGAGGCACAAACAATTCCTGTTAATGTTAATAGGAGATTTAAAACTGATGCCTGAAGGATCATATCAAAAAGTACAACCTGAAGATTAGAAAAGATGTGTCTGTTCACCTAAGAAAATCCCTGTTTCTCTTCTCTCTTTAAAAACAAAGAACCTCCTCCTGCAACACACATTTAGAAGCCATAAAAAATGAAACTGCTTGGTTTTTCGTTAGTCAGTTGGCACCCACTTTTACCTGATGCAGGCTGACTACATGCACACACACACATATTTCTACAGATGTATATAAAAATGTTGCAATTGAGAGCTATACACATGCTAGCACCAGAGGCAGACTGTATTCGTGAGAGCACCACCAAAGTCAGTGGATAATTTGCTATTTGTCCTACTGAGAAGAAAAATGGTGGGAGCGTACTAAGCTGCTATTTTGGATCCATTCTTTCTACTAACTTTAAATAAGACGACGAGTCTCCCTTATCTAATTGTGAAGACTGTATTTCCAGATGATTTCACAGCACCGCTTTCTGTCTGTCGATTCAATCATACAATACACTGCTCAGTCACACCTAACTGATCAGAAGAAAAGAGAAGAAATAATGTATACACCTCATCTGGTACACACACGTTCATTAGGTCTGGCCTTTTTGGAAAGTTGCTCCAGTACCTGCCTTTGCATTAATTTTAGAGTATTAGTGATGTTCCTTTACAGGTCACCGCTGAAGAGGAGAACGATGAAAAGTCCTGTACCTTTCACTATACAGATACTAGGAACGCAGAAGAGAAAGGGCAGAGACATGAAAATTACCTGCCTGCAGATTCAGCAAAGGCACATTACCTCAGTTCATGTTCAACAGATTTTATTCACAAATAATTAGAAACTTCTATTAAAAAAGAGGCGAGATTAAGTCTCACATAATACAGTGGCCAAGGTTCTCCTTTCCAGTTATCATGTAAGTTCTGCACAGTCATAGAGATGGGAGAAACAGGTTTTCTAGCTCCAGCACACTGAACTGAGATACAATGTTATTTTGCCAAGTATAATCAAGAGGTGTTTGTAAATTCTGGTCCTACGATCAATGCTGCCTTGCTATGGCCAGAAAATAATAAGAAAATGTGATTACCTGGGTACTACTTTTATTTTCTTTTTCAAGTTGCTTTATGAGAGTTTTGAGGTTATTTTTATTCCTCAAAGAAAAGAAACTATACTTTTATGTCCTAGAAACAAGTACTTAAACTTAACTTCACAGAATTTTAATTGCTCCACAAATGTCTCCAACTAATACATGACATTAGCTACAGAATTAGAGTGTAGGTCTTAGAATTAAAATACAATATCCATTTCAAGTGTGAGATTACACACTCACTGTTCTATATGTTTGGCCATCTTCTCTTCTTTTTTCCTTTTTTTAAAAATTTTTTTAACAATTGCTGGAAATTAATGAGATTTTAACACGTGAAACTCAGATTAGATTGTTTTCCTGAACTAGCTGTTGATTCAGCATCTCCTCCACTAACTCAGAATATTCACCTGTTCTGAGGTACTGCAGTGCCAGATCAAGCTCACATCTGTTATGAATTTCTATGGCAAGGTTTTGGTTGCGGGGGGGGGGGCCCGGGCGGGCTATAGGGGTGGTTTCTGTGAGAAGCTGTGAGAAGCTTCCCCCATGTCTGATAAAGCCAGAGCCAGACAGCTCTAAGACAGACTCGCTGCTGGGCAAGGCCAAGCCCATCAGCGACAGCGGTAGCACCTCTGGGATAACATAGTTAAAAACAGGAAGAAAAAAAACTGCAGTGAGATGGCAGTGAAGAGAGAGGAGTGAGACAACATGAAAGAAACAACTCTGCAGACACCAAGGCCAGTGAAGAAGAAGGGGGGAAAGGAGGTGGTCAAAACACCAGAGCAGAGAGCCTTCCCTTGCAGCTCGTGATGAAGACCATGGTGAGGTAGGTTGTCCCTCTGCAGTCCATGGAGGCCCATGGTGGAGCAGATCTCCACCTGCAGCCCATGGAAGGGACCCCACGCCAGAGCAGGTGGATGCCTGAAGGAAGCTGTGACCCCTTGGGGAGCCCGCGCTGGAGCAGGCCTCTGCCAGGTCCTGTGGACCCGTGGAGAAAGGACCCACGCCGGAGCAGGTTTGCTGGCAGGGCTTGTGACCTCGTGGGGGACCCACGCTGGAGTAGCCTGTTCCTGAAGGACTGTAACCTGTGGAAAGGACTCACGCTGGAGCAGTTCATGAAGAGCTGCACCCTGTGGGAAGGACTCACATTGGAGAAGTTTGTGGAGAACTGTCTCCCGTGAGAGGGTCCTCACACTGGAGCAGGGGAAGAGTGTGAGGAGTCCTCCCCCTGAGGAGGAAGGAGTGGCACAGACAACGTGTGATGAACTGACCGCAACCCCCATTCCCTGTCCCCCTGTGCTGCCCAGCAGAAGGAGGGAGAGAAACGGGAGTGAAGCTGAGCCCGGGAAGAAGGGAGGGGTGGGGGGAAGGTGTTTTAAGATCTGGTTTTATTTCTCACTATCCTACTTTGATTTGATTGGTAATAAACAAACTCCCTTTTCTCCCCAAGTTCAGTCTATTTTGTCCGTGACACTAGTTGGTGAGTGATCTCTCCCTGTCCTTATCTTGACCTTTGAGCCTTTCATCATATTTCCTCTCCCCTGTCCAGTTGAGGATGGGGTGGGATAGAGCAGTTTTGGTGAGCACCTGGCATTTATCCAGGCCAAACCGAAATACATCTCTGGGTCCTCCTTGCTAACTTCAGGATACAGACCACTTCTCATGAATCCAGAGGAGTAAAGCTTTGGAGTGGGTTCCAGATTGTGCAGTAAGGAGATGGATTTGAGGGATGGAAAGCAGGGAGATTTGAAAGTCTAACTCAAAAAAAAAGGAAAAATAAAAGAGAGTGGAGAACACAGTAGGAGGAATAAGCTAAAGCTCCCTTGAAGATACTGAAAACATGATGGAAAATGGGCAGATACAATGACAATGAAGTAAGGAATGGGGATAAAAGGGGGACAGAAAGACAGATGAATAAGCACTAAAAATAGAACAGAAAGACGGAAAATGTGCAAGAGAAAATAAAACGAGTTTAAGAGGAGAAGGCTGAAGAAAAAGCCAGAGAAAAACATTAACCTACACTTCTAGTAAATTGTTTCATAGAATGAATGTCAACCTATTGCAAACTACTCTGTGCCATCCAGAAGTTATCTGGTGCTCCAAACAGTGCCAGAAAAACAACAAAGAGCAGTTTACACAGCACAGGCACAAGCAAGGACAAGTATCTGTTCTTCAATGACTGAACTGAAGCAGAAATGAAGGAGGAAGATTTCTTTTCCTCCGAAGGATCTTTTTCCCAACTTTTTATGTTACTAACCTGTTCCTGCAAGTGATAACTTTTATCCTTTGCTTACAAAGACTGATACTGCCTCTGTAAAATGCCAGACTGCACAAAATGATAATTTTTCTCACAGTATCTTCCTGTAAGAGAATACCCCTGGACACATCTGCAGAAGATTTTGTTCTTCCCCTTAGAAATTGCTTCACACTTTCTGTGGTATTTAAAAAAATATTGCACAAATTTTTTAGCTGTATAAATCTGTCCAGAGTTCAAGGTAGAGCTCTGAAAAAGACTTCTGTATGCAAGCCAAGAAAAAAAAATTCTTAAAGTACTCTTATAATTGTCACCAGCAGAAAATACAAAGTCATTCAGCATGAAAATCTGCTGTAACAGAACAAACCCTCTCCCCTTACAAAGATCTCAAGGAATACGTCTATAAGAAGCACTTAGCAGTAACGAAGAAGATAGGAGAAATATGTTGTTGTCTTGGGTAAGACAAGTGCTTTCTCATCTCTGTTAATATCAGTTAAAGATACTTGGCACATGATGCATATACATCATTAATGAGGAAATTTATTAATTAAGACTTTCAGCTACCGTACTAGCCCTCTACATGACCCTTGCTCATTCTTAAGGATGCGATATCTGAAAAGCCATACGATGTAAAAATTTCAGTGCATCTTCGGTGTACACCGTTACTCAATTCTATACTTGACCAAACAGCCAAACATCCCATGTCTACTTTAGGACTTTCAAAATTTATACCAGAATACCTTCTTTTTTTTTTTTTTCTTCTAGAAATCTCTTTGTAGCTATAAAGGCCAAAACGCGTGTCTACATTTGTGTATACCCACATCTGCCTTTGTGCAGGATCTAGATCTCTATAGATCCATAGACCTGTCCAGCAGTACAAAATAAAGGTCCCAGTGACTGCATTTATATACTTCCTTTTTTTCTACCATTCATACAGTATGTAATATTTATTATTTGTTATTAATGTGAGCTTTACATTCCACCTTGACCGGAAACTTAGTGCATGCTCTCTGTGGAAATTTACCACTGTGAAAATCTGTTTTGGTGATAAACATTATTTCAGACTGTTAGGTAGGTATATAAACATTTCACAGAAATAAATAGATGCAGGACTCCTGTTTCTGCTCTGTTAGTCCCGTGTATGTCAGGAGTGACAATAATGAAATTAGTTAACCAGGGCAAAACTGCTGTAATTTGAAAAGGAATTAGTAGTGAGGAGCTGCATCCCCTTCTGACATTGTTCCACAATTTGTTAGCCAACACTTTCCTGGGTAACCTATACGATGAGGGCTACATGTTTCCCTAAAATGGATTCAGTCTGCTCACCTGACTTATAATAAGAATGAAACGGGAACAGTATACATTGATCTGCTAATATAATGAAATAAATTTAATGTGATTTTGGAAAGACATCCAGTCATCGTACACAAGGTGTATACACTATTGAGTCTCTGATAGCACTAGTGGGAAACTTATGGAACTGTTTTTTCTAGCAATCAGGCTGCATCTGTTGCCAGGAAACAATCCTCACCTGATGTCCAGAACAGCAGCTGCAGGGAATATTTTCCTTTTCCTCATCTTGCTCTGTTGGTGTTGCTAACTGAGATGGTAGCATCTTTGTAAGTACTAAGGTTAACTAGAAAAATATCGACCAGCATAGAAGGAAATCAATTTTGGAACAGACTACTGCGAAGTACAATATAGACTAAAAGTACATATTTTTAGTAAATTATTTCTTTACAAAAGTTTTTAAAAAATCTTACAAATTGTACATTCTTTTCATTTATGAAGCAGCACACATTCCATTCTGCAAACAAGATTTTAGATTTGTTGCTTCTCTGGTATCAGATGCACATTGAATTTCTGGGACAATTCAGTCAAATTGGTTTAGCTGTTCTCAAAAGCATGGTAGGGACATTTTTACATTGCTCACGTGAAAAAATTCATATAACGTTTTCTTTAGACTGTTCTGTTCAAACCTGCTCTCATTTAACCAAGTTATGAATCTTCGAATAAAACTCCAATTTACAGATGCCTCACAGAAATTCATTAGAGGACAGCTACAAAAAACCCTTAAAGATTCCGTTTAAACCACGCAGAAGTACTGCTAGAGATTGCTGGCACGGGATCAGTGCTTGCATTTGCACCTCTAATTTGCATTAGGTCAGTGGTATGTCACAACCAGAACTAAAAACTGGCCCTTGCCTGATTATGTGCCTTCCAGTGGTCAGTCCTGTAGCCTGGAGGAGGAGGCGGCTGCCTTGTCTGAATATGAAGGATGTGTGAACCAGGCTTTGTGTAGGAGAAACAGAATGAGGCAAAGAACTGCAAAGGACTGAGGGGGGAACAGAGTCACTTGATTGATGGAAAGACACTGGCATTAAGTATAGGGACAACTCTAGGATTCATTAGTCTAGCAGCCAAGAAGATTTGGGCTAGTCTCACAATCAGATAAAAGAACTTCAAATCACCTGATTCAAACTGAGCGGGCTCTGAGTCTGCTTTGATATGGACCAACATGGCAAGAAAGGAGTTAAGAAAATGGAACTAGATCTCTTAAGTAGCTAGGATCTATATAGAGGATTAGGACTAGTATAAGACTGGAAACGGGGCTGGTGGGAAATACTGACCGGCTGAGCAAGCAGGTGGGAGGCACTGGGAAGACAAGTGTTGGAAATGGGAGAAAAGACTAGAGGGATAGGCTAGACCATTTGGACACTGTGAAATAGAACTGAGAGATATTTTCCCACTATAGCAAATATACTTCCATGAATTGGAATGGCTCCCACAAATTCTGATTCCCACCACTCTTTTGCTATCACCAAAGCTGGGAAGGAAGGTCATTGGCAAATTGTAGAATCATAGAATATCCTGAGCTGGAGGGGACCCATGAGGATCATCAAGTACAGCTCCTGACTCCACACAGGGCATCATAAAAGATAAACCATACATCTAAGAGAGTTGTCGAAATGCTTCTTCAACACCTACAGGGTTGGGGTCATGACCACTTCCCTGGGGAGCTTGCTCCAGTACTCGACCACCCTGTCAGTGAAGAACTTGTTCCTAGTATCCAGTCCTCTCCTTCCATTATGCTGAAGTACAGAGGGGAAATTTTTTTTTTTTCTGTTAGTTCAAATGGCAAAAATACATGGAATTAACCTAAAACTATACGTCTTCCATTAAACTATGTTGGTTTCCGCAAGACACTATCTTTCTGACTTCTTCATTTTCATTAGTAGATCATGAGAAATTACATCCAGAACAATGCAAATAGAAAACCAGTAAGATCACAAAGTGGAGCACTGCAAAGCAAAAAAATGTTCTGCTGGGATTCTTGCATCCTTCATTGCCCGTGACAGATAATGCTGCCTTAATGAACAGCTATTTGATATTTTGTTTTCTCCTCAGTGTTCATTCTGTGGCCCTAGGCCTTATTCACTGCATTCTATGCAAACCATACCCTGAAGACAGAATTATAAGCTTCCTTGTGGGTTTTTCTATGATGATCATCACTACAGCACCTGAGTGTTTCACAAAGATTAATTTATTTCCAAAATAACCTTGTGAAGTTGTAGAATAAGAGCAAAGATGTAGCCCCTAATAGTGACCACGTCATTATTTTCACTGATCAATGTTGAATACAGCAATTAGCTTTACTAGATAAGGATCCTAATTTTGTGGGTATAATTGGATACCCAAGGAAGGAAGTACAAACCAAGGTATGTGAGACTGAAGGGCAAGATGAAGTTCCATAACAACAGAACTATTAGATGCCCAGAAGTCCAATAATGACAGTAAAAATAACTTAAAGTCCTTAAGGGTAAATATGCACCCATGTTTTTATTTCAGCTGCTTGATGTTAGGTAAATAATCCATTCCCATTACTTGCAGTGTGGGCAACACCAGAAAAAAAGAAGTTTTACCAGATCAGTGCTGCTATATAGTGAGATTTAAATCTGTTTTCTTAAGCAACTGGGTGATGTTCTAGAGACCCTATACATGGTCAGGACTTGCAAATTTCAGCCAGAAAAGCAGACATTCAACACCTATAAAAATCAGGCCCATTACAGCATGTAGGTACACAGCATAGTTAACATTTTAGGCATCTGAAGTCCTAATTTACTAACAAAACTTAAGCATCTTCATTTTGTGTATTGGAGGATTCCACTACACATTGAATAATGGAAACAATAGTGAGAGGCCTTGACATGGATCCTAATCAAAAAACTGTCAGCCATCTTCACAAAATGAGCCAGATATTCCTGACTGCAAGGGTGGAAAATGTGCCAGATAAACCAACTTAGGTTCATCTAAAGAAGAAAACACATGTGTGTGTTATGATTACAGACAGAGTCAAGAGGGAGTGAGTTCCTTGCCTTTGGGAATAAAGAGTAAAACCACAATTCACCTGCCAAAGTAACGTGTGAGTGATGACAGATTTCCTACAAGGCAAATGGTGTCACAGCTTGAATACCCAAAAGGATGAGGGTCGAGCAGGAGGTCTCGGATGCAGCCAGAGTCTACACTATTAAGGGATTTAAAAGCAGCAGTGCCAACTTAAAAATCAGTCCTCCACTTTTAGGGATCAAATATAGACAATGGATAAGGGGCATAATATGATCATGTTAACTTAATCCTGAGAGAAAACGTGCTGCTAAATGCTATACAAACTGCTAGAAACTGAGAGGCAATACTGGACACTCAAGTAAGCGAGAATTTCAATATGACTGCTTGTGTTACTGCTACTAGGCAAACAACCTGCACTAGTTCTGCACTGAACAAGAACTAGTGAATTGAGGCTTTCTGCATTAAGCGAGGGTATCAAAATCAACTTTTCAGCTTGTTGTCTCTTTAAACTTTGGAGGTCTAGGCAGCCAGCAGGAGCTTGCTAAGCCTTCCAGTGCTAGCCTCCTGGTATACTCCAGTCATGTCGTGACATCTGTAAATTGGAGAGATATGGGTTTGATGGATTGACCACTTGGTGGGTGAGGAATTGGCTGGATGGTCGCACTCAAAGAGTTGTGGTCAATGGCTCAGTGTCCAAGCGGAGACCAGTGACGAGCTGCATTCTTCAGAGGTCAGTATTGGGACTACCGCTGTTTAACAACTTTGTCGGTGACACGGACAGTGGGATTGAGTGCACCTTCAGCAAGATTGCCAGTGACACCAAGCTCTGTGGTGTGATCAACACGTCAGAGGGAAGGGATGCCGTCCAGAGGGACCTTGACAAGCTTGAGAGGTGAGCCTGTGCAAACCTCATGAAGTTCAACAAGGCCAAGCGCAAGGTCCTGCACTTGGGTCAGGACAATCCCAAGCACAAATACAGGCTGGGCAGAGAACGGACTGAGAGCAGGCCCTGAGGAGAAGGACTTGGGGTGCTGGTTGATGAGAAGCTCAACATAATCCAGCAATGTGCGCTCACAGCCCAGAAAGCCAACCACATCCTGGGCTGCATCAAGAGAAGCATGGCCAGCAGAGCAAGGGAGGTCATTCTGCCCCTTTACTCCCCTCTGGTGAGACCCCACCTGGAGTACTGCATCCAGCTCTGGGGTCCTCAGCACAGGAAAGACATGGACCTGTTGGAGCGGTCCAGAGGAGGGCCATGAAGATGATCAGAGGGCTGGAGCACCTCTCCTATGAGGACAGGCTGAGAGAGTTGGGGCTGTTCAGCCTGGAGGAGAGAAGGCTCCAGGGAGACCTTAGAGCAGCCTTCCAGCAAATGAAGGGGGCCTACGAGAAAGCTGGAGAGGGACTTTTTGCAAGGGCCTGTAGTAACAGGACAAGGGGTAACGGCTTTAAACTGAAAAAGGGTAGACTTAGATTTGATATAAGAAAGAAACTCTTTACCATGAGGGTTTAGAGGCACTGGAACAGGTTGCCCACAGAAGCTGTGGCTGCCCGCTCCCTGGAAGTGTTCAAGGCCAGGGCGGATGGGGCTTTGAGCAACCTGGTCTAGTGGAAGATGTCCCTGCCCATGGCATGGGGATTGGAACCAGATGATCTCAAAGGTCCCTTTCAAACTAAACCATTTTATGATTCTATGATTTTCTGCCATAGTTACACCAAAAGGTAGACTACTGACCACAACAAACTTCATATAATCTGAAATACATTTCCTACAGGAGCCTAGATAACATGTTCTGCTCAGTGGACACAGGCATATTTTTACAGGAGCTTGGCAAATTTTTAAAAGTGCCTGAAATAATAAGCCTTTGCTATTTCCAATATTCACTTTCCTTTCGGTAAACTGGCAGAATAGGGATATTCAGAAGTGTTACCCACACGATTCAGCCCTCCCACAGCTTCTTTATTTGGAGCTATACATTCATACATAGTGAGTATGAAGGAGTGAATGCCTTTGGAGGTAAGCAGGGCAGCTAATTTTTTTTAAGTCATTTTAACTTTGTAATCCAGGCTTTAAAATAATCTTTTCATACAAAGACTTAGGTGAAAATTTAACCTGGGACACATTAACTCAAATCTGCCTAATGTGAAGTTTCCCGCACTTCCTGCAAAGCACTTACTACTGGCTATTTGGTGGACAAGACACTAGACTAGCTGGACTGCAAGTCTGACTTGGTATATAGACCTATGCTATACATGTTAATAAAACTCGAGAAACAAGACTTACAGAATCAAGAAAGGAAAAGGCATAAAAAATCAGAATCCACTGAAAACATGACAACAAAGATGGACTTGAACTTTAAGAGCACGCAGACCTTGTGTTAGCTTGCTGCAGACGGGAGAATTTCACCTGTAGGTGGCTGGCCTTTTCACTACAATAGTTTCCAATAAAAAAGACAGATACTAAAGAGTAGATGGAAGAAAATTTACTACTCCTTAACTCATAACCCATTCATCTGCTCCCTTACTTTTATATATACACATAATACAGACATATATATGGAATAAAAAGAGAGAAATCAAAGTACGCTCAGTCATAAAAACTCACTGTCTTTGACAGATTAAAAAAATATTTAAGGTACTGCTTCTGCATTCAAAGAACTCCTAACATTGTGCAAATTACTGGGAAGAAAGAATAAACAAACTCATCTAGCAGTAGGTTTAAAGATGTCATGCTGCTTTATCCCTATCATTAACATACTTATTTTAGTGTCTTTAACTACTAAGTTTTATCTTTTTCCAATGTCCCCATACTGCCCCTTGACCCATATACAGAATTACCTATGTTATTTTGGGGGGGGTTATTGCTTCTGTTACTGCCTACCTGGACGGCTTCCAATATTCTGTAGTAAACTGTTGCTAGGTTTTCCATTATCACTAATCAGCAAGATAAATGTAATCAGAAAGATAGAACACTTCTGCAGTTAAAACTGTTTCTTTTCAAAAACTATAGGAGTGTTTGCTATTCAAATTCTCTGTAGGCCCTACAGTATTGGCATTAATTTACTGGGATTATTACCATCTAAGCAATAATGTTTTGGCCTGGATAAACTTAATTGGCATTTTTCTTTTCTTTTTGGATCCTTTAAGAGAAAGAATGACAAACATGTAAAACTGAGTGTGTTTAAAACTGCGTAGGATACCTTTGAAGCAATGGAAGGGGCATGAAAGGACAGGGACAGGAGGGACACTTTCATCCTGAAAGATTCAGAGATATGCATTTAAAGCACTTCCATGACTGGTAAAGGCTTCACTGGAATGATCACGCTGTTCCTTACCTTGGCCCTATTACTATTTTTGTAATTCTTCATTTAACAACATTCTTTAAAAATAGATCAGATTAAATATCTTGGTCCCCCAAGCTCATGGTCTGATTCTGCCTTTTAGATTTCCCTTTTTTGTACCTCTGATACCATGTGCTAATAGGGAGAGGAATGTGATAAATGAGGTCACAAGTTCCCCTGCATAAGAGGCAGAGATTTCAAAGCACTGACAAAGACAATTTAACAATTATAGGACACATAATTTAATAATCAAAATCTCTGCGACAGTTAGCAATTAATTGCACAGTATACATGCTACCTGTAGACAGCCCTTGCTCTTGAAGTCCACTGTGTCACAGCTTGGCCCTGAAAACACTCATATCCTATTGGAAACAGTGGGTGCCCTTTCAATTTATAAAGATGAAAGAAAACCACTGTAATTTGTACATCTTTTCTTACGTCCTTACTGAAATGTTCATTAATGAAGAACCAAAATGGGAGGAAAAACAAGGACAAGATAATCTGCCTGGACCTGGCGGCCCTGCGCAACCTGCTGTAGGTGAACCTGCTTTAGCAGAGGGGTTGGACTAGATGATCTGCAGAGGTCCCTTCCAACCCCTACCATTCTGTGATTTCGTGACACAGTCCTGGTCTTTTCCCATCCACGTTCACTTTGTTCTCATGCTCGCAGCTGGCCTCAGTAGCTGTGAATGGCAGTTTGTGACAAGTACTTTACACCTACCAGTCAGTCTGGTAGAGGACACAGTTGATGTCTCCTAATAAAAAGTACAAGTTCTCCATAATTCCCCTACCCTGCACTTACCCTACAAAAGTCCAGCAATGGTCCTACAGTCTAGTATTAGTTCAGGTGTCCAAATGCTATCACTACAGCAGAAGCACTGGTGAAAAGCTGGTTCTAGATGCTGAGGAAGCAAAACTGGCTATGCTCACACAAGCTCTCCTGGTGTTGCTAGCAGAGACAAGCAAACACAAGATTGGAGAAGGGTGTCATGGGAAAGCTTTATAAGTGTAACCCCTGAAGTGACACCTTTTGGGGGAACAGGTTGTTTTTAACCCTTAGATCTGCTGGGTGGCACCTGAAACAATTAAACCTGACATTTCTAGGGTTAAAACGTCAAGTAGGAGAAAGAGCTGAAAAAGGAAATTCCCCAGCTTCTTAGTAATGAAAAGCTGAGGGTATACCTTCTGTGGTTGTCTGAGAGATGCTTTCACATCCGTGTGTCAAGGGTTTTTCAAACTGACAAATTGCAAATTTGAAATACAAAAATGCCCAAAGCGATATTTTAGTGGCTCAGGAAAACTCTTGTATGGGAAAAAGAATTCTAAAGTGAAACGTCTCTAGAAATCACAGAGGGCCTGACCACGATACTCTAATTATGCTAATTGCTTCAATGCCCTTGCTTTATTTATGCTGAGCAGCTAAGATAAATAAAGGAAAATTGCTTTGGATCTAACTGTATTCATATCAGAATGCAAACTAGCCTGTGTTTGTTATGTGATTGCTGATCTGTTTACACTAAATTCTGCAGGTAATTGCAGTTTTGATTGCACATTTATTTCTAGCTGCACAGGTCCCAGGACTAGGTCTGTCTGTTTTTATAATTAAACCATTTTGTAATATCTAAACTCACTAAAGAGCAAAATGATGTTTTAAGAATTTACATATTTTATGCGTTAAAGATAATTCTTTGGTGCTTAGTGACAAAGACGAAAAATTCCATTTATTACTGAAAAATGGACAGCATGTTCTGGATTTGAAGAAATTTGAGACATCTGTTCCAAGGCCTGTTCACTGACTGGGACAGATGTCCTCTGCATCCCCTTAATCTGTTATACAACACCTACTTTTTGAACTTTCAGTTGTAACTTTCATGTGAGTGAAATATGTTAACAGAACGAGACTGGGGCTTTGGTGATTAACCACAGACGCCAAGTAAGAGCCAGCACCTGACTGCAGTTTTAGAAGTAGAAATCTTTCCCCGGGAAGATTTGGGAGCAAATGCAACACTTTGCAGATAGGGTAGCTTTAGCTCAGACTCTCACAACAAATTGCCAGTACTGATAGAGTCTCTCAATATCCCTCAAAAAGAAACAGTATTATTCTCGTTTTGCAGCAGAGGACAGTGAGGTGCAGTAATCTGACTAGTCCACAGGTCACACAAGAAATTTGTGTCAAAGATGGGTATGAAAAGGATTGTCTAAATCCCTATCTTTTGCCTCAAGCACAAAATTATTATTATTACTTATACATCACTATAAATGTGTATGGCATATTGCAGACAGATAAAGTGACAGGTACTGCAGATTTGACACTGTCAATCATGAAACTTTCCTTCTGTCCTTGATAATGAATTTGAGGTGAAGAAGCTTTCTATTATTGTTCCAATGTATTTAGCACCTTCTGAAACCTTAATTTGAACTTCAGCTGTGGTTATTTCTTCCTTTCCACCTCCCTCAACACATAGGCACCAAATCTAATCTTTTCTTCCCTCTGTCTTTGAGAAATGCCTGTTGCTATAACATTACAGAGAAAAATTCCCTAATCTCAGTATACAAGTTTAGAGCAATGTCATCTCTGTATGGCTTCTTCATCCATCATCAATTCCAAAATCAGTAATCCAGTCTGTCTCACTTAATGGAAGACTTAATATCCGCCTATGCAGACTAGTCTGGCAAGCCTCTTAGCTAGTGTATACTGTAGCAGGACACTGTGATAAAGTGTGCATCAATAGGCTGCTTGTACCTTGTGTGCACTAGGTATAAAACTGAGGGCCGAAGGAGTTAAACCTCTGAAGAAGTGCACAGTAGCACGTAAAGCTCGGTAGCGCCACCACATCATAATGCATTTCTGTTACAATAAAGCTTGCAGTTTTAACAATTCACAAAACCACTTCTACCTGAGAAAAAGATACTTCCTGCATGGTAAAATATAATTGTCAACAAAAATAGCATGGAGATAATGAGGCAAGGTTTATAAAACCTTTTCCTCAAATATTGGTCAGTGGGTAGCTTCTGATTCTCTGCTTTGAAGCTTCTGAGCATGAACTGAATCCACTTTCCCCACTCCTCCTTGCTCTTATTCATTATTCGAAGAAGATATGTTATGCTTTCAGCAGTAATTTGTCAATTCTAAGCACTGTTTATGAAGATGCAGTATTAAATATTGAAGTTTCCAGTCCAACTGGTACACTAGAAAAAAAGTCCCAAACTGCTGTTAGGACTTCACTTACATCCAAACATTTTGTGGGTGGAAGCATTTTTAAATTGCCACTTTTTCTTCAGCATTTTACTCTTCCACTCTGCCAGCACAGAACACCTTCACCTGTCTGTGTTTGATTTTTCCTTAGCTATAAAGTATAGCAGACAATTTGTGGAATTAACAACAGAGTGCTCAGTCAATACCACCCATGCCTTGAAAACTCTTCAGTGTTTTCTCTACTAAAATGAAAAATATGAGAAGTGGAAGATTATTAATTCCCAGTTGTTTTGTTTTGGTTTGTTTTTTTTCCTTGAAAGCCTGGAGATACTTATTGCTCGGTTGGCAAGAGGGGGAAGCGACCCAGTGCTGCTGGATGCTGTTTATAGCTCTCTGGTGACAGAACAGGGAAACACCTTTACAAAAAGAAAACCAGAAAATGGACAGGAATCAATTGTGTTTGACTAAAAGGAATCTTTACTGTTAAAAGAAATGGGATTTTATTGTTTTCAATTATAAGCAAATCTCTTTTTTTTCCCCACGTAAAATTGAGCTCCTCCTGCAATTCTCGCTTCCAGAAGCGTCACTGACTGCTTAAATCAGAATGTGAACAAAAGTTCGTGGCAACAGGTAACTCTCAGTGGCACACAGCATCTGGCAAGATCAGGCCCCTGGTTACAAGGAACTAGCATGCCATTTAAAACTATAATTTTACAATAAATATTTTTGTTATAGAAACTTCTCTCCTAAAAAATTCTACACAAAGAGGATTTAATTTCCATTTCAGCTTCTAATACTTAAAAAGAACATCCATCCAAGATTCCAGAAATAGTTGGCATATAATTAAAAAAAAAACTTTAAAAGAACATTAAAAAGTGTTTTCTGTTCAAAAGAAGTCTGTACACAGATGTTGTTGCCATACAAAACCAAAAACTTTTCAGCTCACAGATCACAGACACAAATCCAAAGAAACAATTAATACATCCCTGCACGCTCACAGCCTGTATCCACATTCTAAAGGAGAAAAGGCAGCATATTTGTTTCAGAAGAGACTTACAGCTGAGTCTAATTTTTTCCTCTTAAATCACCTGAAGCATCATATCTTTCAACACACCCTTAACAGACAAAGCTCTTCATGAACCTTCTCCAGAGGGGGGTGAAGTGGTACTGAAACAATGAAATGATCTCTTCATTTGGTATCTCCAGATAGCTCATCTATTTCCTTAAGTATAAGATACAAGAAGCCGTCACAATTCTTTCTGCGTGTCTAATTATACCACCTACACTCAGCAGCGCTGTAATAGAGAGGGATCCAAATATTGTCTGCAGACATTGCAGTTCTGCCTTACGCTCATCTCCAACTTTTCTGCAGCCTCAGCATAGTAGAAAGGTTCTACAGGATCTATGATTAAGTATGAAGTTGCTTAGATCCTAAGAATTTGTTCAGGTTCTCCTCTATGTAAATGTAATGTTTCAATCCTGTTATTGCAATAATCATCTTTGCTTAATCTACAACCTATGTTTATTTCAATTTCAGCTACCAGTTCTACTGCCCTCTTCTGTATAGAATAAACTTGCATATTTGCATAATTAATTATTGCTTTGTGTTATGTGGCATATTAGTCTTATTAGTATTACACAGTAGCAAGACTATATTATCTAGCTTAGATGGAGGAGGCCAGTACTTCTGGATTCCATCCCACATGCTCTGTGTGCACCACCTTTTTCCATGTTAGACTGCTATTTAACAATCTCCTAAACACAGACCCTACAGGGGCTTCCCTCTGAACATACAAAGACAAGCTGGGAAAAGAATAATTTCCTAAAACTCAGATGGAAGAGGGAAATCTCTGAGACTTCATTTTGTCTTTAATTTTATAAACATTGCCAACACTGTAATTGCCTTAAAATTGTAACCAAGATTAGGCTGTAAGAAAATTCACTGTAGTGGCCCAAGTTTATCTGAAGAGAGCGGTATTTTAGATATATTTTTTAATCTGTACATGATACAAAAGAATTATTTGTATCAAGCAGGCACATCCTGTTCTCCCACAGCCAGAGTGAAAGGCTCTGGCCAGATGAATTACACAGATGCTACAAAGGAAAGAAAAACATGTCCTCACCTACATATATGCAAAAAGAATTTTTACAGCTTGTCCATGGACTACCCTGCACCCTCTCCTTCCTACCGGAAAGGCATAATGTGGGCTGCATTTTGACCCTTCCAAGACAAATAAAGACTCATTACTTCCCCATGCAATCAATTCTAGCTCTCCTAGAAAGGTTAAACAAGGTGGAGGTGAGTTGGATCATGCAAAATTGTACTTAAACGCATAACACACTACCTGAATATTGCAAAATATGGGCAGTCTTATGCAGAGTCTGCACCAGTGGAAATAACACTTTTGTACACAGATCCTGAGCTTGGTAGGGCTTGAAAACCTGTCTTTAAAGATGGATATACTCCAGATACTTGCATTCTAAGGTGGCAGGACTGTTCATTCCTTTGCAAGTTCTTTGGATTCAGTGACAGGCAAAAATGAGCACAAGGAAGAAGATTTTCATAAAATCTGGCAGAGTTTCCACAGTTAGGCTATTCGGCTTTCAGTTCAGATACTATCAGATGTTTCTGATACCACTGAGCACAAGATGCATCAGCCTTGAGATTTCCTAACGCCCTCAGTTGGAGTAGGAGAGTATTTTGGTTCCCTCATCAGTCATGACACTTCTGAGTGAAAACTGACTATGTGGTAATTGCACCTGTCACAATTATCCCACTTACAGACACATAAACCTGTCTTCTCTCATATTAAAAGATGACGTTTCATTTTGTCACATTCTGATTTTCATTCTTTTATGTTAAAAGAAGGTTAATACAGAAATTCTACAGGTTTTTCTGATAAGGAAGACTGCCTAAGTATGTTAGTCTTTAAGCATTTTCTGAATCCTTTCAAAGTGCTTTAAACAGTATACACAACATGACTACCCTTCCAAAGTATTTGGGCAGACAATACTACCTAGTAAAGAAGAAAACTGTTGTCAGCTACTAACCATCACATGATGAAAATTCTGAATACAGAGAAATATTCCCAAAACACGTATTAAGAAAACCTCACAAAAAGATAATGAGAATATCTCTATAAATTGATAGATATAACTGATAGAAGAAGCTGAGCCAGGCAGGAGGGAGCAGTTCCAAACAACTGGGAAGCTCAGTGAGCGTTTCATCTTCAGAATGTGGAGTCACGAGAAAGCAGATAGAGTCAAAACTGGAAGAGGTGTGGGTAGACAGGGTATGAGTAAGATGGAGGACAAGTAAAGTTACTTTAAAAGCCTGATTAAAACTCTGAACGAAGGTGATTTTGCACTGCTCCTTGAACTAAAAAATTAGCCTGGGCTTTATTCTCTCCACTCTCTTTGATTCAAGAACACTGAAAGGGCGATTTAGAGCCCAAATTCAAATGCTCATTATGTTATCTTTGTTTTATAGCTGGAACGTGTAGGACATACAACATAACAAGAAACTGTGCTGGGCAGCACATGACTATCTCAGTGTTTTATTTGTTCTCAGTGCAATATTATAGTATCCTTTATAGCTAACTGTCCAGAACAATTTTCTTAATTCGTTTAAACTAAATTCTGACCAGGAACACAGACATGAAAGTTACTAAATTACCAAGGCACTAAAATTAAGCTGTTTCTTATATTACATTTGTAGAATGCTTTAATATATACTCAGTATCCAGTGACTTGATTTTTCTTGATCTCATTGCCACTAACCTGTACTTTAAACCTCTGAAGAATTCAATCCAACAATCCTTCGTGACTAAGAAGCTATTTAATTCACCAATGGTTTCCTTCATTATTTTACAGTTGCAGCTTGGGAAAAGTGAGTGTATGTACTGACAAGACTATTATAAGGACTGCTGTAATAATACCATACTATTAGCAGCTCCTTACTTAGTAGGACTTACAAATCCTTAAAAGAAATGCATGCTTTTAATATGAAAAAAAACGCAGCAAAGGCTGTGCAAACTAAAGTATGTTTGCAAAGAAGAACAAGGTTTTCACATTACAAAAAGGATTGTACAGATATTTTATTTTTTCTTCATTGTGTACAAATGACTCGGAGGTAGTGCAGGTTTATCTACTGATAATTCTTGATAAGACCTACAGCATCTTCAAATGTAGCCTGGGCATAAGTGAAAGAAAATCATTCATACCTGATAGTTATGAAAGGTCATGAGTGAAGAAATAAATTCTAGATTTCATAGGTCTAGCCTTAGGGAAGGGACAGAGAGGGTGCATTAGTGTTATGATCCATGTAGGTTTCTTTATGTGAATGTGAGCATGTATGTATACAAAGCCACATGAAACCTTATTAAACAACAATAAGAATTCACACTTTTGTTTCTTTTCTCATGGATTTATCTTTCCTATTCTCTCCCCACCTAATCTCCTTTTGGCCCATAATGTTCTGCATTCTCCCAATTCACCTGTGTTAGACTCCTTATTTCCACAATTTCAAAGGCTGTCTTACTGTCAAATAGCGAACTATGCTTCCTAAATTCTAAACTGAGAAGTGAAAATGCTTCTTAAATTCTACATCTAACAGCATGTTATGGAAACTGATACTTCAGCCCAAGAAATGTACCTGCAAACCGTCCTGGCACAGTAGGTCATAAGCAAAATGAACTTAAAGGTCTGATCCCTGCCTCATTTGTGAGCAGCAGGATGGGGCCTATTATGTTCTTACGACACTGTAGTTGACCTAATGTAGGGAATCTTGGACAATTCAAACCAGAGTTACCAGTTTGCATCAATGGGTACCCATCATGTTACATTTCTTGATAAAAAAGCAGCATGTGAAGATGTAGTACAAAAGAAGATGACCATGCCTGCAGCCCTTCTTACGCTTGCCTAAACAGCAAACACCTTTGCACCCCAACTGGTTTCAGAATACTAAAATTCAGTTAAATATGTGTGCTCTGTTCTAAATAACTACCTTGACACTGGGCCACAGGCATTCAGAAAGAACATCTTACTAGTGGAGATGCTCCTGTTTGGCTGCAGCAAAACAGACTATGAACTTCACCTGCGCTATTTCAAATAAGGGATTCTGCAAGGAAAACTAATAAAAAACTACTGGAAACTGATCCTAGGGCTACCAGATTTTTAACAATATTTAACAATAGCTGAACAACAACTAATAGCAAACCACACTAATTCCTGTTGAAAATCTCCTTTAGAAACTATTGAACACTACCCCATATAGATTTATCACAGGACTAAGTGACATCAGATGCTCGATTTTGGGCACAGAGTTAAGAGTGTGCAGGCAGCACTGTTTGTGTATTTGTACAGGTTTAGTACTAAATTGTATTTTTTGTTTCCATCTATGAGACAAAGCCTTCTTTGTTACATAGCTGAAAACGTCTAAGGTTTCTGGAAAGGACGTGTTTACTATAAATTAATCCACTAAGAAAGTTGGGCAGGACAGACTATTTTAGGAAATGTAGAAGTAAAGAAAAATAACAGTAGCAAGTCAAGAGCCAACTGTTTCTGTTTTTATTTATTCAGTATTTCAGAGCTGCTGCTTCTATAGGGAACAATATGCAAGGCATTGGAAATTCAGAAGGCACCTCTTTTGTGTACCATAAAAATGTGCTGCTAACCTACAATACCCTCATAGAAATACAATTCAATAAGGAACTCAGTTGGGAAGATGCCTCAGTAGAACAACATGAAAAAATGGTCAGTACAAGAATGATTTAGTTTACCTTACAAGGGATTTTGGTGCTGGAAATAAATAGGTCTTTGAAACTTGTAAAATAAAAATCAAGATAAACACAGACTCATATTTTTAATTCTCACACATATTTAATATGACTTTTTAGCAGACTACTGCCTCTGAATCATCCCTTCTATCAAGCCTATCATTTGAGAAGTGTTACAGCACTTAGCCCTCAGGGCAAAGATAAGTCTTCACCATTGTCAGATGTAGCACATATATGAGCCATATTATGCTGAATGGGAATACAGTACACTGTAGAAATAGTACTGATTCTTGCAGAATATCCTGAGATACTTATCAAGCTGTTAAAGGAGACATCAGTCTTTTGTCTGTATTGCCCTTGACACATCCTGGAGGAAAGTATCTGGAAATTGTTTGTTGAAGAACCCTCAGACCCTTTAGGTCTAATGTGGGTTAAGCACCCCACAGATGTCTCAAGAATGGAAAAGCACCTTGAAAACCACTATCTGAACTCACCAGAAACAAATAAGTATCGGCACTGAATAAGTAAGACCTAACATCTGTAGTGAAATGTAAGCCTTAAAATCCATATGCATCCGAAACTATGAAAACCCAAATACTGATATTGAGGGTATCAAAGCCAGTCATCTCAACACAACAAAACCACAACCAAATTCCAAAAACCTTCCCCAAACAACTGCTGCCACCAGGGGTTAAATGAATGATGGGAAACTTTACCATATTAGCATCATTGCATATATTTTCAAGGATAAATAATTATCTGCCTGCACTCAGGATTTGCTTATTGATTAACACACAGACCCCACAGCAAACATCCTGTATGACAACATTACTTTTTTTATTTTTTTCCTTTCATGTACTGCTTGCAGTAATACCTGTCATTTACTTACTCTGCAACTGTCACACAATTATTCTTGCAATATTTCGGAAGGATAAGTTGAGAACAAGGAAACAAATAGACATTTATTACATGACTCGAAGTTGGTTATTTTTTTATTTTGTGTGTTCTTCATTTTGTATCAGAACAGAAATATGCAGTTAACAATTTTAACAAGCACTAGAACTAAAAATGTCCTTTTTGTTGCTTTTGTTTGCTTCCCACCTCATAAATGCCATAGCAGCCAACAAAATTTTCACAATGTATCATGAAAAAATATTTTTCCTTTCATATTTTTCCACAGGCAAATCACAGAAAAATCTATGGCTTTCCTGTCTCAACAGAAACTTAGAGAATAAAGAAAATGAAAAAATAAAATCTCAACCTCTTTTTTAGCTTATACAAAATAAAACATCAACACAAAATTGACTTGTGGTCTCCAAAACACGTTTGTGCTTTCTGTTAGAAATCGATTTCATCAAGTCTTAAAGAGCTTAGAAATACATTGTCACATGCATCTGCTACATCCATCCTGCTGGAATGACGGAATGAGCAGCAGATGAGATGCCAGCACAGAGGCACCAGAGGCTGCCAAGCGCAGTGCCCTCTGCCTTGTTGCCAGCCTGGCCAGGAAGATGGAGAGCAGCACACGGCAGAGCAGCACTGAAGCAGTGCCTTTCGTCACCGGCCACCTCCCTGCCACTGCAGCTGTTTCTGGTTGTGTGCACATAGCACCCTACTCCCTGAGCAGATCTAACTTGCACAATGCCTACTTAGAAATAAGGCCACTTAAATTACCCCAAATCTTAGAAAAAATTATTTACTTTATATGAAGGAGAATTTAGGATGCTTGAAAATTATTTCACTCCTAAGACTCTACTGACTGGAGTCAAAGAGTAATTCTGAGTTGTATAAAATTGTACAGGGAGACTGTAATGCGGATAAATATCCAAAGGGATTAGCCAAGACTACCAAACCCATTTCTCTTGTGACCTATTCAGATTTGAAGTCGGTCTCTTATCATTACTATTTTATTAGAATGAAGCATTCTTAAACAATTTATCCAGAGTGCTCCCTGAAGCATGCATTCCATCAATTCCAGACATGCACTTTTTTCCTAGACTTTTTTCTCCCCTTCTTACAAACACATTTCATTCTACCAGTACAGGAAAATAGATTTTCACAGTAGGGCACCTGAAGATCCAAAACAGGCCTTCCATGTGTTGACTACTGGTAGAAGATACTGTAGTAAAATTCACCGTCACTTTAGAAACAGCTTATTAGAGCAACTTCATATTAGCTGACTATATCTAAACCACTTTCACATTTTAAAGCTTTCCATGAACTAGCTTCCAGTTTCCACTGATTGTTCCTCCCTTTTCAGGGCTCAGTCAGCTCAGAGAAGGCAATGAGTGCTGCCAGCTTTTTCTTTGCTGTAAGATTTCAGTACACTCTGGGCAAAGTTACACGTAAAAATTCCATCCCAAATTTAGATTTCTGTAGATAAAACATTGTGGAAAAACACTTCTCTAAGCACAGTGCAGAGTCACAGAATGCTGTGTATTCGTCAAGGAAAAAGCAAGGTCAAGGTCATGGGCAGCAACTTTTGTTTTGACAAAATAATGCTGAGAATTCCCTGATGTCCATCTAAAGGATTCAGCCAGTTCCCTCAAATAAAACTGAAGGTACAGAGAATTAGTAGCCCATTTAGAGTGCACTCATCCACGCATTATAAATCAGAAGCCAAAAGCATCAGCTTTCTCCGAAGTACTTGATGCTACCATAGTTCTTTCTGGTGAACAGAGCTAATCTAGCCTTCATGAAAGTTTACTAAAAAACTTTTAAAAGTTATTTATAATAGAATCTTCTCAGCATATATTTGAAAAAGCATTTGATGATAACAGCAGGTGCAGTATGAACTTTTCTGTAGGTCCAGCATTGTAGAAAGAACAGTATTTGACATTCTGTAATGTAAAATGCCCAAATTACCTGTTTTCTATAAGCATGATTGTAAAGATAGCATTGTCATACACTTGGGCAACCTCTACGGAGCAGAAGGAATGACTGGCGTGTCGAACTTCATCTACAATGTTCATTTCCTATTCATTATGGCAGGTAAATTACACAAGGTTAGTGAACACTGAAGAATGCTTCTACAAAGAGGTTCCCTATACAGCCAACAGGAGACACATCATAGGGTTCACAGTGCACAGTTGCATATAAAGTGCCTAAAAGAGAACATTACCAATATTTTATTACCCAGGATCTTTTCTCATCAATCTCATTCAGTATTTCAACTTCCCTATCGATTATCTGGCAGTTTTTAAATGGCCAGAGACTGAATCGAATCAAACCTGTTGAAAGAAGCAAAAGCGATCAAACTAATGAGTGCATATTACGTTATTTACAACACAAATAATTTGGTTCCTGGGGCTTTCCTCGAATAAAGCAGTGGGCTGAAATAACCAGTGATTAAATTATGTGGAAAGCAGCACATTGAATCTAAAGGCCTGGATTCACAATAGAAAGTTCAGAACATGAAATGTTCTGAAGTCAACAGAGTATTTTTTCTCATTTCTGTACACAGACATGAACAGATGAGAGTTATATGTCTATCTCTATCGATAAGTATAAATAAATATTTTTATTTATATGCCTACTACTGTGCCAGGAAAATAACTACTTTATCCATCATATCTGTTTGAATATCCTTAGATCTTTCGTAGTCAGAAGTGTCAGATAAAATCTCTGCTGTCAGCTTAAAAAAATACTTTGGAAAAGCTGAGATGGTCAACAGTTTGGTTCTACTCCACTTCTTACACACTTAGGTGATTTCATCAACATTACAAAGTCCTTCACAGTGAATGAAGCACCTCCCGGTCTGATCCCACTCTCAACATGAAGAGACAATTACATCACTCACAGCACTTACAGATCATCAGCTTAAAGTACAGAGTATACAGATTTTAAAAGGATGCAGAGCATTTTCAAAAGAAAATTCTCTTTTTAGTTTTGAAATTATATGGGTATATTTATTTAATTAAAAAGACAACAAAGCAAGCAACCAAAAAAATATCCAAACCCATAAGAAGTGAAGCCTGCAGAAACACAAGCCCTACCTTCTCAACCCTGACTACTAGAAGGAAGAGGTATCTACTCACCTACTAAACACAAGAAAATTCACTGTGAGGTTAGTCCCAAGTCCAAGCTGTCCTAGCTCATGTCTGTTAGGATAAGAAAAAAGACCAACAGACATGCTGGGAGTAGGTGGATGGAAAAGATGGGTTGATATGAATATCTTTGAAAGTTCAGGTAAACATCTGAATTGAAATCCTGATTCAATGGCCTTAGCAACAGTGTTGTTGCTGACTTCGTTAGGATTTCATGCCTGGAATAGGAATTTCATGTAATTTCAACTTTTGAACACAACAGTAATGAAACCAGTAAACAGAGCCTCTTCCGAAGAAAGCTCAGGCTGTTTAATTTTTCTAGACTTTCATATATCTTCATATTCTATCTTGGGGCTTCAGGAGTGCTGTGAAAGTTATATTGTAGGCAGGTTCATGTCCTTTATTTTTCGTCTAAAATACTGATATGCTTGAGCACTCTATCACAATCTAGTGGGCTCCTCTGAGGGTAACGGAATTAGATTACCAACAAAATTCTCATTCAGTAGGCTTGTTCTTGTCCTGACCTCCTTGGAACAGTAAGCCTATTCCAAAATTATTTGCACATTTCAAAAGAACAAGAAAGCCTATGGGTAAATTCTGGGATTTACAGTTTTTTTTGGTTCATTGTACTCAGAAATTAAGCATTCCCCAGCCCATCAGGCCTTACACAGTCCCATTCTATTTACTTTCCATCTCTCTCTCTCTCTCTTGTGATCAGGAAGAGGGTGCTTGGTCACTATTTCACCCTTAGCTATTAAGCAAAGTAGTTCAGGCCCTAGCCTTCTAGTACTTTCTTACAACCAGACACATCAGGAATCATCTAATATCTGATGACTTTAAAAACAGAACTTGCTTTATTTAGCAAATAAGGCCAACTAGGTTATTTAATGAAGCAAGCTTGTTGCAAATGTTAACATAGTCTGGCAGAATTTTCTTGCCTGGTGTTGCCATGCAGTTTAAAACAGATGGCAAAGCCGAGCATAAAAATCTCACTTTTACAGCAGAACCAATAACAATACTGTTTGTATTATAGGCCAGAAGGCTTAATGGAAACTTCAGTAAAATTTTCCACGATAAACCAAGTGCTGAAATAGAAAACCAGTTCAGCCTCATTTTTCTGCCCTATGGGAAGAAACATTGATTGTTACTTACTCATGAAAGGAGAAAGGTATATCAGAAAATGGGCAGGATACGTAGTTTAATTAAATAATTTTTTCTAATGTTTAATAAACAGTGGTTGTTTCCAATGTAACCTGAAGACAATTTTTAAAGTTGCCACTGCCCTCAAATGTAACTATTTTTGACCATTTAGAGACTCTTATTTTTCTTGACTTCTGTCCTTTTGACTTATTTTGTTGACATATTGTCCTCTCACTAAGAATAAGAGAAGTCTTACAGGACATCTGAGAAAGGACAGGTGAATTGACAGAGTCCCTTCAAGCAGTACTACACTAGAAGCATGAAGAACGAGTCTGCTGATACTGAAGTGTCCTATAGCAGAAGGCATTGTGGTGTCATTCTTATTAGTGGGAACTGCAGGTCTGAGTGCTGTCTGCCTTCAGGCTGATCTAAACTTTCTGTAGCTTCCAGGCTGATCATCTTCTGGTGGCTTCACCTCAACCACAGCAAATAGTAGAGCCACCCTACACCAAGAAAGTGCAAAGATACCTGGGCCCACAGTAGGAAGGGTCCCAGATGCTGTGATTGGAATGTCAGGAACAGCTACCTTTTCACCGAGGTATTCAACATGTTATTTGATGCTAAATCTGAATATTAAACAATGTATCTATTGCAAATAATTTGTATATGACCATAAACTCTCTGACTCAGTGGTAGGACTGGGATACAGTTAGTATACAATCAGGATACAGTTTTGCAGTTCTCCCTAGTTGGTGATTGCCTTCTAGGGGAAAGAGATCAAATGAAAATGGGAAAGATGATGACCCTAATCATGTGAAAGATGCGATATCTGAAGGTTGTTCATAAACAGAAGGAGCTGGAGAAAGGCAGAAGCCAATGAAGAAAGTTGGTAGGAAATTTTGGTGCAAAAATATATATGTCAGGCATAACAAGTGCTAGTACTGGAAGTCCTAATTTGACAGTATCCCAAAATCACAATTCCTGCTTGCTGCTGGTTTGTCCGTACTAAGATCCAACAGAGGCAGCAGTAAGAGAGATGTTCCTGTGATAACCAGCATAGCCTTTACTAGTATTTCTGTGTCATCCATCTGAAAATATCATGTTTAGCTTGGGCAGCGGAAATAGCAGAAAGTGCAGGTGTGAACATTACAAACACATAGGATACAACTTCATTAAATACTGTAGCATTAATTTGACAGATTAATATATTACTATTTTCTATCTCTAGTGTCTGAGTTCGTGTTCAGGAGGGAAAGGTTTTATCAGTAAAATAAAACAAAACAGAGTGGGTGACAAGAACAGAATGTCTAAAAGAAGAGGCATTATTGGTGTTTGCGGGACACAAAAGGTCATTGATAGGGAAGGAGTTCGCAAAACTGAAATGGACAATTGCAGGCTTGTAAAATTTCAAAGAAACAACATTTAATATGGTTCAAGCACACCACCAGCATGGGAAAAATAGTCTGGCTAGACATGAACTGAAATAGAAACTCGGATGAAGAGGAAAGCTTAAAAGGCTCTGTAACCACCTGGAATGCAATAAAAAAGCACAAAAATGTCTGGTTTCTCTTGACAAGAAATAGCACTGCAACGCAATAACAGCAGAAAATGGGAGGGTCCACAGACACTTTATACCGTCAACAGACTGAAAATGTTAAAGAAGTTTGTGTGTCTCATCAGCAGCAAAAAAACAGACACCAAATCCCCAAACTTTATTTGCCTTCTCTTCAACCCACGGTCATTTTAATCCTTATGAAAGATAGAAATCTCAACCTCTTTCTCTGTTTGCCTTTACACAAGTGTTTATTTACTAGGGCCACTGGGGGAAAACAAATCACAGAGAACAAATGGCTTGATGCTCTCTCACATCCCGACCGACATAATGTTTGAGAATATTGACTTGAGCACCACAGTCCTACAATTCTGGGTAAGCTGTTTCATTATTATAGTAAAGTGGTGTCCCAAGAAATAACATAGCGCCTAAAAGAGTCCTTAAAAGTCTCCAATGCTTCAGAAAGATGTACAAGTTATCTCATTTTCAAGGAACTAGCGGTAATTCTCACGTTTAGGAGAATAAATATTAAGCCACATAAATAAAAATAATACCTGAAGAAGGAAGATGATGTTTTTATTAGCACAGCATATGCCGGGTATTGTAGAATGCATATATAGTTATGAATAAATGGTCCCAAAATTACATGAAAGACATACACACAAAAGGATTTAAACAAAGTCCCATAGTGTCGTTGACAGAATATAGTTAGAATTACAGTAGTCTTTCATGCTCCTCTTCTGTAGTTAACAATGAATGAAAACCTCACTGTGGTAAGATATTTTCTGCAGAAAATGTAATTTTCTTCTGTGCTTTTTCCTTGGCTATTTAAATGGGAACAATTCAGGTGCAGGCCATTACTGGAGGTCAAGAGTGAATCAGAATTTATTTTGATGCATGTTCATCTACTGATGTTCAGTACAAAAATGTATTAAATAATATCTTCAGATGAAAACCAGACTCCAGATTCTGCTTTGACTTTGTTGGGGACTTTATTCTTTTAAAGTGTGTTGGCTATCTCTCCTGAACTACAGCCCAAGTATTTTTAAATTTAATTTTATTAACTAATTTTTAGCCCGCCCACCAAAACACCATTTGTGTGATAACAGCATGTGTAGGGATTCCTAAGGGATATGGAAATTAATCCCACTTCTGTGAAAAGACCTTTTCATAACTCATATGTTATTTTACCTTCTGAGTTATCAGCGGGCTTTCCTCCAGCATTTTCTAAGGAAATGTCCTTGCAGTTTGAAAGGGAAGAAAAAAAAACAGTAAAAAAAAGGAATAAGAAACTAAGAGTTTGTTCATTTTGGATAATTTTGCATTGGTTATACAAGAACACCTGTTTTTTAAGCAACCTTTAAAATGATGGTCCAAGAAGCAGCCTCAGACCCCTCATAACATACTGGAGTGTGTGTGTCTGCCCATAAGCAGGGTTTATTGCAGCCACCAGCATTTCATTTGCACTTCTGAATACAGTTTGCCAGCACAGTAAGATTCTGACTGCTGCAAATCCTCATGTTTCCACCTTCCTCCCTTGCTCTTTTCATATGCACATACGTCGCTGACAATTTCTCCTCTTTCCCTCCCTCCTTACATCCTTTTTTCAATAGCGCTCATGGATCAATAAGACATCATGGCACTGTATGGAGCCTGAGTGATTTCTCATACAATGGCTGCTGTGACCATGTTTCAATGGGAATTGCAAATCCCCCTGTAAGAAGGAGCTGAAGATATTTTCAGTCACTGAGCCATGGATAGAAGGGCACTGAACCTCAGAAAAGGCCTGGAAACCTGAACTGCTGTGGGGCTTGAAAGGAACTGCTGCAGCCATGACACTTGATGGATCTCAGCCTTGATTACAAGAGCAGACTACAACCACCACGATTGATGAAATCTTGCTTCAGAGAGGAGATGAGGAAACAATGAAGGCCCTGACTACTGTGCTGGGGGCAGGAGGGAACCAAGGCAGAAGGGAAGTAGTCAGGAACCTGATCTAATGGCAGGGAAGCACATAGGTTTATGGGAGGTGAGGAGAAAGAAATTCTTTTTCTTGGTCATTTTTCTAATGGGTATAAAACAAGAATTATATGAACTACAGTCATCAGTTTATAGAGAAATCTATTACTCTTTGGGATCAAAAAGTGAGCACCAGTTGTGAATAATGGTTTCAGCCTGTGGCTTGGAACATTAAATCCCATTTTTCAACCAGCAGGGCAGTAGTTTTCCACTATCACCTCAACTACAGTTTGTATTCAGTGTGCCAGTGACTCTTCCTTGCTCCGTTTATGCCCTCTTCCTTCTTATCTAGTGATATACAATCTTATAATTTAAAATATCAAAGATATTACTGTCTGTACGCTCTCTCATTGTGCACATTTAGAATAATATTTTAACCAATGCCTTTTTCACAAGCTCAGCCAAGATTAGACTCTGAAGCCAATGAAGATTGTTTCCATTAGTATAAACCAAAGAGAGAGATAACTGTTTAATCTTTCAATTTTTAAACACAAATTATCTTATTCTTGGTTCAGTCTTCCTATGTTGTTCCTATTTAGCAGGGGGCATGTTCTGGTCCATATGAAATTGAGATTTAGTTTTCATTTTCTGTGAACACAAAGGGTATAGGTGGCTAATGCAGTAACCTTTCACTTCTGGTGGCTTGACTGGAATTTGGTTTAGATTACAAGCAAAACGAGCTTAGTGGTCTCATGTTCGCTTTTAGTAAAAACTGTTCTCATTACAAAATCGCTCTGCACTAATTTCTCAAACATCACAGCTTTCTCCTAGAGGAAAAACAGGGCTGGATTAGGAGTTCTGGGGGTCATAAGTGAGTTGTATTTGCATGGCTGTGTAAAAAAGGTGGTTTAGGATTGGTACATGGTTGAATCATGTTTCACAGTAATGAATGATATACGTCTCTCAACTACACCAGCTACAAAATTCAAATTAACTCAAAAACTGTATTGCAAACACTAATGCACGTACAAGAAGATAATGCAAACAGATGTGTGGCATGTGACATGTGAATACCATACCTCCCAGAAAAAACAATAGAATTTATAAACTTCTTATACTTCTGTAAGAGCTACATTGACTAATATAAAGTGCCCTGCCCTCCTGCAAACCACAACACTGCCCACAAACAGTCATGGTATGCATGATCCGCATGGCATCTTTTAGGCCTGCTGAAAGGACAACATGCAAAACTCATCAATATACAGTTACTATCTAGAAGTGGAACTGCTCTAGCTTGCATTACCTCCCTTGTTAGCTGGAATCTTACACTTCAAAGCATCCACACCAATATATAGCAAAACTTTTGGTTTATAAACTCTCCACTTGATTTTGTACAACGTGATTACTATGCACCAACTGGAGCAAAACAATCTGTCTGATGTGGGACGCAGTGACTACTAAAGCTGGATTGTAGCTTAGTATGAATGCTGATCACTTGTACTACAACACAGATAGTATTTGGCTAAACATAATGATGTAACAGTTATTGCTCAGGCAAAATCAGTCCTTTCACTCCTTAAAGTCATTTGAGATTTGTTTCTTGAAATAAATAGAATGCAAGATAGCAATCTCCTTTTAAAACTATATGGTGAAATAATTTCAGTTTCCAAATGGAAGATTTCTTTTTCTAGCAACAAAACAGCCCCTTTAACTTGCCCATTCAAATTTGTTTCAGACTGTAGTATGAAAGTCCCCATCTTCTGAAGATATTACAAATTTTATAAAATTTCACTGAAATTAGATTTCCTCAGTGTTAGTCACCCTCATGAAAAACAGGAATTACATCCCCTGTTATGAACTGCTTTTTACATTTAACCACAGAACGGCCTGAACTAGCTCCCTTACACATAACTGAATTACATGGAATCATAGCATGGTAAGGGTTGGAAGAGACCTTAAAGGTCACCTGGTTCCAATCCCCCTGCCATGAGCAGGGACATCTTCCACTAGACCAGGTTGCTCAGAGCTCCATCCAACCTGGACTAGAACACTGCCAGGGAGGCGGCAGCCACAGCTTCTCTGGCAACCTGTGCCAGTGCTTCACCACCCTCATGGTGAAGAATTTCTTCCTAATATCTAATCTAAATCTGCCATCTTTTGGTTTAGAGCCATTTCCCCCTTGTCCTATCACTACACACCCTTGTAAAAAAGTCCCTCTCCATCCATCCTGTAGGCCCCCCCTTCAGGTACTGGAAGGCTGCTATAAGGTCACCCCGGAGCCTTCTCTTCTCAAGACTGAACAGCCCCAACTCCCTCAGCCTGTCCTCATAGTAGAGGTGCTCCAGCCCTCTGATCATCTTTGTGGCCCTCCTCTGGACTCGCTCCAACACATCCATGTCCTTCTTATGTTGCGGGGGTCCAGATCTGGCTGCACATATATATATTTTCAGAAAGCATAGGGAGAAAAAGCAAGGCAGATTTCTTTATATTCTCCCTTCACCTGAGCTGAACACTAAATTAACACAGACAGAGTCAACAAAGTGGTGCCCTTAAATTGTCTACTGAGGAGAAAACAGGATAATTTTGGAAGAAACAGAAGGGGAAGGGAGGACTCGATGTTCAAAAGTGGAGAGGTTTTGCAAATATCTTAAGGAAACTGCAACTTTTATGCTCTGTGCTCTGTGATTAAGTTAATGTACTACAAATTTTGCATTTTGCATAGTGACAGAGTTGCACGTTACTACAAGCAGAATACTGCCATTACTACCAAAAGTGCACTTGGAAGCTGGGCTCCATAATGCGTAGGTTTATTGAAAGACACATATGAAACATGACTATGTTTTCATCTTGAAGAATATCCAGTACGCTGACAGAATAGCACAGTGTTCTACTTTATGCAGCATTAAGACTGCAGGTGTGAAAAGTTAGTGTAATCTGCTTGATCTGTAGAAAACCTGAAAATTCGCATGAGCTCCATGTATTTTTAGGCACACTTGGAGGTGGAAAGAACTTTATCAGGGGATAGCGAAAGCAGTCAATGCTTGTCTTCGATTCTGTCTAAAAATTTTCTTTGGGGTCCTAGAAATCCCCTACAGCACAGCGCTTACTTAATGGGGTAGCTGAACAAACCATGTTTAGTTCAACAATCTCCAAGAGATGGGGATGAAACATTCCTCTAATTGCAGTGGTCACTGAAAGGGAAGGTACTTGTTAGGGGCTACCCTACTGTGCAGGGAGAACTACACAGTTGTATGGAAGGAAAACAGACATGGAGACTTTGTAAAATGCACACTTTCTTAATGAGAAGCTAATTTTTAATTATGCAAGTGTCATTCTTTGACTGACATAACTTATTTAAGAATATTTCCACACATACTGCATATCCTGAACATTACAAATACAATAGATCAAGGTTAAGGGACAGTGTAATTCTAACAAATTTAGTGACAGGTTAAGATCAAGGGATGTCTTGACATTCTCCTCAGAAAGGTCAATCTAGCAGGTCTGCGATGTAAAAATGAAGACTCTGCCATCATTGCCATGGCAAAAGGTCAGACACAAGCTGATTGGTGATAGAATTATCAAATTAACCAATCGATGTGTGTGAGTAATAGATGTAAGCAATCCTGAGGGAGAGCCACAGGGCAAATGCCAGCTCATCAATAACACATTGCCGAGGAAAAGAAGATCCTCTCTTCAATCCATGTCCTTTACATTAGCAGTAGCATCAAGGAATTAAAAGAAAAATCGAAAGCAACAGCTTTAAATACCCTTCCAGACTGTATACAGCATTCAAATATCTTTCCAAAACAACTTCCATCACATACTGGAGTAAATAAGAACATGCTAACAATTTAAAGAAAGGACACACCAAGAAATCCTATTCTAAGCAGGTACAATCACAGACTTAAGGATTTTTATACGTCGGATATTAGTACAGACTTTATTGAGAACATTATTTTTCCTGTGGAAATCACTGATACATAAATTTGTGTGTTAAAATGTGAGACAGATCACAGGTATTCTTGAACCGAGGATTTTATAAATAGGGTGTAGCAAGTGTATGAAGAATGTTTTGGCTGCAAGTAATATTTAATGGTCATTATACATACTTTTGTTTATCTGATTGTTATTATGCCATCTCCTATGTGGTTCAAAGGGTTAAACCCTGCAGGAGCTCCCTGTGAGCCCACAGGAAGGCAGACAATGCCTTTACACAGGGGAAGAGGGCTTCAGGTAGGCAAAACTGAAAAAAAGAATTAACTGAGTACATAAAAATCTGGGTTCTTAAGCTCAAGGGACATGCGTTGACTGCAGGAAAGCAGACTGAACCCCATCCCTAGATATATGGTTATCTAAGATCAGTACGACTGTCTAAAGTTGGATGAAAATGTTAAATATCAGGGTAAATTAAGTGCACAAAAGCTGTTTTGTTATTTTAAACTTTTTAAATTTCTTCAATCACTGTATTCCTAAGGATAAATAAACAAGGATGATTTCAAGACCCTCACCTGTTAGTGATACTTCCCAAAGGGAGATGCACACTTCAAGCTGTAAAAATCTCCACACCACTGCTGTGGAATCCCAGAAGAGCAGCTCAGGGTGTGCACCTGGGGCTCTGTGCTGAGAAAGGGCTCCTCTCCAGAATGAAAATAGGGCAGCAAGCTGATCCTGGCCCGGTGTGCTCCACTCAGATACAGGAAAGGTCAAAGGTACACCTTACGCTGCACATGGATGGGCCAGAGTCAGGATGTTGAATTTGACAAAGTCCCTGTCCATGTTAGCAACAACTACACACGGGGCAAACTGTTGACTGTTTTGGGATTCCTCATTCCTTCCAGTGTCATCCGTTCTTCAGAGAAAGGGAAGCACAATGATCTTCGCACAGTGAACCAGAGCTGGGTTTACCATACACTACTTAGCCACCACCTTCAGAAAATGCATAGAAAGGACCATTAGCTTGCAAGTCTTCTGCCCAGTTATCCCAAGTCATTATACCTGTTCTTGCCCTGTATAGGCACACTGCTCTCAGTCACTACCATTGAGGTGTTGTTCCTACTTCTCCTTACATAGTTCTGGTTCTGAGAATCTTAATTTAGCTCCAGCGATGCGTCTATTATCATGGCAATATGATATTGCTATTATCACAGTAGGAATGGTAATATGGTAGCACTCAGAGTAAGAATCCATTCTGTCATCAAAAAGCATGCGTTACTCCTATTACGGTTAATGGGAGCTATGCACATGTATCAATGGCAGAACAGGTCCCTTAGCGAGCACAATTATAACCCCTACTGTGAAATTCTCTGAATGCTATTTTCACATTGCTTTTATTATAGAGGTACATAACAGTATCAAAAAATTCTAACTCATTTGAATATGATACCCATTTGAATAAGAGCTAGTTTCCATAAAATTTAAATTGCATTCCTTTTAAAAGAAACCTTTCTGATATTTTAGGTGCTTAATTTTCCCTAATGTATTGTTTAAGACGCAGTTAATATTCTTCCTTCAAAAAGTACAAAAAGCACAGAAGCATCTCAGACTGTGTGTTTATCTGTAGGAGGTACAGAGTTTTTGTCAATGGACTAGCAGCCTGGGCTACAGGAGGAATGAATAAGTGTGGCACCACCGAATACAACAGACTTCTATTGATTGCCTTTCCTTGAAGATCTACCCCCCTATCACCTTCTCAATCTGCAACAGTACGGTTAATAATGTCACTTTTTAAACACTTGAATATTTTTATAATTATTGTTTTACATTTCATCTGATCTGCAATTTAATGAATACTAGCCTTCAGATTCATAATCATAGGAGTTCCCTCAATATCTAAAAACCTGACAACATTAGAGTTGTGGCCTGTACTGAGTGCTGGTCTGTCCAGTCACAGCAGCTCCCGCTGGTCATTTTACATTGCAGTAATTCCAGGCAATCATAAAAAGTTATACCTACGTCTGCCAGAAAACAGAATGACAAGTATTTATCTGTCAGTGTTCCCAGATTGGTTGAGGTAGAAGACCTAATGACATGAAAGGAATTTAGATTTTTTTTGAAAGAACAGGATATCTGTATTTGAATTTCCATCAATAAACAAACTTAAAAGATTAGACTTCTTTATGTATTGAAAATTATATATAGGAAAAACTGTATCTTGATAACTATGTATTGAAGAAAACTCACACTGGGACATGCAAATTTCTTTTCACTCAAATTCCAATACAGTGAATAAAATGATCAATCTATGATGATCAGTTTTCATTAAAAGTATGCATGGATCTTAAAGCAAATGAAGTTTAATACTAAACCCTGCTATAGACCAGGAAGATGGACATATTAGTACTTATTAGCTGCTTGAATAATGGATCAGAGCATTATACAGATACTATGGGATACTGACCTTCATAGGGACCTCAAAGCACTATTGATACACAATATAAAGCAGTACTTAAAAACTGAAAATAAAAATTAGCAGACTAAGACAAAAATGAGCTCCTATAACCTAACAGTACCTGCTGTATAACAAAAGTCAAAAGCTTATCATGTAGTAATTTACTAATAGTCCTATTTAAAACAATCTAAGCTTCAGTTTACTAGAAGTTGATAGAATGACTTCTTTTGGATTGTGCTGCTGTACCATTTACAGGTTGTGAGTTCACATGCAGCCTCTGCTATTTTATCAGTATTAAAAATGACATGACAATGCAATGAGATCTGGTTTCTGATGCTGTAAGCAAGCTGTCACCCTTCCCTCAAACACTACAGATATATGGACTATCTAACCACCTCTGAACAAGCTCATGGTTCTAGATTAATGAACAGCATTAACAAGGCACTGATGTGAGCAAATACATCCCACTTACAATGTCACTGCATACTACTCAATAGAGCTAGGAGAAAAATTAACAGAGAAAGCTAATAGGCAGAAAAACCGAACCCTTTTTTTTTTCCTAAAGTCAATTTCAAGCCTACAAACATAATGAATTTCCTCAAAATTTAAGTGCCAAAATTGTATCATTATTTCATACCATAAAATATAGAAACTATGAAAACTTGATAAAAAAACCTTCCGTATTTAATGGAATGTTGTTTACCTGTCTGCGGAACAATTGTACACAGGGTAAGTCATTGTCTGGCAAAGGGTGGACACAAAATCTAGATTATCTTATTGCTCTGTCTTTGTTTTATGGAAAGCGAACTTTTTTCCCTTGGAAAATGGGACTGTGCGAATACAGTAAAACCAGGACAATGCTGCATCCACCTACAAAACAGTGAAGTCTTTTGATGAACTGAATGTAATTCTAATTAAAACTCCTATTCTGCAACATTCTACTATAAGGTTTCTAAAATGTATGGAGAGCACTGGACCTGCACAGATGAAAAATCAATAAAAAACAGATCAACAACGCTGAGAGACTGAATAGGATTTGCACGTTCTGTTTGAATCTCTGACTCAAAATAGTACAGCAAACCAAGCTGGTACCACTCAGCAGGAAACACTGGAATCTAATCAACCACCTTTATTCTGAACCTAGCCAATTTATAATACCTTCTTGGGATTACTTTTCTGAGCTTGAAATTGCAGCATCTTTTTGTGTGCCAGATCCCAAAGTAAAATACTATTTTAACTCAACCACTGCCAAACTGCAAAGTGAAAAATCATGACATATTCAACTGTGAATGTTGTTATTGCAGAGAAATACAATATAACAATATTAATACAAACTACAATAGTCCCCAATGGAACACTTCATGAAACATGGTATTGTCCCAATTGCAGCAGTGTAAACACTATTAACTTTCAGAATTCAGGCTGTTTTTTCTCTGTTTGCCACATTTTTCCCCCTGTAAAGTTGTTTCAAAAGCACAGTCATCAACTCCCACAGCCTTCACTATCAGCCAGTGTGGTTCTATCAGCAAGCCTCTCCCTACTCCAGAGAGTGTGTTTAAGTAGTTGCTATCTGATACAAACTAGCTTTGATGTTGTGGAACAAGAGCCCTGTAAAATTAAACAACCAAAAACTTATGGAAATATTGAATAAATTACTTGTATTCAATAGGAAAAAATACATTAATTCCAGTCTACCTATTTTAAAGAGATCAAACAACCATGAGAAAAAGCCAACCAAATCCCATGAAGGTTTTCTTGATGCTAAATGTAACCCGTATCAAAACTGAATTCACATAGCAGATATCTGGCAGTTGTAAATAAATTGACAATATTATATAGATAGGTAAAAATAAGCAAGTTGCACTTAATTAGGGGTTTATTTCTCTGAAGATCTAGCTGAAAAACTAAGGTGTATTTTCAATGCTAGTATGTTGAATGTGTAAGATGAAGGCAGGTAAAATTAAAAACCACATCCTAATAAATATTGACAGGGTTTCATCATCAAACTTCCTTGGCATCCTCTGAAAATTCTAATGGCGGAAACACAGAGAGCTGAATGCTACTTACAGTCACATCCTGCAGCTCTTAGCAGAGTACTTTGTCTATGTATTTCCCAATAGTGCAGCCCAACAGGAGTGGTCTGTAGAACGAAACAGGTGGTGCTGAGAACCTTGTATTTACACTATCAGCATTTCAGAGGGCTTTACTTCACACAAGATCTAGTCTGGTCCTGTGGACTGAATAATAGCCATTAGCAACTGGAATGCATTAGGTGGCACTACAGTAACTTGTGTGCTTTAGTTCCATCCAAAAGGAATCTACTTCAAGTGCTCCAGGACTGCTCCATGATGTGAAGAGAAATATGGTATGTGAGGATGATGAGCACCACTTTGGAATTGCACCCCCGATCTGAAGTAAAACACCGATGTAGATGCACCATCTGGCACTGCATGGATATGGGTACCTCTATGAATATTGAAATTTTTTAGAAAATTCTTCCCCAGCAAAGACAAAATTCAGAAAGGGGTGATCTATTATCCCATGTAACTTTAAACAGTATTTAAATATTTGCATTTAGAAGAAACCATTTGTATATACTATATTTGTCTTAAGATTCTGAATCTATTTTGGTTCCTGCAAACAAATCTTGTAATTTCCCAAAATGAGGTTTGACCCTATATCTGATGCATTTGTACTCTGCTTTTTTTTTTCCCAAGCAGCAATTAGTCTCGGTCTCTCAGAAAATCTCGTCTGTTAAGTAGAATGGGTTAAGTTCATTAATATTCTTCCTTTTAGAGTTCATTGTACTCTCTAATTATATTAGCTTACTGCCAGTATAAAAACATGTCATATGTGCTTCTAAAAGCCATAGTTTCCCTTCTCTTTCATTATTTTCAACTGTTTTTATTGAACCTTTAGATATGGCATTACAAAGTAAATAGATAAATTCATAAATGAAGCATGACAGCATAACCATGTGATAATAGTGGGTGCTAGCTAGTTTACCTCTCTGAGCCATTGTGAGGATTAATTAGCTAATGGTCATAAAGCAGAGTGCACATGCAAAACACTTTACAACTGCTAGATAATATTACATGTGATATACAGAGCAATACCACTACTACATATGGCATAAAGTGGAAGCACTCAATCATTATATTAACCTGAGTCTTTCAGGTAGTAGAATGTGACAGAGGGAAATAATGGTTGACTGCTTCACAAGTATCATTAAACCTTTCAGACAGTTATTCTCTTTGCGTGTATACATTCAAGCCTGTAGGTAATAGGCACAAAGTACCACTAGTGAATCAAAGGTAAAACTGCAAAAATGTTTCCTAATTCATCCTGATAACATTGATAGCTTGGATGATAGGAGTGTTTAGTAGCTTCCTGGCACATTTATCTGTTGGCTTACTGAGATGCGGGGACAAAGTGGGAACAGTGGCCAAAAATGTAATATTGAAACCCAGATAAAAGCTGGCTCCAGAAACGAATGTGGGTAATGCTTTACTAGAAAGTCAAGTGGCCTCCTCAGCCTCCTGACACACCTCTAAGCAGTAAAATTAACATTACATAAGATACAATGATGTCAGCTGTTTTTTGGGCTATGTCTAGTGCTGAGCCATTTGCTAGTCCATACTCATGCAGCACCTAGCACTGTTATTCATGATCACGACTCCCAGAATTAGATAAAATAATAAAAACTGAGTTTTAGTTTTAATCATATATGTACCTTTGAAATTTGAGCTTGCTGCTCAAAAGCTGTCTGTCTTTTTGGTGAAGGAGAATTGGAAGGAGTGGGGATTAAATCTGTGAAGTTGGATGAAACGCTCTTTCAAGTTTTGAATTTTTTGATTACTAAAACTTGAGCAGAAATTTAAAAGAAGGAAAAATCGATAAAAAATTCCAGTGAAGCACTATGAATAGAACTGTTGAGTAATTTTTGAATGCAATCCCTGATGCTAGCATAAATTTAAATCACTTTAAATAGGGTAAATGATATTTCAGCTATAGCTCAATGAAATACAAGAATTTCCCCAGTGACACAGACGTCCTTCACAAGGTTTATAACTCAGGAACTCTACTGATCCCAATGAAATGTCTTTCTGCTAATTTTGATTCCGAAGCTAATCCAAGGAGATAATAAAAAGCTGGTGAAAGAGTGAATGTGATTCTGTTATACAGAGATTCATAATGAAGATACAGGCTTTCTTGTTGCTGTGATATGTGTTTAGAGACAGATCTGTTAAAAGTTTGGAATGATTTCGGATCTGACGAATGCAGGTGCAAAAGCAGTTGACAAGAATTCTAATACAATAAACTCACTGAATTCAACTGTATTTATTAAATTTTTTGTTCTGGCAGTTGCCATGCTATTATTAATCAAATGAGTTTCTTACATTACTATCCTTAAATTATTGTTTCCCTATATAGAATAAAGATAATAAGGTATTTCCTAACACTTCACATGTTAAGTTTTCCAAGACAATTCTTTCTAAAAATACTAGATGTTCATCACTAAGATCCAGATTAAAGACAAAAAAATTTGATTTTATTGACGTTAATTGAAAAAAAAAGGGGTAAGCAACTATGGATATGATTGTGGCTCCAGTCTAGTCAGTAGCAGAACTACTGATTTCAGTGGGATCAGAATTTAATCTGAAATGATGGAGTTTTTCTAGGTGATAAGGTCTTCTAATTTGTTCTATTTTCCTTTCTGCACATACTGGTACTTTGTAAACCCTTCTAAATAAATCACTCATGTCTCTACCGTAAAAGCAATGGAGCTAACGCACATGACAAATTCATCCTCTTCCCTGACTCTTTCCCTAAATCTGTTCAGCATTGAATTACCTGCTAATCCAGGTACAACATATAACAATCATGCCAGCTCCTGTATGCTGTGACAGCAATATCCTCCAAGACTTGAGAATTTCAGTAGGGCTAGGCACAGCCCTCAAATTTTAATGTGTATGTACAGAAATACTGCCTGTGCATGACTGTAACCCCGGACCTGAAGTGAAGATACCTGATGTATAATTGATTGGAGTCCCTTGAACATATCTGTTTATCTGATTCCTTTAAAAAAGATCATGTTGTTATAGATGTATCCTGTTTCTCAAAAAGTCTATGACCAGAGACACAAATATATTTCAGAAGCCAGTTTGTTTATTCTTGCATTCTTCAATCTGTGAGCTGTTCTTTCTGCTTCGTAAAAACAGTTGTACGTTTCCACTAGATATCTAACTGTAGCAACATGGATTTGTACTTTGCTTTTCACCTACTTTGCAAATTCAGCCTTTATGCAGCCATGTTTACTGCTTTGGTACTCACATATGCTATAGAACTCTATTCTAAAATCTCTGAGAAGAGCCTGTAAAAACAAAAGTAAACCAAAACTCTATTTCTGTATCATCTTGACTCGAATTCCCAACACTCATTTCTGGTGAACTAATGTTCTCTTTTACTTTCTGTCTTCTGAAAATCTATTTGAACTATCCTTTATTGTTTGCTGATATATTCCACCAGGCAACATTCAGTATTTCTTTTAGCTTTTCTAATTATCCTTTTAACTTGCTCCTGCTTAGGCTCATAGATCTCCCAGTCCTCTCCTAAACAGACTGCTTACATTTCTTTACAAGTCTTCAGTTTATTGCTCATAGTAATCTTTGTGTTGCTATCCCCCACTTAACTAGATTGGCCTCTGTGGCTTTCTATGATTTCTTTTCTTAACGTTTCTGTCACTCTGTCTGCACTGTTTTTAATAAATATGTGGCCTTGCTTGTAAATATACTAATGCTGCTCTCTGCTTTATTGTCAGATAGGATGCTGCAACTTTTTAACACAAGCTCAGATTTGTAAGAGATGCATTAGTATATGCAAACCTTTTGGCAGGTCAGTAATAACACGCATATTGATGGATCAATCTGACAGTTTAACCCTTAACTTCAACAGTTCAAAAGCAGAGCCTTCTTCAAGAAACAAAGGAAAGGGGAGCAAATGGCAGGGGCAAGCCTGTTCTAAAACTAGCTCTACCTACCACAGCATCCTAACAATTTACAAAGTCACTCCTGAGGTATGCTAGCATTAGATTGACTTCATTCCTCCACAAAATGGAACAGATGAAGGTGAATCACACCCTTTTAGTCTACAACAGGATTTTGAACCTTGTTTCACGTCTCTGGATCACCCTTTGCAAAGTTCACAGATATGACTGTTCTGCATCTGCAACCGAAGCAGAGGAACTCCACCAATACAGGTTACTTCACATTCACAATTGCACACTGTAGGTCACAAGCATGAAAATAGATTATAATTAAATTATTATGTCTTTTACACTAGCTAAAGGCTTCTGGTGTATTTTGATAGAAAAAGAGACATTTTAATCTTTACTTGTTATTTCCCTACTATGATTATTTCTTAAAGTCATTCTAATTGCATTTAAAAACTCCTCCAAAACTGAAAGAAAAAATAGAAGAGCTGTATTTAAATAAATTACAGAAATATCTGCCAGTGAATGATCTAATTACTTATTCCATTGGGCTCCATGTTTGCTCTTTTTTTTAAGAGGTGAAAAAATAGTGAAAATAGATCCAAAACTGTTAACAGACTAGATTCAGTAAGTGGATATGGGTCAGAAAACCAAAGTTCCATTTGTGCAGCTTGTGTTTGTGGCCATTTACATTTTGTGCATCCTTAACCTTACAAGAATAGCACTAAAAAGCTTCTGCTTAATACCAGACAAATGATGTAATTCCTCTTCCCCATCTTCTCCTTAAACTTTAAAAGATACTTTCCATGTGAGATTTGAGACAAGGTGGCAAAAGTTAGGAAATGAGAAAGATATACATTTTACCCTGTAATTCCACATGTGCTGCTATATTTTAACCAGCTCTGCAGGGATTGGATGGAATCCAATTTGTCATCATTTATTCACAAGCATATTGCTTATACTGTGTACTTTTTTCACTCCTCTTCGCCATTTATCCAATTATATCTATCCTTATTAGACCCCTGCTGAAGGCAGCAAGGCAGTTCCAGCTAAGGAAGTCCCATAGCTTAACTTAATCCTGTTATCTCCAGATAAACGGGGATGCATAGGCCTTTAGATGGCCAAATTTAGCTCTACTCTCCCTTCCCCATGAGGAAAAAGACTGTTCCTCATCCCTATGCCTGATGTAATTAAGATCTGGAAATATTCCCTTTCCAATCCTTATCCAGTATAAGCATCACTGTCAATGTTGAGAAATGAACTGCAGTTATGATGCAAAGAATTGACACTTTAGTGAAATTTACTGATCTGTTAGGCCTTTACAGTGGCTTGGCTCTATGCAGTTTATGTGTTCAGGAATTTAAAATGGCTGCCTAAAAACCTAATAAGAGGAAAGGGAATATCATAAGAGAAAAAAAAATTGATAATATTGACAAGAAAAGACTTTATTATCTCCAGAGTATCTGGATAGATACAGATTGTCATTAAGTTATTGGAATACACACTGTTTTACACAATTATAGAAAATGAAATGAATAGTAAAAAAGGATCAATAACAGAAGTAAAGCAGATACTGAAACAGAACTTTTATCTACTAGCTCCAGTAATGTGATAAACCCCATAGTGTTTGTACTTGCACAGAAACACAAAAAATACACCAAACACTGACTTGTACTGGATATCTGAAAAGAAAAGCAAAGTCTGATAATATGTGATTGCTGGATATTGTGAACTAAGATCTCCATTCCATGGTTTGACTTTGTAATAAACTTCAGCCATGCCCATTTCTTCAAATGTACACCTGCAGTCCACGTGTTCATCCCTTTCTATCCAAATAACTAGCACACTAAATACTTTTGTAAAGAAACTGGCAAATAGATATTTATATTGATAATTAATGAGCATGTTTTTTCATACAGGCCTGTCAATTTACTTCAATCCTGCTCTATAACTATGCCACTCCTAGTCTTTTCTAAAGAGAACATGCTAAACATATCAACTGGTTTCAGGATTGAGAGGAGATGTTATTATATAATGAAGCATCTACTAGGCTGGGACAACTCCACTAATACTCTCCAGTAACCTAAAATGGATTTTAACCCCAGTCTCCAGAGGTGAATGCTTCGTGCAGTTCTAATAATACAAATGTTTAAATTTGTAATCAGACTCCTGTGTAGGACTGGCTGTTTTATTTACCATGAGCTTAGCCGAAAAGGTTCCTAGGGAAAGAAGATAGTGGTGTTGTAATCCTGTCATTTGGTGACTTAATATTTTTATATTATCATGATATTAGCATAAGTCTGACCTCTATTTTGCAGAATTTTATGTCTTTCAAGCACTACTTTTGATGCTGTACCCGTAGCGTATAGCACCAACAAATATTCACATCGCTCCCTATTTTACTGAACATTTGGTGTGAAGTATTAAGCCTGATTTAATGTTATTAGTGCCTCAGAACAGTGCAAAATACATGCATGTGGGCATTCATCTCTCAGTTTACCATAACACTGTCATAAAATGTTAGTAAATGGGTGATAAACGTTTCTTCTCCCTTTTCCTTTTTAATTCTTCCTGCTAGATGTTCTGTCTCTACCCACAGGGCTTGCAAACTGATGCCAACTCACCCACGTAGATCAATCATCAGGGTTTTTCTACTTGCCCAAGCTGCAACTGAGCAATTGAGGCTGGCTCAGTTGCAATCCCTCATTAAAACCAGTCTCAAAGTAATATCAGTCTTTAGGTAGTGTAGCATTTGGATTAAATTTTGAATATTTTTTGAGACCAAGTTATCAATACAACAAATAGAGAATCTATGGCAAAATCAGAAGTTTTTCGCTTTTTTATTAAAGAAAATATGAGAAATAGAAATATTGTCATATGTTGCTTGACACTCATCATCTTAACAAGCCAATACTTTGACTTTTGAGTGTGAAACTGTAAGAAAGATGATTACACTAATGATGAAATCTTTTTCTTCTGAAGAACTGCATTACTTCAGATCTTCCTTTTGCAAAGGACCACACTGGCAGCCCTAGAGGCTAAAGCCCTCAGTTTTTATATAGCGGTAACATGGTCTTCCTTTCAAGCTGGCTACCTAATGTGTTCCAACTCTGCATGCAATATTGCTTCATTCTGATTTTTCAGTTCCTAATATTTGTAATATGAGTCAAGAAAAGGCCAGGCTGAAGATATTTATGGTGATTGCTTCATGATATGAACACCTGCCAACAAGTAAGTTCATTCCTTCAACCATTTCTAACTTATGTGAGATGAATACTCAGGCTCTCTAGCAATAACCTTGCATCTATAATTGATATTGTTTATTGGCCCATGGTGCTGTGTGCATAAACGGACTAAGAAGTGGCTGGGAGAATAAATATTCACCTAAAGAAAAAGTCTCCTGGAAACATGTCAATAAAGAAACAACTTATGACATCAGTTCCAATCCCAACAGATGATGTACTGGTCTAAGAACGCAAAACAAGAGGAAAAAAATTATTACGGACAGGCTAATTTCCAAGCACAAGAGCAATCAAGGCTGTTCTAATGAATGGCATATATGTGTAGTTCTAAGAAGAGACCACCCTAAACGGGTTGCATGTTCCACATGAACAAATGCCAAGGAGTAGCAACAGAAAGGAACTAGGAACAGTTCCCACTACCAAACACGTGAAACAACACTTAACGAATTTCTGCAAGAGGAATGAACAGAAAGGAGAAGAGAGATAACTGGGCAATATATAAGTATACATGGGGTTTGGGCTGAAGTGCTTATGTGCCTATGTTCACACAGATAACATCACATAAAAATACCTCAGTTTGTGCCATACAATACCACACTGATTAAATAATCTATGGACAATGAGGATGAATCAACAAAAGACACAATACGCAATTCTGAAGTATATCGGGAGCTAGGATCTTGGAATGAAGTTCAGGGTGGTAGCTTAATATTTATTTGCTTTCTCTTCTTCTTCTAATCGTAATTCTCCACTTAATTGTCCCAGTTAATTTATGAAATCAACTCTAGATCAGAGAAATTGACACACAGTCATTGAGGAAAGCATATTGCAGTTTGAAAGCATGAAGGATAGCAGTATAAATGATATATATTCTGCTATTAAGCGACTCACCATAAAGTGAATTACAAGAGCATAGATTGAATGTATTTTAATGTGTCAAAAATAATTTTATGTAACCTGCAAACTTCATGTTTCATGGTCATTCTTAGTAACATGACTTTGCTCTTCCCTCATCTTCTGGTTTAAATCCATTTTAAGTACATGCCTTTAGAGAAATAATTTGTACTCCAATTTAAGCATGGATACCTTTTTGGTATGAATACACATCACCACAAATCTTTCTAACTCACCAAATCATTGTATATGCATTTTGCAACATTTGGCTTCCTAAAAAAAAAGTGAAAAGAGGCATCAAAAAGCTAGTGCTCTTTGTGGTCTTTCTATTCACAGCACTTTCTACTCCTTTATCACTAACATCCAACTACTTAACAGCCAAAAAGAGAAAAAAAAAGGTTTCGAAGAGCATGTAATTCACAGAAAATACAAAGCAAACACAGTAACATATTCAGAGAAGTCACTTCAAAGTTCTTTCATTTAGGAGAATACATTTTTTTTGCTAAGAAAACAAGCCCTATGGTATTGTTCTGTTTATCTGTATAGCTGCCTCGCCATAACACTGAACTTACTGACTTGTTTAAACCAAATTTGAGAAAAGGGTAGATGTCTCAGAGATATCAAGCTCCAATGAGTTCATGAAATAAGTGCCTGTGTAAAGGAGAATTATCTAAATTCTGAACAAAAAGTTCAAAAAGCAAAGAAAGCTCACCAATATTTTTGGACACTAGTCTCCAGTCTGTACATGGGAGTGGGCCATAGATATATTAGGCTTCATTAGCTTAATTGCTCATGGAATTACTTATTTCTTTAATGTTATTTTTTTTTTCTCAGTAGCAGCTTATCAGTAAATGATTTCTGTATGTAAATGTATTTCTTTCTCGGAAATATATTTTGCCGACAAACAAAATCTTCTGTCTCATACACTAACTTGTGAAGCTCCACACTTAGCTAATCTTGTGAATGTTCCTTCATGCAATATCTCCTAATTCGCAAGACACATGATGATAACAGACACTAAGAAATGTATGAATATCAAAAATATAACATTTTACATTCTATCTGTGAAGAGAGCATAGAACTGCTTTTGAATCTGACACCGATTAATAGTTCTCTCCAAAAATCCCATTTGAATAATCAAATAGCATTTTGGCTTGACTGGATTTAAAAAGCTATTTGTACCATTGAGAAATTATTTTCTAATGAGCCTTTTAATTCTTACATGGAGTTCTATTGCTGTTATCTATGTAACAAAAATCAATTTTGATATATCTTCAAGGTATCATTATAATAAATAAAACTGTTGGGTCTCCACAGGCCTAGTCCTGCAGTACGCTAGCATCACTGGGCGCTGTTCTGGTGTAAACCCAAAAGGACAGCCTCTAATGAACTCAGTCAGAATTTGTGTGCTTACCACATACTCCAAAAAAGTCATATAGATTCCCACACAGAACCAAAAGCTGAGATTTAGATAAAGCAAGAAGTAGAGACCAAATCACTGTCAGGCCTCGTAGTGATGTTTACATGTGAATATGACATTAATCTTGTGAGCTCAGTAGCATACTCCAGGAGCTCCCGTTAATGTCCATCAGAATTCACTGTATGTTACCACTGAAGAACAGAATTGTGCAAATCTCTGGTGAGTTAAGAAACTTGCTCAGAGCTCACGGGTGTTGCTAAAGATGCCACATTAACTACTGATGAATGTGATCAGCTTGAATGAAATTTATTTTCTGTGCTCTAGAAGTTCCCAGACTAAGTTCTGGCACTTTCCACTACATGTCAGAATAACATTTACTGCAGAATGCTGTGTTCTCTTGTTAAGCATTCAGACTGAACTTTCCTTTTTGGCTCACTAACAGAAGTCTGACCTATTTGCCTTTTGGAGGTATGCCAAGATGAGACTAGCAAGGTGCAAACTGACCTGCTCAGAGGTCACCAGCACTTGAAAAGAAAGGGTGATCAGGTACTACACTTGAGACAAAATCACACACCCACTAACTGACTAGGTGGGATTTACGTGGATTACCATAGATCAAAATTTTAGAAGGAGTGTCAACATGTCAAATTTACTTTAAGAGAAGGCAAGAAGTTCATCCAAACCTTCCAAGGGCTTTATTTAGCATAACACCTTCTGCTCTATGGCTTAAAAGGGCTACTACTGCCTCAAAAAAAAAAGCATGTTCTGTCAGATTATTTAAAAGAATTTAACCTTTGGGAGAAATGTTCTTTTAGTCCGAACATTCTTTATGAATCCTGTAGTAGTTTGCCATCTCAGGGCTGGGCACGTCTATTTCAGACTGTAAAGAGACAGTTCATTGACTCATCTTCTAACCTCAGAGTTCGCCTCATAGTTCACACAGGTGGATTTTCTTCTCTGTCTTTATAGATTCTTGATGATACATTTTACTTTCATATTTCTCTTTTCTTAATGGAATAAGACAATAAATTCCTAAAGTACGAGTGTACACATCTCACAGCTAATTCACTATTCAGTTATTCTTAGCAGGCACAAGTCATACCTTCAAAATTTTACTACTTACTGGCAGACATTTGTTCTGTTCCACAGAGGCTTTGGTGGGTAAATTTTCTGAAAGGTTACATTATATTCCATTTGCAAATGATGTTTTAGTGTATTGCATATTTCTTGTCAGTGACAGGTTTTACACAAATACAGGCTAACACCTCTGAGTCCAACACGTTCAAAAAGAAAGTCACGGGACAGAAATCTCCAAATTTGTTACAAATCTTACTGCGAGAGAAGAAAATAGAAATTCTGCGACAACATGAACAGGAATGAATCACTACAGAAAAAATAGCTAACACGGCACTGCATGTTGTAGAACGATACACACTTTTTCTCAGTAGTAATTTCTCCTTCTGCATTAGGCTTGCAGCATTATCCAGACATGGCCTTTCACTTACATTGCTACCTGAACAAGGGATTTTTGAGGAAAAGAGAACTGCTGCTGCTAGATTATAATAAGAGCTTCAGTCTTTCATGAGTTTATATCTTAACTTTCACATTTCAAAATGTATTTTTCTATGTGTATTTAATCAGTTTCTACATAAAATCAAATTCATTTAGTCAGCTTGTCCTTCACAATAATGTCCTTTACAATATTTCATTTTTGTATACTAGGTTTCTCTCATGTTTCCTTTATGTGCAGATACGTTTATGTGCTTATTTATTAATTCATTTTTAAGGCTTTCATAAATACAATGTATTCTGCTATTTTTCATAGAAGATTGTGTAAAGGCTCTTTGCTCTTTGTCAGCTATTCTGCTGATGTTTTTTATGTATTTAAACTTTCTACATCACTCAGCATTATCAAGTAAACTTGTAACAGACTCATCGAATAAATAGCAGGGATAAAGTCAGATGACTTAATCCAACAACATGACCTCATTCCCAAGTCAAGGTAGTATTAAAGCTCTAACACCTCTGCAATAACATTAGGTTAGAGCTGCATCAGATCTTTAAATTTTACATTTCCACAACTACAGTTTCAAAATATTGAAGACGTTTAAGGCAGTGGTTTCCTCTTCTAATTCAAGACTTTTTTGTCAGGCATTTTGTTTATTTTGTGGGTATGATGATTTATCACACCCTGCTTATTCTCTTGGGAGAAATCAGAAGCAACGGAGACAACTTTGAGAGATTTTGACTTTTGGAGAACACAGAAAATCATTAATTTTAAATCTAAAGACTACGTATTGATTCTAATGCCTGATAAGCATTCAACACATGCTTTAGGTTTGCTTATATTAACACAATCACTGTTCTAACTTTCAAAGGACATTTTCCATGCTCCAATATTTGTGCTATTCAATACTTCGAATAAGTACATAGGCATAAAGGGCCAAATTTTTCTCTTAGCTCCCCATAACATGCCACCATGAACTGAATTATAGATTCTGGTATCTCAGAAATGAACAATAGCTTTTGCATTTGATATATTTTGCAATATATCAAAAATCAGATGCTTCAAAAACTAAGATCTTTATATTTTTCAGTCACGACAACAATCTAGCAGTGCATAACATTCCTGCTACAGCAAATTTACAAATGAGAATATGCTTAGTAAACAGTTGAAACAAATTCTAAATGCAGCTGATGGTGTACAACCACTGAAAGACAGTCCATAGCACACAGGATGTCTAGAAATATCAGCACTCATTTTGACATTTCAAACCACTTGACTTAGAAGAAGCTTGCCCTATACCATAGACAAAGTACATGAACTCTGTCTTCTGCAGCAGCTTCCATTTATTACAAGGCTGATGCTGGCTAACTTAGTGCAGGTTCCTGCTACAGACTCCCTCCATACTGAAGACCTGTATCTGGGTTTGACCTTTGATCATAAGAGGAGGTCAAAAAGTTTGAGATGCAGTGCTGCCTTCTCTTGGGGATTCTGGAAGGAAAAGAAGTAGCCACATTTGCAACACAGACTACCTAAAAGCTCAATGGCTGAAACCTGCGGATAAATTGCAGTGAGTCAGCTCCTTGCTATGCTGTCTGCTGTGGGAGGACACTAACACTGAAAGCCAGAAGCAGCAGTGGTGGCAGATGCAATGTGAAGTGGATGGGAAAGAAGGACTGAATGGCCACGCAATCTCCACAGCTGAACATCTGTCCCATAAACATTTTACAAAGTTCATAACGTTTCTCTTTCCTGCTAGCTGACTCCTACAGTCCAGGAGAAACACTAACACATTAAAACAATGAGGATGAGTTCTTTTAGCACTTCTCTGAACAAAAGTTTATTTTAAAAAGAAAGTACTGAGAATAGGATATGTAACTGAAAATAGAGTATTAACTGTACATCAGTCACTTGTTCCAAAGATATTCATTCCCATGTACTTACTACAGTAAACAAGTGAATGAAACATGCACAAGGAATACCTTTTAAGGAACTGTCTAATGGCCAGTGACGACCTACCACTGTTTACCTTCAAGCATTTTACTGGCTGCAACAGAAACTCACACCATACAATTAACAATTCTTGATTTTTAACTCGGAGAACTAAACCTATTTCTCCCCAGTCGTCTCACCTCATTCTATCAGAACAATACAGTATCATTCTGCAGCAAGTGGGGAAGCTAATCCTTCATAAGGGGTAACTCAACAACAAACCGTCCAGTTTCTTTCAGGTTTGCTTTGGAACTTGCACATCCACAGTAGGTATGAACAATGCATTATGATCAAAGACTCATTCCTGATGACATAATGCAGCTTTATCTCTTGTCAAAACACGCGCCTCTGTCATGAATAGGTCTATCCACCTAAAGACCTTGTGCCTTTGTAATGACCATGATCCCCCACACCTGTCCTGCTTTACTACTAGCTGTCTTGGGGATCACATAGCAGGAAGCAATGAGCTCAAATACCGAAAAGTAACTTCCTAGAAATAAACTTGTAACTAACTCATAAACAACAAAGTGTGAGAGTCAAAGATACTAAAATGGAAATACAGCTCAGTTCCATCTTACTTGTAGGATCAGTCAGAAGCAGTAATATCTTGATAACTCTCCAATCCTGTTGCTCTCTTTAAATAAGCAGAGAGAAGGGTTCTAAGAAGCAAACAGTTCCCCTAGACCTCACATCCCACCTGAATGGGAACCAGAGTAGGGGAAAGAGGCAGAGCAAGTCATCTTCTCTGCTGCGAACCATTCTTTCAGTGCTCTTGATCCAGTGCAAAGACTTTCTAAAGTCTTCTTACCTTCCTCTCTCCAGAAGGAAATAAATGGATTGAACACACTTTGCTGAACCCACCAAACTCTCTCAGAAGATTAAAGCACTACTGATTTTTCTTTTTTTAAAAAATCCAACCCTTTGTCAGAGGAACTGGCAATTTTAAAACTGTAAACCTTGATCTAGTCCCAAAACACACAGATGGCAAAGCTGGATAGTTATTGTTGTCCTTCACATTTTGCCATCTTTGTGTTTTTGGCACTTACTAATAAGTCAACAAGTAGTGCTGTTGGATATGACTGGCAGATTTCTGGGGGTCCTTCTTCACCAGCAGGTTCCAGGTATTACATATGGTTTCAGACTTCTGAAGACATAAGGTTAAAAATTTAATAGATTAAATAGATTTAATAGATTCTGTAAAGAAAAGATTAAAAACAGTGTATTTCCTGACATTTTGATATATACTTGTGTTCAGAAATATGTACACACAAACACATGGGAGAAAAATCGAACTAGAAATTATCTTCAAAAAGTTTTCACGTTGATGCTGTATCTCAGCATCAAGACAGTGTGTAAGAGAGAATATTTGGTGTATTTCAGCAACAGATTTTTCTATTAGTACAGAAACCAATCTACCTGTAACCTTTCTTCTTTTATAAAGGGTTTAATACTCATTACACAATTGAAGCAGGATTCCTATTCAAAGGCAGCTAACACCATCCACTCAACTTCACATATGCAAAGAGCATAACACAGAAATCTTAAGGATTCACCCAGGTTCACAGAAGTTTTCTCTCTGAAGTAGAGCTGAGAATAAAACTCAGGTATCCAGATTCTTTGCTCACAGTTCTAACTCTGCATTTATACTCCTTTAAAAAGTGTCAGGATTTATTTTTCCTCTACCCTCCATACACTTTAAAACTGCATTTTATATATAACATTCATCTACAGATATCCATTCTACAAGAACAGAACCAGCCATGACTGGCCAAGGAGAAGACAGGAATGGAGTAGATCATGATGCATGAATTATTTATTTGAAATAATTTCTATTGGCCATTTTGGAGAGTACCGGCAACTTCACACTTTATATCTTGCAATCGAATTTACAGAAAGGAAGTCTTTCAGAAACAGTATTCTCATCAAGGTACCAGTTAATATTTAGTAATTCACTGTCCTGCTTAAATGAGTTATATTTTCAAAGCTTCTTAGGCACCTTTCTCTCATCATTGATTGAAATCCAGTCAGCCTACCCTGTCAATTCTGTATAGAAATGTTCTCTAGCCGGCACATCAGTGAACTCTTTTCTGTAGCTGCATACTTCAAAAAATCTCACTCCCCCACTTTGCCTCATTGCGAAACTGAGATCAATACTGTCCTTATACTAGTAATTTTTAATTGCCATCAAACACATGGCGGTTTAGACTTGCAGGGAATCGGCTTTGTTAATGCATTAGAATCTGTAAAGCTCTTTCCCTCCTGCTTGCTGATCAGAAGAAGCACTTCTTGAAACAGATTTAATCATAAAACACTGAAACAGAAAGTTAAATATTGCCTCTATTATTTCCTAATGCCATCCTTCACAGAGTTAAGCAACCGCTAAATGTTGATAATTTTCCTGATGTGACTCTTACTGCTGAAAGAGTCTATCCTGTTTTAAAATGTCATGCATATTGCTATTCCTACAGTTTTATCATTTGTCAACAAATCAGCTACCTGCTTAGCAGCCCTCATGAGGGATTTAAAATAGCCGCCATGAAAATCCTGTGCATTTACTATTTTTATAACAAACCTGATTGTCACCCATGATATTTCAAAGATCACTCCTCATATAGACATCATGCTGGAAATTAGATGTAGGGCTTTGCTTTCCATGGAACATTATGCAGAGGCACTCTGGCTAATAAATCTTTGTAGCTAATGCATTCCAGATGGAAGCCATGTCTCACAGATTTAACCTTCCTAAACCCTTCCAAAAATTCCTCCCATCAAAAGCTCTCTGAATGAGGTATGTTTGATTGAAATAGGATCATCAATACATGACATCTAAGTAATAGTACAGATGATTACTGCCTGCAGAAAAATGCCATTTTTCTTCACACAAAGATACTGTTTTTGCACAACCGTGGGGCATGAAGATGGACTTTATGCATTTTACCAGATACTTTAAATGTTTTTCCTGAACTCTTAATGCTATGAACAGATGCTATAAAGAAAACGTCCACTTCTGTGCCTTTAACTTCTGTCCACGCATAACAAATTCTGTTAAAAAGAGAGATCAAGTCTCTCACAGAAGCCACTAATTAACATCACTGTTTAATCATGTCATCATGTTTAGCCAGTCTGCATCATTAGTTTATGTCAGACGGAAGCAGTGAAACATCTAAACACCTACATGTAGATCCTTACAAAATCAGTCATGTGAAGTGGTAAGGTCAGTGTTGGACAAGGCTGCAGCTACTCTCTACTATTTAGAAACCATTACAAATCACCTTGCTAACAGACAAATGCAGAATTATTCTAGAATCCTTAGCTTTTCTTGTAAGGTAATTTCTCAGAGACAACTCTCAAATGTAGAGCAATATTTTAATCTCATCTGCGAATCACGCAGAATAGCTTGAAGTTGTAGCCAGTTATCTGTGTTTCACTACTGGCAGCGTTCATATGGGAGACTACCCTACATTGCTTTTACTTTTGAACTGCTGAACTCCACAGTCCTTGGTCTGAAAAAAGCAATTCATTAACCAAGGTACAAACAAAAGGACTCTAAATCTCAGTGAACGTTCATTATGTGAAAACCTAAGGAAATTGTTAGAAGTCTTACACAAAATGGATATGGAAAAACTTTAGGTAGTAAAGATTTTCTTCTTATGTATCAAACTTCTGCAAAGGTGAAATCTTGGAAGAATTTTCTGTAAGCTACAATTACATTTCCTATACAAAAGCATTCCTGGCATGTGCAGTCGCAGTACAAGCTTGGCTCATAAAAATATAAGTGACAAGTACAGAAACAATTCTAAACCAGACTGTGCAATTATCTTCTTTATGTTAAACCTTTAAAATTCTAAAGAGCTCCTATCCAGTGTATGGTTCACTTTGATCCACAAGGTTGTAATCTTCCATTAGAAGTCGATCACACACAAATGTCATTTGCAAGCTTTCAGATGACAGTGCAACAATAGACCCCTAACTGCAGAACCGGAGAAGAGATCAAGCACACTTCAACTGGGAAAGCAGCAGGAGTTTTGCACGCACACAGACACCTGGGCAAGGTTAGCTGTGCTGCGGCACCAGACCACTTCTTTCAAAAGGAACCTGCTATACTTGGGTGTTTGAAAGATAATAAGCAACCACCAATGCTGAAGATCATTTCGTTAAGTGTTCTCAACCAAAGGAGAAAGTCAATGTTGGATACATATTTTTATATCAAGGAACTACGCCTACCTGAACTTAATAAGAAGCAGAGGGGAAACTTAATAGGAAGTGGAATACATTTCCTTTTATTGAAGGCAACTACTTCTTACTGCCTTAGTCAGACATAATGTCACTCTGAAGAATGTGACTCGTCTTTTTACTTATTCTATCAATCTGAGTCAGCTTCAGCGAAATGGTGCTTCAAAAAGACAGCAGAAAGAAAGCATTTGCTTTTGGAGAGGCTCCTTTCAAATGAGATTAGAAAGTTTGGGTCCATTTTTTCATGTCTAATCCTATTATTGTCGCTAATGAACTCAGTTTGCCTCAGTGGTTAAAATAAAAGCTAGTGGTTGTGTCCTAAAAAGCACAGTTCCTCCTTCAGAAGAATATATTAAACTGTACAGCTCAATATTACACATTTGTACCATTCAAAGGCGCCTTTTCTAAGATATGCTACTGACTGCACTGTATGGCACAAGTATTGAACAGTTTTAATTGAATGAGAAGACATTAAACTAATATAGATCTTTGCTACACCTTAAGCCATATAGAGGGAGTAAAAGGACAACACTATAATTAAGATAAGACAAGCAGATTTTTAGATAAAACTCTGTCTTTGGAACAGTAACTCCTGCAAACCTACTCCCATCCCCCGAAACTACAGTTACTAAGCCTGCACTCAAAAAGACCTTTGCTTTTGTGATATCAAAGCATCAAGTGGCCTTGAAATATGTACTATACTGAAATTTGATCTGGAATGTAGTTCATTTTTATCAGCATGTCAGCCTGGTCTCAGCAAAAACATTTTTAACTCCAAGCATCTCAGTCATAATCACAGGGTCAAATACACTGCACACTACAGCAGTTTACAAAAATGTAAGAAATAGCAGAGAGTACAGCTATGGTAACACAAAGAGATGGGAAACTGTTTTAAAAGTTTCCCTTGCATCAGGAAAATACTAACTATTCTCTTTAACATAGACAACAATATTTTCACTAATTATTACCTAACAAGTGGATCCATACTGGTCTGATGTCATATAACACACAACATTTTCAGGCATTTTGGTACAAAACAGAAAAGGGCTGTTGACATGGGAAAATGAGTAGTGCTTATTGGCCCTTTTACTGAAGAGCCAAGTAGAACAGGCTGCTCCACCTAATGAATGCCTTCGATATAGAAAGGGGTCAAGAAAAATCTTTGTATGAAACTAGACATGGAGATCAGCTGGACATCTTGACTATCTCAGGAGTGCTTAGAAATCCACCACTATAGCATTACGTTGTTAGAACTTGATAGAGAAGTGACAGATCATAGACTGCAAGCTCCACATTCTCATGAATTGCTAAGCATTTGCTGAAATGACAGGAACACAGTAACTAAGCAGAACTAGTTTTGTATGAAGAAGAAAAAAGGTTGCCTGAAGTAGGGATGTACTTTGGGGTTGGTTTCTTTCTGGTTTTTTTTTTCTTTGTTTTTTCTTTTTCTTTCTTTTCTCCACCTTCTGTTTTGTCATGGAAGCCAGAAAGTTCTAGAGGTCTTTCCCTCTAAAGAGGATCAGGATAAGGAAGTTTCCTTCACGGAGGCGGTCCTGGCAGGTCTGGGGTAAGGACCCAAATCAATATTAAAACAACATGTTTGAGCTTTTTTCTCTACTAAATTTCACACACTTGTAATTTAAGTCAAGCTGTTTCATAGCTTCTTTGTATGCTCTGTGATACTGAAGTTGAAATATTGCCTCCTCACAAATAGCAACTTTTTTTGTAGTTAAAACCTCAGGTGTAGATTTTCTAGATTTCTTTTGCTGTAGGAATAGCATACTGACCATAGACATCAGTAACACTTTGGAAACATGTTGTGAAACACACTGTATTATGTTCTGCCAAATAACCACATAAATAATCATGGCCATTGTCATCATTATGGTTTCTCTCATAAACTGTATGTATGATGTTTATATTCAAAGTCACACGGTTCCTTGACCATCTCCTTCTGAAAGCCCACTGTTCTCATGTTAGGAAGAAAGAGAAGTTTGCAATGACAGGACTGGTTCTCCTGGGAAAGTAAAGCAAAACTGTCGAAAGAACTCCTGACAACTGTCTGCCGTTCTGCTGGACAGGCAACCATATTGAATAACCCAACTCACAGAGATACTGCTAAGACTACTTTTACGTTAGTTACAGAGAGATTCAGCATCTATATGCGCAAATATCTGACTGAGGCTCAGAAACTTAAAAAGTGGCATGAGAAAGTAAGGGACCTTTAGGAAGATTATCTGTCCTCTTTTAAAGCAAATTTCCAAGATTTAAGTTGCAAGGGGGGAATGAAGCACACAATGTGATAAGGTACATACATCACATGAAATGTGATGATGTATATACAAACCCTGTGAAACCTTATTTAGATTATGGGAGAAATTCCCTGTCTCTGCCTGCAACTCTTATCAGTTCATTAAGAATCACATTTTTTCTAAGATCTCCGACAGACCCCTCCTGAAAATCCGTCCACCTACTTTGATGCTGAAATGGAAAAGGAGTTTTTACAAAAAGGTACTTCATTCTGCTAAAACTTTCATGCTGATAACTATGAAAGGTACTGTAATGTAAAAAAAACAACCAAGTCAGGCCATAGCCCGGTTTCCATGCCAGTGGAAAAAAACAGACACGCAGGGAAGATGGTATAAGTTACACGTTCTCTGAATACCCGACCAACAATCTGTGGCTCAGGTATTTCCTGAGTCAGAGATGGTTTCCATGCTGTTTGAACAAAGCCAGCATCATCAGCAAGGAACAGCTAAAATGTCAAAGATAGCATTGGAAATCCATTTATTCTCAATTAGCTGGTGCAGGGACAATACCAGAATGGTTAAATCACAGTTTTTCCAGCTCCTGGCTGCCTCACAGTTTCACTAACAGTCACATTCCTGATGAAGTTGACTATATTAAAAAAAAAAAAAAATTGTCTAGTCTTCTTGCTTCTGTTCTGGATGGAAGATGCAGAACAACAACAAAATCAATAAACTTTAACTCACTGTCCTTCTCTCTGTGAACAAGACGGACTGCCAGCTTCCTTGCTCACACACCCTGACTGGTGCAATGTGAGGTCGCTATTCAGATTAGTTCTCTCATTTACCGTCTTTCAGTTGGAATCTCTCTGCTGCCAATAAATAAGTGAGAACTTTTAGGATAACAGAGATCACACTTGCTCTTCCTGTGAGATCAGACACTCAGGAAGGCAGAGCACAGCAGTCAAAATCGTTGACCTTCACACTCTCTTAGTACTCACCACATTCACAACAGATTTCATCCTTTGTAGAGATAAGCTGGCAATGGTGTTTACCTGATAAAGGTTCTTGAAGCAGAATCACATGGACTGTGATTTCCACAAAACAATGTGATATGCTAGTGTTTGAAGCAGGACTTGGCGAAAAAAGTGCTCAGTGAGGCATAAAAGGACAATTAAATCTAAATGAATGGGAGTTCTTTCTCCTAGGCCTTGCCAGACTACAGTACGCATCTTACTGCAATTTAATATTTACTTTCCCTTTAAAATGTTTTAATACATGTACCAATTCAATAACCAACTAGTTCTAAACATGTATGTTATAAAAAAACTGCAATTACAAGATTCGAAATAATGAGTAGCTTCTATGTGAGATAAGACTGAATACACCAGATCTCTTGAACTTCGAAAAAAATGGTAAAGTAGCAACAAGGTGGTACAGTACAAAGTCACAAGAGGTCTGGAGAAGATAAGGGTGAGCAGGCGTGTTCCTTGTTTCCTCCTTTCACTGCCTCCCCACCCTCCCCAACTCTTGGAGGCAACCAGTGAAGTGGAAGCAGGTTTAAACAAAAGGAAATATTTTTTCACATGGTGCACAGTTACAATCACTTGTTGTCATGCAAGTGGAGAGGCCAAAGTACTAGACAAATTTGAAAGTACTGCTCAAACTCAATGAAGAGAGATTAAAAAAGTCCACAAAAGCATGGCTCTAAAAATCCCTAAACTGCAGACTGACAAAGCCAGGAGGAAAATGTTATTACACGCTTGCCTCACTCTAATATATTTCCTAGCACCACTGCCAAAGATGGAACACTAGGGTAGGTGGATCTTTTGTCTTACCTAGTAGGACCACTCATCTGCCTTGTCACAAATCTGGACCCTCAGCAGCTCTGTGTGTAGCAAAGATGACTGGGTCTGTATGTAAAAGGCTATATGTGCAGTTCACACCTATCAGAAACTGATCATAATTTGAGTACTTGTTATCCGTGTGTGGCAATTTATATCATAATTTCCCAAAGTTAATTTCAAGATCAAAGGAAACATCCCACAAGATATACCTTATTGCTCATTTAAACTTCTTTATTTATACAAGCATATACTATTACACAGAAACTATTATGCTGTGGTATGCTATGACATGTTTTGCTTGAGTACTGTAACTTGGCATTCAGTTCTTAATGGATACAGGATTCCTTTTCAACTTATTTAATATTAAATTTTCTGATTGTAAGAAAACAGATGATTTGAAGCTCATGCTTGCCCACATCTAAATAAAATATTTAAATTATTGTCTGCATTTCACTAATCCTAGAACTCATGGAATGTGTACCAGAAGAGAGAGTGCAGTTCTGATGACACAGGGAAAAAAAGAGAAGAAAAAGAAGGAAAAAGGAAGCCAGCGTGAGTTCCTGTGCTCTGCATTCAAATGATAACTGTAAATGTAACAAATGTAACATGTAGGGGATGTTATCACTTCAGGTGGTCAGAAACAAGTCTTGGTTCTTTGTGAATACTGGGACGGTTGCAAGACAAGGGACTCCTGAATAATCCCTTTAG